>PPYF01268777.1_pt1 | contig 12462 bp, 9 predicted proteins | sample 1559871 | NCBI WGS metagenome assembly PPYF01 (sample SAMN08240021, study PRJNA423297) | Human gut metagenome, whole genome shotgun sequencing project. | reverse complement strand
CCCTCCCTCTCCCAAGACGTTCGTCCTTATCGAATCCCTCTTCCGGGGCGTCCGCGGGGGCGAACGTGCGGGGCGGTGTGGTTTTCCTTGTTCAAGAGCATGAGAAAGAGGCCCGGACAGGCCGCGTTCAGCGGGTCCGCCGGTCCGGGCGTCGAGGCCGCGGACGCCGACCGTGATCCGCAGCGCCGCAGGGACAGGGAGCCGGGTCCGCCGACCGGTTGCGGGATCAGGCTTTCGCGCGCTGCGGGATCAGCACCAGCAGAGCCACGCTGCCGAAAATCAGGGCGATCCCGACGAGCCCGGTCACGGAAACCGGCTCGTGCAGGAAAAAGATGCCCAGACAGGCCGCGCTCAGCGGTTCCGCCAGCCCGAGCGTCGAGGCCGTGGACGCCGCCGTGATCCGCAGTCCCGCGAGCGTCAGGGAAAACGCTACGGCGGTGGTCACCACCCCCAGATGCAGGGCCACGATCATCCCTACGGGCGAGGCCAGCCACGCCGCCGGGTACAGCCAGAACACCGGAAGCAGACACGCCCCGCAGATCAGGCACAGGACCATCATGACCGTTTCCGGCGGATTGTCCTGCGCCAGCGGCTTGCTGAACACGAAATAGCAGGCATAGGAAAACCCCGCCCCGAGCGGCAGGAGCACGGCTTCGAGGTCGGCCCCGTCCGCCGCTCCGCCGTTGAGCAGGATCAGCCCGACGATGGCGATGGCCGTGGCGGGATACCAGATCGCGCGCGGGCGTTCCTTGAGCACGAACGCGCCGAGCACCGCGACCACGATGGGCGAAAAGCCGAGAGCCACGACCGTCCCCACGGCCACCCCGGCGACGGATACGCCCTTGAAGAACAGAATCTGAAACCCGAGCAGGGCCAGCGCGGAAGGTCCCACAAGGCGCAGCGGCCAGTGTCCGGGCCGGGGCAGCAGCCCCCGCCACGCGCACCAGGCGAGCAGCGCCAGCCCGCCCCCGAGCATCCGCAGCGCGCCGATGGCGTAGGGCGTGGAACCTTCCGGGGCCAGCGCCTGCACCGTGCCGGTGGTGCTGAAACACAACGCCCCCAGCAGCACCAGCCACGGGCCGTACGAACGTCTCTCCATCTCGTCCCCCTCAAAAAGCGGCGGTCCGCGCCCTCGCGCGCCGGGGCCGCCTTTGGGCAGGGTCCCGCGTCCGCTTTCGGTAATCTCGCGTGCGCCGCGAGGCCCGCCCTTCCGCCGCTCGCGGGGTGGGGTCGGCTGCGTCCGCACGCGCGCCGACCCTATCCTATCCGGCCTTCCGCAACAAGGCGGGCGGCGTCACCGGGGCAGGGGCTTGCGCAGGCGGGAAGGCCCGAAATAGGTGGTGGCCCACGTCAGGGCGAGGACGAAGAGCGCGGCGAACAGGCTTGCCGCGATGTTCCACGGCCACGGCGCGGACAGCGAAAGCCGCATGATCAGCGTGCCGATGACGAACCCGGAATTGCGGAACACGGCGTGGAAACTGGGCATGAACCGCTGCGAGATGAGCACCAGCGCGATGTCCGCGAAAATCAGGACGGTGTAGATGGTCTCGAAAAAGGCCACGTCCTCGCCGGTCCGCGAGAACAGCACCAGATCGCGGACCGCGATGCCCACAAACAGCAGGAACAGCCCGAGGGAAATGAGCTTTTTGGACATGACGTACCGCATCTGCTCGCCGGGGTCGGTGATGTAGTTCTGGTGGGTGCGGAGCTGGTAGTAGAAGCCGAGGCAGATGAAGATGACCAGCGCGCCCACGCCCGCCGAGGCGATGTGTACGACGGGCTCGATCCCGGCGGCGAGGCTGACGGGTTCGGGAAGTTTGGACAGTTCCTTGAAGGCGTCGCGCAGCAGGATGAGGGCCATGACCTCAAACTGTTTGCCGAGCGACTTGGAGAGCGAGCCGGAGATGGTCAGGATGAGCTCCATGACCTCCATGCCGAGAATGAGCGTAAAGGCGAGGTGGATCGCCTGAAAATGGCTCATGGGCGTGATGTGCGCGAGCCACGGCGGCAGGAGCCCCTGCCGGTTGGCCTCAATGCCGATCAGCCCCGCGAGGTAGACCACGAGGATCGCGGCGGCGAAGCCCCGCTGGGTGCGCGGATGCTCCCAGAAGTGGTGGATGATGTCAAAGATGTTGGTCAGCGGTTCGCATTTCTCGATCACGTTCGGCCTCGGGCGCAGGGGTGGAAAGGGTGCGGTTGAAGGTTGAGGGGATGGGAACGCCTCCGGCGGCAAGGGGACCGGCGTCCCCTTGACCCTCCTCCTTGGGGGGAACGTTTTGATCGGCCCGGTTTCCACGGATGCGGCGTCTTGCGGAACGGCTGATCGCCGGGAACGTCGGAGGAGCCGTCCGGGAGGCGGTCGCCTCCTGCCCGGCCTCCGGCGGCCTGCCGGAAAACCCCGTCGGTCCGCTGCGGGGAGACGGACTCGGCGTCCGGGGGACGGTTCCGTTTTCCGCCGTCCGGGGAGCGCGGGCCTGCGGGGCCGCCGCCCGGTCCGGGCGCGGCGAACGCGGTTTTCTGCGGCCCGTCGACGGGCCCCGCCGGTCAGCGGCGATGCGGGCGCGGAGACTGCGGGAACGCGGCGATGCCGGGGCGTGCTTGCTTCCCTAAGGCAATCAGGAATGATTGTCAAAGCGTGAGAAACGGATTTCGTCGTAGAACGAGAAGCGGTTCTTGCCCCTGTGCTTGGAGTGGTACAGGGCCTCGTCGGCCTTGCGGTACAGTCCGGCGAACGCGGCGTCGTCGCCGGGCACGAGGGCGATCCCGATGCTGGCGGAGACGTCCATCTCGAAATCGACGAAGGCGTGCTCGATCTCCCGGAGCAGCGCGGCGGCCTTTCCGGCGATCTCGCGGCGACTGGAAAGATCGGGGACGCAGACCATGAACTCGTCGCCGCCGATGCGGCCCACGATGTCCGAATGCCGGAAGTTTCGCTGGAGCACGGCGGCGATGCGCACGATCACCGTGTCGCCCGCCGCGTGCCCGAGGGTGTCGTTGACCGACTTGAAGTCGTCGAGGTCGAGGAGCAGCAGCGCGCAGGCGTGCGGTTCCCCGTCCTTCCCGGCGATCAGCCGTTCCGCGAGACGCCGCGCCGTGGCCTTGTTGTACAGCCCGGTGGCGCTGTCGCGTTCCGCCCGGTCGCGGAGGGAAAGCTCCAGCGTCTTCTGCATGTCGATGTCGATGAGCAGCCCCATCACCCGCACGGGCTCGCCGGACTGGCCGAACAGCGTACTGGCCTCGATGCGGTACCAGACGGCGCGGTGGGCGTCGGGGGAGGTTATCCGGGCCTCGCTCACGCCCTTGTCCTGCCCGCCGGCGAGGCGGTGGAACAGGTCCTCCACACCGGGGCGGTCGTCGGGATGGACGTGCGTGATGAGCGCGGCGTCGCCCCGGAACAGGCAGCCTTCCTTGCCGAGCAGTTCCAGCCAGCGCGCCGACGCCGAAAGCCGGTCCTCGCGGATGTCCCATTCAAAGATGATGATGGCGTGCTGGTCCATGATGAACCGGTAGCGCTCGTTCGCGAGCTTCTCCCGTTCCATGAGCGCGTGCTGCCCCGTGGCGTCGAAGGCGATGGCGTAGCACCACAGCCGGTCTCCGTCGCGGACGAGGCGGCCCTTGTAATAGAACCAGACCAGCCGCCCTTCACGGGTCAGGGAACGGTATTCCAGCTCGATGGTGTCGCCGTACAGGATTTGCGTGCGGATGCCTTCCCGGACCTTGTCCCGGTCCTCTTCGAGGATGGTGTTGAGGAGCTTGTCCTGAAAGCGTTCCGCGAACGCCTCGCGGGTGTAGCCCATGAGGTCGAGATAGCCGGAGCTCATGTAATCGAGCGTGAAGTCCACGTCCGTATCCGACTTGAGCACCCCGCCGATCACGTTGTCGGTCAGGGCCCGCAGTTCGCGGTGCTTGCTCGCCAGATGGCGCGCGTCCCGCCGCCGGATGCGGTAGATGTAGGCGAACAGGCCGATGAGCAGCAGGGCCAGCTTGCCGCTCAGGATGAAGGCCCGCTCCTTGGTCGTCGCGAACTGCCTGTCCAGTTCGTTTTCAGGAATAATGGCGAGCACGTACCAGCCGTTGATGCCCACGGGGACGTAGCTCAGATACAGGCCGCCGTCGGCTCCGGGGATGTGCAGCGCCCCGGTCTCGCCCACCGCCATGCCCTTGCGCAGCGGTTCGAGCCCCCGCCCGTCCTCTCCGGTGGACAGCTCGAAAAAATTGCCCCGGACGCCCAGCGGGGGCCGCAGGGGATTGAGCACGACGCCCCCGTCCCGCTCAATGACGTAGATGTAGCCCTTCCCGCCGAAGGCGTTGATGGTGACGGCGCGGTTGAAGGCGTCCACCGAATAGGTGCCCGTCAGCACGCCGCGGGTCTTCCCGTCGAGCCTGATGGGCACGGCCATGGCGAAGCCCGGCACGCCACCCGCGCGCAGGGGAGCAGGTTGGAGACGGACCGCCCGACGCGCAGGGCCTGAATGAAATGGGGCCGGTCCGCGATGCTGATGCGCGAGCCGTCGCTCCCGTAGACATCCCCGGTCGCGGTGACGATGTTGATGCGCAGGATGGACTGCTGGCGCGCGGCGATGCGGGCGAGTTCGAGGGACTGCGGGGAGAGGATGTCGGGCTGCACCGCCACGGCGTCGGCCAGAATCTCCAGCGTGGTGAACTTCTCCTCAAGCTGGCTGAGGAAGGAGGTCGCGCACTGCTCCGCCGCCTGCCGCAGATACATATACAGCGTGTCCCGGGCGTCGTGCCGCGAGCTGACGCTGAAATCCCAAAGCGACAGCGCCAGACCGCATCCGAAAAGAAGAAGCACGAACACGTTCATAAAAACCCGACCGACCGCGCGCAGCCAACGAGGCATCGCTCCCTCCTCCCGAAACAGTCCCGCAACCATACACAAGGCGGAAGGAAAAGGCCACCGACGAAATACCTTGAAAAAGCCGAAAAAAGGGAAGGCCGGAGCCTTCCCTTTCGGGGGTAGAGGAACGTGTCTCAAGCTACTTGTAGGAAGGCAGGGGCTTCTGGATGAGCTTCAGGAACGTGTCGGTCGCGTAGGAACCGCTTTCGACCTTCTTGAGCTCGGTCGGGGTGATGCTGCCGATCTCTGCGAAGAACCTGGCCATTTCGGACTGCCAGTACTGCGCCTTGCTCTGCCCCCTAGAGGCGTCGAACATCGCGAGCTGCTCGTCGAGATTGGCCACGGGGTGCGTCTGGAGATCGAGCAGGGACAGCTCGGCGGAATAATCCTTGCCCGCCCATTCCATAAAGAAACGCCGGTATTCGGGAACGAGGGATTCCAGCGGCTCGTTCTGGATCATGTCCGCGGCGCGCAGGTAGATGGACAGGAACTTGGCGGTCACTTCGGGATGCGCGTCGGCGTACTTGCGGTCCGCGACGAGCACGCAGGGGCTTGCGAGCTTGCACAGCTTGGGATTGCCCGCGAGCACCCAGCCCTTGGCTTCGCCCACATAGGCGTGCGGGGCCCACAGGACCGCGCCGTCGCCGATGCCGTTCTCGAAGGCGCTGAGCGCCTGCGCCTGATCCATGTTCTTGAGCACGATGTCCTTTTCGGTGAGGCCGAGGACGCGCAGCCACACGCTGAGCGCGTAGTGGGCCGACGACACCGTGGTGGTCAGGAAGGTCTTGCCCTTCACGGTTTCGGGACTGCCGAGGACGTCGGGATAGTCCTTGTTCCAGCCCTTCACCTTGGCGATGGGGCTGTCCGGGCGGACCAGCACGCGGTTGATGAGGGCCTCCTCGTTGGCGTTGCCGATGACGTAGGTGTCATACCGGAGCGCGCCCATCATGGCGGGCACCGCACCCATCGCGGCGTAAACCCACTCTCCGGCGGGGAGCGCGTTCAAGATCGCCATCCCGGAGCCGAAGTACAGGATTTCGATGTCCAGCCCGACTTCCTTGTCCCAACCCTTTTCCTTGGCATACCAGATGAGGAAGGTTTCGTGTTCGTCCATCCACGCGGTACGGACCTTGGTCAGGCCGGAAGCGGAGGCGGGAACGCTGATCATGAGGCACAGCAACAGGGCGACGCAACAACTGAAAAAACTTCTGAGGCGCATACGGTTCTCCTGTTTGAAAGGGGTTTCCCTGCGGAACGGACCGGCGGCGGGCACCTCCCCTGCTCCTGTTTTCCGGCGTTCCGCGTCCAGCCGCCGTTTGAAGGAAAAATCCGAAACGGGGCGTTCCGTGCATTTTTCATTTATAATTACAGTATGTTAAATGAACAAACAGCGTATTTTATCGTATATATACATATATCTATGTAAGGCTGTATTACTATTTTATCTTTATATTTTGCACTGTTACTATAAACAGTTTACAAACGGAACAGATAATCGGAACAAATCTGGTCTATTTCATAAATAGACTTTTATTTCATATAATTATAGAACATAATGGTGATCACTTCCTCTCAATTACTTGCTGATTGATATATCAAAATGCGTCGTCTTTTGTCCAGTGATATATGAGAAAAAAAGCGCAAAAAAAATCGCGCCCGGATGTCCGAACGCGAAAAAGAATGTAAATACAAATAAATATATGTACGCAAAAAATCAGGCTCTCGGGCACTCCCCTCTGATGAGCGAGATCAGGATGGTGATGGCCATGCCGCAGAAAACCCCTAACCACGCGATCAGCGCGACGGCGACGAAGGCTTCGGGCAGGGGCATGAGGAAGTCGAGGTTCAACGCCTTGGCGAGCATGGTGGTACAGGCGGTGTACATCCCGAGCGGGAACACCATGCCCCAGTACTCGGGGGTATACGAGGACGGGAACTTACGCACGCCGTGCCGCCAGAAGCCGAGCAGAAACAGCATCGGCACCCAGAAGGTCGCGGTGGCCCACGCCATGAGCGTCACCCCCTTGATGAAGGGGAAGAACTCCATGAGCAGCGGCGACGCGCCCGGATGCGAGAGCAGTTCCGCGCCCGCCAGCGTGGTGATCGCCACGGCTCCGGCATTGATCCAATAGGTGGGGCTGAGCTGTTCCGGCTCCAGCCCCTTGAACGCAAACCTGTAAAATATCATTGTGATGACAAACAGATACAGCATAAAGCCGAGCAGAAACAGCGCCGTGAACGCGAAAAAGGCGACCTCCCGGTCCCACTCCGTCCGGTCAATCAGGATGCAGCCGAGGATCACGATGGCCTGCGTGCTCACGGTGGCGACCAGCCACGCGCCGTTGATGCCCTTGCCGAGCGGCGGCTTGGGCTCGTCGGTGAACACGAAGTAGAACACGCCCCACAGGATCGCAATCCACAGCGCGCTCCCAATCCAGAACAACGCCTCCCCCGTCGCGGGATCGCCGCCGAGCAGCACGAACTGGTTGCCGAGGATGCAGACGCCCGCAACCACGGTGAGGAAGCCCGGCCCGGCCCCGTGGCTCCGAAAGTCTCCGAAGAAGCGTTTCGGGAACACGATCAGCCGCAGGAGGTACAGCGCCGCCAGCCCCGCGCACAACGCCGCGTTGAGCAGGAACAGCACCCGCGCGCCGATGGGGTAGTCCAGCAGGTGCAGGGCCACGGACACGATGCCCGTGGACATGACCATCGCGAAGTTGGCGGGAGCCTGCGCCTCAAGCAGCGTCAGAAAGCGTCCGCCGAGGGTATTAGAGTCCGGCATACCGCCTCCGATAAATCTGGAAGGGGCGCAGGGCGTACGTGACCGGCACGCTGAAGATGTGGACCAGACGGCTGAACGGCACCAGCGCGAACAGGGTGAACGCGCTCACCACATGCACCTGCATGAACGCGGGCACGCCTTCCATCAGGGCGACGTCGGGCCGGAAGGCCACGAGGCCCCGCAGCCACGGCCCGATGGTCGTGAATACGGGGAAATGGGCCACGTACGCCTGATAGAACCCGGTGCAGCCGTTGAGCAGGATGAGGAGCACGACGATCACGTCCATCGGAGTGGTCGTGGCCCGGACGCGCTCGTTGTCGAAGCGGCGCCACAGCAGAATGCCCAGCCCGAGCACGACCAGCGGGGCAAGGATCATGCCCATGCCCACGGCGAGCACGGTATGGGCCTCCACGGAAATCCGCAGGGCGCGCATCACGCTTTCGGGCGTAAGCAGTCCGGCCACATGGCCGAAGAACGACAGGATGATGGCGTAGTGGAAGAGGAGCGACCCCCGCCGCAGCCATTTCTTTTCGAAAAATTCGCTCGACCGGGCGTTCCAGTCGCCGGGCCACGCCGCATAGCGCAGGATCAGCCCCGCGATCAGCAGCGTCGTGCAGATGTATGGGTAATAGGCAAACCAAAAGTTCATATGACCTCCTTGCGAAAAGGGCTTCGTACTCCGGCGAGCGGGGGCCGCGCTCTTGACGGCGATGGAATGGGGAGAGGAAGCCCCGCTTCAGAAGCGTGCCGCGCTCTCCCCGGCGGCGTCCCCCTACTCCGCAAGCGCCTCCAGCCGGGCGGGGAGCCGCTGCTCGGGGACGAGACCGAGGACGGTGACGAGGGGGCGGAACAGGGATACGTAGGGGCTGGCGGGGTGCCGGGCCTCCAGCGCGGCGTAGACGCCGAGAAGCTCCTTGCCGAAGCCTTCGAGAAACACCCCTCGCGCCCAGTCCGGGGCGAGGGAAAAGAATTCGAGCACCAGAGGCAGATAGTCCGGCAGAACGCCCCGCCTCGGCTCGAACCCCGCGTCCCGGTACAGTTCGTTCAGCCCGGCCAGCGCACGCCCCAGCCGGGGATCGTCCCCGTACCGGTGCCACGCAAGGGACAGGCCGCACCGCTTGTCCATGTCGAACACCGCCACATGGTCCTGACGCAGCTTCGTCAGCCCGAGCGAACGGGACGCCCGGATGAACGCCCGCAGCGGGCAGGCCCGCACCACGGGCAACAGATCGCACAGCTCCTCAACGGAGCGCGTCTGCATGAAAAAATCGTCGCCGGGGTAGTGCAGCAGCCCGGATACGGCAAGCAGAAAATCACGGTCGGCGTCGTTCACGGCCTTTCCTCCATTTCGTGTTGCTCCAGCCCGGCGGACCCTTTCATCGCCCAGACGTCGTCGTGGTTCTCGCGGCCCGAGGTGGGCACGACGAAACGGTCCTCATACCGGGCGACGGCGAGCAGGCGGTACATGTCGGCGGCGCGCTCCGGCGTGAGCCCGACCTCGGCCAGCGCGCCGGTGGCGTCCGGGTGCGCGCGCAGGGACGGGAACGGCGCGGAGGCCGTAGACCGGAACTGCCCGTCGCGCATGTGGCGGCGCATGGCCAACAGCCGCGACAGGGCCGCACGCACGGGTTCCTCGTCGCCCGCCGCCAGCAGGTTCGCGAGATAGCGGACCGGGATGCGCATGCGGTCGAGGCCCTCGGCGTCCTCCACCCCGCCCGAAACGAGCGGGCTGGTCGGCGGCACGTACCACACCATCGGCAGGGTGCGAAATTCGGGGTGCAGCGGGAGGGCCAGCTTCCAGTCCACCACCAGCTTGCGGATGGGCGAACGCCGCGCCGCCTCCATGACGTGCCACGAGATGCCCTTGCGCCCGGCCTCGCGGCACACCGCCGGATCGTTCGGGTCGAGGAAGAGTTCGAGCTGCGACTGATACAGCCCCTGCGGCTGCGGATGCGACGCGGCCTCGCGCACGCGGTCGGCGTCGTACAGCATCACGCCCACATAGCGGATGCGGCCCACGCAGGAGTGCGCGCACAGGGTCGGCTGTCCGGCCTCGATGCGCGGATAACAGAACAGGCACTTCTCCGAACGGTGGGTCTTCCAGTTGAAATAGACCTTCTTGTACGGACAGCCGGATACGCAGTACCGCCAGCCCCGGCAGCGGGACTGGTCCACCAGCACGATGCCGTCCTCGTCGCGCTTGTACATCGCCCCGGACGGGCACGAGGCCACGCAGGCGGGGTTCAGGCAGTGCTCGCACAGGCGCGGCAGGTGCATCATGAACACGTTTTTGAAATCGAGATACGCCTTGGCCTCCATGCCCGAGAAGTCGGGATCGGACAGGCCGGTCACGGTCGCGCCGCCGAGATCGTCCTCCCAATTGCTTCCCCACTGCGGATGGAACGGCTTCCCCGTCACCGCCGAATAGGGCCGGGCCACGGGCTGGTGCCGGGACGCCGGACTGTCCGTCAGCCGCTCGTAGTCGTATTTCCACGGCTCATAGTAGTCGTCGAGCGTCGGAAGATCGGGGTTGGCGAAGAGGTTGGCGAACGTCTCCGTCTTGCCGCCCGCGCGCAGACGGAGCTTGCCGTGCCGCAGCTCCCAGCCGCCCCGGTAGCGATCCTGATTCTCCCATTCCTTGGGATAGCCCACGCCGGGCTTCGTCTCCACGTTGTTGAACCACATGTATTCCGTGCCCGGAGCCGTGGTCCACGCGTTCTTGCACGGGATGCTGCACGTGTGGCACGCGAGGCACTTGTCCAGATTCAGCACCATGCCCATTTGCACTTTGATATTCATACTCTATCCTTATTATATCTCGTTACCGCGTCTGACGCACGCCCCGCCCGCCGCGGCCTCCTCAAGCGGGGATTCGCCGCGGCCAGACGCCCTTGAAGGGCGGGACGGCGGGTCCGGGGGAGGAACGCGGGGGCGCCCCTTCTTCGGAACGTTTCCTCACCCGGCCTTCAAAACCGCACGTCCCCCCGGAGCTTCCTGATCACCACGAACTCGTCGCGCTGGCAGCCGGTGGGCCCGTAGTAGTTGAAGGCGTAGGAGAGCTGTCCGTACCCGCCGATCATCTGCGTCGGCTTGACGAGGGGCCGGGTGAGGCTGTTGTGCGTGCCGCCGCGCGTACCGGAAAGCGGCGACAGCGGCACGTTGACCGTGCGCTCCTGCGCGTGGTGGATGTACGTCTTGCCGCGCGGGATGCGATGGCTCACCACCGCCCGGCCCATGAACACGCCGTTCGCGTTGAAGCACTCCAGCCAGTCGTTGTCCGCGATGCGCGCCGAGGCCGCGTCGTCGTTGTTCAGCCAGATTTCCCCGCCGCCGCGCGACAGTTCGCGCATGATGTGGTTGTCCGAATAAGAGGAATGGATCGACCATTTGCTGTGCGGCGAGAGGAAGTTGAGCACGAGATCGGTGTCCGCGCGCGGAATCCGGGGCCCGGTGATCTCGCCGATGGCCGCAAGCGACAACGGCGGACGGTAAACCGGCAGGGCTTCGCCAAGGCCGCGCATCCATGCGTGATCCATATAGAAGTGCTGCCGCCCCGTGAGCGTGTGGAAGGGGACGAGCCGCTCCACGTTCAGCGCGAAGGGCGAATAGGTGCGCCCGTGCGCCTCGATGCCGCTCCAGTTCGGGCTGGTGAAGCCCTTGGTCGGACGGGCCGTGATGGACTCGAACGTCAGATGCTCGTCCTGCACCGGGCGGGAAAGGTCGTTCAGCTTGAAGCCCGTCCGCTTCTCCAGCCCGGCCCACGAGCGCACGCCCACGTCGCCGTTGGTCTCCGGCGACAGGGCGAGGATGATTTCGCAGGCGTCCTTCGCGCTGTCGATGCGGGGCATGCCCTGACTGACGCCCGGCTCGTCCACCACCCCGAGCCGCGCCTTGAGCCGTTCGTACTCCGGCGCGCACGACCACGACGCGCCCTTCGCGCCCACGCCGCCCGGCTTGGCGACGTTGGGGCCGAGCGCGGCGTACATCTTGTCGATGTCCGCATACCGGCGCTCCACCACGTTGAGGTTGAAGAGCGTCTTGCCGGGGACGGGTTCCGTTTCGCCCCGCCGCCAGTCGCGGACCTCCCCGAAAGGCTGGCCGATCTCGCCCGGCGAATCGTGCTGGAGCGCGGTGGCCACCATGTCCCTGCGTACGCCGAGGTGCGTCTTCGCCAGCCTGGCGAACGCCCCGGCGACGGCCTTGAACTGGTCCCAGTTGGTCCGCGCCTCCCACGCCGGATCGGTCGCGGGGTTGAAGGGATGGATGAAGGGATGCATGTCCGTCGAGGACAGGTCGTGGTATTCGTACCAGTGCGCCGCCGGAAGCACGACGTCCGAATAGAGGCAGGTCGTGCTCATGCGGATTTCGGACGTCACCAGCAGATCGAGCTTGCCGCCGGACACGCCTTCCGGGGAATCCGGCTCCGGCGTGGTGCGGATGGTTTCGGGCTGGCGGGCCTCTTCCCCCAGGAAGGAGCTTTGCGTGCCGAGCAGGTACTTGAGGAAATATTCGTGCCCCTTGACGTTGGACCCGAGCGGGTTGGCGCGCCAGAAAATCATGACGCGGGGCACGTTGGCGGGATCGTCGGGCGCGTCCACGGACAGTTCGAGATCGCCGGACTTGAGGCGTTCGAGGGTGTGGGCCACGATTTCGGCGTCTGTGACGGCCCCGGCCTTGGCCGCCTTCTCGCAGGTTTCGAGGGAATTTTCCTTGAACTGCGGATAGAAGGGCAGCCAGCCGAGCCGCGCGGCCAGCGCGTTGCAGTCCGCCGGGTGGTCGGGGAGGCTCCCCTTGCGGTCCGGCGGGGTCAGCTTGTCCATGC
>PPYF01470312.1_pt1 | contig 12464 bp, 7 predicted proteins | sample 1559871 | NCBI WGS metagenome assembly PPYF01 (sample SAMN08240021, study PRJNA423297) | Human gut metagenome, whole genome shotgun sequencing project. | reverse complement strand
CACATACATACAGATTAGGATCATCCACACTCCATAATTTCGCATCCGGAGCTGATACAGGAATCTTCAGTTCATTCATACCTTTATTTAATGAGATACCCTTTATCTCTTTAGAATAAACTATTTTTTCTTTATTTTTCCACTCGTACACCGTTATACGAAGATCCTGCTTCGCAGTCTTTCCTTTTTCATTCTGTAATGTCAGAATAGCGTTGGCGGTAGTTATCTGAGGAGTATTCTGCATATAAATATCTGCCACATAAACAGAATTACATACCTTCATACTAACTTTTCCTGTTATTCCTCCAAAGCCATGACCGGGAGGCAACATTTTATCTCCCCACGGATTGTACGACTCCACCATGTAACTCCTGTAATATCTCCTTCGGGTCCGGACTGAGTTTGAAGATATTCTTCAGCTGTTCCAGGAACCTGTACCGAAAGAGTCTGGGCAGAAGTCAATATATCCCATCCCGCTGTAGGAACAATTACAGGACTTTTCCGTGCCTCTTCCAATGTCAAATAAATATCCTCTGTCTGCCAAGCTGCATTTTTATCCTGCCATAAATGCCATCCTTTTCCTGACAAATCAAAAAATGGTCTCTCCTGTGCTCTCACCCCATAAAATGGACATAACAACAAAAATGCTATGGCAATAATACTCTTCTTCATAATTATCTATTACTTTCTTTTATTAAATTCAATAATAACTGTTGGCCCACTACATTAGCCCTATTCTCGCTTTTGGTATTAAAAGTATTCATCGACTCGTTCATGCCATCAAGATCAACAGGAACTGTATAAGCTTTGACATCCTTTATACATGCAGGAATATCCAATGTAGTAATAATTATTTTTCCACGACCTGCCGGAATAACAGACAAGGCAGAATAAACTTCTTTTTTATGATCGGAAACACAAGCAACCAATGTTTCCCCATTAAAGCAACGCAACCCTACACGATGACGGTTGTAAGTAGCAAAGCATTGATATTCCCAATTAAAGACACAATTGACAGGCAATCCATCAAAAATAGGATGTTCTCTATTGAAAAAGTTCCCACCATACCAAGCCGTACCTAGTTTCTTTGAACCACGATAATCCAAAACTTCTTTATCCGCTAAGAACTCAGCCCACCTTTCCGCATTATCCACAATAATCAATGTATGTCCCTTGTAAACCCATTCCATAATATCACTCATACCACTTCCCCATTGAGTAGGTTCAAAGGCGCCAACCAACAAATAATCTCCCGAAGGTGTTCCTTCTTTATATTCCGGAATATCAAAACCAACTGTTTTCATAAAATTGCTCAGAACGCCCGTAGTATCAGCAATAGAACCATTAGCTGTAATTCCTTTCGTATTCAAACTTACAGCAAACAAAGAATCGTTTCCAGTTGCAAAAGTTTTTTTGCCTTTGACCAACTTTGCTTCAATACAAACATAGCCTGTTGCCCGAGGAACAAAATTCCAGCCGATCTGTAAACATTGACCATATACATTCCCCCCTTTAACATGTACACTAGATACATGGGTAGCCAATACAGTACCTTCCGCATCTTTCGCGATCAATTGAAGAGAATAATTCCCCTTCAAATTCTTTTCATTTACAATATAAGTATCTACTATAGTCGTATCTCCAACATTCAGCACTTTCCGATTCATTTTTACAGCTAAAAATAACGGTTGGTTATAACGAGCCATTACTTCCACATCTCCTTTAGGATAACGATAATTATCAACAATGCCGGAGTGATTTTCCAGTTTCATACTTTCCCAACCATTTACAGCATAAGCATCCACCGTATTACTGATACGAATATTCTCAATTACCCTACCTTGATAATAGAAAGCCACATTCCCCATGGCACGGGTCAAATCATCCACTGTAGGAAATGCTTTGGCAAATCCATTGTGTTTAAGAAACGAATCATATGCATCATACCACTTCATATAATCCATCGCTTCCCATCCAGAAGTAGTGCCAGATTGCAGGATTTCATCCCGAATGAGCTGAAGACGCGGCGGAGTACCAATAGCCCCGTCTTCCCCCCAATAAATAATCTCATCCTTATGATCTGAAAAACGGTGATAGTTATCTTTACCCAAATATAAATTATCATGATAGCAACCCGGACCACCTGCATGATGCCTGTCATACCATCCATAATCATAAAAAGTAGTATCGTTTGGCATCAAGTGCAATTTAAAACGGGCATTCGCCTCATTTTCCGGATTCTCTCCATTACTGGAATTATAAGTTAAGATACGGGTAGGATCCAACGAATGTGCCATACGCATCTGCGCATAATCCTGTACCTGTGGCCAAGCTCCCCGTTCATTATGCAAATTATAAATAACAAGAGACGGATGGTTACGGTCACGTTTAATCATTCGCGCCAATTTTTCATTCCGGTAAGCAAAATAAAACTTGCTTTGCTTGTTATTATCATTAAAGTGACTGATAGGATACTGATTGCCTCCCGGTTCTTCAAAGTATAATAGTCCCAATTCATCAGCATAATCCAAGACATTGCTATGCCCGATAGTACGGTGAAAATTCAACATGTTAAGTCCTAGCTTTTTAGCACTCTCCACTTGTCTCCTAGCCAACTCATCAGATGGAGTGATCCCATTATCCGGCCAGAAACTCCATGAAATAGCTGTACGTAAAACAATTCTTTTTCCATTCAAGAAAAATTGCTTATCTCCATGAATATCCTTCACTTCAAACCATCTGAATCCAAAACGCTGCGTATAATTATCCGTACCTACTGAAACAGACAAATCATAAAGATGAGGAGAATCCGTACTCCACAATTTTGCCGCTGGCAAATGAATATGAAAAGTTTGTTTATTCTCTCCGACAACAAGATTTTCAACAGGGTATTCTTTTCGGTAAAGTACTTTCTCACCTTTATGTTCTTTTACTGTTAAAAGCATTTTCTGAGCCTTCATCGGGTTCTTTGTTTCATTACAAGCCGTCACTTCAACTTCAATAGAATGAGGGTCCGGTTGGTTTTTAATAAAAACATCTCCAATATATAACTTATCCGTAGCAACCAACTCCACTTTTCCAGTTATACCGCCAAAACCATGAGAAGGATTAGTTCTATACTCTCCCCATGTATAGACTTGGGAATCTTTCCAATTAAAATTACCATTTGGATCAGTAATGCGGAAAGCAATCACATTTTCCTGACCAGGTAGAATAAAAGGTGTCACATCTACAGCAAACGGCGTACTATTCACCAAATCATATCCCACCAATTTTTTATTAACAAAAATCTCAGCTCTAAAACGGACAGAAGCAACATTCATCACTATCCGTTTATTTCTCCAATCAGCAGGTACATTTATTTTTGTATCAAACCATGAAACCCCTACATAATTTCCGGTAACTCCAAATGTTTCTCCATTCCATCTCCATAGGTGTTGCTCTACGGTAGCAGGAAGTGTCACCCCTATCTTATCGGGTGTATCAAGCAAATTCCAGCCTCCGGTAGGTATATGAACAGGGAGGTCATGAATATTGACAGGAGGAACATAAAGAGAATCATTTTGCCATACAGCCGAACGATCAAGAGTGATATTCCATAGAGTTTCTGATAAATTGAGACATGCCCTCTGTGCTCTCATAGATGTTACAAACAATAGTACACAACCCGCTAAAACGAATATTTTTTTTATAGCTGATTTCATTTTACCTCTATTTTTCTTTATGGTATATTATAAAAGGAGTATGTTAAGAAGAAATACTTCAATATACTCCTTTTACAAAATTACTTTATTTTGTATATCCGGGATTTTGAGTGAATTCATCTTTATTAGTCACCGCATCCAATTGATTTTGGGGTATCGGACGTAGCATATGATATTCTTGAATATTATCTTTTGCATCCATATTATGCAACTTAACGTATTCAACTAACTTTTTAGTTCGTTTTAAATCAAACCAACGTATTTGTTCTCCACACAATTCCCTAGCCCTCTCATCTAAAATAAAATCGATAGTCAGTTCCGATTCAGTAATTTTCATGTCATTTTCTTTACCTGGTATTGCACGTTTCATCAAGAATTCATTCATCAAATCCACCGCTTCCTGTTTATTCGTTTGCAGCATCGCTTCGGCTGCAATAAAATACATTTCCGGCAAACGAATGACAAATGCATCCCGTTGACACCAATCCTGATTATAAACCGCCGTAGGATCGGCAAACTTATGCATTTCTACAAATTGCGACCTTAAGATAGCTTTACCTTCCGAAGTGTACACGTCATTAACATCCAGCAAACGATACCGCTTTGACGCCCATACTTTTTGTGAATCAGTAGCAGCCGTTTTCATGATATATATGGCCGTATCTCCTGTAGCCATTAAAGGATAAACTTTTAAATCACTCTCGGATAACGGATTCTTGTTAGCGTACCAGGCATCTTTAAACGTCACTTTATAACGCTGATCTATATTCTCATTATATAATTGCAGCAGATACCTGGACGGCATATATCTTTGGAAAGGACGAGCATTCAAGACATCGCGTTCCATTCCGGCTTCCTTATCATATTTCATCACAAAATCAACAATCCCTTTATTACCCGAATTAGTAGCAGTAGCATCAAAAGCATTATTTTCTAATTCTGAGTTGGTGTAATTTATAGAAAAAATTGCTTCTTTGTTTGTACCTCCATCACAATTGGCAATATCCCACATATCACTATAATCAGTATAGAAAGAATAGCGTTGACTATTGATAATATCCTTTGCCAACACAGCGGCCTCAGCATAAAGCGAAGCCTCGCCCGTTGCACAAGCTCTGGTCAAACAAGCTCTTGCTTTAAAAGCTTTAGCTACATCCTGAGTTATTCTACCATCTGTTGATTTGCCTGGTGCCAGTTGATTGACAGCCACATCTAAATCATCAAAAATAACTTTATAAAAATCTTCTACAGACGAACGGTGTGCTTCAGTAACAGCACCCGTTATAGGTTCTGTGTTCAATACCACGTCTCCCCAAGTTTCTGTTATCAACCACAAATAGAAGGCTCTCCAAAACTTAGCCTGGCCTTCAAATGACTTATTTTCAGCTTCGGTCAATACTTCACTTGGCAACAAAGAAATAGTCTGATTACAAGCGCTTAATGACAAATAAAGATTTTTCCAAACATTTCCGATAGTTGATTGGGAGCCATTTAAGTCAATAGTATAATCAGCCAATTGATTTGCTTTATTATCTCCCCCACGCAAAAACAAATCAGTACCAGATTCTGTCATACCAAAACCATCTTCCTGACCATAAAATGTCCTTGCACCCGAATAACAGGAATTCAACGCACTCTCTATTCCAACTTTCGTTTTCATAAATGGATCCGTTGTCAATCCACTTTTATTAGTTTCTTCTAGAAAGTCTTCACAAGAGACATGACATAAACAAAGAAATAATATGCTTATATAATAATAAAATTTTGTTTTCATAATGATCATAATTAAAGATTACAAACTAAGATTGATGCCAAACAACACTTGCTTCGCCAATGGAAAGTCCATACTTCCATTGCTTTCCGGATCATAATTCGGGAAATCCGTGAAGGTAATGAAATTATTCAAAGAACAATAAATACGCAACTTCTGCACCATCATTTTGGATGTCCATTCTTTAGGCAGTGTGTATCCCAATGTAATATCTCGTATTTTCACAAAAGAAGCTTTACGGAATGCCAATGAAGACTGTAACAAATAGCTGTTCGTTGAATAACCACTATTGGGACGAGGATACTCATTGCTAGGATTCTCAGGTGTCCAATAATTTACAGGTGCGCTATTTTCCAACGCACTTGGCTTGTATAGCTGAGTATAGGCATCTTTTACATATTGTCCGATACGACCATAAATAAAGAACATTAAATCAAAATTCTTATAGATGATATTATTAGTTATACCAAACGTATACTTAGGAACTCTTGAAAAAATAACCCGGTCATCCGTAGAGAAAACGCCTTCACCTTCAGAACCTTTAGGTGACATATCTGCCACTTTAATATCCCCTGGCTTAAATCCTCCAAAAGCTTTGGCCTGAACTTCCTCACCTAATTGCCAGATACCAATCTTTTTATAATCATAAAAAACTTGAGTAGGAGAGCCAACAAACCAAAGATTACCTTCATCACGCGTTACACCACTATTTAAAGCTTTAATTTTTTCACGATTCAAACTATATGTCCAATCCGTATTCCAACTAAAATTTTTATTTTGAAACCAAATTGTATTCAATGTCACTTCAATACCTTTATTTTCTGTTTTACCTATATTCTGCATAACAGATGCATATCCAGTAGAACTAGGCAATAAACTTGGAAGTAACAAATCCGAGGTTTGTGAAATATAAGTATCAATTGTACCAGATATGCGATTTCTTAAAATTGAGAAATCCAGTCCAAGATTCCATGTCGATGTTTTTTCCCAAGTCAAATCTTTATTTGCAATCTCGCTAGGATAATATCCATAAACACTACTGCCAAATGTATATACTGATTTTTTAAGTCCTCCTAAAGTAGCATAAGCATCAATTGCACTGTTACCAGCAACTCCCCAACTTAAACGTAATTTCAAATTACTAAAAATATCTTGATCAGCCATAAAGCCTTCTTCTGAAATACGCCACGCAGCGGATGCTGACGGGAAATACCCCCACTTGTGCCCTTTCGCCAAAACGGAAGATCCATCAGCACGCAAAGAAGCTTGGAATAAATAACGTTCATTAAACTTATAATTCAATCGTCCAAAGAAAGAAACCATTTGCGTCTCAATCAATTGACTGGCATTTTCTTTTGAATCAGCATTTGCTCCCAGATCGTGGAATGAAGTCAGAGCAGAAGCTTGGTTAGCTCCACTAGCCAAAACCTTTTCATATCCATAAGCAGTGGTACTACTACCAATCATTGCAGTTAGTCCATGTTTCCCAAATGTTTTGGAGTAATTCAGTATATTCTCCCAAGTATAACGCCAATCGTTATCCGCCTGAACAGAAGAGGTAGATTTTACACCAAGATTAGCTACTGTATTTTTATCTTTATAAATACCTTCCCGACTATCTGTAACATCAATGCCAATAGTGGATTTAAAGAAAAAATCTTTCAGAATATTCACATTCAAATACCCCGAAGCAAACATACGTTTCGTACGAATATTATCCTCGTAAGCACCCGGCTGCTCATCACATAAAGGACTGAATGCAGAACTATTTCCAGGAGCAGGGTTTAATATAAAATTACCATTATCATCATAAGCTCTGCCTATACATGGTATTTTGTTAGCCAAATTCAATGGATTCTGTCTCTTATCCTGATCTTTAAAAGTATATGAAACATTCACACCCACATTGAAAATTTTATTTATCTTATGATCAAGACTAATACGACCATTATAACGTTTCAATACATCATTTTTCAACAATCCTTTATCATCTTGAAAACCAAATGATAATGAATAAGATGTTTTCTCCGTACCACCAGACATACTGATTTCATAATTTTGGGTAATACCGGTACCCAACAATAAATCCTGCCAATCAACCCAATAACCTTTTTCCAAATACTCCAATTCTTCTGCATTGAAAATCAAAGCATCATCCATATATTGATCCGGCGCTGCTGAATTAGTAGTTCTATAGGCCTCTCTCTTTAATTGAGCATATTCTTCTCCATTCATCATACGAGGGTATTTAGCCTTATTTTTAATAGAAACATAAGCATTAAAATCGATTTTCGTCTTTTGTCCCTTGGCTCCGGATTTTGTTGTAATAATAATTACACCATTAGCTCCTTTCGTTCCATAAATAGCTGTAGATGAGATATCTTTCAAGACTTCAATAGACTCAATATCAGTAGGATTAATATCAACAAATGATCCGTAATCTATACCATCGACCAATACTAACGGATTATTGTCAGCTTTAAGAGAACGATTACCACGCATGGTTAATGAAATAGAGGCTCCGGGTTGCCCGCTAGATTGTGTTATATCCAATCCCGCTACTTTACCTTGCAAAGATTTCAACGCATTGGTAGTAGGAGTAGATGTAATATCCGCTGGTTTTATAGAAGATATAGAACCAGTCAAATCACTCTTCTTTTGAACACCATATCCAACCACTACCACTTCATCCAAAGATTGAGTATCATCTTTCATCACAACGTTTATGACAGACTGTTTCCCGACTTTTATCTCCTGAGTAAGATAGCCAATATAGGTCACCATTAATACATCATTCTCGTTTACATCAGCAAGAGAATAATTACCTTCAAAGTCAGTAATGGCACCATTAGTCGTTCCTTTTACCAATACATTTACTCCAATCATAGGCTCACCTGCATTATCTACTATTTTTCCTTTTATCATGGTAGCCTGTCGTGTTTCATCCAAACCGATACTTTTATGAGTAGTTGAAATTAAAATATGATCTCCATCAACTTGATACGTCATATTGGTACCTTGAAAGATTTTATTCAGAATAGCATTTATATTTCCATTCTCTATCTTTATACTTACTTTGTGTTTAGTATTCACCTTATCATTTAACACAAAAAGATAAGATGACTGGCTCTCAATCAAGTGTATCACTTGTTCCAAGCTTTCATTCTTACATGAAATAGTGATACCTTCGTTCCGATCTGATGCTTGTACGTACACTGAACTAAATGACACACATAATAGCAACAAGACTGTTTTCAGTAATCTCACAATAGACCACCGACTTATTGGCCTATCACATACGTTTAAATAAGTTGTTTCCATGTTATTAGATTTTAGTTTTAAAAAAAATATAGTTGTGTTTTATGTATTTGAACCTCTATTTGATATAAATAATTTGTTTGTCCTCATCCTGCTCTATAGTAAAAGGAGCATCTTTCTGCAATAACCTTAACGCATTAATAACCCCTCTACTTTGTCTAAATTTTCCTGTATATTTATAATGTTCCACCTCTTTATTTTGAATAACAATGCTATCTCCAAAATATTTAGTAAAAGTTTTCATGATGTCCTTCAATTTTGCGCTTTTTATACAAATTAATCCCTCACGCCATCGGAACTGGTCATAATCGTGGATGGTTTCCAAATGAATTTTTCCATTTTTATGATAACATACCATTTGATCAGGTTTCAAATAAATATTGTTACCTTTTACTCTGACACGGACTTTGCCTTCAAACAAAGAAGTCTTAAATACATCAGCGTTAGAATAAGCTTCCAAATTAAAATGAGTACCGAGTACTTTGATTTCTCCTTTTGAAGTATGTACATAAAATGGCTTATTTTTATTGGCCGATACTTCAAAATAAGCTTCTCCATCCAACTTTACTTTACGATTATTTGTTGCAAAAACAGAAGGATAACTAAATTTCGTATTAGAATTAAGGCACACAAACGTACTATCGGGTAAAATTATGTTTATTCTTTGACCGGCAGGAACAAGTATGGTTTGTAATACCTCTGATTTTTTCACCAATTCCTGATACTTATAAATAGTAACAGACACAACAACCAAAAGAACAACCGCAGCTATCTTTACGGTATAATTAATTAACTTATATAACAACGGGGCATTTTCTTTTTGAAACAGTTCCTTTTTATCTACCAACAAAATACCTGCATCAAATATTTTCTTTTCACGACATAATGTCTCATAATTATCCGGTGAACTTTCAGCCCATCGTTTAATAGCTTCTTTCTGCTTGTCAGATGCTTTGCCTGCAAAAAAATGATACAACGATAATAAATTCATTTTCTTTCCATTATTTACTCTATAAGCACATGAGAATGGAAATACCCTAAACGAAAAACAAAAAAATCTGCTAAATTAGATAAATCAAAAAAGAAAGATAGTCTTTGAGGACAGCACGTAGAGCTTTTAATGCCTTACTTATATGATATTCAACGGTTTTTTGATTCACAAATAACTTTTTAGCTATTTCAGGGTAGGATATATCTTCATATCTGTTCATAAAAAAAATCTGTCGAGTTTTTGATGGCAATTTTTCAAGCGTATGATTTACAATCTCTTGCACCTCATTAGTATACAATTCACAAGGATCACATGCCGATAATGCTGATATCTTAAAATCCAATTCCCATAAAGCAAGTTCAGACAAAGAATTATTCTTTTCATAATGAAAGCGTTCCTGTCTTAAATAGTTCAAGCATTTATGCTTTATAGCCGTTAAAAGATAACTTAATATATTCTCATCGTTCTTTATATCTCTTCGATGTTCCCAATAATAAGCTAAAGTGTCCATCACAATATCTTCAGCTATAGAAATATCGAGAATATAAGTTTGCGCAAAACGAATAAACCGTAACCTGTAATCAGTATATAATTTATTAAAAGTTTCTGTTTCCAACTTTAATAGATCATCCATATCTGTTTCCGATATTTAATTAGATACCTCAATATTCGATGCGCAAACTTATCTCCACTAATTATTACTTCGTCCCATTTATACAACTATCCGGCACCCAGCCTTTCAAAACAAAAGCAGGGTTCCGATAATTGTTAATCAGCTCTGTATCTTTATCTTTTGTCAGCTGGCGGGAATATGGATGACGTTTGGATACATCAACCGGATTTCCTGTCACCATATCACAAGTATTATACTCGTACATTTTAGCAGTCTTCGCTCCAATAGAACTCCAGCCTTCAGGAATTATATTTTTCACTTTACAATCTATCAAGACAAACTCTGCATCAGGATAGGCCGAACCGTGGTTACTTTTAGTACGTCCGTAATCCGCCTGTTTACCATCCTCCGTAGAAAAAGTGCATTCAACAAACACATTACCATGATTGCCCGCCGTATTTCTTACCCATGAGAAAGGGCCGCCACCATTACGGAAATTACTTTTATAAGCAAACAAGCTGCCACGTCCTAAAATAGTATCACCACCACCATCCAACTCACAAGATTCCATATAGATTGTTCCATTCGCCTGCAATGCATCTCCTGAACCTATAATATGTACACGGTATAAAGCAATCCTTTCTCCATTAATCAACAACCCTTCTGCCTGACCTTTTAAATCTGTAGCAATGGTCATATCCTCAATGACTATATCCTTGCAATTATCAAGCATGAAAGCCGCCCGACGGGAAGGAAATGTACCGGGCCACTCATTGGTTTTCACAGTCAGCGGATGAGGATTAAAGACTTCATTATTTGCATAATGTACTTTAGTATCGGTCATTCCTGCTCCTTTAATTTTAACATTCCATTTATTTCTTGTATAGACCAATTCTTCATAATCACCGGGATTAACTAAAATCACAGTCTGTTGTTCATTAAAATCAGGAATAAAATCCAAGGCTCCCTGAACTGTATTAAAGTCTCCTTTTCCTGCAACATCCACAATCAATGTATCTGAAAGTTCCGGCATGTCAGATTTAGTAGTGAAAATCCACTCATCTTCTTTAGTGACTCCTTGAAAACTGCCATCAGCTAAATTTAACACACCATTATCTATAGTCACATAGTAAGTATGCCCATATTCCAGCATATTATTGTGTAGATAAATAGTAGCTATAGAATCACGCACGATGACGGGATAAAAATGAAAGGCATCCGTAAATCCCCCTATAATAGTAAGCTGGTACACAGGAGGAGTAGGTTCCGCCGTTCCCGAAGGAGTACCCGGACGAGTATCTTTATTGGTAGGCATAACGGTACGAGTATAGTCATAAGGCACTTTTGTATAATCACATTCCGGACCATACGTACGGCTCTCCGTAGGACCAGACGGAATACTCAAATCCAAACTGTCCACCACTTGGTCAGTAACTGCGTCATAAACCCGTATCATACCGGAATCTCCAAGGACAGGAGTTTCGGAAAAAGTAAGAACCAAATGAGTGTCCGGATTGACATTTTCCGAACCGGAAGCAGGAAAAAGTGTTGCATTGACCTGCCCTGTCTGATTACACGCCATTATAAAAGGAACTGCGGCAATCATACCTAAAAACGATTTTAATGTAACCATAGATTCATCAGTATTAAATTCAAGTCTTAATCATTCTATTCCCATTCCACCTTCATATAATGCAGCATCGTTGTACTTTCACCACAACTGCCCGTATGCTGGATACCGGTGCCCCCAAAAGTGTTCGAGGCTATATCCGCCTCCAAATCTACCGAAAGTTTCAAGTTCGGATCAGTTACAGGCGCCGGAAGCGGAGTCGTTGTTGAAGCATGTGCTGTCAATTTTCCTCCTTTAGCAGTCAATGTCAGAGTACAATTTGTACGATAGCAGGTAGAAGACACCGGTTGACTGATGGCTTCAGCCACCCCGTTCTCATATTTCATCAAAATAAAATCAACCGCATTACTATACTTGGTCGTACGAATGATACGCAATGCATATCCCGTTAAAGTACGGGTATCAAACTTGATATACAAATCCAAATACTGTCCTGT
>PPYF01172274.1_pt1 | contig 12464 bp, 9 predicted proteins | sample 1559871 | NCBI WGS metagenome assembly PPYF01 (sample SAMN08240021, study PRJNA423297) | Human gut metagenome, whole genome shotgun sequencing project. | reverse complement strand
CAATAAACACTATCTTCCATTTCATATATTTTCCCCATTTTATATTATTTTAATGTATTTAATTTTATTATACATTTTTTTAGATTAAAATAGTAGAGTTTTTTGTTACTTTTATTATAAATAAAAAAACCTTTCCCTCTAAATCAACGAAGAAAAGGTATAATTCTAAAACAATTCATTTTTTAAATAGTATGAAGTAAAATGCTATATGTATAAGTTAATTCTTTAATTTATATCTAAATCTTAATCGTGTTCCATTTCCCTTAGGTGGAGAATAAATTTCTTCATATTCGAAACCACAACTTCTCATAGCTGAACATACAGTTGGAGTCGCATTTATAATTTTCATTTCTTTTACAATATTTCCTGCAATGATTTCATATTCTGTTACTCCTTTCTCTCTCAGTTTTTCAAGCTGTTTGATTATATATTTTCTTACTTCATTTACACTTGGATTATTAGTTTTTCTCATATAACCTCCAAACTCATATTTTAAATTCTTTCTTGTCTATATTATTATTTTTTCTTTATAAAATTGTAAAAAGTCTTTAAGTATATCATCTATTTTTATTATAAGTTCAGAGTAATTTAAGTCTATTCTATTAATTTTTTCAGTATATTCTTTATTAAATTCAATTCTTTTACTTTCTGGTAATTTTGAAGTATTTTCATAACTGTTTCCTAACTCCAAATAGATTTCTTTTTTTCTATAGTCATATACAAAACAAATATAAAATCCATCATTTATTTTATTATCCTTATATAAAAAGGCAATACCAACATCACATACTTTTAGTCTTCCTTGTCCCATATAGCCTTTTAATAAAAAATCTTTATATCTATACTCATTTTTAGAATTTGCATAAATTTTGTACTTTAAGTTTGTAGCTCCCTTAGTTGTTTTTTCATTATTTTCAAATTTTTTATCAACAAACTCTATTAACTCTTTAATAATTTCTATTAATTCAGCTGCTTTTATTTTCAATTCTATTCCTCCACTTTTTTATTAACATCAAAATATATTATCAAAGTATCATCAGGGGCATCTTTTTTACCCAACATTTCCATAAAAACATTCTCATAATGTTTTTTCCATTCTTTTTCTGAAGTTGGGATATATGTATAATCATCAACGAAATTTAATAAAACTAATCTTACTTTTAATCCTGTTTCTTGAGATATTTTATTTAATTCTTCTAAAAATGTAATTCTATTTCCTAATTGGTAATATCCATTAAGCCATTTATTAAAATTACCTTTACTATACTTATTATTAAATGCTTTTTCCATTGTTTTTGTAATAAGGAGTTTACTTTTTTCTCCAGCAGAAATATTGCTCCTTAATTCTTTTAAATGAGCTTTAGCCTCAACCAAATATAGAGTTTTTTTATTGTCACTAATCCCAATAGCATCCCATTGTGGTTGTCTTGATGGCCAAAACTCATATTTTTCTATAGATATGTTTGTTTCTTTTGCAATTTCTTCTTGCCTTAATTCATATTCAGAATAGTTATCTTTATCTTTTAAAGGGCAAAGCCAATATATATCATCTTTTAAAAAGTCATTTAATGTTAACTTCAATTCTGAATTGATAATTATCTGCATCCAATATTTGCTCCCTTTTTCTGCTAATCCTTTAGAAGTATTACTCATTTTTTCTCCCTTTAAATTTCTTGTTTTATTTATAAATATTATAATTGTATTATTTTTCTAAAAGTATAATATAATGCTATCATTTATGAAAGGCAAAAGCAATATAAAATGATATTAAAATTGAATTAGGTTAGTCTCTTTATTTAAAAGCAAGATTTTATGATAGAAAATATAAATAACCCAGTAGATGAAATTGATATTGAAAAGCTTAAAAGTAGGAAATTAGAAAATAAATATATTAACTTAAAGTTCTGAAAAAAGGAAAAGGAAGAAGAAAATAAAAAAAACTGCCAGCTGGCAGCTATTTTTTAGATTATAATTATTATCAAAAATTTTCTGATTTACTAAATTTTTAACTGATATTACAGTAATAAATTAATTTTAATCAAACCATGAATCTACATCAGATTTAAGAATTCTTTTATTTGTTGCATCAATATCAAATTCATATTCTAATCCATCATGTGCAAATTCTACTTCATATACATAGAAAACAGATCTATAGTCATCTTCCCTATCTAATTTTATTTTAAAATATTTTACATCAGATTCCTTGATTCCAGCTGCTGAAAGAGCAACTTGTTTTGCTTCTTCTGAACTTATTAATTTTACTCCATTATTTATAGCCTGATTTTTAGCAAGATTCATTTCAACTTCTCTAGCTCTTTGTTTATGCATTGAATCTCCAGCAAAAGCTCCAGTTCCAACTACCAACATAAGTACAGCTATAGATAATGTCAAAGATTTAATTCCTCTTTTTCCCTGTTTTAAATTTCCTGTTAAAATGTTCATATTTAATTTTTTCATAATTTTCTCCTTTGGTTTATTTATTTTATATTCTGATTATATAGTTCAATTATGAAAGGAACATTAAAACTTGAAAATATTTTTATATTTTTACTGGAATAAATAAAGTAAAAATATTTCCTTTGCCAAAGGACAAAACAACTTATATTTCAAAACTCAAATAAGTGTCATCAAGTTGCTCTTGCTCTATACCAATATATCTAAGAGTAACAGCTTCACTTGTATGGTTAAGTGCTTTCATAACTAAAGCAATATTATGAGTTTTCTTATAAACAGTATAGCCCCATGTTTTTCTAAGTGAGTGAGAAGCTATGGGATAATCTATATTAAGAAGATCTTTTAAATAAGCCAGGTAATCATTAACTCCTGATTTAGTTATATAATGATCTTCTTTTTCTTTTACATATTTTCTATAGAGGGACTTGAAAATATATCCTGAATCTGTAGGATATCCCAATTCCTTATAAACTTTCTTTAGATTAGCTACAGCTTTTACACAGGTATTATTAAGCTGGATCTCTCTTGTCTTTCCTGTTTTCTGTTCTCTAAGAATTATTTTATTATCTTTAGTTATATCTTCAAATTTTAGCTTCTGTAGATCTGAAATACGAAGAGCTACATTTACACCAAAATTTATAAGTTCCAAGATAACAGGTTTATTTTTATACTTCAGTACTTCTCTTATTCTTTTTAGATCATCTTCTTTTATATATTTTACACTTTCCATAGTTGGTCTCCTTAAAAATTAGGTATACTGTAGATAGGCTATGCCTTTTAAAAGTTCTTAAAATAGGTTTTATAAAGCCATTATCTTCATAAATTTTGAAATTATATATTTTTCTTTGAGAAGAAATTGTATATAATAAACTTTAATCCTTAATTGGATTTTTAAGCTCAGGATTTAATTCATTAGCTTTGCTATAATCAGAAATAGCTCTCTCAAAACCATTTAAGTTATATTTAGTATTTCCTTTTTTATAATATATTTCAGTTTTTTCTACCCAGCCCCCAAGTGAACTTAATAATAAAAATATCAAGAATATTTTTTTAATAAACCTTCCTTTATGTTTTTTTAATCATTTTCTATTTTTATTTTAACATATTATTTTTTTATAGATATTATATACTTTTAATATATTTTATTGAAATTAGAGAAAAATTTCTTTAATATTTTTTTTAATAAAAATTAATAATTACTTGTCATATATGTTTAATTATAACATTTAAAGCAAGTAAAAACAACAAAGAAAAATAAAATAAGAATAGAATGTTGATTTTACTAAAAAAAATACTTGTCATAAGAAACTTATGACAAGTATTGGAAAACAGAAATTTTTTTTATTGACATTAAAATAAAAAAATTCTATTTATAGTTAATCTCTTTTTATTTTATAAACATTTTATAGATGTTAAAAAAGGATATTTAATGACAAGAATAAATAAACATAATTGTTATTTAACTAAAATAAAGATTTTAATTTAAAATTATTTATTTTCCAAATACAAACTTATTAATATTAGTTTTTTCTCCTTTGTCTATAATTTGTATATTATACAAACAACTACTCTTGAAAATAGATTTATATTTTTCCTCCAATTCCTTTAAACTTTTCTACAAAAGCAGATATCTTCTGAAAAACATTTTGCTTTTTTACTAAATATTTAGGATTAAGTGGACTCATTTTAGGAAGAATTTCATTTAGTTCTGTTCCATTTTCACTAGCATATTCCCTCTTTAATGAAGTAAGGATATATCTTTTTGCTGCATCAATATTAAGTTCTTCTGTACTAATTAATTCTTCAGCTTCTTTCATTTGCTCTGTTTGAGCAAATGAGAAGAAAGCATCTATAATATTTGCCTTATCATTAAACTTATCTAAATCTGCTTGATTAATAAAATCGATTACTAGACTTTCTTTTGCACGATTTCCAGTACTTGATCTAATTAAACGTCGTACATCTTCAATTAATGACTCTTTACTTTTTACATTTTTACGTTTTTCAAAAATCAATTCAAGAATATAATCTAGATTTATCTCTTGGGATTTTAAAAGATCTACTTCAAAAACTATATCGTCCCAATCAATTGTAGAATCCTCTTTATCTTTCTCGGCTTTTTCACGACGAAGCCACTCACGAATATCATTGTATGTAGAACGATAATCTTGAATCATTCTTTCTTTAGGCATTTCAATTTTTCTCATAGATATTATATCTTCATCACTTACATAATAAGTAGCTTTAAATTCTTCAACAAGTTTTAAATCATCCATATCAAGAGATTGTAAAGCTTTTAGCTTTGTAAATTCATCATAATTTTGAAGTATATTTTCAACTTTTAAATATTCTCCAAATAATTTAACAAAATCTTTTTTATCTTTTTCAGTAATGATACCATCAACATTAGGAAAATGTGATTGCAACTCTTTAACTATTTCTATATAACCACGACGTGCTTCACCAGTATTAATATCATTGAAGCCATCCATATATTCTTTATAGCTTTTTTCAAGAACTACATTTTTTGTATTTTTATCACCAAATAAAGTAATAGCATCAATTGTTGCTTGTTCTAAATCTCTAAAAGTAACAATATTTCCAAAAGTTTTTGTAGAATCATAAATACGATTAGTCCTTGAAAATGCTTGGATCAATCCATGATAACGTAGATTTTTATCAACAAATAATGTATTTAATGCAGGAGCATCAAATCCTGTTAAAAACATTCCAACTACAATTAACAAATCAATCTCTTGATTTTTTACTCTTTTCGCAAGATCACGATAATAATTTTGGAACTCCTTACTATCAATACCAAAATTTGTCTTAAACATTGCATTATAATCATTAATAGCTGAAGTTAAAAACTCCTTTGCACTACTATTCAGTGCCGAAGGTTCAAAAGTTTCATCAAGAATTTCTCCTATAGAGCTTTGTTCTTCATTAGCTGCAAAAGAAAAAATAGTTGCAATTTTTAAAGGTTTTTGACTATCTTTCTGTAAATTTGTTAGTGACTCATAATAAAGTTTTGCTGCCTCAACACTACTTACAGTAAACATTGCATTAAACCCTTTTTTATCATTATATGTACGATGAGTCTTTATTTTAAAGTTATTTAGGATATATTGTGAAATCTCCTTAATTCTTTCAGGATGTAAGAATGCTTTTTTTGCTTCTGATGCAGTTATTTTTTCTTCATTTTGTTCCATCTCAATAGTCTTAAACTTGGAACGTACATCGTTATAATCAACTTTAAATTTAAGAACTTTCTCATCTCTAATTGCATCAGTAATAACATATGAATGTAACTCTTGACCAAATACACTTGCGGTAGTTTCAGAGCCTAGAGCATTTTCTGGAAATATTGGTGTTCCTGTAAATCCAAACTGATAGTATTTCTTAAATTTTTTACCAATATTTTTTTGAGCTTCCCCAAACTGTGAACGATGAGCTTCATCAAAAATAAAAACAACTTGCTTATTGTAAATTGGTAAATCAGCTTCACTTTTTATTAGGTTATTTAATTTTTGAATAGTAGTAACAATAATTTTATTATCATCTTTTTCAATATTTCGTTTGAGTCCAGCAGTATTTTCAGAACCATTGACACTATCTGGAGAGAAACGTTGATACTCTCTCATTGTCTGATAATCTAAGTCTTTTCTATCTACGACAAAGAATACTTTATCTATAAACTCAAGTTCTGTTGCTAAACGAGCAGCTTTAAAACTTGTTAAAGTCTTACCTGAACCTGTTGTATGCCAAATATATCCTCCAGCATCTGTAGTTTTCCATTTTTTAGCTAAATACGAACTTTTTATTTTCCATAAAATTCTTTCTGTTGCAGCTATTTGATAGGGTCTCATGACTAACAATGTATTACTTGAATCAAAAACTGAATAATGTAATAGTATATTTAACAATGTATTTTTTTGAAGAAATGTTGCTGTAAAATCTTTTAAATCTCTAATAAGAGTATTATCTGATTTTGCCCAGTTCATAGTAAAATCAAAGCTATTTTTATCTCTTTTAGTAGTATTAGCAAAGTATCTTGTATCAGTTCCATTTGAAATAATACAAATTTGTAAATATTTAAATAAAGAATTTTCTGAATTAAAACTTTCTTTGCTATATCTATGAATTTGATTAAATGCTTCACGAATAGCAATTCCACGTTTTTTTAACTCTACTTGAATCAAAGGTAGTCCATTCACTAAAATTGTTACATCATATCGATTAAGCTGAGTACCTTTTTGCTCGAACTGTGAAATCACCTGTAGTTTATTTCTTGTAACATTCTTTTTATCTACAAGATAAATATTTTGAATGTGCCCATCATCAAAAACAAAATCATAGATATAATCATCATGAATTTTACGTGTTTTATCTATATAATTATCACTTGGTTTATCTAAATACTCGTCACAAAATCTTTTCCACTCAGAATCTAGAAATTTAACACTATTAAGATTTTCTAACTGTATTCTAATATTTTTGAGCATTTCCTCTGTACTATTCAAATTTGATAAGTACTCATAACCTTGATTTTTTAGATCCTGTATAAGTTCTCTTTCCAAATCAGCTTCTGTTTGATACCCTACTTCTTGCTGATTTATTTTAGTATATTTATCCAAAACTATAAAGTTATTGGTTTCTGTGATTGGTTTATATTCAGCCATAACATTTCCTTTCTATTCTTTATTTCTATAATATTAGCTATTTAAATTTATAATTTATTTTTATTTGTTCTAGCAAATGCTTTAAAACTCTTTTGTCATTATTTGATAGTTCAGCAATTTCATCTGCTGAGTGTTTTGAATGACTTGAAATATTAATAATTCTAGTTTCATATGGATTAACTCCATCAGTTTCTGTTTTAGGCAAAAGTTCACTCCACTTCTCATAGCCTAAAAATGTTGATGTTTTTTCTAAAATATTCCTTAAATAATTAAAGTGATATTTTTTTAATTGTCCCGTTTCAATAGCTTTTTCAATATCAGTTTTTAAAAAAAGATGATATGAAAAAGGAGAATCACTATCTTGAATATCTAAGTTATACTTACCCGTTTCATTTTTTTTTAAGAAGTATTTTTTAAAAGTTCCTTTTTTAAATTCGTTATGCAATACATTATAAAAAAGAGGATTATGTGTTGTTATTATAAATTTTAAATCAGAATCACTTGATTTAATTAGTCCTGCTAAATCTACCGCTAATTCTATTAAATGATTATCATCTAAAGAACTTACAGGGTCATCAATAAACACATATTCTAAGTTATTAAATTGTGATATTTCTCTATCAATTGGATCTGGAATATTCAATATTTCTATAACTTGCATAAGTAATGAATAAAAAACACTCCATACAAAACAACTTTCTTCACCTTTAGAAATTTTAATGTAATTAGTATCTTCGTCATTACCACGTTCAAAAGAGAATTTTACTTCTGTAAAAGTACTATTAAAATATGGATTCAATTTATCGCTTGTGTAGTGTTGAAAGTTTTTAATAACATTTCCATCTTGACCTTGGTCTTTAAAAATCCAACTTGTAAATGAATTTTCATGTATTTTTAACTTAGGTTCAAGGTTATCTTTTAAATCGTTATCCCAATAAAACAAATCTTCTGTAAAAGCATTATAGTAAAGAATCTTCCTATTGTCAGCACTCCCAGCATTTTCTTCTTCTGTTTTAGCATCAATTAAATTTCTAAACTCTCTTGAAAGTCTAGTTTTTCCTGTACCATTAAAAGCATAAATTAATTGAACCTTTTTTTCACTATCTCTTAATTTTCGTGTAACTTCTTCTAAAGTTTTCTCCATTTTCTACCCCTATATTAATTTTTTAAATGTAAGTAATTTGTCTCTATAGTATTCATATTGCTTTTGACGTGCTTCTATCTCTGCTGGCAACCCTTCTTTAATATCATTAACAAGAGTATCAAATCTATCAAGAATATCTACTATACGTTGTTGCTCTTCAAGAGGTGGAAGAGGTATTTTGGTTTTTTTTAAATTATCGTTATAAAGTCGCCGAATTGTTCCTCCTTCAGCTATTTCCCATTTTGCAACTTTATAGAAATAAAATAGATATTTATTTAGTGCCTGACTTTCATCATTATCTATCCAAACTATATTACTATCTTGAAAATAAGAATCCTGTCCATCAAAAACGACAGTTCTTCCTATTGTTCCACTTGCTGAAATTAGAATATCTCCTATTTTAGGATAATTATATTTGGATTTATATTCATCAAAAATTTCACGTGAAATGTAAGCATTAGGTTCTTTTCCAAATGTACCAATTTTATAAAATGGTATATCTCCAATATCTGAAGTTTGATTTTTTAAAATTCTTTTGCACATCTTAATGTCTCCAATTTCTCCTAATGTCTTCCATTCAACTTCATCTTCGAAAGTTAGCAACTTATCTCTATAATATTGATACTGCTGTTTTCTCATTGTAAGCTCTGTTGTAAGCTCTGTTGTAAGCTCTGTAAATGTATCTAAAATACGCACAATCTTTTCTTGTACTACTAATGGAGGTAGGGGGATTTTTATACTTAGAACCTCGCTTGTTCGTAAAGCTGGTATTCCTGCCCCATGTTGTTTACTTGTTAAGATCTCTTGCTTAAGTTTTAAAAAGTGATAGACATATTTATTTACAACAATATTCTCTATTGGCAAAATTACATAACAATGAGCGTTTGCATAAAATTTAGTTGTAACAAAATTAACAAAACCTGCTGAAGCACCACCTTGACTTATTATTATTTTATTTTCTGTATAATTATAAATATTCGTAAATCCTGAATAAGTAATACCACCATTATATGCAGGATATTCTCCATTTTCTAAGAGCTGTTCCTTGTTTAGTTGTTTTCCTTTTTCTAATTTAATTACTTCCCCCAATTCCTTATATTCCACTCCATCTGGACAAAACTCATTGATTAGTTGCTCTAATTTGCTCATATTACTCCACCTCAATCTCTGCAACAATCTTATCTATTTCAATACGAAGTCTATCTATATTTGATACAGTTGCTTTTATCTTGGCATTTAACTCCTTTATATCTATAACCTCTCTTGTATCTTTTGCTTCTACATAAGTGTTTACAGAAAGATTATAGTTTTCTTCAGCTATCTTTTCATTATCTACACATTTTGAAATATATTCAATATCTTTTTTAGTATCAAATATCCTTAAAATTTCTTGGATATGCTCTTCCGTTAAGATATTATTATTTGTTTCTTTTTTAAAGAAATTCTCTCCACTTGCATCAATAAATTGAGTTTTTGTATCACTTTTATGCTTAGAAAGAATTAATATATTTACGGCTATTGATGTACCATAAAAAAGATTAGGAGCTAATGAAATAACAGTTTCAACATAGTTATTATCAACTAAATACTTTCTAATCTTTTGTTCTGCACCACCACGATAAAATATTCCTGGAAAACAAACTATAGCAGCACGACCTTTACTTGAAAGATAACTTAAACAGTGAAGAACAAAAGCAAAGTCAGCTTTAGACTTAGGAGCTAGTACTCCAGCTGGTGCAAAACGCTCATCGTTAATAAGAGTTGGATCATCATTACCAATCCAATTAACTGAATATGGAGGATTTGATACAATAGCATCAAAAGGCTTCTCATTTCCAAACTGTGGATTTAAAAGAGTATTTCCCAATGCAATATTAAATTTATCATAGTTTACATTATGTAAAAACATATTCATACGAGCAAGGTTATATGTTGTATGATTAATTTCTTGTCCATAAAAACCCTCTTCAATAACATGAGCATCAAATTGCTTTTTTGCTTGTAATAATAGTGAACCTGAACCAGCAGCAGGGTCATAAATTTTATTGATTGTTGTTTGGTTATGTGTTGCTAATTTTGCAATAAGCTTAGAAACACTTTGAGGTGTAAAGAATTCTCCTCCAGATTTTCCTGCATTTGCAGCATAGTTAGAGATTAAAAACTCATAAGCATCGCCAAATAGGTCTATATGGCTCTCTTCAAATTTTCCAAAATCAAGCCCAGCTACCCCTTTAATAACAGCGGCTAAACGACTATTTTTATCTTTTACAGTATTTCCTAGTCTATTACTTGTTGTATCAAAATCAGCAAATAATCCTTTAATATCTAATTCAGATGGATATCCATTTGCAGAATTTTCAATAGAAGAAAATATTTCAGCTAGATCTGTATTCAAACTTTCGTTTGTATTTGCATTTTTAGCAATATTAAAAAAGAGCTGACTTGGATAGATAAAATATCCCTTTGTTTTTATTGCGTCATCCTTAATTTCTTTAGTTATGGTATCATCCCTGAGTTCTGCATATTTGAAACTTTCATCTCCAGCTTCAATATAATTAGAAAAATTTTCACTAATAAATCGATAAAAAAGTGTTCCTAAAACATATTGTTTAAAGTCCCATCCATCTACTGAACCACGAACATCATTTGCTATTTTCCAAATTTGAGATTGTAAATCAGCCCTTTGTGTTGTACTTGACATTTTTCTTCCTCCATTTATTCATATCAAGCAATTTTATGACTTATGAAGCTCTAATTTTGCTTGTTTTTTATTCTGTGATTATTGATTTTTATTAACTTGAAAACAGTATACTGAATTTTTTATTGTTTTTATTTAATAATTATGTTCATATTCATTATTCCAATTTTTAATAGTATTTATGAGGTTATCAGTTATTCTTACATCTCTTTCAATAATTTGATCTAAATTCCATTTTTCTAATTTAGATTCTCCTAGATCTCTTGTTATTTTTATATTTGATTTTAAGTATAATGCTTTCTTTTTATTAAAATAATCATTTGTTGCAATTATATTATATTTCTTTTCAAGTGGTATTTTATTTCCCAAATGCTCTATTTTTTCTATAGCTATTTCTTTAGATGCTTTTAAATCATATGTATTCTCCCATTTAATTGGGAAAATATGTTCTATCTCCCATTTAGGAGGTAATAAATTATCTTGAAATTCATATGCTAAAGTTTTTAATAACATTCGAACTGCATTGCGATGAGGAGTTCTTATTTTTTCTTTTAACGCATCTTCTGATAGTGATTTAAAATCAAATACTGGTTTATTTAATTTTATAATTTCAACATTTAGCTTTAAAATACTAGTTTTAACTGCATTTATGGTTGGAATTTCTATATATTTTTTTAACAATTCTATGTACAATTTTCTTAGAAAAGATAAAAAAGTTTCTTCAAAGTTTTCCTTATTTTTATGTGAAAGATAATACACTATTACAGGATATTTCCAAAATTCATTAGGATAAGAAGTTAGAATATCCAAAATTTTAAGAATTGCTTTATTATTTGACCATTCTTCTTCTACTATCTTTGTTTGATTAGATGTTACTTCCCAAATATTTAATATCATTTTTAAATTATTTAATAGATTTGGGTCCAATAATCTTTTGAAGCTATTAGCTGAATAATATTTTCTTAAACCAGGTGTTGTTGAACTCTTATCGTTTTCTAAAGCTCTTAGATAAAACATATAATAATAAAATAATTGTTGTATAGACTCAGAAGTTCTTGATGTAGATTCTTCTAATTCTTTCCACTCTTCTATAAACTTTTCTTTTTCTTCACTATCTAAGTTATTATAAATTTTAGCTTTAAATATATCTGCATCTGATAGTGGCAATCCTCGGTCATTAAGAGTAGAAAATATTGTTAAAGCAGTATCTTGATTATCAGCAGTTATTGGAAGAATTATAACTTGATTAAGTAGCGCATAAATAAATTGATAAATCATTAGAGGATTTTCAGCTGAATGAGTTTCAAATAACTCTAAAAATTGGCTGTAATTTCTTGAATAATTATCTTGAGCTTCTGGAGATATTTTTCCTGTCTTTAAAATTTCTTTTAGAACTTTATTTTCTCTATCACTAATTACTTTTGAAACTAATAATATATTTGAATAATCTACTTTACCAGTTAGTTTATTAGCTCTCCATATA
>PPYF01603052.1_pt1 | contig 12468 bp, 12 predicted proteins | sample 1559871 | NCBI WGS metagenome assembly PPYF01 (sample SAMN08240021, study PRJNA423297) | Human gut metagenome, whole genome shotgun sequencing project. | reverse complement strand
CTGACGACTTGTTGTACGTGGACGAAGAAGGCCGCTATCTCTTGTTAGAAATGCCAAGTGGTGGGGTGCCGACCTTTGCTCGGCAGTTGGTCTTTAAACTCTTACAACACGGGGTGACACCGATCATCGTCCACCCGGAGCGTAACGCCGCCATTTTGGATGAGCCAAGTATTCTGGAGGCGTTTTTGGAACAGGGCTGTTTAACCCAGCTAACGGCGGCTTCTTACATGGGCACCTTTGGGGAGAAGATTGAAGATTTAACGACCCGGCTAATCGAAGCGGGGCAGGGGACGATCTTCGCATCGGACGCCCACGCCCTAGCCCGGCGCGACTACGAGTTAAATGAGGGACTAGCCAAAATGGCCCGTGAGTTTGACCCGCACTTAGCTGAACACTACCGCCGCAATGCCAAGCGGTTAATTAACGGTGAGCCAGTTCGGATGAAGTGGCAACCACTGAAAAAGAAACGTAGGTTCTGGTTGTTTTAGGTTACGAAAAGCAGGGAGGAGGAACAAAGATGCAATTACCAACCAGTGATGAGGGAGTATGGGTGAACCAAGTATACCGAACGACAATCAAACGAATTCTTGATGCCTTTTTCGGCGTACTCTTATTAATCTGTCTTTTGCCGCTCATGTTGGTGTTGGCAATTTGGATTAAGTTAGACTCAAAGGGACCAGTGCTGTTTAAGCAGGAACGGGTCGGCCGCAATGGGAAGCGGTTTACGATTTATAAGTTTCGTTCCATGAGTGACGATGCGCCCCACCAAATGGCCACGTCGGAATTTGATACCGCACTGAGCTATATCACTTGGAGTGGTCGGTTAATGCGGAAAACCAGTTTGGATGAATTGCCACAGTTGGTGAACGTGGTGAAGGGTGAGATGTCCTTTATTGGGCCACGACCGCTGATTTCAAAGGAAGAAAAGGTCTTGCGGCTTCGTCATGCTAATGGAGCTGAAAGTTTGGCACCTGGAATAACGGGCTTGGCTCAGGTTCGAGGGCGCGATGAATTAACAGACACCCAAAAGGCTAATTATGACGGTGAATACGCCAGTAATGTAACCTTACGGGAGGACTTTTCAATTTTGTTGGAAACGGTGTTAGCTGTTTTGGCAAGACGCGGTGTGCATGACGGAAAAGTAAATAATAAGTGAGAAATAAAAACGGGAAGGATTCTATGAAGAACGATGAATTTCCTGCTTTTTCTGTATTAATGTCGGTTTATAAGAAAGAAGAACCGGCATTTTTAGATAAGGCGCTGGAGAGTATTGAAAATCAGACGGTACAACCTGATCAGATTGTTTTGGTTGAGGACGGTCCGATAACGACAAAATTAAATACTGTTATTGTGAATCATGAAAAAATGCACCCTAATTTATATGACATTGTAAAGTTGACTCGTAATCAAGGATTAGGAGAGGCTTTGAGAATTGGGCTTGAGCATTGCAATTATGAGTGGATAGCTCGGATGGATACAGATGATATTTCTGTTAATACAAGATTCGAGCGGCAATTGGAAACAATAAAGAATCACCCGGAGCTATCAGTCCTTGGTGGACAAATTGATGAATTTTCAAATTCAGTAAGTAACATAGTGGGAAATCGTGATGTCCCACTAACCCAAAGTGAAATTGAAAAATTCATGAAATGGAGAAGTCCCTTTAATCACCCAACCGTATTTATTAAAAAGGAAACTTTGAAGAAGGTTGGTGGTTATGGAAATCAAGGTAATCTGGAAGACTACTATCTTTGGATAAAGATCCTAAACCAAGGATATAAAATTATGAACATTCCTGATGTTTTAGTTCATATGCGTGTCGATATGGGATTATATAAACGTCGAGGTAACCTAAAGAATATAAAGTATTTTCTTAAGTTACGGAAGTATATGCGAAAATTGAAGTTGCTATCTGCTAGTGAAGAGTTTTTAGGAGACGTTATTGTAGTTCTAAACATTATCATCCCTGGATGGTTTAGAAAAATGATATATCAATATGTTCTGCATCGCCAAGAAAAGTCTAATTTAAGATAGTGAGAAATAATTATTCATGAAAGCTGTTAATTACAAAATAGTGATGCCTACGGTGGCAAAATACTTACCTGTTACTGACAATTTTCTTTCAATTCTAAAAGTAAATTGGCCTCAAGCAGTGGATAATATTATAGTTTCTGTTGTTGGCGATATTTCCAAGTGGTCAAATGTTCATAATGTAGCTGTGATTAATAACCCTAAAGGCACTACTTTACCAGGTTGCATAGTAAATGCAGTTCAACAGTACGAAGCTGATATTTATCTATCTTTTCTGGGTGATGCGTTTTTAAATGGGAAAATTGATGATAAAAAAATACATTCACTAATGCGGGAATTAATTTCACAGAAAATCTCGTATTGTAATTTAGTTCCACAAATACACATTGAGGTAGGGAACAGGATAAATCGGAGTTTTCGGTTATTGTCAAATCGAGAACGATATGGGCATAGTTTCGTTGCCTTTGCTTGTACTAGAGAGTTTATCGAAAGTGAATTTTTAAATGAAGAATCCGATCGTGACTTTGAAATTAAGTATTTAAAATTGACTCAGGAGCCTAAATTTATGTTTGAGGATCGAGCGATTTTAAAGGAAAATATTTTTCATATCTATCCGAGTATCCAGAAAGGAAAATGGGATAGGATTAGGATAAGATCCTTACAAAATAAATACCCACAGGTTGAATTTGAAAATTTAGGGGTCATAAGTCCTGGATATGAACTGTTTTTGGTGCTTAGAAGGGTCATTATTCCTTTTTTGTCGAACGACTTAGCAAAATCAGTTAAAAGTAAGTTGAAACGGAAAGTTAATTATTTTGATACAGACGACTAAAAGACCAGATGAGTAAAAAATGGGCAAATTTAAAGCTAATCTTATTTATATAATCAAAAGGAATACAAAGCTGAAAGACACACTCAAGTTAATGTTAATGACTGTGCAATTTCCAATAGTAATAGGGGTTTACTTAATTTTAAAAGTAAAGCGAGATGTGCCCAAGGAGATCTGGTTAATTGGTGAAATGGGAATTGACGCTAAGGATAATGGCTTGGCCTTTTTTAAATATTTGAATGCAGAGCATCCGGAGATAAATTCGGTTTACTATATTGCAGGAGATTCAGCAGCTGCAGATAAGGTCCGGAAGATTGGTAAGACGGTCCAGACGGGATCATTTGCGCATAAGTTAGCCTTTATGTCGGCACGCTACGTTCTTTCAACTCATGACGGGTACCCAATTCCCTTTAAGGGAGTTAACTGGCGGGAATATAAGAAGGTCTGTGGTTGGCTAACACCAAATAAAAAGTACGTTTTTTTAAATCATGGGGTTAACAAAGACGACTATGGCGCAAGTGTTTACTATGGTAGGACAAAATTTGATTATTTTGTTACAACCACAAAGCCAGAATATGAAGAAATGACGAGACCTAAGTATGGATACCCGTCAGGAAATATTGTTAGAACAGGTTTATCCCGTTATGATTTGCTACAAAAAAACGTGGATATAGTTCCGAAAGAGCGAAGGATTCTATATATGCCGACATGGCGTTACTACTTGGCGGATGTATCGGATGATGAGTTTGTTCAATCGACGTACTTCAAAGGAATCAATGACTTCTTGCACAACCCACGGTTAAATAAGTTGTTAGAAGATGAAGGCGTTACTTTTTATTTCTTCCCACCACACCATGAGATTCAAAAGCGAATCCCGCTATTTAAGTTAGATAATACCAACATTAAAACCTTGGATACTGAAAAGGTTAACTTTGCGGAAGCGTTGTTAAAGTCGTCAATGATGATCACTGATTTTTCGAGTGTGATTTTCGACTTTGCTTACTTAAGACGGAGAACGGCGTACTACCAATTTGACTTAAAAGAGTACCGAAGTGGTCAGTATAAAGAAGGGTACTTTAGCTATGAACGAGATGGCTTTGGCCCGATATATAGTGATCCCGAAAAATTAATTGAAGATATCCAACGAGCGATCAATAGTGATTTTGATGTCGAAGGTAAGTATTTGACAAGAATTAACAGAACTTTTCCGAATCATGACAGTAAGAATTGCGAGAGGTTATATAAGGTTTTAATATGAAGTCCGAATTGACATTTGTTACCGTCGTTGTCACCTATGGTACGAAAAAAAGGTTAGCAGGAGTGATTAATACAATTAACGCTGCTTTGGAGGCTGGTTCAAGTCGGGTGTACCTGATCGATAATGGATGTAGTTACGATCTAGAAGGATCAATTAGGCAATCATGTTCTATTGATAAAATTAAGTTCAAGCGGTTTGAAGAGAATCAAGGATCCATGGTCGGTTTTAGTTCCGGGATTAGGGAAGTTTTGAAAGACAAAGCAGTCAGCGATGATGACTATGTCTTGATCCTTGACGATGATGTTATATTAGATCGTGAATTTGCTTATGCCTTTGAGAAAGTTGAAAATCAAATTACAACGAGTGATAAGCATGTTTGGTCGCTGTACCGAAAGGATCGCGAGCATAACTTCAATACTAACTATGATCGAAACAAAAAGTATTTTGTTAATAGCATTGCTGGCTTTTCAGTTTTTAGACAAAAAGGATCGTATTTAACTAAGCGTACAATCAAAAACATCGGATCACCCTTCTTTATTCCGTGGGCAGGAACGTTTATGCGGAAAGGGGAGTTAAGGCAAGTCCCACTCCCCAAATCTGACTTTTATGTTTACGAAGATGACGCTGAATTTTCTTTAAACGTCCGAGACCAAGGATTCGTGATCTATAGAAGTACCGAATTGATTCTTCGAGAAGGCTCTAAATCATGGTTTGAAGGTAAAGAAAAACCAGAGTCAGGTTATAAACTATACTATCAAGGTACTGTCCCTAACGGGAGGTTTCTATATAAAATTAGAAACAATGTCTTTTTGACAAAGTCTCGGTTAATGACAAATGAAGCTGTCTTTCGAGTAAATATAGTTATCTTTGTAGTTGCCGGCTTTTTAAGGTATGGAAAACTCAATAAACAAGGGATTAAACGTTTTAAGCAACTCTACCAAGCAATTTGGCTAGGGTGGAACGGTAAGTTGGGAAAGCGGAAAGATTGGATTTTATAGGAGAGGTGTGGATTAGTTGCTATATTGTGCGACCATATTAATCTGCCTAGTGGTAGGAACAATTTTTCGTGATACCCGGATTGTCGGCTTTTTAGGGATGGGCGTACTGGCCTATTTATCTGGGGCAGCTAATCCGTTAACTACATTGGATTACCCGGTGTATCTTCAGCACTACCAACTACTTGGGTGGGAAACATCACCCTTTGAACGAGGGTACACGTGGATGTCTAAACTTTTTTTTGATATGGGGTTTAACTACGCCGAATTTCGGTTGATATCGATGATAATAACGTTTCTCGTTTTATTTGTGGGAGTTTGTATTTTTACTAAAAAGGTTGCACTATTTACTGGCCTTTATGGCGTGACTGTTTTCTTCAATGATGCAGTGCAAGTTCGGAATTTAATGATGACCACACTTGTTATTCTAGGAGCGGGATTAATGAGTAAAAAGAATAAATTCCTAAGGATTGTGGGGATGGGAATTGTTTTATTATCGACTCAATTCCACGATCTAGGTTTTGTTTTTCTTATCTTCTTAATTCCATTGAGCTTTATTGGGATGGATCGCTTAGTGCGATATTTTAAGCCCTTCTATATCACATCGTTTGTAATTGGGTTTGTTTTTGCGGCCTTAAACACCAGTTCAGTACTGCAACTTCTGGCCGGATTGCTGGAGAAATTTTCTTCACGACAGGATTCAGCAACAAATCTATTAACTAGGTATGGACGAGGAAACAGTTTTAGCACAATTGCTTTAACTTGGTTATCAATGATCCTGCTTATTGTAACGATGAGAATTTTAATGAGGAATGCTCGACAACTAGGAATTTACGAGAGCGAGCAATTTAAGTTAGTATTTATTGGAAGTTGCGTTGCTATTGTTTCTGTGTTTTTGATTATACTTGCTCCTGACTATTCACGGATTTCACGCAATGCTTTCTTGTTCCTACTCATAATGCTATGTATGGTTCTTGAACGGAAACGGATCATTATAAGTAATCGTAATTTAGTTAAGATACTAACGATTCTAAGCTTATTAATTGTTACAACGTATGCAAATACCCGTGTCTGGGGATCAACTTATTATGATTCCATCCCGTATTTAGCAAAAATAAAGTAGGTAGGACAGATGATAAAAGTTGGAGCAGTAATTGTAACGTACAACCCAGATGTTATACAGTTACAAAAGAATGTTATTTCAATTTCACCTCAGGTAGATACGGTAATTATAGTCGACAATGGGTCAAAAAATGTAACGGAGATAAGGAAGCTCTCTGCAAACTATGATAATCTCTATCTTCAAGAATTGGGAATCAACCAAGGGATTGCTAAGGCGCAAAACCAAGGTTTAGCAACTCTTAAAGAAGGCAAACATGATTGGGCGGTAACTTTAGATCAGGATACGGTTTTACCGAATAGATATGTGAGTCGTCTGTTAGATGCTAGTGAGGACCTGGACAATGTTGGAATTATTACTGGTGCTTACATTGATACTAAATGGGATACAGCAAAAATATCATCAGTTCGACAATCGCGCACTCCTGAAATCCAGCAGTTCAATCAAGAAATTGCATCTGGTAACATCGTGTCGATATTGGCATGGGAAAAAGTTGGCGGAATGGACGAACAACTATTTATTGATTACGTTGACTTTGATTTTGACTATAAATTAATTGAAAATGGTTATCACTTGTATCGGGTAAATAATGTTGAATTTGAGCATGAAATTGGGAGCCCAATTAAAAAAAATTGGCTAACCAAGGTATTGCTCCTAGATCATAAAGAACTTTTTGATCATTCTGACCAACGGATGTATTATATCAATCGTAATCGTCTTATTGTCAGGAAACGTTACCCTCAGTTTGGGTCGCCATTAGGAATGTTAATCGCTGAAGTTTTAAATCTTCGAGAGATCTGTGTAATGGATAGCCCAAGGTTTCGTAAGTTGTATAAAGCTGTTAAGGGAATTTTAGAAGGTATTTTCTATAGAGTAAGAGGTTAGATAAGTGGAGCAAGGAAGTACGCGAGTAAAAGCTAGTAAAAGAAATGCCATTTACGGGGTTATCTTTCAGTTTTTAACTCTAGTAATGTCCTTCGTAGTTAGAAGTATTTTTATTCGGAAACTTGGTAATGAATATTTGGGTTTGGATGGGTTATTTAAGAACCTCCTTAACCTTATGTCGTTCACGGAGCTTGGGATTGGCGTTGCAATTTCCTCATCTTTGTATGAACCACTAGCTACCAAGAATACTGAGCTAATCAAGTCATTGATTCACTTGTTAAAATCATTTTACCGGTGGATTATTATCATCATTATTATTGTTGGCTCGGGGATGACGATTTATCTTCCTAACTTTATCCATGGGCAAATTCCTACTGGGGCAAGATTTGCGTTTTGTCTGTACTTCTTGAATTCCGCTGCTACTTACATGTTAGTGGTCAATAGGACGGTTCTGATTGCAGATCAGCGTGGATATATTAACTCAATCAATCAATTTGTTTTTCTGTTCGGTCAGCAAATTATACAGATCATCATGCTGATGCTAGGTTTTAACTATATTATCTACCTAGTAATTCAGCTTTTTGCAACGGTTGCATCTAATATTTCCTTAGGATTTAGAAGTCGAAAGATTTACCCATACTTAAAAGAACATAGTACGCAGAAATTACCCCACTCCGTTATCCGAAGCCTTCGTGAAAACGTAATTGGTATGATATCAGCTAAGTTTGGTGGGATTGTACTAACAAGTACTGATAACTTGGTGTTGTCAATGTTTGTTAACTTAGGGGTTGTCGGTAATTATGCGAACTATACGACGGTTATTAACGGTTTGACAACTCTTGTTAATACGTTAATCCAAGCCATTACGGCTTCAATTGGTAACTTAGGGACGGAAAGAGACTTCAAAAAAGAGGAAAAGACATTTTTCCAACTATATTGGGGGAATGCAATCTTAATTATGAATATCTCATTTGGCCTCTACTTTTTCTTTGACCGTTTTATTTCCCTTTGGGTGGGTAGTAAGTACGAACTTTCGGAGATGACGACTGTAGCAATTATTATACTGTTCTTCCAAAATCAGTTACGTCAGATTGCTATTTCCTTTCAAATTGCCCATTCTCTTTTTTGGCAGCAAAGATACAAATCCCTCTTTGAGGCAGGAGTAAACTTAGCATTTTCAATCCTGTTTGTTAGGTTCTTCCATTTAGAGATATTAGGGGTCGTTCTTGGGACAATAATGAGTAATCTTCTGATTAACACTTGGTGGGAACCATTAATTGTTTTTAAATCAGGTTTACATTGTGGTATGAAACGTTACTGGGAAGTGTTTTTTGCCATAAATGGAATCTATGTTTTGAGTCTCATCGGAATTCATTTTATTAAGCCACTAGTTCACAATTTCTTGATACAAATTGTGGTTTATATTGTGCTAAGCTTAATGTTCAACTTAATATTGATGGCAGCTGTAGCAGACTTTAGAAAGCTTGTTTTTAGAATTATAGGTAAGATTTAATCTAGGGAGGGTTTACAAATGAAAGGTATTATTTTAGCAGGTGGCTCTGGTACGCGGTTATACCCAATTACTCGGGGAATTTCCAAGCAGCTGATCCCAATTTACGATAAGCCGATGATTTACTACCCGTTGTCTACGTTAATGTTGGCCGGCATTCGGGAAGTACTGGTAATTTCAACGCCGGAATTCATGCCGCTGTTCCAAAACCTTTTAGGAGATGGCTCAGAATTGGGGATGAGCTTCTCTTACAAGGTTCAAGAGAAGCCAAATGGACTGGCAGAAGCCTTTATCTTGGGAGAAGATTTTATTGGTGACGATAGTGTTTGCCTAATCTTAGGAGATAATATTTACTACGGGGCTGGTTTGTCTGAGTTAGTTCAGTCGGCGGCACAAAAGGAAGATGGGGCAACGGTCTTTGGTTACCACGTCAATGATCCAGAGCGCTTTGGGGTGGTTGAATTTGATGAAGATATGCACGCCCTTTCGATTGAAGAAAAACCAGCTCAACCGAAGAGTAACTATGCGGTAACTGGGTTGTACTTCTACGATAACGATGTGGTTCAAATTGCTAAGAACATTCAGCCATCCAAGCGAGGAGAATTGGAAATTACCGACGTCAACACGGAGTATCTTCGCCGTGGTAAACTGGATGTGAAGTTAATGGGCCGTGGTTACGCCTGGCTTGATACCGGGACACACGATTCGATGATGGAAGCATCTAACTTTATTGCAACGGTTGAAAAGCGGCAAAACCTGAAGGTGGCATGCTTGGAAGAAATCGCCTACCGGATGGGCTACATTGATAATGAACAGCTGGTTAAATTAGCACAACCGTTGAAGAAGAATGATTACGGTAAGTACTTATTGCGTTTAGCGGAGGAGAAGTAAACAATGGGTAAGCTATTAGTTAAGACAACGAAGTTACAAGATGTTAAGTTAATTACGCCAGCCGTATTCGGTGATCACCGGGGCTTCTTTACGGAAACCTACTCTGATCGTGACTTCAAGGAAGCAGGAATTAACTTTGACTTTGTTCAAGACAATCAATCCCTTTCAACCCAAGCTGGGGTATTACGCGGCCTACACTTCCAACGGGGAAAGGCTGCCCAAACGAAGTTAATCCGGATTGTAACCGGGGCAGTTTTGGATGTCATTGTTGACCTTCGGAAGGGTTCACCAACGTACAAGCAATGGGAAGGCTACATTCTTTCGGCAAGTAACCACCGTCAGCTATTAGTACCACGTGGTTTCGCACACGGTTTTGTTACGTTAACTGATAACGTTAACTTTGTTTACAAGTGCGATAACTACTACGATGCGGAAGCAGATGGGGGGATTTCCTTTAAGACGCCAGAATTAGATATTGACTGGCCAATCGACCTTGATAAGGCAATCACGTCAGAAAAGGATGCTAACCAACCGACGCTGACGGAATTTGAGAAGGATAACCCATTTGTTTACGGTGAAATCTAAAGGAGCGATTATGTTTAAGAATATTATTGTGACCGGTGGGGCCGGCTTCATTGGTTCAAACTTTGTCCACTACGTTGTAAATAATCACCCAGAAGTTCACGTAACGGTGTTAGACAAGCTAACATATGCCGGTAACCGGGCGAACTTAGCTGGGCTTCCAGAAGACCGCGTTGAATTAGTTGTTGGTGATATTTGCGATAAGGAACTAGTCGATAAGCTAGTTAAGGATGCAGATGCCGTAGTTCACTATGCAGCGGAAAGCCACAATGATAACTCACTAGAAAATCCAGAACCATTTATCCAAACAAACATCGTCGGAACTTCGGTCTTAATTAACGCTTGCCGGAAGTACGATGTACGTTTCCACCACATTTCTACCGATGAAGTTTATGGGGACTTACCGTTACGAGAAGACTTACCAGGTCACGGTGAAGGCAAGGGCGAAAAGTTTACGCCAGAATCGCCATACCGGCCAAGTAGCCCTTACTCATCTTCTAAGGCTAGCTCAGACCTGTTAGTTCGGGCTTGGGTACGCTCCTTTGGCTTACGAGCAACGATTTCTAACTGCTCGAACAACTACGGTCCATACCAACACATTGAAAAGTTCATTCCGCGTCAAATTACCAACATTTTAAGCGGAATTCGCCCGAAGCTTTATGGTTCCGGAAAGAACGTCCGCGACTGGATCCACACGAATGATCACTCCCGCGCCGTTTGGAAGATCCTGACGGAAGGGAAGATTGGTGAAACCTACCTGATCGGGGCTGATGGTGAAAAGAACAATAAAGAAGTTCTGGAAATGATTCTTGAATTGATGGGGCAACCAAAGGATGCCTACGATCAAGTTAAGGATCGCCCAGGTCATGACCTCCGTTACGCTATCGATGCAACGAAGTTACGGACGGAACTTGAATGGGAACCAGAGTTTACTGACTTTAAGACCGGCCTTAAGAATACGATCGACTGGTACACGGAACACCGTGACTGGTGGGAAGACGAAAAGGCGGCGGTCGAAGCCAAGTACGCTAAGAACGGTCAATAATTTATGCTACATGGTCGCCGAATTAATAAGATTCGGCGATTTTTCGAATTAGGAGGAGACAAATGACGGAAATCTTGATTACCGGGGCAACCGGTCAGCTCGGCTCAGAACTGCGCAATTTACTTGATGAACGTAACGTTGCCTATGATGCCTTTGATTCCCATGGGTTGGACATTACCGATGAAGAAACGGTAATGAGCAAGGTTGAGGAGTTGGAACCAAAGGTCATTTACCACTGTGCAGCCTACACGGCCGTTGATAACGCCGAAGACCAGTTCAAGGCGGCTAACTGGCAGGTAAATGAAACGGGAACTCAAAACGTTGCGCAAGCTGCGAAAAAGGTCGGGGCGACCTTGGTTTACGTAAGTACGGACTATGTCTTCGATGGTACCAATCCTGGTGAGTACAAGGAAGATGACCCGACTAACCCGAAGAATGAATACGGGAAGGCTAAGTTAGCCGGAGAAGAGATCGTTAAGCAAACTCTGGACAATTACTACATCGTTCGGACGTCATGGGTCTTTGGAAAGTACGGGCGTAACTTTGTTTACACGATGCTCCGCTTGGCTAAGGATCACGATCGTCTAACGGTGGTCAACGATCAATTTGGACGTCCAACTTGGACCCGGACTCTAGCTGAGTTTGTGACTTACTTGGTTGACAATAAGAGTCCGTATGAAACCTACCAACTCTCCAATGACGATAGTTGCTCCTGGTACGAATTTGCCAAGGAAATTCTGGCAGATAAGGACGTTGAAGTTGCTCCTGTTACGTCTAAAGAATACCCGCAAAAGGCCTACCGTCCTCGCCACTCCATCATGAGTTTGGAAAAGGCTAAGGCAACGGGTTACGAGATTCCAACGTGGCAAGAAGCATTGAAGGAATTCATGAGCGATATTGAGGACGGTCAGGAGAACTAAGCCAATGGAGATAACATCTCAAAAACTAAGAGCAGCATCGGAGGCCTCTAGAACTGCATTGAAAATGCATGATCTTGTTAGTTCTCCTAGCTTAAGGAAAAATTGAATAAGCTAATTAGACTGTTTGGGGTGTTCAGTTTGTTTAATTTAGAGCGAAATAGTAAAAGAAATTCTAAATTGAACGGGGTTGCGATTGCGGTAATCGTAAAAATGAAGCACCCTATATTAAAGAGTGGGTCGAGTACTATAAAATTATTGGGATCGGCAGATTGTAAAATTTAAGTTGAACATTTAAGTGGACAGAAAAACCCATCAAGGTCTTTAATGGTGTTACACAACATTCCATTAGAAAGAAGGACCTTAATGGGCACCACTATTTTATCATTCCAGAACCGTGTTGTC
>PPYF01603051.1_pt1 | contig 12470 bp, 5 predicted proteins | sample 1559871 | NCBI WGS metagenome assembly PPYF01 (sample SAMN08240021, study PRJNA423297) | Human gut metagenome, whole genome shotgun sequencing project. | reverse complement strand
TTGTCCTCTTAGTTAAATGGATATAACGAGCCCCTCCTAAGGGCTAATTGCAGGTTCGATTCCTGCAGGGGACACCATCTATCATCCCCCTCGCAATAACCCACTTACAATCAGTGAGTTATCTTAAAATCCTTAGTATAGTCAACCAGTACTTCGATATGTGAACGCAAATCATCATGCATTCGTGAACTTAACTGGAAACCTCCCCCATTCGATGTCAAAATGACTACCCCAATAAGTTGCCAATAATCAGGCTAATCAATACGGGTCAGTCTTGCTGGTCAGTGACCATAAAAATGTCACCTCATATTAGACACAGCAAATAATTGTGTCGATTAAACATACTACCTTCAGCATAACCGTTCCTGAAAAATTATTATATTCAGTAATCTGAATAAATTACTGGCCTGCTATTTTTCTTAGCAACCATATTTAGCAGCAAGCCAGCAAATCTGAATGATTACAGATGCTGGCCTGCTGAATCTCCCTTCTGGAAATCGTCAGAATCTAGTGATTACTTACTTTGTTCTGGTTTCTCTTCATTCTTATTGTGCACTTCCACTTTGGGTAACTGATTAAAAACCAGATTTTCTTTTTCAACCAGAGCCATGACTTCTTTGGTGATATCAGCTGACTCGTTATGCGCAAGCACAACACCTGAAGACAATACAGCAATATTTTTAGGATTGTCTTTTCTCCATGTACCTATGGCATTATCTATCGCACGGGATAACACCATTTTTGCGCTATTTTCCTCAATAACACATTGTCGCTCCAGTTTTTGTCTGGCATCAAGAAGCAGCGCCTCTTTATTCGCGTTATCTGCGAATGCTTTTTGCGCATCCTCATAGCCTTTTTCAAGAATACTCTTAACCTCATTCAGATGCTTTCTGACCATGTCTCCGGCGGCAGACTGATTATAAATAGCATCGATATTAACAACTGCAATTTCTTTTGACTTTTTCATATAAAAAACACCAGTAAGTACAATCAGCAACAGCAGCACTACTGCATTAACAACAGAAAATTTCATTACAGAACTCATTATGACAACCCTGAGGTGGCAGGAGGTCCCCTCCTGCCACTGTGTGATTAGAATATATATTTAATACCCAGCATTGCCTGGGCATCACTGTACCCTTTATCGCCAGCCTGAACACCAACATTGCCCCAGACATTCAGGTTATCTGACAATTTACCCTGAACACCCGTTTTGACTTCAGCAATATTTGTAGCTCCGTCCTGACTGAGTGCCGTATTATCCATTTTGACACCCCAGCTCCGTGTATTATGGATCCAGTTAACTTCCACAAATGGCTCAAACTGATGCGCCTTATTATCATCAGACGCACTCTTACCTTTCAGGTAAGTTCTGACGCCCAGACGACTCTGGATATTACCGTCTCCGCTGAGCTGAACTTTCGTGCCATTCTTCTCCGTATGCTCACTGGCTCTTACATTCATCCACGTGATCTGGGACTGCGGCTGAATATACCAGTCATAGTGACTACCCTGGCTACCGGTAAATTCGCCGGCTTTAAAGGTATAACCCGCTTCCACTGAACCGGTAAATCCACGGGATTTCCAGGACTCCGCAGCCAGTTTTTCACCATTAACGGTATTATTAAACCATCCGTACTGGATCCAGGTATCGACATAAGCCCCGTTGTCATTACCGTCATTCTGCTGCCACGTTCCGTATAAACCGGTGCTGTATCCATTGATCGCACCTTTAGATTTATATCCCGAAAGCGAGGATGTCGTGGAACTCTTCTCATTTCCATAACCGGCCATAATCCCCTGTTGCAGACGGTCCTGACCGTCAGTCCATTGCGCAATGCTGCCACCCAGTTGCACAACATAACGGTTACTTTGCGTATTCAGCTGTGAACTGCTGTCCTTCCAGCGATTATGACCGCCGATATGACGCATCCACATACTTGTTGCTTTCTTCTCACCAGTAAACACATCGGTATAGTAAGTTTCCCCCTCACGATCGTGCATTCTGATGTTGAACAGCGTGTTGGCTGCCGCTATGTTCGCAATATAAGAGCCCGCTTCCGGACGATAGACCTTCTGTACAGGTTTATCCGGCGTGGGGTGTGGCTGTGGCTGCGGTTGTGGCTGCGGCTGCGGTTGTGGCTGCGGCTGCGGTTGTGGCTGCGGCTGCGGTTGTGGTTCTGGCGGCAATTCAGAACGCAGATACCAGTTACCGTCAGTACCACCCGCATTACCTTTATGCAGGAAATATTCCCACGCCCCTGCCACCGCACGGTTCTGCAGTCTGAAGTTACCGTCAGACTGCCCACCGACATGCACAATCTCAATGCCGTCAGCGGTCTGAGCCCCCTGGCCCCGGACATTATTCACCACCACGCCGGTATCACCGGAGGTGTTACCCGTGACAATCAGTTTGTCAGTGGTAGAAGTATCATCCCCCAGCACGGTATTGATAATTAACGTACCGCCACCGGTGTAATCGCCATTTACGGTCAGGGTATTTCCTGTCTTACCACCGGCCAGACGAATGACGCCGGTATTGGTCAGTGAGCCAACGGTAAAATTGCCCACCTCTGCCGTTTCATAACCTGAGAGAGCATTCAGTGATGCCAGTGTTCCCTGGTTATTAACCTGACCCGAAACGGTCCCCAGCCCACTCAGTGTGCCGCCATTAAGAACATGAATGTTTTTGGATCCTGACAACGTCGCGCCAGCGGCACGGGTGACTGAATCATCACCGACAATCAGAACGCCACTCTCAACCGTGGTATCACCGGTATAAGTCAGCTCATGATTAATGATCAGATTACCCGCCCCCTGTTTCACCAGAGCGCCGGAGCCAGTAATATCATTCTTCAGTAACCAGTTTCCACTGGCGGTAAGCCAGGTGACACCATCACTGTCAATCAGCCCGGTGCCCAGGTGTTTTTCATCTGAAGCCCGCAGAGCAGCATCTTTCTGCACACGGAATTCACCGCTGAAATTACTGTTATCCCCGGAAAGCGTCAGATCAGTGGTGTTCAGTATACCCACTGAACCTTCTCCGGAAAGCGATTTACTCAGGTTACTGCTGACTCCGCTACCGTCGGCGATATCAATCGCCAGGCGATCATTAAGGCTTTCAAAGCTGATGGAGCCCTGGCTTCCCAGCCCCTGTGCGCCGTTCATTTCAACCAGCGCCCCCTGGGTAAGGCTGGCATTACCGGTAAACCCGATATTGGTGCCATGTACCGTCAGATTGCTGCCCGTGACAGCCAGCGTTCCCTCACCGGACAGCACGTTGTTTTCAATGATGCCACCATTATCATCCCCCGGCTGACGCTGCGTGCCGCTGACCGTTAGTACACTACCGCTATCAAGCTGAATGTGCGCTCCCGTTTCTGTCTGCAGTGCACCGACAGTCTGGCTGTATCCGTTTGTTCTGAAGACGGCATTGCTGGCGACGTTCAGATTACCTGTTGCGCCAAGTACATTATCATTTGCCATCTGTAATGTGCCGCTGCGCACCAGCGTATCCCCGGTGTAGTTATTACCGCCGTTAGACAGTGTGACAACCTGCCCCGCAGCTTCGATGGCCAGATCCCCTGCCCCCGTTAACTGTGCGCCAAGATCTGTCTGCAGTCCCTGGGCATTCGCTCTCGGTGTCAGCACCAGCGCTTTATCACCGGTTCCCTGTAAATCCAGCGACTTCAGCCCATAGCCTATGTACAGTCCGTCACCTTTAATACCGTCGGAGCTTCCCAGCAGCTTATAGTCATAATTTCCCTGAGCTACAACTTCACCGCCCTGAGTGACATCAAACGTCTGACTGTGAGAAATAGCCTGCCCGTTTTCATCCACCAGTTGCAGTTGCCCGCCAGTACCGGTGACGGTACCCGCTGCATTCACCAGCGTGACCAGGGTCTGCGCATCATCCTGCTCCAGCAAATTCTTACGGGTATCAACAGCCGGAATATCATTAATCACTTCATCTGGCATGGTGACCTGAATTGTGCCTTTCCCCCGGATATCCAGCGTACCTGCAGCAGAGGTTTCAATACTGTTGCTGGCAATGGTATCGCCCGGCATAACGGAACCAAAAATCAGCGTTCCGCCATTGAACCCAAGACCGCCAATCTGCTGAACACCGGAGCCAACCGTTGTGATATTCCCGGTTTCAGACATCAGCATTGCATGGGTTAACCCGCTCGTATTCAGCCCTTCCAGAGCAAAGCTACTAGTACCCAGCTTCAGAGTTCCGGCAAATTGATCCCCGACGTTATGGCTGAATTCAAAAGCAGATGTGTCGGCATCAAGACGGGCAGACAGTGTTCCTTTGCCTGTTAACAGTGGATCAAAGGTAAAGTTGCCTGCAACTGCGGGAATAATGGCCAGTTCGCTGCCCGATTCAATATCGACGGAACCCGGACCGTTCCCCCCATCGGTCAGCACAAGAGCTTCCTTCAGAGTGACAAGTGAACTGTTCTTCAGCCCGACATGTTCGAAATTCTGTAGTTTTACAACAGAATCCAGCGTATGAATGGCGTTATCAAAAATCAGGGAATCAGAATCTCCCTGCCCGCCATCCAGCAGGTTCCAGGTTGCCCCTTCACCTTTAATGGTGAAGGTGTTCTTCCCGGTACCGGCAGTAACCTGATCAACATGAGTCTTACCATTGAGTGTTACATTATTATTGCCATTTCCTGCAGTCACTTCTCCTGTCAGTGTGCTGCCATCATCAAATAAAAATGTATTGTTACCCTCTTTCGCACTGACGGTTCCGGTAATACTGCCTTTATTGGTGAATGTGTTATCACCGCCGTTCAGAGCCACAACCCCCTGAATTTCAGCACCGCTGTCATTCAGTACGGTGGTATTCACGGCGTCATCAAACGCCATTGCAGTCCCGGTGGTGGACGCAGCTTTAATCTGACCTTTATTGGTAAAGGATTGTGCTTTTGAAGCATCCACTACGGCATGACTCAGAGAAGCAGAGATGAGATTACCGCTCTGAACCACTTCACTGGCTGCATTGTTAACCACCAGAGCGGAACCGCCATCGGCCTGTATAACATTGACACTTGCACCACTCTTCACGACAGCACCATCTTTAGTGTTGGCGAAAATACCCGTGCCGTCCGTACCCTTCAGGTTAATGACCAATCCAGCGGAGTCAGACATATCCAGGTTATTATCGGTTTCACTTCCGTCAGCTTTCTGGAACGCCAGTGCAATTCCACTGCCGTCTACATTAATAGTGCCGCTGTTGGTCTTGGCCAGGGAGGCAGAAGTACGTACACCAATGCCATCAGCCACATTAATTTCAGTCGTATTGGTTAACTGAATGCCTTCAATTTCTGCGCGGTTCTCAATCCCGTGACCGACCGCACCTGCAGCATTAACATTGATTTTCGCACCATCAATAACCAGCCCCACAGCCCCTGTATCCAGCAGGATGCCATGCGCATTTTTCTGACCTTCGATCGTACCCAAGCCACTCCCTGCCAGGTTCAGTGACGCGCCCGCCCCCAGCTTAATGGCAGCCTCACCATCCACAGCGACGATATCCCCTCCTGTGCTGGTAATCTGAGACTGTGCACCTTCAACAAATAATGCAACGCCATTGACCGCAATACGGCTTCCTGTATTTTCAAAGCGGCCGTTATCAACCCAGACGCCGATATTATCTGTACCGGTAGTGAAATCAATGTTGCCGTTGTTAATCAACAGTCCCTGATTACGCGTAATAAAGCCCTTGGCATTATTCAGCGGCGAAGAGATATCTGCCTCATTGGTAATAACCGAGCCAGTATTCGTTTGTGTAATACTGCCATCCAGAGCGTATTCATTTCCGTCAACTTCCGCGACAACAGCGCCATCCCCTACAAGGTTAACTGATGCCCCCTGTTTCAGCGTCGCTGTCGCACCACCAGTTACATATAATCCCTGAGCCTGAGCGCCCAGGATCTGGAAATCACTGCCAGCATCAGCCAGGACATTGCTCCCTTTCCCTGTGGCCCAGATACCACGGCTGCCTGTCCCGGAGGTTTTCATCAGCAGAGAGCCGGCCTGTTTTGCCCCATCTTCAATACGGAAAAGTACAGAACGTTCCCCACTGGCATCCAGCAGAGTTCCCGGTGCAATATTCGTCTTAATGGTTGCACCATCTCCGATAATACGAAAAGCAATCTGATCGGTAATACCAGAGCCGTCAGCAGCAAAGTTCGGTACTGCCGAACCATCAAGGTTAACAGTCCCTTTATTGCTGGCCTCAACGCCAATCGCCCCCTGTCCCTGCAAAGATATAGTACCCGCGGTCATATTAACCGTTGTTGTTGTACCAGATGCTTTTATACCCGTTGTACGGTTAGCATTATCTCCTCCCTTGAGAACGAGATTTCCCGAGTTATTAATCGTTGTAACATCTTGTGTGGCATTAGCAATTAGTCCCACACCACCATCCTGAACTGTAATATTTCCGCTGTTGGTACCAACAGCCCCCTCCTCAACCCGGACGCCCACTGTATTCTTTCCAGTAAAGATGATATTACCGGTATTATTTAGAGTGGCCCCATTACGGGCGATATACCCGGTCACTTTATCCTGGGTGGAACTTAACTGAGCCCCCGCCGTTAATAGTGTGGTCTTGTCCTTCGGATTAATGAGTTTGCCGGAAATATCATAGCCATTGCCATCCGCAATACCGGCTATCGCACTGGCATTATCCATATTGATAATGGCATTACTTTCAATTGTGCCCTGCGCTCCCCCTTCAATTAAAGTCGCTGTAGCCCCCTCACCCGTCAGGTTGATGGTCATTCCTCCAGACGTTACTGTCGAGGCCACACCGCCATCCGATTTCCCCGTGGCAATAAGTGCATAAGAGTTCTTACCAGACGCCGTAAGTGCAGAAGAAGCATCTGCAGTTCCCTGGAATGTCGCACCACTGGCAATACGGAATAATGTTGAGTTTTCAGTGGACACATCCATAACACCGCTTCCGGTATTATGAATGGCAGAGTCCTTTCCATAGACATAAAAGCCTATCTGATCGCTGCTGCCAAATAGCACTGCACCATTGCCTGACAGGGTCAGACTGCCGCCATCTTTAGCAAAAACCCCCACAGCCCCCGTACCGGCAAGACTGATTTTTCCGGATACATTAACATTGCTTCCGGCACCTTCCACCCAGGCACCATAGTTACGGAAACCACTACTGATACCCTTGCCGCCAACATTTATCGTACCGTCAGAATTCAACTGTCCTGCATTGATTACCTGTAGCCCGGTGCTGTTCAGACCATTAACATTGATAATCCCGGAGTTTTTCATCCCGGAGCTATTATTTGCCAGCATGCCAACATTCAGTGCAGGTGCATCACTGTCATGACCGTCAATAGTGATAGTCCCTTTATTTACCACATCAACAGTCCCGGCATCCTTTGCCAGGATTCCGTAGTTCCCCTGAGCCCCCCTGCCCAAAAAAATAGTACCTTCATTAACGACTTTGTTTGCACCATTTTGTACTTCAATCGCAACAGAACCCACAGCCGAATGAGTCGCAGTTTTATCCTCCGCAATACCTACATTGATGCTCCCGAAGGCCGAGTTAATAAAAGAGCCTCCAGCTCCAACATTTACACCTCGTGTTTTGCCATTATTATCATTAGTTGATGCATCGGCAGTAATATTTATTGTGCCTTTATTTGTTGCCATGCCCCCATTACTAACAACAATTGCGGTGTTAATCCCCTCTGGAGCGAAAGCATTTTTAAATGGGCGAATATTAATAACATCATTATTAATGGCTGAAGAACCATTACTACCGGCAACCATCCCCTCTGCCTGGAGAGCATATTTATCATTATTATCCCAAACAAAAAGTGTACCATCGTTAACAATGGTACTGTCTTGATAGGCAATCATTTCAGTACCAATGGCATCAATGACCCCTTCATTAACACCGGTCCCACCATTAGTTGCAACGATCCCTCCTCCATTCCCATAGGCAGGAAGAACTCCAGTTAATTTACCCGTTTTACCTAATATTGCTCGTGCGTTATTGGTTGCATGGAGAACAGCAAGCAGCCCTACATTTTCTTTGTAAGGAGTTGAGTCTATACGTCCCCCAGCGGTCATATCCACATTGTAATTATGCTTGGTGACAATAAGGGCCTTATTAAATTCAGCATCATACTGCTTATAAGAAAGCGTTTTGTCCTCTAGTGACTTTATCAAATATTGATTATATTGCTTTAAATCATCAAGAGAGTTAATATGGTGTACTTTTCCCGCCCAATCAGTAATTGTTCCAGCATATTTCATTGAGTCAATGATTTTTTGAGTAACGCCGCCCCCCTGCATGGTTGCACCAGGCTGAAAATAAAAATCATTGACCGAGTTCCATACAACAGAGGAACCTTCTCCATCAGCTACAGCAAGCTGTGTATTTTTAAAAAAATTACCGATTGCTGGTGAACCCACATCCAAAATAGCTGTACCGCCATTATTGGCTGTTACAAAACGTGTCGCATTGAAAAAATCCGCAGTGCCACTAAAACCAGGAATGGTTTCATTTCCCCCAGTCCCCGCATCGCGTTGTGAGAAAGAGTCAGTATCAAACACTTGAAGTGTTTGAGAAGCGCCAGTAACCTCATCCTTCACTGTAATGGTTTTTGTTTTTTCTCCGGTATTGACGTAAATCAATCCGGATAAATTATCTCCAGTGGTGTAGCCATTTAAAATTGCCTGTTCTACAGTCATCCAGATAAGACCTGACCCACCAGACTGGACGACATTTGGACCAGTGATGTATTCGGTTTTACCACTTACTGTTGCAGCCCCAACACCCGAGTTATTCGTACCCGGACGCCAGTCTGGTGACAATATGACATCTGCCATTGCGTTATTGCAATTAATTGCAATAGCGCCCCCCAGAACCATTGCTGATAAAGCAATTCCTAAGCGAGTTGATTTACATTTTTTTCTACAACTCGTCAATTCTGAAACAACATCCCATTTTTGGGTTGTATGGTTCCAAATGACTTTATATACTTTATTCATAACACTAATACTCTTGAACGCACATTATAATTGAATATTTTCACTAATAAGGGAACACGGAATATTTATAAATTGATGTAAACGTTTTACCCCGAGTTTATCCATAGCTCTACGACGATGCGTCCACACAGTCTTACTGGATATACCCAAGGTGTTCGAGATCCATGCAATATCTTTTCCTTCCTTGGTATATATAAAGATACTTTTCTCCCTCGGGGATAATTGTCGTTCTAAAAAAGAAACTTTATGATTCGCGCGAATATTTTTTTTGCACCTCCAGCCATTGATAAATTTATCTATATAGAAACAAAATTGCTCTGCTGTTAATTTCCACGGTATGAAAGGTATGCCTTTATTACTAACTACACCATTATCCCCCCATGCCAGGCACGGAATATTGACAGGCTGGCTTTTTAGCCATTGGTGAATGAAATACAGTGAGCGTATACAGGTAGTAGAATCATTATCAGGGAATACAGGTAACAACAACGATTGCTCATCCCGAAAGCAAGATGTGCCAAAATCACGAATCAGAGAAGAATAGTCGTCCACAGCGATGACTTTCACGTACGAAAAACCCCGCCAACGCATACTCTTAATTGCTTGAATTATAAAAGTATTTTTTGTAGTCGTAATCAAAACCATGCAATCAATTTCCTGTTATCCCCTTTCCCAATTTCCTTTTGCTTTGCACACCGGGGGGAGACAAACCTTGAGGCACAGGTTTACAAAATGACCCATTTTGACAACATCAATTTAATTAACTACAAATAGCACAAAACGCAGGTAAAAAACCTGCGTATTTATTTTAATTCAGAATATAATTTTGATTGTTATTTACATTTTGGCTTTATACGCCAGAGATTAAAAAGAAGACAAACCTACCTCTTTATGTGTAGATTGACGCCGCACATTGATCTAAATCAGTAAATTTAATGTTTTTTATAGAAAAAAATGTTTTTCTATACGAGAATTTCTAAACAAAGATTGGGTTTACATTTTGGGTCAAAATGTTGCTTTTTTGCGTCACCTATCCCCCACATTTTTTCAAATCTCATTGAATTAGAAGCAGTATAAATTACCGTATGCCTGATATTACGATGCCCGAGATAGTCCTGAATAAGACGGGTATCCACACCATTATCTGCTAGTGAATAACCACATGCATGGCGTAACATATGTGGATGAACTTTAATATTTAAACCTGCATTTTTACCCGCAGCAGAAACTATGTTATAAAATCGTTGTCTCGATAATGGTTTTCCTGTTCGGGAAACAAATAACCACGGGTTATCATTGAAATGTTTAACATTTAATGAATTCCTTTCATTCAGCCAGTTTGTTATTGCAATCACCTCTTCCTTTTGAAGTGGATGGACTGTACTGAATCCATTTTTTATCCGTTGAATATATATTTTTTCTGTAGTTAGTTCTAAATCCGACAACTGCAGAGATAAGAGCTCACTAACACGCAGACCATGAAAATAAGCCAATAAAATCATGCAAACATCGCGTGAAGAGCAACTCTTTTGTTTTACAGATTGAAGTAGTAAATTAATTTCATGATGCGTTAAAAATTTTCTGTTTTGCATAAATCACCTCTATTTATATGAAATAGCCATGTCAACTATGATGAAAGAATTACATTTAGTCAATAATATAATTCATATAGTTGCTGTATGATTATAGATTAATTTATTAAAATTCACCTAATCTAATTAATCGCTTGTAAACGCATATAAACAACCTTCGTTATGTAACTATCGTTCAAAACTCTCTTGTAAATATAAAGAGCCCTATAAGATGATTATAAAAAAGTCCTACAACCCGAAATAGCATTCCCTCATAAAATTAAGCTCAACATCGGCATATTTAAAAAGTATCCAATGCAATTAATATTTTATCTAAAATTAACATTGTATCTTGTATATATTACATCCATGAATGTATGGATTTTTTTATTTAAAAATTAATGCACTATAACAAAAAACATCACCAAGTGTTAAAACTAACACAACAATTAACCAAAATAATATGGCTGTTTATTTTTCATCCGTAAACAAAAAGGTACAAATATTTTCACCACAAAAAAACCACCAGCATGGCATTGAATTACCATTCACAATACACACCTCCTTTCGCTTATTTATGCTCATTGGTTGACTAATAATGATCTATACCCCCTGGGCAACTATCTCTCTGGCGGGGTATTGATGAATATCCATTTAGTGGCATAATTTAAACCCCAGCTCATTATTTGCTTATAAAAACAAGCAATAATACCAGGCTCTGGTATTTATAGTTTATTTTTTAACTTAATTAATATAACCGATAATATTATGCGCAAATTTATTACTCATAGTGAATGGTTGTTATTTTTTGAAGCCATCAACGGTTCAAAAAATGAAATTAGAGATAAAGCCATGTTACAAATGGCATATGTACATGGTCTTAGGGTAAGCGAGCTTATTGCACTAAAGATTAGCGACATTGACTTTTCAGAGTCAGCAATATATATCAAGCGTTTAAAAAATGGATTATCCACAGTACATCCCCTGCAAAAAGAAACTGTTCTGTTATTAAAAAAATGGCTAGCACTACGTGATAACATAGTAAAAAAACCTTTTGAAGACTCTTTGTTTCTTTCTTGTCAAGGAAATAAAATCTCGAGACAATATGTGTATAAGATGTGTAAGAAATATAGTCACAATATGAATATTAATATTCATCCTCACATGCTTAGGCATGGTTGTGGGTATGCTTTAGCTAATCAAGGGTTAGACACCAGACTAATACAAGATTATTTAGGGCACAGAAATATACATCATACGGTATTATATACAGCCAGTAATGCAGCAAGATTTAAACGAGTATGGGAGGGTGATGTGTTAGATATAAAGAAGATATAACCCCTGTTCTAAAGGCCTCAATTCATTGAGGCTTTTAGCCCCTCATTTTTATGACATACAACTGATAATCATAATGGATCTCAATATTAATCAAAATGAGAAATAAATCACCTTTTTATTAAAAAATTAATTTTTTTAAAGTCACAAACCAACACATATAATATTTAATAAAAATGCCACCAGCAAATATATTGCCACTTATCTTTTCTCTGGTAATCTAGTTTACTATAAATTATCGCTCTCCAATATTCGACGCCAAGAAGAAGTGGTTATTTTATTTATCCTTTTCGTAACTATTGACAAAACAATTCCCATATAAAAATTGCAATTTATAAAGCCAACATACACTTACAGTGCATAATAAGGTTATTTAGGAACCAGATGATTTAATGTATTATAAGGTATAACATTCATATTGACTTACCTGTTCTCTTAACCAAGTAATAAATGCCTCAATTTTTGGCCACTGCCTGCCCGGTAATGTGGTGATGTAATAATGCTGATGGCATTTCACCGTCA
>PPYF01545931.1_pt1 | contig 12471 bp, 4 predicted proteins | sample 1559871 | NCBI WGS metagenome assembly PPYF01 (sample SAMN08240021, study PRJNA423297) | Human gut metagenome, whole genome shotgun sequencing project. | reverse complement strand
CGGAAATAAATGGTATTGGCATATCTCAAATATTGGTGACAAGTGACAATCGCATTTTATTTGCTACAGAAGGGGGATTGCTTGAATATCTGGAAGATAGCAATCGTTTTTTAGCTTTTAATCAGGATAATACCGATGGCGTTTTCCCAAAAACAACTGTAAAGTCTTTGTTTGAAGATGATCGGGGGGATATATGGATTGGTACATGGAGTCAGGGATTGTTCCGCTATGAAAAGAGAACCGGTAAATACCGGAAGTACCCGCAAATGAACTCCGGTAACTCAGCTCATGTTGTCTTTCAGGATAGCCATAAAAATATATGGGTAGGAACCTGGGGAGCAGGATTACATTTGCTGCATGATGCTTATAATCCGGAGAAAACCACTTGGACAACATTCACCCATGATGAAAATAGGTCGGGTACAATTTCCGATAATCTGATTTATGCTATTTCCGAGGATCTCAATACGAATTCTTTGTGGGTGGGGACTCGTAGTGGTCTAAGTATACTTTCATTGATGGATATAAAGACAGGACACCTTGAATTTGAGAATTGTTATTCGGGAGAATCGGAGAATTCTATTACCAGTAGCGAAGTGGCTTCTTTATTGCGTGACCGGCAGGGTATTATGTGGGTGGGTATGATTGGTGGTGGCATCAATATGGTGAATAACCGTAAGGCTAAATTCAATATGGATCGTCTGTCCGAGGCAAAACGGATGCTCAAGAGCAATTCTGTTCGTAGTATTCTGTTGGATGATGAAGGGCTACTTTGGATGGGTATGAGTACTTATGGCTTTGGAGTGAAAGACCGGGTGACCGGGAAATTTACTCATTATACTCAAATGCTTGATTTTAAAAATTATAGTAGAATGTCCACTGTTATGTCTATTATACAGTCTCCTTCTACCGGACATATTTGGGTGGGAGTCTATAATGGTGGGGCGTTTGAAATAGACAAGTCGGCTCCTGTAGGGAAGCGTGTGAAATATTATTCGCCTTCGAATGTGCCCTGGATGTGCAATTCCTGTATTTATAGTATTTATGAAGACTCTAAACAGAATATGTGGTTCGCTACTCGGGGTGGGGTGTCTATGCGTACTGCCGATGGGACTCCTGTGCGGATTGATTCTTTGAAGGTAGGCGATACTATGATGTATGATGTGGTAGCTATGCAAATAGTAGAGGGTAATAATGGTGATATGTGGGTGACATCCAGCACAAATGGTGTAATCCGTATTCAGGGAAGTGGGAATTCTTTGAAAGAATATACGGTCTCCGGCTATTCACTGGCGAATGATAAGTTGAATAGTAATTATGCTGATTGCGTCTATAAAGATGCCCAAGGACGAATTTGGGTAGGGACCGGTGGCAGTGGATTGAATTTATATGATGCTGCGAATGATACTTTCTTACCGGTACATGTATTGTGGAATTTGCCCGGAGATGCGATAGTCAGTATTCAGAGTGATAAGCAAGGGGAACTTTGGTTAGGGACTAATATTGGATTGCTGAGGCTTACGGTTCCGGATGATTTACAGAATGTGACATATCGTTTGTATACTACTGCTGATGGTTTACAAGATAATATATTCAATCGGGGAGCGTCATGTGTAGCCTCCGATGGCGAAATGTTTTTTGGTGGACACCGGGGGTATAATAGTTTTTATCCTGATCAACAGGAAGAACAAGTATTCTCTTTTCCTGTGGTAATTACCAACATTAAAGTCTTTAATCAGACATGGGCATCGCTCACTGAAAAGGAACGGGCGGCAATGTCCGATTTATCCCCGGGCTTTATGAATGAAATCAGGTTGGATTATAAACATAATAACTTTAGCATTGAATTTTCTGCATTGGAATATGCCAACCCCGAGAGAAACCAATATGCCTACCGATTGGAAGGATTTGATTCCGGATGGCAATATACAGATGCTTCTAAACGTTTTGCTTATTATAATAACTTAAAGGCTGGGACGTATACTTTCTATCTGAAGTCTTCCAATTCAAATGGTATTTGGAACCAGGATGTACAGACTGTAAAAGTCATTATCCTACCACCGCCCTGGAAAACCTGGTGGGCTTATACCTTATATATATTATTGATTCTTGGCTCTGCCTGGTATGCTTACCGGGTGATTCGCAACCGTATCCGTTTGCGTAATGCGCTTCATATGCGTGAGATGGAACAGGCTAAAGCGGAAGAGATAAATCATGCCAAGTTGCAGTTCTTCACAAATATTACTCATGAGTTATTAACTCCGTTGACGATTATTTCCGCTTCAGTGGATGAGTTGATGCAGGCGGCTCCCGGTTATAAGGAACAGTATCGGGTTATGACGAACAATATCAATCGGTTGATACGTTTATTACAGCAGATTCTTGAATTTCGTAAGGCGGAAACTGGAAATCTGAAGTTACGAGTGTCGCAGGGAGACCTGGCGCAGTTCGTACGGCGTAGTTTCGACAGTTTCCGACCTTTGATGAAAAAGCAAGATATGCAGTTTAGTATTTCTTGTTCTCCGGAACCTTTCAATGCTTATTTTGATCCGGATAAGCTGGATAAGATACTGTATAACTTGCTGTCCAACGCTTCTAAATATAGCCGTCACGGAGGAATGATAAGCATCAGGTTGACCTGCATGGAAGAGAACCTTGCCTGTCTGGTCGTGAAAGACAATGGTCCCGGTATTGCAAAGGAAGCTCAGAAAAACCTTTTTAAACGTTTTTACGAAGGAGATTACCGGAAGTTTAAAACAATTGGAACTGGTATCGGATTGTCGTTAGTACGTGATTTGGTCGTATTGCATCATGGCACAATTACGGCAGAGAGCGAGGAAGGACAAGGTACGGAATTTACAGTCACGTTCCCCGTCTTGCGTACGGCTTATGCCGAAGAAGAGATTGATTCGAATCTGTCGGGAGTTATTCCGGATGTGGAAGAAATTGTAGAGGCTGATGCAGTAGAAAAAGAAGAAGAGGGGGCCGATACCACTCCTTCCCGTTCGTTGTTGATAGTAGAAGATAGCGAAGATTTATTGAATCTGATGGTGAAGCTTTTGGGTACGGACTACGTCATCTATACGGCAACTAACGGAAGAGAAGCTATTGAAGTGGTTGAGGTAGAAGACATCGATTTGATTGTCTCTGATGTGATGATGCCTGAAATGGATGGTATTGAACTTTGCCGTCGCATCAAAGAAAATATTGAAACCAGCCATATACCTATTATATTATTGACCGCCAAGAATAAGGAAGAAGATCGTGTAGAAGCTTATGAATCGGGTGCTGATGGTTTCATTAGTAAGCCTTTCAATCTGAGTGTGCTTCATGCCCGTATCAGTAACTTGCTTCGCAGTCGTCAGCGGGCGATGAAGGATTTCAAGAAACAATTGGTCTTTGAAGCGAAAGAACTGGATTTTACCAGCTTGGATGAGGAGTTCCTGCAACGTGCTATCGAGTGTGTGAATCGTCATCTTGATGATGCGGAATTTGACCAGACACAATTTTTGGAAGAGATGCACACTACTAAATCCACCTTTTTCCGTAAGTTGAAATCTTTGACGGGACTGAACTATTCTTCCTTTATTCGTAATATCCGTATGAAGGCTGCCTGTCGTATTATGGAAGAGAAGAAACGGGTGCGGGTTTCCGAATTGGCTTATGCTGTAGGATACAATGATCCGCGTTATTTTAGTGTCTGCTTCAAGAAAGAAATCGGGATGCAGCCTTCCGAGTACATGGAAAAGTTCACTACGGGGGGAACTGTGGAAGATGATATGTAGTACGATTGGTCCGCTTTTGGTTTAAGTATGGTGCAAGTTATACATAAGATTGTTTCATGCACCATAATTACACTTCTTTGAAACCTGTCTCTCAGACAGTTATTTTAATAGCACTTACATTTGCGGTGCGAACTGAAAGAAGATATATATTCTTTGATTTCAGGCGCTCTAAAAGTGTAAAGTGTTTATTGAATGTTTAATCTTAAAGTTTATGCAATGAAAAAACAGAGATTCTTTGAAGAACTCAGGCTAAAAGTGTGTGTCACTTTAGCGGTTTGTATGGCTCTTCTGTTGAATGCCCCTTTCTTGGGCGCTCAGAATTCAACAATTAAAGTGAAAGGTGTGGTGAATGATGCAATGGGACCCGTTATCGGTGCCAGTATTGTGGAAAAAGGTAACACCGGAAATGGAACAATTACTGATATAGATGGTAATTTTTCTCTGAATGTATCTTCTAATAGTACGTTAATCGTAAGTTTTGTGGGGTATAAAGCTCAAGAAATCCCTGTTGCGGGAAAAACGTTCTTCACTATCGACTTGAAAGAGGATAACGAGATGCTTGAGGAAGTGGTGGTGGTAGGTTTTGCCACACAGAAGAAGGTCAATCTGACGGGTTCTGTTGGTACGGCTACGGCAAAAGACATTGAAGCTCGTCCGGTAGCCAATGCTGTTCAGGCTTTGCAGGGAGTCATTCCGGGGCTTAACATTAGCAATAGCGGCAACGGTGGTGAGTTGAATGCAACTAAATCTATCGATGTGCGTGGTACGGGTACAGTAGGTAAGGATGCAAGTGGAAATGCTTTCTCCAGTGGTTCTCCCTTGATTCTTATTGACGGTATGGAAGGCGATCTTAATTCAATCAATCCACAGGACATTGAGAGTATCTCTGTATTGAAGGATGCTGCCGCTTCTTCTATTTATGGTTCTCGTGCCCCGTTTGGTGTTGTATTGGTGACTACGAAAAGTGGTAAGTCCGGTCGTGCGCAGATCAACTATAATATGAATATGCGCTACAGTACACCGATAAAGATGCCCGACATGGCTAACTCCTATGAATTTGTGAACTTGTTTGATGACGCTGAGTACAATGGTAGTGGCAAGCATCTTTATACTGATGAATACCGCCAGTTTGTATATGACTTCATGACAGGAAAAAGTGATGACTATATTTGGGGTAATGGTAGTGGTGGTAAGTGGAACTACGACTATTCCGCCAATAATGTAAACTGGTTGAAAGAGTATTATCGTAATACGGCTCCCTCACAGGAACATAACGTCAGCGTGAGTGGTGGTAGTGATAAGATGACTTATTATCTTTCTGCTAACTATATGACGCAAGAAGGTTTCATGCGTTATGGAACAGAAGATTATGACCGCTATACTATTACAGCTAAAATCAGTGCCCAACTGACTAAGGCATTGAAGGTAGATTACTCTAACCGTTGGGTACGTACTGATTATGAGCGTCCTACTTATATGAATGATGATTTCTATAATCATATTCTGCGTCGTGCGCGTCCGGTGCGTGCCGTTTATGATCCGAATGGTTATCTGATGTCGGATATTAACTATATCGGTGTAATGCGCGATGGTGGTCGTCATAATGAGCAGAAAGATGCAATGGCTCAACAGTTGAAGATTACTGTCACTCCTTTGAAGAATTGGAATATCATTGGTGAGATGAATATCAAGACTGATAATAACTGGAACCATTGGGAACAGTTTGTTGTATATTCCCACTACAAGGATAATCCGGAAAATACTTATACTGCTTTGACCAGTGCCAATAAGGATCAAGTATCTGAATACTCACTGAAGACGACTTATCTGAACCCTACGGTTTATTCGAATTATAATTTCTCTTTGAAAGAGAAGCATAATTTCACGATATTGGGTGGTTTCCAAGCAGAAATTATGAAATATCGTGATATGGAAGGTGCTCGTACGGGCTTGGTTACAACTGATTTGCCGGTGCTCAATCTGACTACAGATGCTGATAGTTACACACTGAAAGGCTTATATAAGAATTGGAAGAACGCCGGTTTCTTCGGACGTATCAACTATGATTATAACGGTAAATATCTGGTAGAAGGTAACCTTCGTTATGACGGTTCTTCCCGTTTTCGTCGTGGAAACCGTTGGATTCTGACTCCTTCCTTCTCTTTGGGCTGGAATGTGGCGCGTGAGAATTTCTGGGAAAAATTAGCGGATGTTGTTGAAGTGTTCAAACTTCGTGTTTCCTATGGTGAATTGGCTAATCAGAACACAACAAGTTGGTATCCTACTTATCAGACATTGGGTGTCACTACAAATGGTGGAAAGTGGTTACAAAATGGTGCGTTGACTAGTGTGGCATCTGTACCCGGCCTAATCTCTACCTCCTTGAGTTGGGAAAAGATTAAGAATACCAATATCGGTTTTGACTTCGGTGCTTTGAACAACCGTCTGACCGGTTCATTCGATTACTTCTGGCGTAAAACTAAGAATATGGTAGGTCCTGGTGTTGAACTGCCCGCTATTTTAGGAGCTACTGTACCCTCCACTAATAATACGGACTTGACTACTTTCGGCTGGGAATTATCAATCGGGTGGAGAGATAAAGTGGGTGAATTGGGCTACGGCGTGAAGTTGAACATCTCCGACAACCAGACTCGTATTGACAAGTATCCGAATCCGACGAATTCTCTATCCAAGTATATGGCTGGTGAGTTGACAGGAGATATCTACGGCTATACTACCATTGGCATTGCCAAGACACAGGAAGAAATGGATGCACATATTGCTTCTTTACCTAAGGGTGGACAAACGGCAATTGGTTCCAAGTGGGAAGCCGGTGACATTATGTATGCTGATATTAATGGTGATGGCAAGATAGATAACGGTTCCAATACACTGGATGATATGGGTGACTTAAAGAAGATTGGTAACAATACGCCTCGTTTCCGTACAGGTATCACGCTTGATGCACAGTGGAAAGGCTTCGACTTCTCCATGTTCTGGCAAGGTGTATTGAAGCGTGATTTCGATCCGGGTGAGAATTCCATGGTATTCTGGGGTACTACTGGAAGCGGTCAGTGGTGGTCTACTTCTTTCAAGGATCATATGGATTATTTCCGTGCCGAAGATACTGCTTCTCCACTGGGTGCGAATGTAAATGCTTACTATCCTCGTCCGTTGTTTAACAATAAGAATCATAAGACACAGACTGCTTATTTGCAGAATGCAGCTTACATGCGTTTGAAGAACTTACAATTGGGTTATACACTTCCGAAGAGCTTGATTAATAAGATAGGATTGCAGAATGTACGTGTTTATGTATCTGGAGAGAATCTGCTGACTATTACCGGTCTCAGTGATACAATGGACCCTGAAACGGCAGGTATTGGTAAACAGGGTGGTACGGTTTATCCACTGTCACGCGTTTACTCGTTTGGTTTAAGTGTTAACTTTTAAATAGACTAGAACAATGAAAAAAATGAAATATATCAATATAGCAAAAGTTTTATTGCTGAGTTGTTCATTGGCAATTCTGCCGGCATGCGACGATTTCTTGGACGAAGAACCGCAATCGGAGGTTTCTCCCGAAAAATATTTGTTGAACGAGTCTCAGTTGGAGGCATATGTGAATAAATATTATGCTGACTATGACAACTGGAAAAGTGATTCTGATGATAAAGGGGGGATGATCCCGAGCTTCTGGGGTTCAGAAAATGGTTCTACTTATAAGGATGATAATGCTACAGACAATCAACAAGGCACCAATGGACGATATCTTAAGGATACCTGGACTGTTGCCCAGAGCGGTGGCAAGTGGAATTTTACCAATATCAATGCTCTGAACTATTATTTGCAGACAGTGGTGCCTCGTTTAGAGAATGGAGAATTGACCGGTACTGAAAGCAATTTGAAACATCTGGTCGGCGAAGGTTATTTCCTTCGTGCTCTAGAGTATTTCTTCCGTTTACAGCGATTGGGGGATTTTCCGATTGTAAAAACAGTGTTACCGGATGAACAGGAAGCATTGACGGAGGCTTCTAAACGTAGTCCGCGTAATGAAGTGGCTCGTTTTATTCTCTCCGATTTGGATCAGGCTATCAGCTTAATGAATAATAATGTGAAGAAGACCCGTCTTTCCAAGAATGCAGCCCTGCTGCTGAAATCTCGTGTAGCCTTGTTTGAAGCTACTTGGGAAAAATATCATGCTGGTACGGCTCTTGTTCCCAATGGCACAGGTTGGCCCGGAGCGGGAAAAGATTATAATGCGGGCTATCAGTTCCCGAGTGGAAGCATAGAAAAAGAAATCGAGTTTTTCCTGACTGAAGCGATGAGTGCTGCATCTCAGGTAGCTGATGCTGTGCAATTGACAGAGAATAATCAGATTATTCGCGATCAGGCATCGAAGGGTAAAAATCCATATTATGATATGTTTGCTTCGCATGATCCGAGTGGATATAGTGAAGTGATCATGTATCGTGGTTATGACTTGAGTCTGAACAATAGCCATCACTTTAATCACTACTTGTATAGTGGCGGTAACACAGGCTATACACACCAATTTGAGCAAGTATTCTTAATGGAAAACGGGCTGCCGGTCTATGCGGCAGGCAGTGGTTATGCCGGTGATGATTATATTACTGATACTAAGATTGACCGTGACTGGCGTTGGCGTTTGTTTATGAAAGCTCCGAAAGAAGCTAAAGCTGTTGATAATATTGCAACGGTAGAATACTTCCCGGAAGCTCCGCGCCTCTATGTATCTGATGCTAAGAATGCAACTTCTACAGGCTATATTCAAGGCAAGGGATATTCGTTGGACTATAATGACCAATTGCTTGGTAAGGATCAGACGGCATTTGTGGTATATCGTGCGAGTGAAGCTTATCTAAACTATATAGAAGCTTCTTATTTAAAAAATGGTAATATTGATGCTACGGCAGATAAATACTGGAAAGCGCTTCGTGCCCGTGCGGGTGTAGATACTGATTATCAGAAGACTATTAATGCCACAGATATGTCGAAAGAAGCTTTGAATGGTTGGGATGCTTATTCGCATGGTGCATTGGTTGATGCTACGCTGTATAATATTCGCCGTGAACGCCGTTGCGAATTTATCGGAGAGGGATTCCGTTACATGGACTTAATTCGTTGGAGAGCTTTAGATCAATTGAACGGTTATCAGTTGGAAGGAGCTAAAATTTTTGGTCCGATGAAATCGATTTTCGGTGATAACTTGAAGTATGACCAGGCGGATGAGAAGAATAATAATGTTTCTTCTCCATCGTTAAGTGATTATCTTCGTCCGAACCAGGTAACTTCTACCAATCAATATTATAATGGACTTTATTTTTATGAAGCTCATTATTTGGACCCGATTGCAGTTCAACATTTTATGATTACATCCCCCGATGGTTCAACCGTTTCACAGTCTCCGATTTATCAGAATCCGGGATGGCCAATTACGGCAGGTGCAACGTGTGAATAATAGTTTTTGATAGGTCTTATATTTTGATTAAGGCGGGGTAACCTTTTCTCTTGAAAGTTTGCTCCGCCTTTTTTCTAACAGGAAAGATAGTCATGAATAAATGTTTGAAAATAGTAGGATGCTTTTTACTTCTGGATTTCTTCTTGTTAACTTCTTTATGGGGACAGATAAATGTCGCTCATCAGAAGGGCATTGTTTCCGGTGAAGTCTGGAAAGATACAGACGGTAATGTTATTAACGCTCATGGCGGCGGTATCCTCTTCAATAACGGGAAATACTACTGGTTTGGAGAGCACCGGCCTTCTTCCGGTTTTACAACACAGGTGGGAGTGACATGTTATTCATCAACCGATTTGCGTAACTGGAAGTACGAAGGTGTAGCTTTGGCTGTATCTGACGAAGCGGGAAGTGATATAGAGAAAGGATGTATCATAGAACGCCCTAAAGTTATTTATAATCAGAAAACAGGAAAATATGTAATGTGGTTCCATTTGGAACTTAAAGGAAGAGGATATGGTCCTTCCCGTGCCGGAGTTGCAGTAAGCGACACCCCGGCGGGACCTTATCGGTTTATCCGTTCAGGGCGCGTGAATCCCGGTGTCTATCCGCTAAATATGACACAGGAGGAGCAGAAGCTTACCTGGAATCCGGAAGATTATGAATGGTGGACTCCGGAGTGGCGTGAGGCTGTCAATAAGGGAATGTTTGTGAAACGTGACCTGGAAGGTGACGGACAGATGTCCCGTGATATGACTTTGTTTGTGGATAATGACGGCACAGCCTACCATATTTATTCCTCGGAAGAGAACCTGACACTCCATATTGCAGAATTGTCTGATGATTATCTGAGCCATACCGGAAAGTACATTCGTATATTTCCCGGAGGACATAATGAAGCGCCGGCTATATTTAAGAAGGATGGAACTTATTGGATGATAGCTTCGGGATGTACAGGATGGGAGCCGAATGAAGCCCGTTTGATGACTGCTTCTTCAATTCTGGGGGAATGGTCGCAATTACCCAATCCTTGTGTAGGTAAAGATGCGAAAATTACTTTTGGAGGACAAAGTACCTACATACTGCCACTAAAGGATGGTGGATACATGTTTATGGCAGATGTGTGGCGTCCGAAAAGCTTGTCGGATTCTAGGTATATTTGGCTGCCTATTCGTTTTAATGGGAAAGGAATTCCATTTATAGAGTGGGTGGATAAGTGGTGAGTGTGGAGTGAAAATTGGCCATTTTCCTATAGAATGGTCGATTATGTACCCTTTTTGAAATAATTTTAGCAGTTTGGTTTATCTGAAAACGAATATATTTGCAACGATGAAAAACAACTTATAATTGAATATCATGAAAACGTGGAAATATTTGTGGCTACTGTTGATTGTAGCGTTGTTGGTTCCCCTCAATGTTTCGGCAAAAAAGAAAACGGAAAAAGTAAAGTCTGATCGTGAACTCTGGGCGGGAATTCTGTACCAGATGGCAGCGCCTGTACTCAGTAATATGAGCGAAGGCAAGTTGCAGGAAAATATGCTGGTAGAGTTGAGCCCTACATGGGACGGTCGTGATAAGCGGGTGACTTATATGGAATGCTTCGGACGGTTGATGGCCGGACTGGCTCCGTGGCTGTCACTGCCTGATGATGATACGGCAGAAGGAATACAACGCAAACAATTGCGTGAATGGGCATTAAAGAGCTATGCTCAATCTGTAGATCCGGAAAGTAAAGATTATCTGTTGTGGCGGAAAGAGGGACAACCCCTGGTGGATGCCGCCTATATAGCTGAAAGTTTTTTGCGCGGATATGACGTTTTGTGGGTTCCATTGGATGATTTGACAAAACAGCGTTATATTGCTGAATTCCAGCAACTGCGTCGGGTGGATCCACCCTATACGAATTGGTTATTATTCTCTTCAACTGTTGAGTGCTTCCTGAAAAAGGCGGGTGCCCAGACGGATTATTACCGTATCACTTCAGCTTTGCGTAAAGTCGATGAATGGTATGTAGGAGATGGCTGGTACAGTTTGCCTGCCGGACAGGTACGTGCGGCAATGACCGCTGTCATTCAGCGTATGTTCGGTGATAATCGCAACTTCAATGCGGAAGGCTATCTGACATTAGGTTTCAATGGTTCCCAACCTAATATATCGGATTGGTATACCAATAATGGCAGCCTATATTTGGCCTCACTTGCTTTCCTGCCGTTAGGATTGCCCGCTGACGCTCCTTTCTGGACGGATGCCCCGCAACTGTGGACATCAAAGAAGGCGTGGGGTGGAGAAGACTTCCCGAAAGATCACGCCTATTAAGAAATAAGTTATCATGAACAGATACATTCTCTTTTTCTTTCTGATTCTCTCGACACTTACCACGCTCCGGGCACAACAGTCCCGGCTCGTGGAAGTGGGGAATGGGTATAGCCAGACATCAGTCAACACTACTGTCTTCAGAAACAATTCACTTGTGACGCAGGGAGACGAACAGTATATCAGTTACTATGACGGCGACGGCTATCTGGTACTCGGTAAACGGAAGTTGGACTCTGACCAATGGACACTGAAGCGGACACAATACAAGGGAAATGTGAAAGATGCCCATAACATAATCAGCATGATGCTGGATGGCGAGGGGTATCTGCATCTCTCATTCGACCACCATGGGCATAAACTGAATTATTGCCGTAGCACCGCCCCTTATACGCTGGAACTTGGAGATAAGGAACCGATGACCGGTGTGGATGAAGGTAATGTGACTTATCCGGAGTTCTATCCGTTGAATGGGGGAGATTTGCTGTTTGTTTATCGCTCCGGCTCTTCCGGACGGGGGAATCTGGTGATGAATCATTATTCTATAAAGGAGAAGAAGTGGAATCGTGTACAAGATGTGCTGATAGATGGTGAAGACCAGCGGAATGCCTACTGGCAACTCTATGTGGATGAACAAGGCACGATTCACCTATCTTGGGTGTGGCGCGAAACGTGGCACGTGGAGACAAATCATGATCTTTGTTATGCCCGTTCTTACGATAATGGTGTGACCTGGTACAAAGCAAATGGCAAGAAATACGATTTACCTATCCGGTACAATAATGCGGAATATGCCTGCCGCATCCCGCAAAACTCAGAACTGATCAATCAGACCAGTATGAGTGCTGATGCAAGCGGTAACCCGTACATTGCCACGTATTGGCGTGATCCTGA
>PPYF01270028.1_pt1 | contig 12471 bp, 11 predicted proteins | sample 1559871 | NCBI WGS metagenome assembly PPYF01 (sample SAMN08240021, study PRJNA423297) | Human gut metagenome, whole genome shotgun sequencing project. | reverse complement strand
ACAGATCGAATTCTACGTTTAATTTGGAATAATTCTTCTTCAGGTCGTTCACAGACACATTGATAATGTGCTTCCACAGCGCACGATATCCTCTGACACCGCTCTGTAATTTGAAGGTTGCTTCCATGGCCTTTGCCTTGTACTCGGGATCTTCCTTGGACTTGGCGCTGGCTGCGGGATAGATTTCCTCCAGTTCACTGATGGTAAACGGAGCTTCCTCGGGATATTCCCCGGCGTAGTTCTCATCAAAATATACCAGTTCCGGCTGTCTCTCCTGTAAACCGGTGATCACCAGACCCATCTGTAATCCCCAGTCACCCAGATGCACATCACCGATAACCTCATGTCCCACATAGCGGCTGATGCGTTTTACGCTCTCACCGATCACTGCGGAACGTAAATGTCCCACATGCAGAGGTTTTGCCACGTTGGGGCCGCCGTAGTCGATAATGATCTTCTTGGGATGTTCGGGCTTCTCCAGACCGAATTTTTCATTTGCCTCCATGCCCTGTAAATAGGTGAGCAAAAATGCCTCACTGACCTTCAGGTTCAGGAATCCGGGGGCTACTGCCACCACTTCGGAAAATACCTTGCTGTCTTTTAACTGCTCTGCCACGTCGTTTGCGATCATGATGGGGGCTTTTTTATACAGCTTGGCTCCCGCCATGGCGCCGTTACACTGATATTCGCACAGGTCAGGACGGTTGGAAAGCATTACTTTTCCTAAGCTTCCGTCATAGCCTGCTGCGGTAAATGCCTGCTGCATTTCCTCTGTCAGCATTTCTAAAAATTTCTTCATGTCAGTCAATCCTCATACCTTTCAGTAATCTGCCGGTATTCCGTTACTTCCTGTAATGTACCGGAATATCTTGTGCAGTCACAAGTTCTATCTCTCACGCTGCCGCGCTGTTTTCAATATTTCTACTATATCCTAAAATCCCCTATCCCGCAAGACGCAATTACGCATTTATAATCTGTGCTTCCCGCTCCGCCTTGGAAAAGGCACAGCCGCAGTAATTCTGCCGGTACAGCTCATACTCTGCGGACAGTTCGATGGATCTCTTATACCCGTTCTTTTTCTTGAAATCCGAGGGCAGCCAGGGGATACCATATTCCCCGGACAGTGCCTGCCCGATCTCATTGATCTTCGCCGCATTTTTCAGAGGGCTGATGGTCAGGGTCGTGGCAAAATAGTCATATCCGCCGGCCTGTGCCAGTTCCGCGGTCTTACGCAGTCGCAGATCGAAGCAGCGGAAACACCGCTCTCCTCCTTCGGGACAGTTCTCGTACCCCTTCGACATCTCATAAAAACGCTCCGGTTCATAATCTCCCTCCACGATGTCGATGGGCCATCCTTTTTCTTCTTTATTATAAGCGGCGATCAGGCGCTTCTGCTCCGCCACACGCTTCTGATATTCTTCCGAAAACGAAATATTGGGATTATAATAAAATACCGTAATCAAAAAATAACGGCACAGATATTCCAGACAATAACTGCTGCAGGGTGCGCAGCAGCTATGCAGAAACAGGCGGGGCGGCCGGTAATCCGGCGCTGCCTCGCCCTTCTCCTGTAAGGTATTTAAAATTTTCTCTAATTCTTTCTGATAATTTACCTGGTTCATACGGTTCTCTTTCCGGCAATACTCTCGCAGTGCCCATTGCCTGCGCTCATTATAGCATACTTCACCGGACAATCCGCAATATTTTTTACGCAAATCATCCACTATGCCGGACAGATCATCCATTTTCACAAGGCACATTCACACAATTACAACAGATAAAATCCGGCGCTGCCCCCGGGCACGGTAACCTTTCCACCTGCAAATGTTGCTTCGTCGCCGAAGGTATACAGAGCTTCCTTCACCGCACAGTCTCCGTCAAAGCTGACCTCTCTGTCCGCCGGATTGATGATAACAAGGATCTTCTCCTTGTCGTCGCTGCGCAGATACGCCAGAGGATACTGCTTTTCCTCCGCATAGACGAACTCGATCTCTCCACGGCTCTGCAATGCGCTGTGCGCCTGACGGATATCGATCAGTTTCCGGATCTCATGGTACAGGGAATCCGGATCTGCCATCTGGGCCTCTACCGTGGGACGATCTGCAGCCTCGTCCTGTTTTACATAAAGCTTTTCCTTCGGTGCCGCACTGAAACCGGCGTTGGTGCTATGATCCCACTGCATGGGAGAACGGGACCCGGTACGTCCGTAACCGCCCTCTACGGAATGCAGATTTTCCACATAGCGCATACCAATCTCATCACCGTAATACAGGAACGGTGCACCTGGCATGGACAGAAGGAATGCAAATGCCACCTTTAATTCCTCCCCATGAATGCTTCTCGCCAGACGATCCATATCATGGTTGCCGGAGGGAATACAGATCAGACCCTTGCGCTGTGCCTTTTCATAATTTTCCTTGTATTTCTCCACGAAGGCTGCCACATCGCCTTTACCTCTTCCGGAGAAGAAAGGCTCCTCGCAGCGGAACAGATCGTTATAATGAGACGGTCCAAAATGAAGTAAAAAGTCCATATGGAAGCCGCCCTGCAGGGACTTGTCCGGTTCTCCCCATTCGGATACCAGCACTGCCTCGGGGAACTCTGCATCCAGGAACGCTCTTACCTTTCTCCACAGAGCAATGTTTCCCTTGCTGTCCTCATCATTTTTCACCAGAGAACCTGCCATATCCACACGGAAGCCGTCACAGCCCATGCCAATCCAGAACCGCATGACATTTTCCATCTCTGCAAGCGTTGCCTTAGGACCCGGATCATCGGGATCCTGCTGCCAGTCCTGTGTCTTTTTATAAAATCCGTAATTGAGTGCCGGCTGGTGTGCGAAAAAGTTCACGATCACTGAGCCCTCTCTCTCGGAGATACCGCACAGACTTCCCATGTTCTCCAACTGTCGCTTCAGGTCCGCATTGGTGCCGTATCTGGGAGCTGCCTGATAGTAGTCCGCCACATCATAGCCTGCGTCTCCGAAGGGGGATGCAAAACAGGGATTCATCCAGATTGCATTACATCCCAGTTCCTTAATATAATCCAGTTTTTCTATGATACCCTGAAAATCACCGATACCGTCACCATTGGTATCCAGAAAAGACTGGGGATAGATTTCATAAAAGATTGCATTATCAAGCCATTTTGCCATAGTGTACTCCTTCCTGTGTGCTTTATTTTTATTATAAAAACGTTTTCCGTATTCTTTCTTTTACCATATCACAGAATGGCTACTTGTACAACTTCGAAAAACCATCTATAATAAAGTAGCTTGATGCCCCGATATGCGAATAGCACAAAACAATCCGCAGGCATCCAACTAGGATAAAATAAGAACGAGGTCTATCATGTTAACACAAAAAGTAAGCACCATCGATGAACTCCTGCAGTTCGTCAGTACGTTACGCCAAAAGCACGGCGTCCGCCTCTGGTTCCGCGGGGAAGAGAACGCGGATCTGACTCTGATCCCTTCCATCCAACGAAGCCAGAAAAGACTGGACTCCGAACGCTATATTGCCAATGATTTCTATATCCGGGCGAGACAGATCCTGGACAATCCTCCCGACAAACACAATTACGCCGGCTGGGTCTCCCTGATGCAGCACTACGGTCTGCCCACAAGAATGTTAGACTGGACTCAGTCTCCCCTGATCGCCGTATTTTTCGCCACGGAGACTTACCGGGAGACTCCGGACACCGATGCCTGCGTCTGGGTACTGACACCGGGTCTGTTGAACGAGAAGGAAGGCTTCGGCAACTGCATCTATCCCATTGATGCGGACACCACCCAGGAAATGCTGCTGCCCGCCTTCAAACACAACCACCACAATCCGGAATTGAAAAACAAGATTCTGGCTTGCAGCTCCACGGAAAACAACCTCCGCATGTACTCCCAGTACTCCAACTTCACCGTACATAACTCTCTGGAACGTCTGGAAGACATCTGCGATGAAAATATGCTGTATAAGATCATTATTCCCTCCGGGCGGAAACAATACTTTATAGAAAGCCTGCGGGTATTCGGCATCTCCGAAAGCTTCGTATATCCCGACCTGGATCATATATCCAGTGATTTGAAGGACTCCTATGGGATTTAGATTCATTAATTAAGAAAGGAAATATACACATGAAAATCGTATTACAGCATCTGACCAAGAAATTCCCCGCCCGCGGTCCTGTCCGCGGCAGGAAGAACCGCGAGGATGTCATTGCCGTGAATGACTTCGACTTCGAGATCCCCGACGGCAAGCTGATCGGACTCTTAGGTCCCTCCGGCTGTGGCAAAAGTACTGCCCTGAATCTGATCTGCGGTCTGCTGAAACCCACCGAGGGCAAGATCTTTTTCGGCGAAGATGATGTCACCGGACTTCCGCCCGAGAACCGCGGTGTCGGCATGGTGTTCCAGAACTATGCCCTCTACCCCCACCTCACTGTGGAAAAAAACATTCAGTTCCCCCTGGAGAATCTGAAGGGTGCAATCTGGATGCCAGACTCCGTCTCCAGACCAGAGAAGAGATCCGCCGGATCCAGCAGGAGACGCAGATCACCACCATCTTCGTTACCCACGATCAGGACGAAGCCATGAGCATCTCCGATATGATCGTCGTGATGAAGGACGGTATCGTACAGCAGATCGGCAAGCCCCAGAACGTATACGATGATCCCGTGAATCTGTTCGTTGCAAAGTTCCTCGGCACGCCTCCCATCAATGTATTTTCCGGTGAGGTAAAAAATGAGCAGTTATACATTGGCTCCGAGGCTGTCCTGTCCACTCCCGGAGTATCGGATCAGCCCGTGCATGTCGGCATCCGCCCGGAAGGCTTCGTCTTAAAAGAGGACGGACCGCTCTCCTGCGATCTGGTGCGTCTGGAGGTCATGGGCCGGGATGTGAGCATTGTTTCCACCCATGAGAAGTCCCAGAACGTTACCATCCGTTCCATCATTGATGCGGACGAAGGGAAATCTCTTCCCACCGGAAAAGTGCATTTCGCCTTAAAGCCCGCAAAAGTATTTCTCTTTTGCACCGACACCGAAGAACGCATCCGTTTCTAATATTTTATCCGATTTTGCAGTCCGGCGCAATTCATGGTCTGCAGAAAGAATTGAGGTCTCTTATGGAAAAACAAAATATGAAAGCCTGGCTCTATCTATTGCCGGCATTCCTGTTTCTGGGTGCTTTTATGATCTATCCTCTTATCGACGTATTCGTGTACTCCTTTGAAGAGGGTTACAATTCTGCATCCCAGACCTTTTACGGCATAGGCATGTACAATTACTCCTATGTGCTCCACGATCCGTACTTTTTACAGGCATTGAAAAATACCTTTATTCTGGTCATCATCACCGTTCCGGTCTCCACCGGACTGGCGCTTTTGATCTCTGCCGCCTTAAGCTCCATCAAACCGCTGCGGGATCTGTTCCAGACCATATTTTTCCTGCCCTATGTGACCAATACTCTGGCGGTCGGTCTGGTCTTCATGATTCTTTTCAAAAAAACTCCTTACTCCGACGGTCTGATCAATCTACTGATCCAGTTTTTCGGCGGCAGCTCCGTGGATTTCATCGACGGACCCTACTGGGCAAAAATGTTCGTGCTGTGCTTTTACACCATCTGGATCGTTATGCCCTTTAAGATCCTGATCCTGACCAGTGCTCTCGCCAGTGTGAACCCCATGTACTACAATGCAGCAAAAGTGGACGGCACTTCCCGTTTCCGGATGTTCACCAAGATCACACTGCCCATGATCTCCCCCATGGTATTCTACCTGATCATCACCGGCTTTATCGGCGCATTCAAAGCCTACAGTGATGCCGTGGCACTCTTCGGCACGAACTTAAATGCCGCAGAGATGAATACTATCGTCGGCTACGTCTACGACATGCTCTACGGCGACAGTGGCGGATATCCTTCCTATGCTTCCGCTGCGGCGATCCTGCTGTTTGCCATCGTCCTGACCATCACCTGCATCAATCTGCTGGTCAGCAAAAAGCATGTCCACTATGTATAGGAAAGGAGGTCTTTGTGATGTCTGATATTACATCTGATTATGAAAGAATCGAGAAACGCACCCGGATTCACGGCAATATCCGCAATGGGGTCATCTACTTTTTTCTGTGTCTGTGGGCGCTGATCGTACTGTTCCCCTTTTACTGGATGGTACTGACCTCCGTAAAAAGCTACGGCTCCTATAATGCGGAATATATTCCGAAGTTTTTCACCCTGTCTCCCACTCTGCAGAACTACGTGGACGCTTTTACCACTGTTTCTCTGGGAAGATACCTGTGGAACACTTTGTTTTTCACTGTGGTCACCACTGCCATTATGCTGGTGGTCATCACTCTGGCGGCCTTCGCGTTTGCAAGGTTGAACTTTGCCGGAAAAGATCTGATCTTTACGTTATTTTTATCCCTGATGATGATTCCGAACGAGCTGGTGGTCATTACGAATTTCACCACTATCACGAACCTGGATCTGCGTAATACCTTCACCGGCCTGATCCTGCCTTCCGTGACCAGCGTATTTTATATCTATCTGCTGCGGGAGAATTTCGCACAGATTCCGGACGAGCTGTATTATGCCGCCAAGGTGGACGGTACTTCTGATCTGCGATATCTGCGCAAGGTCATGGTGCCCATCTGCAAGCCCACGCTGATCACCATCGTGATCCTGAAGGTTATTGAATGCTGGAACTCCTATGTGTGGCCCAGACTGATCACCGATGATCCGGATTACTATCTGGTGTCCAACGGTATCCAGGAGATCCGTGAGAATGGTTTCGGCAGAGAGAACATCCCCGCCATGATGGCTGCGGTGGTCGTGATTTCCGTTCCTCTGGTGGTGTTGTTCCTCGTATTCCGTAAAAAAGTCATGGCAGGCGTTGCCAGAGGAGGTACCAAAGGATGAGTCGATTCAGCAAAAAACTGGCATTATTATGTGCCGTGGGCACTCTGTCTCTGTCCCTGACCGGCTGCCATGGTTCGAAAGGCCTGCCGGAATTCACTGTTCCTGAGGAATTCGATACTTCCAGGAACTATGAGATCACCTTCTGGGCGAAAAATGATACCAACAAAACCCAGACGGAAATCTACAAGAAAGCCATTGCGGATTTTGAAGCCCTGTATCCCAATATCACGGTGAACCTGAATCTATACACGGATTACGGCAAAATTTACAACGATGTCATTACCAATATTTCCACCAATACGACACCCAATGTCTGCATCACCTACCCGGATCACATTGCCACCTACCTCACCGGGCAGAATACCGTAGTTCCTCTGGATGACCTGTTTGCCGATGAAAAATACGGTCTGGGCGGCACGGAGCTTGCCTATGACGGTCCTGCCAGAGAAGAAGTCATTCCTCAGTTTTTGAATGAATGCTCCATCGACGGTCATTACTATGCCGTTCCTTACATGCGTTCCACCGAGGCCTGCTACGTGAATAAGACCTACGTGGAAAATCTTGGATATACTCTGCCGGATGTACTGACCTGGGACTTCATCTGGGAAGTCTCCGAGGCTGCCACCGCACAAAATGCGGACGGCACCTATGTAGTCAATGGGCAGAATGTACTGATCCCGTTTATCTACAAGTCCACCGACAATATGATGATCCAGATGTTAAAGCAAAAGAACGCAGGATATTCCACGGCTGACGGCAGCATTGAACTTTTCAACGATACTACCACGGATCTCCTGTATGGTATTGCCGGACATGTAAAAAGTGGTGCTTTTTCCACCTTCAAGATCTCCGGTTATCCTGCGAACTTCCTGAATGCCGGGCAATGTATTTTCGCCATTGATTCCACCGCCGGAGCCACCTGGATGGGTACGGACGCTCCGCTGTCGGATATCAGCGAGGATTCTCTGGTGCAGTTTGAGACCGCCGTGCGGATGATTCCCCAGTTTGACCCGGAACATCCCGAAATGATCTCCCAGGGTCCTTCCGTCTGCGTCTTCAATAAATCAGACTCCCAGGAAGTACTGGCATCCTGGCTGTTTGCCCAGTATCTGCTCACCAACGATGTGCAGATTGCTTATTCCGAGACAGAAGGCTATGTACCTGTAACCTCTAAGGCACAGAACTCCGCAGAGTATCAGGATTATCTGTCCGAATGCGGTGCGGATAACAGTACGCATTATGCGGTGAAAATTGAGGCTTCCAAACTGTTGCTTGACAACGTAGACAACACCTTCGTTACACCGGTATTTAACGGTTCCGCATCCTTACGTGATGCCTCCGGACAGTTGATTGAAAACGTGGTGAAGTCCACCCGCAGAAAAGAGACTGTGGATGATACCTACATACAAAAGCTTTACAGCGATGTAGAAAGCCTGTACCGTCTCGGTCAGGGAAGTGATGCCTCCTTCGGCAAAAAGGAACTGGGTGCCATGCCCCGGGCTTCCGTGATCCTGTTAAGCACACTTGCAGTCACCTGGGTTCTGATCCTCCTGTATGTAGGGCGGGAATATTTAAAAAACAGAAAGAAGTAATTTTTCAGCCCCATTCGTAAGATAATATCTGGTGGTATTATCCTGCGCATGGGGCTCTTTTTGCAAAAAGCCTTGATTTATCTTACGTTTCAGGTATAATGGAACTGTTCGGTGTCTGAATGCGCCGGATAAATTGAGGAGATGTCTGTGTATCTGCACAGACCCATATGCGCCACAAGCGCAGGAATGGAGGATTATTATGAAAAAGAAGACACTTGCATTAACCATGGCTATGGCTCTGGTTCTGTCTCTCGCTGCATGTGGAAACAGCAATGCAGACGTTGCTGCTGAATCTACCGCTGCTGCCACCACCGAGGCTGCTACTACCGAAGCCGCTACTACCGAAGCCGCTGCTACGGAAGCTTCTACCGAGGCTGCTGAAGCTGTTGCTGATGAGAAGTCCGAGGGTGTTATGACCTACGAAGAGTACATGGCTGCTGATCTCGATTCCGAAGTTGTGATCGAGGCTTATGTTCAGGCTAAACAGTCCTGGTGGGAAGATAAGGCTACCCTGTACACCCAGGATCAGGATGGTGCTTACTTCATCTACAATTCCGTATGTTCCGAAGAGGATTATGCTAAGCTGGTACCCGGTACCAAGATCAAAGTAACCGGTTATAAGACCGAGTGGTCCGGTGAAGTAGAGATCGCTGAAGGTGCTACCTTCGAGATCGAAGAGGGCAGCTACATCGCTCCCGTTACCGATGTGACCGATCTGTTAGGTACTGATGATCTGATCAACTATCAGAACCAGTTCGTAGCTTTCAAGGGTATGACTGTAGAAGCCAGCCAGGATGCCACCGGCAATGATGTTGCTTTCCTGTACAACTACGATGGTTCCGGTGAAGACGGTAACGACCTGTACTTCAACGTTTCTCTGAATGGTCAGACCTATACCTTCACCGTTGAGTCTTATCTGTGCGACAACACCACCGATGTTTACAACGCAGTAAAGAACTTAAAGATCGGTGACACCATCGATATGGAAGGTTTCCTGTACTGGTACGAAGGTGTGAACCCTCACATCACTTCCGTGACTGTGAAGTAATTTCATCTGGTGAAAATCTTATTAACATAAAAGAGTTGTCCTCATTATGAGGGCAGCTCTTTTGTTATTTCCCGTAATTAATCACCAGTCTGGTAAACAGATCCTCCAGATCCATCCGTACATCCATTTTTTATACACACGGATTTTTCTCTTTCCATACCCTCTTTTTATTGTCCACTCTTATGCTTTGCTTATCTTCTACCATGTACTCCTGCACATCCCCGGCCTCTGTCTGCCGAAATTCCCCGCCCTCGTCAACTGTGCGACAATTCTTTTCTCGGGACTTACTGCTTATGCGTGCCGTTCAGCTTTTATTTTCTGCTCTCCCACCAACGTTTAGCAATCCGGAAGCCCTCCGTGGGGACGCAGAATCGCTGATCTCTAGGCGGCTGCAACGCAGTATCCAGTTCCTCCATATCGAACCACTCCACACTCTCCACTTCCTCTTTTTGCAGGATAAGCTTCGCAGCATCTACCGGCTTAGTGTACATATAGACGAATGCAACCTCGTTGTCCCGAAACATTTTTCCATGAAATTCCTTTTCGTATTGAATATCAAAGCATCCGGCGAATTGCAATTCCTCTTTAGATGCCTGGATTCCCAGTTCTTCGTGAAGTTCCCGTATTGCAGATTCCTCCGGCTCGTCCCCCGCCTGAATATGTCCGGCGGAAGAAGTATCGAACCGCCCCGGAAAGCTGTCTTTTTCTGCAGAGCGTTTCTGCAATAACAGCTGGGCTTTTCCGTTCTGTTCCCTCACGATCCAGATATGGGCGGTTCTGTGGCGGACACCCTTTTTATGTGCCTGTATGCGTTCTATGGTCTCCCCTGTGGGAATGCCTTTTTCATCTACGATGTCAAAAAATTCCATGGTGTTATGGCTCCTTTGTGTTTCTTTGTAGTTTTCCTATCTAAGATCTAATACCATCAGATCAAAATCGTAGTATTCCCCGTCGATCTTAAAATACGCCGGCGCGGTCCCGATTTTCCGGAAGCCATATTTCTCATAGACATGAATAGCTCGTATATTATCGCTTCGAACTTCCAGATTGATCAGTTCTATCATATGTTCTTTTGCATACATAATGCATTTTTGTAACAGCGCCCTGCCAATTCCCTGCCCCCATTCCGACTTGACCACAGAGATTCCGAATTCGGCGCGATGGCTCATCCTTCTGGAAAATCCGCTTAGACTGGCATCTCCGATAATCTCTCCATTTTTCCATACTACATAGAGAACGGAATGTTCCTCCTTATTTATATTCTGTATAAATTTCTCTTCCTCTTCTGTCGAAATAGGAAGCCCTTCTTTTCCAAAGGACAGATAATCTGTCTCTCCACCTACCTGCGCTAAATATGCGATGATCTTCTCCGCATCTTCCGGTGTAGCTTCTCTGATATCAAATTCTTCCATAACTGCCTCCAGCCCTTCTGTCATCTGTTAATGGATCTGACTTGCAATCGTATTAAAACCTGCACCAATACTTCCATTCAGCTGCTCCAGCGCATGTGCGGTCAATCTTCCGCAATCACAATAGCTGCCACAATGATTATCCTGCCGATCAGATGTTGGTATTCTTTCATGCTGATTTTCTTTTATTCTGGTTTTCACCATTTCATAAAATTATATACTTTTATTCGTAATCAAAAATGGTCTTAGTCTGAATATACTTCCCGTACCTTGCCTTCCATTCCTGATGGGTCGCAGAAGCATCGTACACAGGCAGCGCCTCCGGATCCATCTCCATTTCGATCATCAGGTCATGACGGTTCGGTCTCGGCGTCACATTTTCATAAATGTTCACCGTATGAACGCCTTCTATCTGCTTCGTCCGATTGAAGATCTTCTTGATGTCCGCAAGCATCTCCCTGCTCGCCGCATCCTCCCGGTTCCATATATTCTCTTTAAATTTTACAATGATCAGGTGCTTCATTTTGCATATCCCCCTTATTTTACTATTACTGATATGTTTTATCCTACCACGGCATCCCATTTGCTACAACCAAAATATTCCTGCAAGATCATTTCTACTTTGTCTGCATTCAGAGGACACTGCTTTGTTTCATAGGTGAGAATCAGATTTACCGAAGGAATGATACCATGTCGGCAATATAGCTTTATTTTGTCACAAGCATGATTGCAATAATCCGGATTATCCATCATCCCAAAGTGCTCCCAATAGAAATATTGTCCCGTAAAGGGATGTCGCATCACGAAGTCCGGATATAACATTATTCCATCCAAAATCAGTTTTTCTTCATAGTGGAATGGTATTTTGTTTTGATATAGTGCTCTGTCAATAATTGCTTCTGATTTAGACCGCAACATCTTCCCATGCGTTCCTTGTACCAATAAATTTTCCGGATGCTTTGTACATTTTTCATAGGGTTCCTCCTGCCACCGCTCTAGTTCCTTATCCAATGGTCTGAAATTCTTAGCCAGCAATTTTCCATATTCCGGATGATTTAATAGATGTTCGGAGTTTATTTTAATCTTGTCTGTCTTCTTCAAGTAGGCTTCCCATCCCGCTGCTTCACTCTCCAATTCCTTTTTTCTATACTCATAGTATTTCTTCAATGCCAGTATTTCTGCCTGATTTCTTTCGGTTTTCGGAAGATAGCGTATTCCATTTTCCTCTTTTACTTTCCATTTGTAGCGGTTTTCATTTTTGAAGCATTGCAATTCTCCTTGCGGAAATTTTTTGTCCAATTTTGTTATCTTTTCTAATTCCTTATTAATTTCTTCTATTCTGTTTTGTATATTTTCGCGTGTAGTTTTCACTTTTCCTCCTTCTGCACACTGGCTTCTTGATTTCCCCGGGGCTTATTCTTACTTTTCTTTCTCCTACGCCCCGGCTTCTTGACTTCTCCGGGGCTTATTCTTACTTTTCTTTCTCCTACGCCCCGGCTTCTTGACTTCTCCGGG
>PPYF01220760.1_pt1 | contig 12472 bp, 13 predicted proteins | sample 1559871 | NCBI WGS metagenome assembly PPYF01 (sample SAMN08240021, study PRJNA423297) | Human gut metagenome, whole genome shotgun sequencing project. | reverse complement strand
CGCTCTTATCGGTCGTCGATAAATTTTTAAAGATCATTTCGGCTTTCGCCGCCGCTCAGTTTCGTGAGCGAAGAATTGAGATTTTACTCGTTTAAAATTTCCTGTCAAGCGACTGGAGAATTTCAAATGTAAAACTTCGTTTCCGTCTGTCGTTGCTGCATTGTGCATCAGCGACAGGACGTGCATCTTAACGAAACAATTCAGGGTGCGCAAGTTGAGCACGTCCTACAAATGTTTCTAATTGTTGTCTGTTTTAAACAACCTATCTTTTATTTTGAACTTCCAGGGCTAAACCTTTCAGTACAAGGTTCGTATTGATATGAGCACTCGGAAGGTGATCAACAGCGCACCGATGCAAAGCTTCATAGCTCTCTATCCCGCCTCCGGTCAATACAACGATTACTGGGGCTTGATCACTTTTCTTTTTAAGTTTTTCTACCGCGTTTTTAATAAGACCGATCTGACATTCTATGATGCCCGTCGTGACTGCGTCCTCTGTATTTCTTGGAAAATCAACTAAATCCCCTGAATTTACATTCAGTGCAGGAATTCTTTCTTTTAGAGATTTGAACATAACGTCGATTCCCGGAGCAATCCTTCCTCCGAGAAAGACGTATCGATCTCTTTCAAAATTGATTTCATCTACCGTTGTCGCTGTTCCGAATTGAACCAAGACAATGGAGTTCCCATAGTATTGGGAAGCCGCCCCTAGAGCAGCAAACCACCGGTCGGCGCCTAATCTCGATGGACTGTCGTATTCATTGATCATTGTCAGCGGCCCTTCAAATCTATCTTCAGCCTTCAGCCAATGAACCTTCCCGCCTTTTCGGCCGACTAATTCTTCAAACTGAGTTGTCAGTGACTTTTGAGCGACCGAACAAGCCCAAGCCTCTTCAAAAGATAAATTAACCAAATCCGAGTATAGAACCGAACTCAATTGTGTTTTGCTGTCGTGCAGGTACGCCCTGGGCTTCTCCATATTTTCTAGAGAAGACCATTTCAATGCCGAATTACCGATATCTACGAGAATATTCGTCATGGTCTTAGCGAAGCCTCACCGATAGAAAATGCTTTGGGTTGATTACCTTCCTGCAAAAGAATACGCCCCTTTTTGTCAATTCCAACGTTCTGCCCTTCAGAAACTATTCTTTCGCCTTCGATAAGCCTCAGTCTCAAGCCTTTATACAGGTCTGACTGATTCCAATCTTTAATTTCCTCTGCAGACAGTTCTTCCGGAAGACTCTTTATCGCTCGAATGATTTCTTCAGTTGCGCATGACAAAATCAGGCTTCGAATCCTCCTTACTTCACTGGGTTCAATGTACTTAAATAAGGATCCGACCGGTGAATTTAAATTTCTAACCACTTCCGGATCCGATGCCAGATTAATTCCTACCCCGATGATTAAATAGACCGTGCCTTCTTTTTGGATTACTTCTGTCAAGATTCCGGATGCCTTACCTCCGAGGCAATAAAGATCATTCGGCCATTTAATTTTTACTTCTTCATTAGCTGCCGCCGATAAGGCCTTTTTAAGCTTGAGGGCAATATAGGGACTAAGAAGTGCCAGGCTCTCCTGTTTTCCCTCAAAACTAATCAGCAGCGAGAATTTAAGACTTGTTGGCGAATCAACCCATTTCCGTCCCTTTGTTCCCTTTCCGGCTGTCTGTCTTTGAGCCACGACAAGAACTGGCTGAGCCAAACCAATTGCTTCCCGCCTTACGAGTTTTTTTAGGTATTCGTTTGTCGAATCAATCTCGTCGAAAACCTGTAGCAAGCATTCCTTTTTTATCTTTTCGACACACTCTGTCTCTAAATAATCTTTCATATTAGAAATTAGCGGTTATATTCATAGAATGAGAAATATAAGTCCCTCTTATCCCAACAGAAGCGATAGAAAATGAGGAGCCTCACTTATTGCCATGCTTAGAAAATTCAAAAAACGTGCAGCAAAACTCTTTGTTTCTCTGCTCCTGTTCTTGCCATTACTAAACGTTGCTTCAGCAGGCTCCGACAACTTATCCTACGATGTGTTAAGTCAGCAGTTTATACAAGCACCGGCGGACTTTCTTGTCCCTTCCTCAAAAAAACTTTATAGCTTCTGTTTGGCAAAACAAATCCTTGAGAAGATAGAAAGTAAAAAAACAGAACTCAACAGCACAATAAAAATTACCCCAGAAATCCTCTCAGGTGTTCAATCCAAAAAGGGAATTTTGCTAGGTGCCGATAAGGAAATATCGGTAAAAGAATTACTAAGAGCATTAATCTTTCTGCAGGCACCGGAAGCAAACAAAATCGCGCTTCATTGGTTGGAGACGCTCTCAGGCAAAAAAGAGGAACAGCCAAAGGCGCCAGAACCTGATGAAAAGATAAATGGAAAATCTCTGCTTGAAGATGTTGGTTTTATCATCAGAAACTTACCGAAGGAAGTTGGGCAAATAACGGATCAAACAGTAGAGATACAAGGCAAAAACTTTCCCTCAAGTATTCGAATCAGCCACTCTGAAAAATCTGACTTACTTTTTATCTTAGATAATTCATCAGAGGTCGCACTAGGTGCAGCTATTGTTGCAAGTCGTCTAAGAGAAAACAATCTCCGAATCGTTCTCTGTCTGGTCCATGATTCGGATTCGAACGCGTTGCTTCCGGAAATTGCACAGGCCTTAGTGAACTCCGTCAATCATTTTGAAACAGCAAAAGTGTTCTCTGAAGGCAAGCCTGTCACTGTTATTCCTATCGTTGACGGTGATCAGCAAAATATAGCCTTGGCTCCGAAACAAGATGTTTTTATCACTGTTTCCTCAGATGAGTTAAAAAAACAAAAAACACCTAAGGTGGAAATGATCATTGAAAGGAAGGAGCTCATTAAGGCTCCGGTAACAACAAATGAACCATTAGCAAGAATTAATATCAGGCTTGGCGACAGGGTTTTAAAAACTGTACCTCTCTACGCCGTAGCTGATGTTGCGGAAAAAAAGAGCAAACTGTCTGATATTTATAAAACCTTTAAGCAGATTATCGAGTAAATAATGGCTGAACAAGATAAAAAAGATCTGCCGGAAGAACTTCCGGCCCCTTTATTGCAATTTCCGTGTGAATTCCCGATGAAAGTTGTCGGCCAGAGAACCGATGATTTTGCCCAACAAATTGTGGCGATTATTGAAAAACACGCTCCTGACTTTAATCCCTCAGAAGTTGAAATGAAAGTTTCCGGAAAAGGAAACTATCTCTCTCTAGGATTTTTGGTGAATGCAACCTCTCAAGACATGCTGGACGATCTCTACCGTAGTTTGACTGCTCATCCGCTTGTTAAGTTTGTCCTTTAGAAATTGATTATTAGAGATTTGGGTAAAGTCGATTATTTGACTGCTTGGCAGGAAATGATCGACTTCACAAAAAAACGCGATCATGCAACTGAAGACGAATTCTGGATCTGCGAACACCCGCCGGTCTTCACTCTCGGAACTAGTCTCAAAAACAACATATTACCTATCAGAGGCATCCCGTGTATTAACACGGATCGCGGAGGAAAAATTACTTACCACGGGCCCGGACAGTTGGTCGGTTATCCGCTGATAGATCTTAAGAAAAATAGTCTTTATCCGAAAGAACTCCTCGACCTTATCAACCAAACGGTTCTCTCAGTCATGAGAGAATTTGATGTTGAGGGACTTCTAGTCCCTCAAGCTCCGGGAATATACGTTTCTAAACCCGGAGGAGCTGATCAATTTTTAAATCTAGCTAAGATTTGTTCGATCGGTCTTAAAATCTCCAACCATAGCTCCTATCATGGTTTTGCGCTCAACGTCAGTGCGAATCTTGAACCCTTTTCTTACATCAATCCATGCGGGTACGAAGGATTAAGGATCGTAAACTTAAATGAATTTGCGCAAAACGCCACTTTAGAATCAACAAAAATAGTTTTAATAGAAAAGATTAAGGAACAGTTTCGTGAAAAGTGTAGTTAAAAAAGAAATCCGTCCTCACTCCTTTGCGGCTTGGATGGCCTTCATGCGGCCGAAAACTTTTTGGATCGCTGCCGCGCCCGTTTGTGTCGGTACAGCTTTTGCCGGAGCATTAGCCGGAACATGGAACCTATGGATTTTCCTTTTCACGCTGCTTGGCGCTGTTTCTATTCAGGCCATGTCCAACATGGTTAACGACTATGCATACAACCTTAAAAAGGCAGAAAACGGTACGCGAGTAGGTTTGCCGAGAGCAACGACGGAAGGATGGATTTCCATGTCGGCAGCTAAGAAGATGGTCGGTATTTCTATTGTTGTCTGCTCCCTTTTCGGAATTTTATTAATCGTAATCGGTGGTCTTCCGATTGCGTGCATTGCTGTACTTTCTCTAATCTGCGGATTCTGTTACATGGGGGGACCAAAACCCATCGCTTATACGCCCTTCGGGGAGTTTTTGGTTTTAATTTTTTATGGTCTTTTTGCCGTGAGCGGAACCTATTGGCTCCAAACCCATAGTTTTAACTGGCTAACATTAGTTCCGGGCCTGAGCCTGGGATTAATCGGGGCTGCTGTCTTATTTGTTAATAATTACCGAGACTTGGACCATGACAGATCTGTCGGCCGCTTCACATTAGTAGCGGCATGCGGCAAAAAGCTCGCCAATACCCTTTATATGCTGATGATTTTCCTGCCTTTTGTTTTTATTGGCTGGATGGTTCCGCTAAATCAGCATTATTGGCCGTTCCTTTTTGTTCTTATGGCTCTTCCCAGAGCTAGTTTTCTGCCTCATCTTTTAAAAAACAGTCCTCAGGAGAAAATCACGATGGTCATGTTCAAGACGATCCAGCTTGAGCTGTTCTTCGGCTTCTTATTGACACTGTCAGGCATAGCCGTGGCTTTCCTTTCCTGGCCCTCAACCCAACTCGCTGCTAATTTATTTGTATCTCCCTTCTAGAGTATGAATCATACGGATTTCAACAAAAACCGAGAAGTTTTAAAGATTAAAAACTACAAGGAGTTCGTTGCTCAGGAGAAACTTAGAAAACCTGAATGGCTGAAAATTAGAATTTCACCAAATCGGCAAACCATAAAGGAAGTGAAGAACCTGCTCGCTTCGAACATTTTGTCGACTGTTTGCGAGCAAGCCTGCTGCCCGAACCTCGGAGAATGCTTTAACAATAAACGGGCCACCTTCCTGATTATGGGGAACATTTGCACCCGTCGCTGCCCTTTCTGCGATATTGCACACGGCTATCCTGCCCCTCTCGATCCGGACGAACCCAAACGGCTGGCTGAAACGGCGAAAGCTCTAAAACTCAAATATGTAGTTATCACCAGCGTCGACAGAGATGACCTGAAAGACGGAGGGGCTTCGCATTTTGCTGAGTGTGTTCGCGAATTAAGAAAACAAGAAGGCGTAAAAGTTGAAATCCTCGTTCCTGATTTTCGCGGAAGAGTCGAGCGAGCAATTGATGAACTTCTTTCCGTGCCTCCCGACGTCTTTAATCACAACATTGAGACGGTTCCCAGACTCTACAAAGAGGCGCGCCCTGGCGGCAACTATCCTCATTCTCTGAATTTATTAAAAACATGGAGTGAGCGCTCACCTTCAATTCCTACAAAAAGCGGCATTATGGTGGGGCTCGGAGAAACGGACGAAGAAGTATTAGAAGTAATGGAAGATCTCCGAGAACACGGCGTTTCAATGCTCACTATCGGCCAGTATTTAGCCCCAAGTAAGTACCATATACCGGTAAAGCGCTACGTTTCCCCGGAGACTTTTTCTAGATTCGCTGAGAAAGCAAAGGAAATGGGCTTTCTCAGCTGTTTCAGCGGACCTCTGATTAGATCGAGCTACAGCGCCTCAGAACAGGCTCAGGAAGCTTCTAGCTTTTTATCGAAAAAGACAGAACGTCCTCAAAGTTAGGAATATTCCAAATCGCCTCTGAGAGAGCGTCCTTTTGCTCTCTCCAGTGGCGTGCCTCCTGCTCGGAGTAATTACCTTTCTTGATGGCTCTCCCCGTTTGAACAAACTCTTCAGGGAGCACGCCCTGTTTGAGAGCGCAGCAAAGCGTCTTAGAGCCCACTGTAACTTCAAAATACATGTGTCCATAGACACCCTCAGGGGTTCCCTCAGGAGCGTTCTCAAGGACTTCGTAAGCCTTCCTCGTTACTGCTCTCGTCGTCATCTCTACAGCATCTCTCAGGCCCGGGCCCGGAAACGCCGTTTTGAAAGAAATTTCTCTTCTTTCAGGAATACGGCCTTCTGTCAGCTTATTTAAAGCAAAGCGGAGCAATCTGTAGCCTAGAGAAAGCCCTCCAATGCTGTCTCGTCCGTGGTAAAGAACGCAAGCCTCAAAAGGAATATCCAAACGAACTCCGTCGTCGTAAACAGATATAACTTCAGTCATTATTTCAACGCGGTAGGAAGCACAATTTCTTTGATGTTGACGTCCTTTGCCATCATGCCGTTCTCTCTGAGGAATTTCTGGTCGGCGGCCAATTCATCTAAGTCCTTCTGGGTCAAAGTGTCGTAGAAATGGCTTCCGTCAGCCAAGTTCTCGGCTGTCTTGACGGAGATTCCGTGCTCCTTGGCGCCGATTTCGAGAGCCTCTTGTTTGTGATCTTTAATCCACTGGTGGGCTTCCCTGTTGACTTTAACCAATCTTTCAACGAGCTGGGGATGTTCCTTGGCAAATTTTCCGCTTACTGTGAAAACAAGGTTCGGCTGAATCAGTCCCTGTGCTGTTGTGATCGTCTTTGCTCCGCCTTCATTAGCCTTATAAATACCGCTGGCAGCCAGCAAGGCAGCATCTGCTTTTCCTGCCATCATGGCTGTCATTCCTTTAGGAATATCCATGCTAATAAAGTTCACGTCTTTAGGATTAAGACCCTTGCTGGTAAGAGCCGCAACGAGTGTTTGATGAAGCACCGTACCTTTTGGTCCCACTACCGTTTTGCCCTTCAAATCTTCAATTTTCATTTGAGGACCCGGTTTACCGACAATGGCAAATAAGTTAGTCGGATGAGCTACACCGGTTGCGATACGAATCGGATTACCGGCAGCGTTTGCCATAAGAATCGAAGCTGTGTTCATAGCAGCACTGGCATCGAGGGAGCCGGCTGCCATGGCCTGGGTCTGTTTAGCCCCGGAAGTGATATCGTGCCATTTAACCTTGATACCGTCCTTGGCAAATTCCTTCTCCATCATCTGATTATGCTTCATCACGATGTTCTGGAGATTGAACGGTGCTTTTACGTAAGCAATGTTAATTTCCTGCACGTCAGCTGCACTGACACATGCGCCAAGACTAAGTCCGAATAAACAAGCTAATAATGTTTTCTTCATTTCAATTATCTAAGTTAAGTGAGAAAAAAATTAAATAATGTTTGCTGGAAGGGAAGGAGGTTTTGGTCTCCAAAACGACGCGGTTTCGGCAAATCAATCTTCACCTCTTGTTTGACCTTTCCTTCATCTAAAAATACAGTCTTATCGCTTAATAAAACCGCCTCATTTACATCATGAGTTATCAGAACCATGGTCATACCGAGCTCAGCCTGAATCTTGGAGAAATCCATTTGGAGGCGGCTGCGAGTCATAAAATCCAGCGCACTAAACGGTTCATCTAACAGCAGCAGGTCCGGTTTAGCGATGATTCCTCGTGCCAGCCCAACCCTTTGGGCCATTCCTCCGGAGAGTTCCGAAGGATAGAGCGCTTCTACTTCCGGTAAGCGCACAAGCTCAAGAACTTCTCTGATCCTTTGTTTTCGTTCCTGTTCAGGCAGATAGCGAATAGCTAGTGAAAGGTTTTCTTCCACCGTTTTCCAAGGCAAAAGACGAGGATCCTGAAAAACCAAAGAAAGCTTGGGACTGCTGACAGACTGCCCTGATTCGTCAAAGAATGATATTTCCCCGGCATCGCGTTCTTCCAACCCGGAGATCACTTTTAAAAGCGTCGTTTTACCGCAGCCGCTTTTTCCCAAAACAGCTGTCAATTTTCCAGGCTCAAGATTCAATGAAAAATCCTTGAGCGGAGTGACCAATCTTCCTCTGGACTGAAAGGACTTACGTATCCCTTTAAGCGTGACACCCGTTACCATTTGTTTTTCATCCACGGTGTTAGGCGTTTTCCAAACAGTTGAAATAATTGGTCTCCTAAAACCCCAAGAACTGCAATGCAAAGGATTCCGACAAAAACTTTATCAGTGCGAGACATTTCTCCTGCGTCTCCGATGAGATATCCAAGACCTGAACTAGCTGCAATCAACTCCGCGCCTACCAGAGCTCTCCAGGAATAACCAAAGCCTAATCTCAGGCCGGTAAAAATATTAGGAAGAGACGCCGGAAACTCAATATGTTTGAAACGTTCCATCCGATTGAGCCTGAGCATGAAAGCCAGCTCCTTATAAGACTTATCGATTTGCTTAAAACCGGAGAACACATTTAAATAAATAGGAAAGAAGCTCGCTAAAAACACAATGGCGAGTTTTGCGGCCTCCCCAATACCAAGCCAAAGAATCAATAAAGGAATAAGAGAAAGCGGCGGGATAAAGCGTAACGCCTCTAATAACAGCTTTGACCTTTTCTCAGATGCCGGCGAATAGTAAAAGAAATAAGCCAAAGGAATAGCGACAAACATTGCAAGAAGAAATCCTCCGAAGACTCTTCCCGCACTGGCTGCTATGTGCTTCCAGAGCTCACCGCTGAGGAGAAGCTCAGTGAAACTGCTCCATACTTTTCCCGGCGACGGCAACAAAAACTCAGGGAACAATCCAAAGTGTGAGACGGCTCCCCATACCAGCAAAAAAATCGCCGGCACTTCAATAAGATTTAGAAAGTTTTTCACCTTCGAGAGCCCCCTAGAAAGGCTCATTATAACCAAATTTAATGAGAATAATTATTATTTACAATCTATAACTTAACCGGGGAAACGGATACTTCCTCAGTGCTGCCGTCCTCTGATGTTAATTTACCGTTTTCTTCGGTTGCTCCTTCCGTGACTTCTGCAGAGCCATTCTGCTGCACCCTTGTGTCAATTAGTCGTCTTTTTTCCAGTTCTTCAGGAGTAATGATCGTGAAAAGACGAACGACTTGGACAACGCCAGGAACTCTTGAAGCAATCTTTGAAATGATCTCGGATTCTGTTTGAGTAACAGTTCCGAGTAAATAACATATTCCTCTGTCGACAACTACTTTCACAGAAGTCAAGGTCACTTGTTTGTTATCCAGCAACGCTGCCCTAACCTTACTTGCTGTGATCGAATCGTTCATCCTAGTGGTCAGGGAAGAGTTCTGTTGTACTGCTAATTCGTTGTATACCTTATTGACTTCATTAACAGACTTAACGATCTCTGTCGCTTTCTGTTTACTCGCTTCAGAGTCGATTTCTCCGCTCAATAGAACGTTTCCCTCATAAGAAGTCGTAGTGATATGGCTTGAGGCAAAATTTGTCTGACTCAAGTGCATGGCAGCCTTGGCCTCAATAACGCCGTCGTTTGCCACAGCGCCGGCACTTCTTCTATCCGCAGCAACTGACACTCCTGTAACAGCAGCAGAACCAATTAAGACCGGCGCACACGCAGTCGTCATCGATAGAGAAGAAGTAACAAACAACAAAATAGCTATGCGAGAAGATTTCATTTTTCCGTTACTGTTTAGTTAGTAGGGCAGTTCGTCTGCGTCTGTTCCATTTTACTAATTTCTAATATGAAACACTGCTTACCTCGAGGTTAGTAAGTGAACCGCCACCTAATTTTATTGAAAAATTTTCTCAAAACACCTATTCAGACAAGTTATTAACATAGTTATGAATGAGTTAATTATTTGATTAATAAACATTATGTTTAAATCTAAACATAATTTTCGATAATTAACGAAGTATTTTTTTTCTTAGATTTGTTTTTTTTCCAAGAAAATCGTGAATTGAACAGATTTTGATTGACTCGATCTTTGTCTAACAAGTGACCAGAAGTTGATAGTTATTCACGTTATGAAGCACTCAATAAACAATATCCTTTTATTAATATATTAATGAATTGTGTATTAATAGAATTTCTAAAAAATGTTGATAACTATAAATTACATCATTAAATCAAATAGTTATATAAAAAACAAATCCGTTTAAAAGCTCTAAACAGCAGGTAAATTTATGTGAACAATTTGAAGCCTCAGTGCTCCTCTGCCTCTTTTTCCACGTGTTTTCCACAGAAACTACAAAGTTTCGTGTCCACTATGTTCACAAATAGCTTCTTTATTTCGGTTGCCGGCTGAAGAATCTTTTTAACGTTGTTAGCAGCGCATCAACCTAATACTTATATTAATTATTAATAGATATAGTATTAATAGTCTTTAAAATTAATGTGGAGAACTAATTTTTTCCACATATAAACAATAAGTTATGGTGTTAGTAAATAGTTTGAAAAGTTACGGACTTCTAACTAAGAACGGTTGACAACTGAGGGTCTCCATTTTTTATCCACAACAAAGATCTGAAGTTATTCACAACTTCTTCATGAAAGAAGTGCGGATTCGGTCGGACAAAAAGCTGAAATTGAAATCTTATTGTTCAGAGAAGAAGAGGACGTTGCCGGCAAAAGAGTAGGCTATTCAACTGGCTAGAACCGAAGCACAGAAGAAAAGATAGAAAAAATAGAAAGACAGTCTATTAAATTAAATAAAGGTTTCTCAATTATTTGTACTATATGCTAGTCGGTTTCTGTCTTTTTCGGCCTTCCTCTAGGTCTCTTAGGACCGACAAAGACAGGTTTCTTTTTAGGCCTCCCTTTAGGCTTAGGTTCCCCATCCAGGGTTGCAATAGGTTCGGATAATCCCAGCTCTTCTAGGATTTGCATTCCGTCTTTGAAGGGATGCACCCAATAGGGATCAGAAGATTGAACCGGCCCTTTAGCAGCAGTTTTTCTCCAAATGTGCTCAAGTTCATCGAGGAGTTCACCATAAGTGAACTTGTCCAATAACTTCTTCTCATCGGCCTTTTTCACCATCTTTGCAGTAATGACTGTTGCTAAGAAATTGACAAACTCCGAGCCCCAAACAGAGAAGTCACTCTGCACTCTGGAATCTACAAGCTGCTCATTAGATTTGTATTTTTTAAACATGAGTTCCAACAGCCATCGGTCCTGATAGCAAAGGTAGGCGCTCTTTGGAGATAGATCTTGGTCTGATTCAAAGACAATGAGACCGAACTTTTCTTTCTTTCCCAGATAATTTTCATTATTAAAGTCGTTATGTCTGAGCCTGTGATTCAAGTAGTCTTTCTGCTCGGAGCTCTCTAAACCGGTGTCTTTAAATGAGTAAAAGAATCTTCCGGAAACGCTTTTGCGTTTGGCATAAAGAACTTGTTGTTTCGTGCCGGCCAAAACTCCGTCAAATTTGAGAAGTTCCAGCTTTTCGATATTTACATCATTGCGTCGGACCGGAGTTAGGAAGTGGAGTCCCGGATGCTGCTTAAGTTCATCGGCCAACTTTGAAGACGGAAAGCCCTTGTCAGCAACAATGATTCCCTTTTCGATTTTATTTTCGCGAATGAATTCCCGATAAGCGCTTGCATCGATGCAATGGCCGGGAAAGACTTGAGCGCAGAGCGGCTCCATCCTTTCAATATCGTAGGCATAGATCACGCTGATATCGCGGCATCCTTTCAGACGGGACTTATAGGAGAAGCCGGAAAGATCGTTGACAATACTGCTGTCCTGTTTGAGAGTCCCGTCAATCGCGATGTGCTCAAAGCCGCTTACGTTACTGAGGCGTCGTGCAAAGAAATGTCTCCTTTTCTCGGCGTCTTTCCCAAGATTGTTGAGCAGTTTTGAGACCGTATTACCGGACAGCTGCATTCCGGGAATGAACATCGATATCCAGCTGCGTTCGTAAAGAGAATTTAGTCGGCTGTTGGGAACCCTGGGTTTAAGAACTCTCAAAAGAGCGATTGTCAGTAAGGTAAGAGCAGTTTTGATTTCGAAGCTCTCGAAGAGTTCCTGCTTAAGGGTTTGGCAGACAGAATAAGCAAAGGCAGCGCTGCCAAAGGAAAGACTGTCGGGCTTATCAGTTCTCAATTCCAGCCCCTTAGGAATGAACTTCCCTTCGTAGATATAGCCAATAACCTTCCCGTAAACGGGCTGCGGATTATGGCCTTTGATGTACTTACACCCAATCCGTTCCCGAACAAAGAATCGCTTCGGTCCGTCTCTGCCGGCGTCATAGACAGTAGTGTTAACCGGACGCGGAACCTTTTTGACTTCTTCAGGAACAGCCATTTTTTTGCTTTTAAATCATTTTAATATAGTCTTATATTATACTAAAATTAAACTATATAATCAAGCAATTAATCAAAAATAATGGCAATTTTTCGTTAGAAAAATTGCCATAACTATTGGATTTTTAGGATTTTCTGAAAGCAGGATCAGTCTTTGAATGAATTCTCGCACGCGCGCGAACGGTGTTCTCACCGGTGCGAACGCTTGAAAAATCTTGTCGTTCACTGATTAACCGAA
>PPYF01028435.1_pt1 | contig 12472 bp, 6 predicted proteins | sample 1559871 | NCBI WGS metagenome assembly PPYF01 (sample SAMN08240021, study PRJNA423297) | Human gut metagenome, whole genome shotgun sequencing project. | reverse complement strand
GAGACCGAAGCAAAAGCGAACAGTCTGTCTGCACTCAGACAAACCGCAAGCTTTTGTTGGCAGTGATGCCCCACGACAGGCAGTGGGATCTTTAATAGGAATTACCAATTGCAATTTGGCAAATAGATTGAATCTGCTTTCTACTGATCAATTACTAATTGTAAATTGCTAATATAGTAAAGGCTCCCGAGGGAGCCTTTACCACCAATAATAATGTCACTAAAATAAGGAAGTTTACCCCTAAATCGGAGGAATGTATGCATGGAATATTGCTTGATTCACAGTGATTTAGTTTATAAATCCTTGGAAGAATCACTCAATTCTGCTCTTAATTTAGTGACATCACCATGAATAATGAGTGTCTGTTCATAGCTATTATTTAGTCTTGAACGCATCCAATGCCACTGTCGGAGCATCATTATCGAAGCATCCGAGATTATAACCATCATTATAGCCATTAGGAGCCTGAGGTTCCCAATAGAATATACCTTCCACTTCTGAGCCCATCATTTTTGTGATTAATTGCTTACAAAGCTCACCTTGGTCATAAGGCATACCTATTTCACAAATCATTACAGGTTTGTTGTATTTCTGCTTCAGATGATTGATATTTGCGATGCAGTCATCAGCAACTTTCAACCAACCGCCTGTTTCACCCTGCTGTTCGGCCCAATATGGATAGAGGGACATGCCAATCATATCATATTTGCCACCATTGTTTTCAAGGATGTCAAACATTCTGTCATACGCCCATTGGTTGTTTCCGCCATCAAGATGGACGATAACTTTTGCTTCAGGGAATACAGATTTGACAGCATCATATCCGGCGTTGTTAAGTTGGGTAAGTTGAACCGGATGATCAACTGAACCAACCGGAAGCATCATTCCGGGAGTCGTTTCGTTGCCGACTTGGACCCATTCAGGTGTCACGCCAACTCTTTTCAAGGCATTGAGAGTTTCAGTGACATGATTTCCAACTGCTGTAGTAAGCTCATCGAAAGAAAGATTCTTCCAAGCCTCCGGCATTTCCTGATGTCCGGGGTCGGCCCAAGTATCAGAAAAATGGAAGTCTATCATGGTTCGGAGACCAAGATTCTCGGCTCGACGGGCTTTGAGAACAACATCATCTATGTTGTTCCAGCCGTCTTTGGGATTAACCCATACGCGAAGTCGTATTGAATTGACTCCACAGTGGTCTCGAAGGAGTTGCATACACTCCATTTCCTGACGGTCATCACCGGGAGTGTAGAATTTAAGCCCCTCGGATTCCATCTGGGTAAGCCAACTTACATCGGCGCCACGGGCGAAACCGGTTTCTTTAACGATGTTTGATGTGTCCTCCTGTCGCGGATTAGTGACAGGTCCGTCTTCGGAGCAGCCACAAAAGAAAGTGGCTGCCAATGCAAAAGCGGAAATTATTGTTGTCATTTTCATTGAGTTCTGATTATTTTAGAGAATAAGAATATGTCTGGGTTCCGAAATCTACTCTAAGGATATATGTCTCTCCGACAGTCAGAGCATTATCTCCGTCAAAACCGGAGGTAGCATCAGAGTGACCGAGAACAAGGTTTCCGTTACCTCCACCGAAGAAAAGGCTCCAATCATTATTGATAAGCACCTTGACTCCCCACGGCGTCTCTTTATCCTTTATAAATTCAGCGGTGAACACTTCTGGATTATCTTCAGACTGTATCATCTGATGTTCTGACCAGTCATCATTAAGTCCTGTAAAAGTGACTGTTTCGACCTTTGTAAGCTGATATGTCAACTCTTTCATATTGAAATCCATGACATACAGTCCTTTCTCCGGCGCAGGAATATTGCCGTCTGATTCAGCAAGTATTAGACTGCCACTTAGAGGAGTTGCTCCCTCGGCAGCCTTATAAGCTGTTGCCCAATCAGGTTGCGGATAAGCACGATAGCCCCATTCGGAATCTATCCAATGCGCGCCTCCGTAAGACAAAGTACCTTCGTCATATAGCGAAATGTAGTCATCGAAGCCGTCCCAGTTGATTACACCGGAGAAGTACAATCGAGGTTCCGCTTCGGGTTCCGGAGCTGCTTCGCCGGCTCCTATTTTTAATGCCAGCGGGTCAGATAAGTCAAGTACAAGAGTTGTCTCGCCAGCGGGAAGATTTATTGTAATTGTTGAGCCTGTCTCCCCGAATGACAGATTTTCACTGTTGCCACCGAAAGCGACATTCTGTACAATGGCTGGTCCCATATCAGTGGTCTCCTTATTAAATAGACTGCCTTTACCGCTTACGGTAATAGTGACGGAAGCCGCATTTGGCAGATTGACTGGCATTGTCCACTGGTTCGCCTTCATATTGTAGGTCATTTCTCCATTCAGGTCTCCACCTACGCTCAGATTGTCAATATGCAGACCGCTCCACCAGCCTTCCTGAGTATTAAGTGTTGTGAAATAGCAACCTGCGGGATCCGGGAACCAGAAGTTCCAATGGTCATCGGCAGAAGATGCATGGAATGTCATTCCATCCTGACCGAGATTACCCCACACGACATTGTTGGCTTCACGGAACCACCAGTTTGTCCACCCGTTGACTCCCATGAATCCTTGATATATGCCGTTTTCTTCCGGAGAGGCAAGCTTCATCGTAGTCTCGTTCCAATCTCTGTCAAGTACAGTGCCTAAGGTAAGATGTATTCTATAAGACTGCACCATTACTTTAAGGGTAGAGGAATATGATGGTTCAAGATTAGCGGCAAGAACTGATTTGATACGGATGTATAACGGTGCCTTTTCTTCCGCTTCATATCCCAGACGTCCTAATAAGGAATTCAGTTCTTCACAGAGGAACTGACGGGAGCGCACTCCTTTTTCGACACTGAGGTCTATGGTCGTGGTGAAGGTTTCATCTTTAGAAAGTTGTATTGTTTCATCTGCCGCATTTACTGGTGCTTGGAGCAGCGTGTCGCTGAGGGCGAGTTTTCCATCGCCACTCCAATATATTGTCATTGCAAGGGCCTGCGGATTATCAGGAGTCAACACGATATCCCCTGATGCGCCACCCAATGAAACTTCATCGGAGGGCTGAACGTACACCGGATCAATGTCACTGTCACAGGATACGAGACCTAATGTCACTATTCCCGACAGCAGTACCGTTCTTATTATATTATTGAGTTTCATAATGTGTTATCAGTATTGAGGATTTGACAAATTCGGATTAGCAGTCAAGTCTGTATCCGGGATAGGATATATGTTGAATTTATCGTTTACTGAACGACCGTCCAACACACCGCCTTTCCACTGCCATATATATGCATCCGATGTGAATTTACCGAAACGGATAAGGTCTGTACGTCGTATTGATTCAAGATAGAGTTCACGACCACGCTCATCAAGCATGAAATCAAGATTAAAATCAGAATCTGATATTTTCCCGCTTTCATCATTTTTGTATGCGCGGAGGCGCACGGCGTTTACAAGGTCAAGTGCTTCGGTTCTTGAAATTCCGGCACCTCCTCTGAGAAATGCTTCGGCTGCCATGAGATATACATCAGCCAGACGTATCATCGGGTAATCCGTGGAGCATCCTGTGGCAGCGGAATTTGAGGCAGCCACACCTTCATCCGTGAGATTGGTGAATTTCTCGAAGAAATATCCCTCAGACTGATTATCAATAGGACCGGTAAAGAACTGTTCCTGACCATCGGTATAGAACATGGCGCGTGAATCATTTGTATTGTTGACATCGCCAAACTTAGAAGTGATTTCTCCGCGGGCTCGGAACATACCCCAGCCGTTTGTCAGACCATATTTGGCCGGGTCCTGTGTGCTTGAATTACCGCAGGAACCGCAAACGAGATAAGTGCCTCCTCCCCATGTGACCGACGTTGTGGCGTCACTTACCATAGCGAACAGAATCTCATGAGTACGCTTATGATTATCGGCATTGAACAGTTTGGCGTAATCCGGTTCGAGGTAAAACGCCGGATTGGAAATCACCTTATGGCAAGCCGTGATACATTCTGTATAATATTTTGTATCGACATTTCCACGATAGACTGCGCTGTTGAGATACAGACGAGCGAGAAGTGCCCATGCGGTTGGTTTACTTGCCCTTCCATATTCATTCGTATCAGGGAGCGCGGATGAAGAACCTTCCGCCACCAAATCCTTTAATTCACCTTCAATGAAATCGAAAAGACTGATACCGTCATATGCTTCAGGGATAAAGCCGGTGACAGGGGTATTCTCATCAACTTTCGGACCTTTCCTATACAAGTCAAGCACCATCCAGTAGCTGAAAGCTCTCATGAAACGGGCCTCTGAACGATATGCTCTGATTTCTTCCTGTTCTGTGGCAGAGAATTTTGAAAGAGACTCATCAGAGCAATTTCTGAGGAATTCGTTGCAAAGAGTAATGTTAAAGAAAAGCCAGTAATACGAATCAGATACCCATGAGTCCTTTGAGTTCCAATTGATGTAGGTCAAATCTACAAGGTTGTTTCCTGAAAGCCATGTATTGGCAACTTCATCTGTGGCGGCCTCCTGAAGATTGAAATAACCTCTTGAGAAATCCTGCCCGTTGATTGTTGTCAGGTCTCCATTGTCGCCGCCCTGTCCTTGACCGGCAAGTATATACGAAGCATAAATCTTCGCAAGCACACGCTTGTAGTTCGCGGCTTCGGTATATACATCTTTCGATGTAGTTTCTGTTACCGGCATCTGGTCAAGGTCATCCGTGCAACTGCCAAGCAATAGCACAAGACCGACCATGAGTCCGTATAGTATGTTTGTTTTTTTCATTGTTTTCAAGTTAGAAATTAAGTCCGATGGTTACTGAATATGTACGGGGACGAGGATATACAGCTGTGTCCACACCATTGCTTGATTCAGGATCAACGCCCTTATATTTTGTAATGGTGAATACGTTTTGTACCATTGCGGACACATGGAGATTCAAGTTCTTGTAAATCTGACCGAAATCATAGGTGAGCTGGAGATTGTCCATTTTAAGGAAAGAAGCGTTTTCAAGATAATAATCGCTCAAGAACTGACGGCGAGTAAAACGGGTATCGAGGAAACTACGGTTGAGATTATTGAGCTGATAGTCATTATAGCTCATTGTTTCCCATGCTCCCGTGTTCATAGCCATACCGTTGAAGATGTAGCCTCCCATATTGGCACGCAACGAAGTTGACAGAGACCATTTCTTGTAGCGGAGCTGGGTGGAAAGTCCAAGAATCCAGTCTGGAGCAGGAGAATGACAATGATAGCGGTCATTATTTGTAATCTCACCGTCTCCATCAAGGTCAGCATATAATCCTTCAATGGGCCTGCCTGTATCCTGATCGTAGAGTTGTTTATACAGATAGAATGAATAGGGAGCGTAATCAGTGGAGAATACCTGCATCTGGTAAGCATCAATCCAAGGACCGACTTCGGTATCGGGGCTTGGGGCTCCGGGAGTCAGAGTAAGATTCTTGATGCGCACACGCTGCCACGCGGCATTTGCAGTCACATCCCATGACCAGTCTTTACTGCTTATGAGATGGGCGGTCACAGCGAGTTCAAGACCTTTTGAATCCACATTTCCGACATTTTCAAGCATAAGCTTGTCGAAATTTGTGCCGGCAGGGACAGGAACTGTGGCAAGTAGATTTTCTGTTTTGCGGGTATAGAAATCAGCAGAGAATGTAAAACGGTTCTCCATCAGAGCCAGATCTATACCATAGTTCCATGATTTGGTTGTCTCCCATTTCAAATCGGGATTATAAGCCTCAGGACGATAAGTATAGACAGGATTACCTCCAAACATATACTGGGCACCGTCAAGACCGGGAGTATAGACCGGTATGTATCCATAGTTGGTTATACCGTCCTGCTGTCCGGTAACGCCGTATGATGCTCTAAGTTTCAAATCATTGACCCAACCACGCAGAGGCTCAAAGAAATCTTCCTGAGATATACGCCATGCGAGAGCAACGGAGGGGAATGTACCCCAGCGGTTATCTTTTGAGAAGCGGGACGAACCGTCACGACGGACTGTCGCTGTCAAAAGGTAACGGTTCATGAACGTATAGTTCAGACGTCCGTAATATGATATAAGTGAGTGGCGTTGATCGGTAGCTGCCGAAGTTGATTGCTGGACTCCGTCAGCATTTAGGATTGCATAGAACGGAGTGGTATATTTCCAATACTGATAATCGTAACCGAATGTTGCGTCAATATTTGAGTTAATGGCATCGAAATCACGGTTATAATTTGCATATACAGTCAAAAGCCTGTTGTAATTCTTTTGCGGACCATATTTGTAGTCACGACCGCCCGTTGTATAATAAGAAATAGCCTCTTTAGGCACATATATTTTACCTTCACCCTTAGACCAGTCATAACCCCCTGTGGCATGAAGTCTCAGACCCTTGACCCAACGAATATTCCAATCGACGTCAATGTTTCCAATAACTCGATATACATCAGATGTCGATTTATATTGATTCAGTCGGCCTAAAGCGTTGGCAAGCGCACCGGTAACAGGGATGCCGTTGGCATCCACCGCCTCGTTGTAACCACCAAAAGCATCATTCCCGGAATAGACAGGGATCGTCGGGTTTAGTGTCGCACCACCCCAGATTGCACCTGTATCGGCAAAACGATTTTTAGAATACGTACCTTTAAGACTGAATTGGAATCTAAGTTCATCGCGGAAGAAAGAGGGTGTGAGGTTCAGGTTTCCAGTGAAACGCTTGGCATTATCGGTTTTGAGAATACCATCCTGATAGTATGCACCGGCAGAAACACGGAACGGAAGCCATGATGCTGCACGCCCAGATACACTAAGATTATTGTCTGTACCGAAGGCGGTCTGATAAATCAGGTCATTCCAATTTGTGCGACTATTGCCAATAAGTGATTTCTGACGGTCGGTGCCAAGTTCATTCACAATTCCGATAAACTCATCGGTCGAGAGCATATCTGATGTCTTAGTTTTAGTGGATAAAGAGTTCGTGGTTTGGAACGATACTTTGATGCCGTCTCCCTTTCCTTTCTTTGTAGTAATTATTATTACACCGTTTGAAGCGCGTGAACCATAGATAGCTGTTGATGACGCATCTTTCAAGATGGTCATGCTCTCTATATCATTCGGGTTTATCAAGCTCAGGAAATTTCCACTTCCGCTCACAGAACCGCCCACTTCCATAGGCACGCCGTCAAGAACAATCAGAGGGTCGTTTGAAGCATTGAGCGATGCACCTCCACGCACACGGATTGTTGAACCGGAAGTTGGCGAACCGCCACCGTTCACAATCTGCACACCGGCAATTTTACCATTGACCAGTTCCTCAGGGGAAGAAATCATGCCTTTGTTGAAATCCTTCTCACTTACGGTAGAAACAGAACCCGTCAAATCGTCTTTCTTGCGGACACCGTAGCCGATTACCACTACTTCATCCAGGACTTCATTGTTAGGTTTAAGGGTTACATCTATTACATCCGATGTAATGTCAACCGTAAGGTTCTCATAACCTACATAAGAGAATGTAAGTTGTTTCGCTGTTGCCGGCACTTTCAAGGTATAATGGCCGTCCAAGTCGGTTGCCGCACCTATCGGTTCTCCTACAACTTTTACCGATGCGCCAATAAGTGGCTCTCCGGTCTCGTCAATGACAGTACCCGTTACTGTCCGTTGGTTCTGGGCATAAGCCGAAACGGGTATCAGGAGAATCGAGAGAATCAATCCCAGTAGCCAGCTCCTTGATTCGGCGTAGCCAATTGCTTTGTCCATTAGAAATGTTTATTGTTGTTTTTAATTAGAAATTTAAGGTAATCAAATGGTATTAGCCATTTCTAAAACTAAAAAACAATCTTTCTTACCTATATCATTATACCTTACAGACGCAAAATTAGCACCTTGCAGCAATATAGGGTTTTTAAAATCGGACAAATACAGTAACAAAATGGACAAAACTGTTTCAGACTCGCTTTTATGGGCTATTTGTCCTATTTATGGCTTACATTCTCATCTTCACTTTGGTATTGACTCGGCTTCACACCATATTGATTCTGGAAACACTTGGCGAAATATGAAGGAGTCTTGAATCCAACCATATAACTGATTTCGGCAACCGTGAAACGATGTTGGCTCAGCAAAACTGCCGCTTTCTGAAGTCTTACTCTACGGATATAGTCAAGCGGGGCGATACCCATATATTTCTTTATGAGACGGTAGAGTTGTTTATTTGGGATGCCACTCTTTTCACATAATAGATTTACGTTCAAATCAGGGTCTGAGATATTATCTTCGATGACCTTGGCAATCTTTGCCAAAGTTTTTTCATTTACTGATTCCGCCTCAATCGGCTTTGATTCAGCTTCTGTAATCGTCTGAATTCTTACTTTCTCTTTTATCTCGCTTCGGCCTTTTAGAAGATGACTTATGCGGCCTAATAGAGCTGACGGTTCAAATGGCTTGGTCATAAAAACATCTATGCCAAGCTTGATACTCTCGTTTTCAGTTTTATTGTCAGACTTAGCTGTCAGCATTATGATTGGAATCGACGAAAGACGCGGATGCTGTTTTATTCGTTTTACCATTTCCAGTCCGCTCATTATCGGCATCATTTCATCGACAATTATAAGATCCGGGATTACAGAGGCTGCGATAGCAAGTCCGGAACGACCGTTTTCTGCCGTAAAATAAGTATAACTATCTCTTATTATTTCAGAAATAAATCCGGATATTTGTGAGTTATCCTCAACAATAAGGATTTTCGCTTTTCCCGAATCCACATCAGTATCCTTGTTACTTGAGACAGGCATCGGTTTTTCCGATATAGGAAGTGTCACGACAAATGAGGTCCCTTGACCTTCCTTACTGTACAGAGCAATGTTGCCTTTCATCAATTCCAGATATTTCTTTATCAGATATAGTCCCAACCCAGTCCCTTCGTGAAGTTTAGATGTGGAGGGCGCACGGAACATCCTTTGGAAAACAAGTGGTTGATCTATATCCGCTATGCCTACGCCGTCATCTGACACAGTAATCTCCACTTCTGTGCCACTGACACTTATGCCTAATGATATTGTCGAGCCGTCATCTGAATATTTGCAGGCGTTAGACAGAAGATTGGTAATCACAGACTCGAACTTAACTGCATCGGCTTCTATAAGTAACTGAGGACATTCGGAGTGAAAAATGAATTTCTTCTGGGCGTTATTTTCTTTGAAAACCTCAAAAATACCTTTACAGAATTCCACAACATCAAAAGTGGACAATATCAGCAGGTTTTCATCATTATCTTCCAGATGTTGCAACTCCAATGTACGATGTATCATGTTATTGAGGCGCACGGCATTATCATAGACTGTTTCAAGATTCCGTTTGCTTTCAGGGTCTTTTGTTTTTTCCTTCATTAAACTTACCGGCCCTAAAATCATCGACAGCGGAGTTTTAAGATCATGTGAAATCGTAGAGAGGAAAGACAATTTTTTCTCAACATTTTCTAAAGCCGTCTGTCGCTCTTGCTCTTGGAATGTTCTTATACTGCGTTTTTTGATATACCAGACTATACCAAAGATAATTGCAATACCGAAAAGGATATATAAGCAGATAGCCCACCATGACAAAGCCAAAGGAGGCATTACTTTAAGTGGAATAGATATTGGCTCTATCGGCGAACCGACAGTTTTTACCAGAATCATGTAATCTCCCATTTTAAGGTCAGAGAATGAAATGGTATTGGCTCCTTCCGGCATCACAATCCATCCATCCAATGTATCAGCCTGCGACTCCGCAAGTTTATACATGAAGCGTTGTGGAGATTCTGGTGAATAATCCAATGTGCTTACCACCATAGTGATATTACCGCCATAAGGAATCGAAACGCCTTTTTTACCGCCTTCCAGATCTGACAAATCAAGAAGTCCTTTCCCCTTGTCATGAAGTACCAGCTTTATAGACTTATAATCAGCAACATTACTTATATTATGATAATCTACTTCAAGTATTTCATCTGTTCCACCAAGTAAAACTTTTCCGGTGACAGTATCTTCATAAACTGCGGTATAAGATTTTTGTGGGATGGGCAATAGTGTCGCTTTTAGCGTTTCTCCGTTAATGCTCCATACATTGCTTTGTGTCGAAACCCATATGCCGTTACCGACCTTGCCAATAGCCAGAATTGTCTCGTCACTATTTGTATTTGGAAATTTGACTATTTCATTTTTGCCGTCGCTGTCAAAGACTATGACACCTCCCTTATATGCACACCATATTCGACCCTTACAATCACTGCATAAATGAGTAGGATAACCACTGGTCAATCGGAATACATCATATCTTTCCAACCTATCTTTAGAAGGAGAATATTTGGTTAACACATTGTCTCTGAACAACAAAATCCATATATTGCCGTCAATGTCGGTGATCATGTCGTTAACAAGATCATTAGCAAGGCTTAAGCTGTCATTGTCAGAGGATTCACTATCTGTATTAAGAGAGTAGTCGGCAACAATAGTACCCCCCTCTATATTAAATCTCGTTTTTTTAACCCGATGGATACCACTGAGAAAGCTGCCGATCCAATAATAATCCTTGTCTTCTTCAAATGAGTATACCCAGTTGGAGTTATGTTCTCCGTTTTTATCAACAATATGAAATACATCAAATCCATTTAACAATGGATTGAATCTGTTTAATCCACCGTCAGTTGATAGCCATATGTTGTTATTATTATCCTCGTCGATGGCTCTTATCCTGTTGTGGGATAGGGATTTTGTTGAGCTGGAGTGCCGATACCATTTGGGTGATTCTCCCTCCGATAGTATTATTGCCCCGTTGGTTCCTCCAAACCATAGATTGTCTCTCCTGTCTCTGTGGATTGCGTGAATCTCATTTCCCTCCCCGCTATGGGCAAGCGTACTCAATTTTATGGTCTTGATTGTATTTGAATTGGAGGCTATTGAAAATCCCCTTTCATGTCCTGTCCAGATATTATGCTCTCTGTCGGCAAGAATACACCATATCTCATTGTCCGACAAACTCAGTTCGTGCCTTGAATCATGGCAATAATGACGGATGGTATCTTTATGCCAATCAAACACGCCATTATCTGTCCCTATAAGAATATGGTTATTAAGTCCTTTGGCCATACTCTTAATGTTGGTGTTGTCTAATGCTGGTATTTTTTTCCACGTGTCATTTACTGGAGTGTATTCATACAACGATCCTTCGCTACCTATATAAATGCTGTTACTGTCTGGAGATTCCAAAAGACAATTCACAAACAGATTCTTTAAGTCTGGATTTTCTATATTAGCTTTGACCTTGGAAAATCTATTGGCGTTGAAATCCCATCTTGCAAGACCGTTGTATGTGCCGACATATAATATGCCTCTGCTGTCTCGCAATATGGAATAGACTGATTTATGTGGCAGACTTGACGAATAATCCGAAACCTTCCCATTAATTAGGTTTAGTTGAAAGATGCCATACAGACTGCCAATCCAAAGCTCGTTGTCGTATAGGAGCAGGCACCTGATCTCTTTAGGCAAAGGAATATTGCTGAAATTGACGACCCCCGTTTTATAATCATAGATCAGAAGGCCATTGTTGCCACCGATGAATAATTGTCCTTCTTTCTCAATGATCGAATATATCTGGGTGCCGAACAATTCATTTTGTCCCACTGGATGAACAGTGACACCATCATAGAAATACAATCCACTATTGGTGCCAACCCACATAATACCTTGACTGTCGCGAAACATGCAGAAGACTGCTGTCTTTTTCCCGTCCACAGTCACATTCTTCCATGTGAGTTCAGGCTCCGGTAATAATGTGGCGCCTCCGGCTTTCATAACAGTTCCACTTATTAGAACTATTATGAAAATGATTATCAATGACGGAATCGGTGTTGTAAGTTTCATGTTGTTGATTGTTCGGTAATTAATATGCAAAGTTAGTAAATTTTAATGAGTCCGTCGTTGTATCTGTGCCCATACTATCCACCATTTCGGACAAACTATGCATTAAATCAGACATAGACAAAAAGTATATCTCATTTTTTCTCTCTGTCCCTATCCTGGTCTGTCCTAAGCCCGGCAACACCGGGCTTCTTGTGCCACGGCCGAATGCCGCGGTCGCGTCTCCATATTACAACTCATACTGCGAAGCCGGTTTGTCGAAGGTGACGAAACAACTAATAATTGAAAAACAGAAAAGTTGCGGAATAAAAATCCCCCATCTAAATCCCGTATTAACTTTGCCTCCGGAAACAGGAAAGAAGAGTCTTTCCCCGGCATCGAATCCCTCACCGGCTTCACCGCCCACGGTCCGGACGCCCTCCCCAAAAGGGTCGGCATTCTTAGTTTTCTGGTTGTCAGCTAATAGACTAACGACTAAAAAACTAACGACTATAAAATCCGGCGTCTGAAGGAAACATCACCGATGGACCGCCGACGAGACAGGACACGATGGGTTGAGGTATTAAATTGTTGTAC
>PPYF01028434.1_pt1 | contig 12473 bp, 11 predicted proteins | sample 1559871 | NCBI WGS metagenome assembly PPYF01 (sample SAMN08240021, study PRJNA423297) | Human gut metagenome, whole genome shotgun sequencing project. | reverse complement strand
CGCGCTTCACCCTCCCTGACCCCGAAAGCCTATGCAGCGGCACCACCGAGGTCGAAGAACCCGCCGAAGTCGTCGACGAAGCCATCTCCGGCGCCTTCGACTGATTTCGACCCCCTCTACGGTCATACCGATTTGAAGCCGCCGCTGGCCCGGTCCTCTGTTATTTTATTAAGTACGATTGATAAAATCTCACTTTTGTAGGGCTTTGTTTGGTATGGTTAATAAAAATCGCTAATTTTGCGGTATGAGAATAATCGCAAGAAATCATTATATCGAGCATATTGTCGAATTCATCGGGAAGGGCATGATAATTGCCCTTACGGGGCAACGGCGCGCCGGAAAGAGTTATATAGTCCGTCAGCTTGTCGAGGAAATCAAGCACCGGAATCCCGAAGCCAATATCATATACATCAATAAGGAAAAGACACAATTCAATAGCATCAGGAATTCCGACGACCTCTCGAAATATCTTGAGGGCAAGCTACCGGAGGGCGGCGACAATTATCTGTTCATAGACGAGGTCCAGGATATAGACGGTTTTGAAAATGTTCTGCGGAGTCTGAACGCCGATGAAGAATGTCAGATACTGGTAACCGGCAGTAATGCCAAAATGCTTTCGTCAGAGCTTTCCACCTACCTTGGCGGCCGATACATCGAAATCCATATCCAGAGTCTGTCGTACCGCGAATTCCTTGCTTTTCATAATCTTGAGGATTCCGACACCAGCCTGGAGAAATATCTCCGTTTCGGCGGACTTCCCCACTTGTATCGACTTGGTATTGAAAATGAGGATATTGTTTGGGAGTATATCCAGAATATCTACAACACCATAGTACTTAAAGACGTTGTCCAGCGCGAGAGTCTGCGCAACGTGACACTTTTCGAGAACCTCATGTCTTTCGTCAGCGATAATACCGGCCAGCTTGTTTCAGCCAATTCGCTGTCGCGATACCTGAAATCCCAAAGACTCGAACTATCGCCCTTGTCCATAATCAATTATCTGAAAGCTGCCTCGAATGCCTATATCATCAACAAGGTTTCGCGCTATGACATCCATGGCAAACGTCTGCTTGAGACCCACGACAAGTATTACTTCGAAGACCTTGGGCTGCGCAATATGCTTTCGGGCGCAAACCGCACCGGCGACATAGAAAAAGTTATCGAAAACGCCGTTTACCTTCATCTCAAAAACCTTGGATATAAAGTTAATGTCGGCACTCTGCCTAAAGGAGAAATAGACTTCGTAGCAGAAAAACACGGTTCGACCGTTTATATCCAGGCGGCTTATCTCATCGTTGATGATAAAACATCAGAACGAGAATTCGGCAACCTGCTGGAAATATCCGACAATTACCCCAAATACGTAGTATCGATGAATCCGATGCTTCGCCCACAGAATTACAAAGGCATCAAACACATGACACTCAGGCAATTTCTGCTGACGGAAAAGTTATAGAATACCAATATTCCCATACCAGACAAGATAGCTTAGCTGTCTTTTTATTAAGTACGATTAATAAAACCTCAATTTTACAGAGCTTTGTTTGGTATGATTAATAAAATCGCGCGGGTTGGTGAATTTGTGCGCAATAAAACCATAGACAAAAAACCTTCCCCGAGCACTGATATTTCGAGCATGATTATGAGAGCCGATTCTACAGCTGAACTCCGATAGGCCACACCGATACTCTACTTTGAGCAGCAGGCAGCTCCGCATGGGGGCGGCGATGCCTGCTGTCGGTATTCAAAACAATCCTATTATTATTTTGGCGAGTTATTGGGCGAGCCAGGTGCGGATGGCAGAGGCAGGGGCGGGGAGGCGGATGCCGTTCTTCCAGTTCAGGCTCGGGTAGCCTTTGGTGAGGGAGGCGTCGGCTTCGGTGATGGGGCTTTCGTAGGAGGTGCAGAAGGGATAGAGGGTCTTGCCCTGGAGCTGCTGGCGGTAATCGTCGAGGAATGTGCGGATTACGGCGGGTTCTTCATGCCACCATATGGGGAAGCCGATGAATACGGTGTCGACGGCCGCACAGTCGATGTCGACGGGTTTGATTGCGGGCCGGAGGGTCTGGTCGAGGTGTTCGCGTGTGCAGCGCGACTGTTCGTTCTCCCAGTCGACGTCTTCGGTGGTATATGGTTGCCGGGGCATGAGGCGGACGAGTTTCGCGCCGGTGGTTTCCGCCAGGGATTTTGCGGCGAGCTCGGTATTGCCCGAGTGAGTGAAGTAGACGATTACGGATTTCATGTTGTTTTCGTTTTGGGTATGCTCTTCATATCAAACGATTTTCTGATTGTACGTTTTGTCGGTTAGGCTGCAAAATTAGTCGCGAGGGCTCGAAATCACATCATAATTATTTCCGTAATTGGTGCCTTTATTTCCTCTGTCGGTATTAATGGTATGAAAGTCTGTAAAAGCGTGATAGGCATACAGGGAAAAAACAGTACTTTTGCATCCGGATAATCAACGGAACGGCAAATGGAAAGAATAAAGGAAGTAATCATGGCACAGACGCTCGCAGGTCTCGGCACTGAAACCTACGCCGACTTTCTGGCCCATGCGATCTGCCTTGGCGGACACTGTTCTTTCGCATTCAACGGCCGGGACTTCGAGCTTACGCCCGGCGACCTGATGATAGTACGCAAGGGAAACCTTGTAAAGGATATCCGCCCGTCGGAGGATTTCGAGGTAAAGGTTCTCTATGTGTCGGCGCCTTTCATCGAACTCTGCACTCCGCAGACGAACTACGGCGTGAAGGGGCAGATGTCGCTGTTCATGAATCCGGTGATGAAACTCGATGATGAACAGCGCTTCGTCTGCGAGCGGGACTTCCGCTGGATAGAATACCGCCTTTCGCAGACGGGCCATGCATTCTACCGCGAGCTGCTGGTCAACGCCGTCCAGAGCGCGATACTCGATTTCTTCGATTTCCACTCGGTAATCAACAGCCATACCACGGTATCGACGCAGAATGCCTCGCTCATCACCCGCTTCCTGGGCATGCTCGAAAGCGGCACCTACCGAACCAACCGCGAGGTGACCTTCTATGCCGAGGCCCTGTGCGTCACTCCAAAATACCTCTCGGAGGTATGCAAAAAAGTGAGCGGCTATCCGGCCAACTACTGGATCAACCGCTATACGTCGCTGGACATCGCCAGGCTGCTACGCGACAGGCGGCTGACCTTCGTCCAGATTGCCGATATGTTCCATTTCTCGTCGCCGACGTATTTCAGCCGCTACGTGCAGCGCACGCTCGGCCTCAATCCCACCCAGTACCGGAAGTAAAATCCGGACTGCCTACAACCAGACTGACCAAACAAGAACAAGCATAAGAATGAACAAGACCATCAGCCTCATAGCGTCGGCACTGCTTTGCGCCGGCCTTTTCTCATGCGGCACAGCCGCCGATAAGTCCGCGGACAATGCCGAACCCACAACGGCTCAGAACCTGCCCGTCTACGACATCGCGTATTCGGACACATCGACGGTCGACAAGGCCGTAAAGAAAGTGCTGGTAATCTCCGCCAGCCCCCGCCGCGGCGGCAATACTGACCTGCTCTGCGACGAATTCGCACGCGGCGCCCGCGAGGCCGGCGGCGAGGTCGAGAAGATTTTCCTGGACGACTACACCATCGACTTCTTCCACGAGCAGCATGAACTTTCGGCCGACTCCGTAGCCGACGGCGACCAGGCTCCGCTGATTATCGCCAAGATGGTCGACGCCGACATCATCGTCCTCTCCAGCCCCGTATACTACATGAACATCGACGGCCAGCTGAAGACGCTGATGGACCGCTGCTTCCGCAACAACGGACTGGGCGGCAAGGAATTCTACTATATCACCGCCTGCGCCGACGCCGAGGACTCCACCGCCGAGACGGCTATTTTCGCCTTCCGCGGCTTCGTAGTCTGCCTGCCGGACCCTGTCGAGCGCGGCATGGTCAAGGCCATCGGCATGGGCCGCAAGGGAGCCGTAGAGCAGTCGCAGTACATGCGGCAGGCCTACGAGCTCGGCAAGACTATCTAAGAGCCGGTTCTAATCCTCGCTGAGGAAGTTCGTAAATACATTCCGTTCCTGTTCGGGAACGCCGTCCTTTTCCCTGGCCGCGGCTATGGCTTTGATCAGAAAGGCCATGTTGCGGCCAAGGTTGCGCATGGTCTGCAGGCCTTCGCGGTCGCGCTCGACGTCGGCGGGAGTATAGCCGTGGACTTCGTTCCAATAGGTGCTGGACACCACCGGTATCGACGAGATGGTGAAATACTTGTTGATTTCGTCGAAGGCCGAGGTCGAGCCGGCGCGGCGCGAGGAAAGGACGGCCGCACCTACTTTCATCGTCTTGTCGAAAGCGGTCGCCGTAGAGTAGAACAGACGGTCCAGGAAGGCCAGCAGCTGGCCGTTGCAGCCGGCGTAATAGACGGGCGAGCCGATGAGGATTCCGTCGCACTCGGCGAAAACGGGCGCGGTCTCGTTGACGATGTCGTTGAATATACACTTGTTGTTCTTGCGGCAGGTGCGGCAGGCTATACATCCGCGCACGTCCCTGACGCCTACGTCGACACGTACGGTTTCTATTCCTTCGGAGGCGAGAACGCCTTCGACTTCCTTAAGCGCCCGGTCCGTGCATCCGTGGAGTTCCGGACTTCCGTTGATTACAAGTACTTTCATTCTTACAATGCAATTCGTTAAGTTTGCGGCAAAATTATAAAATTCATAACAATATTACGTCCTTAAAAGTGCGGAGTTTATTGCCTGCATTTCGGTTTCAGCGAATCTGCAGGAAATCGCCAGGCGAGAATCTGCGACGGAAAATTTGCAGGGGTGAGGCGGATTGGCTAAATTTGCAGAGTATGGCGCAGAATCTACTCGGCATAGTCATTCCGGTCTATAACCGCGCGGAAATCGTGGGGCGGACGCTCGCGAGCATAGCCTTGCAGACGGCCCGCGGATTCGACTGCGTGCTCGTAGACAACGGAAGTACCGACGGTTCGCCGGATGTGCTGCGCCGCTGGGCCGCGGAAAACGCCACGCAAGCGAGGCCCGTCAAGGTTATCAGCGAACCTGCACGCGGAGCCGCCGCCGCCCGCAATGCCGGACTTCGCGAACTGCGTACGCCCTGGGTGCTCTTCTTCGATTCGGACGACACGATGCGTCCCGGGCATATCGAGCGGGTGCTCGACGGCATCGCCGCCAATCCGCAGGCGGATATACTTGGGTGGGACACGATGCATAGTATCCTTGGAATCAGGCCCTTCAAGACGGAGCATGCCCAGTGGTTCAATCTGATTGAAGGAAGTTTCGCCACACAGCGCTGGGCCGCGCGAACCGAGTTTGTCCGCAAGGCCGGCGGCTGGAATACGGAAGTGGGACTTTGGGACGATATAGAGCTGGGTGCAAGGATGTTGGCTATGAATCCGAACGTAGTGCGCCTCGAAGGCGAACCGACAGTAGATGTATATCTACAACCGGATTCCATCAGCACTAATTCCGAGGGCGATTATCTCGAACGTATGGAGCCGGCGCTGCGGAGCATCGAAAAATACCTGCCAGCCGACGGCAGGCTGTGGTGCGACTGCAAGCGTGCAATCTCCATCGGCGACACCATGCGCGGCGCCTCACCGGAGGTAAAGGCCAGATGCCGCGAAAAACTCGCAGAAATTCTCGGACATACGGAGAAGCGTTCCTATCGCTTTCTGCTCAGGGCTTTGTGCCGCTTCAAGGCTTTGGGAGGCCGCGGCCAGAACCATATTCTCAAACACATTTTGCTGTAGCCGTGGAAAGGAAGAAGCGTATTCTCATCTCCTGCCTGGGCCTGTTCGATGCCGGCGGCATTGACTCCGCTCTGGCGAACCTCCTCAACGAGATTCACGACCGCTACGACGTGACCCTTTACGTGGCCAGCCAGTATGTCAGCTCAAATTTCTCGATTCCTGAGGATGTAAAAATCCTGAGGGGAAGCGATTACATCCACGATATCGGCGTTATCCGCAAATGGCAGCGCGAACAAAGCCTTCCGCGCAAGATTCTTCGCAATATCCGGCGCATTCTCAGGACCTATGTCTTCAAGTCGTTGGTAATCGAACGGGCGCTCGACCGCCTGGAAGTTGAGGGCGACTACGATGTCGCGATTGCCTTCGCCGATTATCCCTACGACGAAAAGAATAAGAAAATATTTGATTTCCATATAGTTGAGAACCTCGTGCGCGCGAATCGCAAAATAGCCTGGACGCACAACAATCCGGAGAAATTCGGCTGGACGGCGGAGCTTTGCGAGGCCCGGCTGAGCGGATTCGATGCCATTGTGAGCGTAAGCGAAGCCAACCGCGAGCTGCTCGGCAACATATGTCCGAAGTTAAGGCCGAAGTTGCGGGTCGTGCTCAACACCTACGACATCGACGGAATTTTGCGCAAGGGCGCCGAGAACATCACGTGCTTCAAAAAGGAAGCGAAATTAAAACTGACGACTGTTTCCCGCGCCGTGCTGGACTGCAAGCGCCTTGACAGGATTGTAGAGGTCTGCTCGCGTCTGAAAGCCGACGGACTCGGAGGGCTTGAATGGAAGGTTGTCGGTGGCGGCGATGACCTGGAAACTCTGCGCGCCATGACCCGAAAGGCCGGAGTCGACGGGTTCCTGGATTTCGTGGGCTGGACAGCCAATCCCTTCCCATATATGAAGCAGGCGGACGCACTTGTGCTCTGCTCGGAGTACGAGGCATTCGGGATGGTGCTGCGGGAAGCGCAGATTCTGGGCACACCTGTATTCGCGTCCGACTACCCAGCCGCCATCGAAGCCCTCGCCCCCGGTCTTTCCGGCGAGATATGCCACAACTCGACCGATGGCCTCTATACGATGATTAAAAGTGTGCTGGAAAATCCGTCAAAACTTACCCGTTACCGCGAATACATCGCCAAACACCCGGTCGACAACTCAAAGGCTCTCGCCCAGTTTAGAGCCGTCCTGGAGCGGTAAGGATGTGGTAGACAAGGTCGTATAGCAACTGCTGCTCGTTCTGACGCGAACCAACGCCCTTGCTCATGGCGTCGAAGCGGCGGATGGCCGTGATGATTTCCACGATTTTTACCGGCGAATATGCCGCCATGCCGTTGCGTATCCGTCGCAGGGCGAAGCTGTTGCGCAGGCCAAGGGCATTCATGATGCCGCTGTCGCTGCTGTCTGCGCTGTAGTATGCCGTGAGCAGGTCGGCGAAGAAGTTGAATATCGCCGCCGTAATCATCACCACGGGCGCCGCCTTCGGATTGCTGCGGAAATATGCCAGGATGCGGAAGGCCTTGACTGCGTTCTTGGTCGCCAGGGCGTCGACAAGCTCGAAGCTGTTGTACTCGCGGCTGATGCCGATATTGCGCTCTATGACCTCGGGCGTAACGGCGCCCCCCGGCGGGAGCAGCGTCGCCAGTTTGTCGATTTCATTGTACAGTCGGCTGAGGTCGGTGCCGACATAGTCGCAGAGCATCTGCAGGGCTTTCTGGTCCGCACTGAGGCCCTTGGCCTTGATAATCTGTCCGATAAGGGCAGGTGCGTTGTAATCGGCAATCTTGCGCGACTCGAAGACCACACCGCCTCCCTTACGCAGGGAGTCGAAGAGTTCCTTGCCCTTTGCCTGGGCGCCACGGACAGCTACGATGAGCAAGGTCGTCGGTATCGGACTGGCGAAATATCCGGCGAACTGCTTGAGCTGGTCGGCGCGCATGGTCTGGGCTTCCTTGAGAATCACAACCTGACGCTCGGCCATCATCGGCACCTGCGAGCACAGCGCCGTCACCTGGCGCGGCGTGACTTCCGAGGCATGGAGCACATATTGGTTGAACTCCCTGTCGTCGGCCGGAAGCACCTCCATGAATTCCTTAAGCAACTCATCGATATAATAGCCCTCCTCGCCGTGCAACAGGTACACGGGTGCCAGGTTTCGGGCTTTGATGCTTTTGCGGAGGTCTTCGTATGTCGTGGTCGCGGCGGCTGCCATGGTGTGTCGGAAAATTTTCGTAAATTTACGCCAAAATTCCCGAATTGCGAATCATGCCGCAAGAAAATATCGACAATTTTCCGTTTCCGGCGCTGGCACTTCCTCCGGCGCCCCTGCAACTGCGGCATTCCGACTCAACCAAGGGTGATTTCGAGGTCTTTGACACTCTCCGCCGAAAATGGCTGGTGCTTACTCCCGAGGAATGGGTGCGCCAGAATTTCGTCCACTATCTCATCTCGCAGCTCGGCTATCCTGCCGGACTTGTGGCCAACGAGTACGGCATCCGCCTGAACCGTACCCTGCGCCGCTGCGACACCGTGGTTTTCGACCGGACGCTGCGGCCGGCCGTAATCGTCGAATATAAGGCGCCGTCGGTAGCAATCACGCAGCGAGTCTTCGACCAGATTGCCCGCTACAACATCGTGCTGCAGTCGCGCTACCTCATCGTGTCAAACGGCCTGGAGCACTACTGCTGCCGCTTTTCAGGAAGTGCCTACACTTTCCTGCCGGCCCTACCCACTTACTCCGAACTCCAGTAAGCCCAGCACACATGCCCCGAACCGCCCTCTCACGAATCACTTTTGTCTGCGTCATCCTCTGGATAGTGGCGCAGGTATTCTTGATTTTGCAAGCTTCGGGCATGCAGCCGATCAGCGATTCGGCGTATTACCTGCGCCTGGCGCTTACCTGCCTCAATGCCGGCGGCGCTTATCCCCTACAGGTACAGATTGAAATCGAGCCCTTTATCGTCAATCCCGGATATATCAACGTGCTGGCCGGCGCGATTGGTCTTGGCGGCTTCAATGCCGCAGGGCTATGGCTCAACCTGCTCTTCAACTGCGTGTTGCTGTGGATTCTCTATCGCCTTGTCGACCGGATGGCCGAACGGCGTACCGCCCTGGTATTCGTGATTCTTTTCTGCCTGCTGCCATCGAATTCCTATATTGTCATGGGCTATATGAGTGACTTGCCATGCCTGACTGTCGCCTGCGGCGCAATGCTGCTGGCGACATATCCCGGAGGTCGTCCGATGGCTCTCGCAGGCCTGCTGCTTGTGGTGGCCAACTATATCCGGCCGGTAGCCATGATTTTCGCGCTTACGCTGGCCGTATGCATGCTTCTCTCCCACGCCAAGCCTGAACGCTGGATAGCGCTGCTTCTGATGATGGTAACGGCAACGGCGGCACTATGGCTGGTCAACGGCGCAATCAGCGGCACTCGCTTCTGCTTCGCGACCACCGGCGGCGTCAACGCCATGCAGGGTGCCAACGATAACGCCGACGGCGGCTACAACGGCCTGATTCTGATGGAGGGCCACGAAGGCTATATCTCCGACAGTACAGGTTTTAATGCGTTTCAGAGAGACTCTGTCTGGAAAGAGCGAGCCCTCGACTGGGCGCTCGCCAATCCCGGACGCTTCTCGCGCCTGATTCCCCGCAAACTATATATGCAGCTGTTCTGCGACTCCTACCACCTCAACCTCTTCCGCGAAACCGCCGAGATAATGACAGGCCCTGACGGCACCCTCAGCGCGCAGGCAAAGAAGCAGATAGTGCTGGAATCCATCCCCTATTACCTGCTCATCCTCCTGGCGGGAGCCGGGGCGGTGATAGCGCTCCGCAGCCGCCGGCGCCGCAAGCTCGCCCTCGTGCTTCTGACGCCGATAGTCCTCAACCTCCTCCTGGCCATAGCTACCGTCGGAGGTCCGCGATACCATTACCCAGCCATACCCGCATTCATCTTCCTGGCCTCCCTGGCGATAGTATGGATTTACCATCATGTCAAGGCTTACCGCAAGTATCGCGTCCGAACACTCTGACCTCACACGCAAGAAGGCGCAAGCGCCGAAACCAGTCACCAACGGATTCTACGGAAGGATGATTTTCATTTGTCTACATCATTATTGATTGAGGCCGTTGTTTTCTTTCCACCGCCGATAGGCCTCGACAACCCGGGCTTTTTCCTCCTGAGTGACCCTACGCAGGAGGAAATTCATGCCGACTTGATTCTCAAAGTTATAGCGGTTGATATTGTCGCCCTGCATCAATACGAGGCTCTTGGGCTGGCCGTCGAGAGACTCGAAAGATTTTCTCAAATCATAATCATTCAGAAAGTTCCATCCGGATAGTTCGAGAACAACATAAGAATCTCCTCCAAGTCCGAGTCTTGAGGCGGCTGTGTCGCCGTCCAATACTCTGCCGATATATAGTTTGTCGGCCATGAAATCGGAAATCTCAGTTGCGGTGGCTATCCCGCGCTCGGCGCACCATATCAATGATTGTAGGTATGCCAGGTGTATCGCATCCCAGGTCTGAAAATCGTCGGGATGCCTCCTCTCAAGAACTGATATCGCGACCCCCAGACAATCTTTGGCGCGCTTGTAGTTGCCTTCTTTATAATATTGTATGCCTTGGGCGAGACCCGCTTCGGCTCTTGACTCGGTCATCTGATATGGCTGCAGGTATTGGAGTCCTATATCTATTGCTTTTCGGAAATAATCTTCCGATTTTGCGTAATCGCCTTCCTGATAATATACGTTACCGATATTCTGATAATAGACGGCAAAGTCCGGATGCTTGGGAGCGTAAATATTTGAAATTATTTCCAGGCCTTTGTTGAAGTATTCAATCGCTTTGGCCGACTGCCGCTTATGTCCGTAGAGAGTTCCGAGGCTATTGTATGAAGTGGCGACTTTTACATCGTCAGGTCCGAAACAGCGTAATCTGATTTCAAGGGCCTTGATGTGAAACTCCTCAGCCTTAGCCATATCGCCCTTATCGAAATAGAGAAGGCCGAGGCTATAATATGAAGTGGCTACGTCGGGATGCTCCGGCCCCAATATCTCAAGGCGTATTTCGAGAGCTTTATTATAGTATTCGTCGGCCTGGGCATATTCTGCTTGCGAATAAAGCGCAGATCCGAGATTGTTGTAGGACGTTGCGACCAGTGGGTGACAGGGACTGAGAACACGCAGCCGTATCTGCAATGCCTTATCGTAATTTTCCGCAGCAATGTCATATTCACCCAAAGACTCGTAAACCGTGCCAAGGTTATTATAGCAGAGCGCCAGAAGAAGCTCGTCAGGATTGTCTTGACGCAAAAGATTGTTCAGGGCCGACTCGATATAGCGACGTGCCAGGTTATAGTCGCCGATAGAAACGCTGAGGAAGTTACCGGTCTTCAGAAGCCATTCGACATTGGTCGTGTCGGCGTCAGCGATGGTTCGGTAGAGATCGAGGATTTTGGCGTTGTTGCGGTAGTCGCCGGCCAGTTGCAAGGTTTGAATCTGGCGCGAAGCCATGGCGTAGAGCGAGTCGTTTGTGGCTGTCAGGGCCGAGTCGGCGACCTGGAGCTGAGTGATGGCCGAGCGCACTTCGTTCCGGCGCTCGATATTGTTCAGCAGCCGGTTCTTGATGTCCAGGTCGTCGTAACGGGCGATGGCTTCGTCGATTTTGCCTTCCTGGACCAGGGCGATGATTTCCTGCTCTGCAGCCGAGATTTCCGATAGGTCGATGCGGGCGAAGCGGTCCACGTAGTTGTCCAGATTCTCCAGCTGGCGGGCGTAAAGGTCCTCGATTTTGCGCAGACTGTCGGCGAACTCCTGCTGCCGGATGCGGTTCTCGTCGCGCAGACGGCGCAGACTGGCCGCGGCGTTGCGGTACTGGCGGCTATAGCGCTCCTCGGAATTGGCATAGTATATGTCCTTCAGATGCTTGAATCGGTCCGAGCGGCACATAACTATACTGAAAGTATTATCGGGGCTCAGATTCCACTGCTCCAGGGCGTCCTTGTTGAAAATCTCGTAACCGTCCTTTTCGATGCGGCGCACATTGATACGCTCGCCGGGATTAAGCGTCAGAAACTCAAGCGCAAACCTGCCCTGGGCATCCGACACGGTACTCTGCGCCGGATAGACGCGCAATTCGACGCCCGGCAAAGCCGTCTTCGGCGCAGCCTCGTTATATTCCTGCACGATACCGCGCTGCACAGTCTGCCCCGCAGCCACAATCCCGGCCACAGCAAAAATCAAGCTGAAAATCAGTTTCCTCATAGAGTCCGGAGGTATTAGATTCCTATATGCCTGCAAATATAAGAATTTTTCCTGATAACTATATGAAAATGTTAGAATTCCTCTCTCCTTTAAACAGCGAAAGCAGCCCATCGGCTGCTTTTGCTGCGGAGAGAGAGGGAGTCTTGCTTCGCAAGCGCTCCGCGATGACGAACCCCCTCCGGGGGGCTCTTGGAATTCCTCTCTCTCCTTTAAACAGCGAAAGCAGCCGGTTGGGCTGCTTTTGCTGCGGAGAGAGAGGGATTCGAACCCCCGGAGGTGTGACCCTCAGCGGTTTTCAAGACCGTCGCAATCGACCACTCTGCCATCTCTCCAAAAAAGCCTGACTCATCGGAAATGAATCAGGCTCGTTATTTGCGCTTCAAGATGGACTCGAACCAACGACCCTCTGATTAACAGTCAGATGCTCTAACCGACTGAGCTATTGAA
>PPYF01268775.1_pt1 | contig 12475 bp, 6 predicted proteins | sample 1559871 | NCBI WGS metagenome assembly PPYF01 (sample SAMN08240021, study PRJNA423297) | Human gut metagenome, whole genome shotgun sequencing project. | reverse complement strand
ACCATGATCTACGTGACCGATGGTACCAATATTACAATGTGGTTTTGTTCTTTCAAATTTAGCCTTTGCCATTTTGAAACGTCCTCCTTAAACTTTTATGCCCCATGGGCTATTTTTATAATCTACCGACTGCTTTGATTATACGAAATAATCAAAGTTTTTTCAAGTAAATTTTATGGCAAATCCCCCTTTTTCAAGGGGAAATGCCTTTATTTTTGATTTTTATACCATATATAGTATATATTTCATCATTTGTACTATAAATTGTTTGCTAATTTGCAATTATTTTGCGTGGTTAGCAAGAACCTTGTCCTGTACATTCTTTGGAACCGGCTCATATCTGTCGAAGAACATTGAGTAGTTTCCACGTCCCTGTGTCTTAGAACGAAGGTCTGTAGAGTAACCGAACATCTCTGCAAGTGGTACATATGCATGTACAATCTTTCCACCGCCGAGATCGTCCATACCCTCGATACGTCCACGACGAGAGTTAACATCACCGATAACGTCTCCCATGTACTCCTCAGGCATTGTAACCTCTACCTTCATGATAGGCTCAAGTAATACAGGTGCAGCCTTTGCCATAGCCTCTTTGAAACACATAGATCCGGCAATGTGGAATGCCATCTCTGATGAATCGACCTCATGGTAAGATCCATCGTATACTGTTGCATGGATACCAACTACTGGGAATCCACCAAGAGAGCCGGCCTTTGTAGCCTCCTCGATACCTTCGCCGATTGATGGGATGTACTCCTTTGGAATAGCACCACCGACAACCTCTGAATCGAACTTGAAAAGTTCTTCTCCATTGGCATCCATTGGCTCGAAGCGAACCTTACAGTGTCCGTACTGTCCACGTCCACCTGACTGCTTAGCATATTTGTATTCCTGATCAACAGCCTTTGTAAATGTCTCCTTGTAAGCAACCTGAGGTGCACCAACGTTTGCCTCAACCTTGAACTCACGGAGAAGACGGTCAACGATGATCTCAAGGTGAAGCTCACCCATACCAGCGATGATTGTCTGACCTGTTTCCTGATCAGTATGAGCACGGAATGTAGGATCCTCCTCTGCAAGCTTTGCAAGAGCCTCACCTAACTTACCCTGTCCAGCTTTTGTCTTTGGCTCGATAGCGAGCTCGATAACTGGCTCTGGGAACTCCATAGACTCAAGGATAACCGGATGCTGCTCATCACAGATTGTATCACCTGTTGTTGTGAATTTAAATCCAACAGCAGCAGCGATATCACCTGAGTAAACCTCATCCAATTCCTGTCTCTTATTAGCATGCATCTGAAGGATACGTCCGATACGCTCTTTCTTATCCTTTGTTGCATTTAATACATAAGAACCTGCCTTACATTTTCCTGAGTAAACACGGAAGAATGCAAGCTTTCCTACGAATGGATCTGCCATGATCTTGAATGCAAGTGCTGAGAATGGCTCATCATCTGATGAATGTCTCTCAACCTCATTTCCCTCAAGATCTGTTCCCTTGATTGAAGGGATATCTGTAGGAGCTGGCATGTACTCAACAATAGCGTCAAGTAACTTCTGTACACCCTTGTTACGGTATGCAGAACCACAACATACAGGTACTGCTGTACACTCACATGTTGCTTTACGAAGAACCTTCTTCATATCCTCTACAGATGGCTCCTCACCCTCAAGATACTGCATCATGAGATCGTCATCTAACTCACAGATTTTCTCAATGAGCTCTGTACGGTACTCTGCAGCCTGATCAGCCATATCTCCAAGATCATCAGTAACTGTGATATCGTCACCCTTCTCATCATTGTAGATATATGCCTTCATCTCAAAAAGGTCGATAATTCCTTTGAAATCGTCCTCTTTACCGATTGGTAACTGAAGTACGATAGCATTTTTTCCTAATCTTGTACGGATCTGGTCAACAGCTCCGTAGAAGTTTGCACCTAAGATATCCATCTTATTGACGAATGCCATACGAGGTACATTGTATGTGTCAGCCTGACGCCAAACGTTCTCTGACTGAGGCTCAACACCACCCTTCGCACAGAACACACCAACTGCGCCATCAAGTACACGGAGTGAACGCTCAACTTCTACTGTGAAGTCAACGTGGCCCGGTGTATCGATGATGTTGATACGATGCTCAAGTGCTCCTGGCTTTGGTTTAGTGAACTCTTCAAGTGTCCAGTGACATGTTGTAGCGGCAGAAGTAATTGTAATACCTCTTTCCTGCTCCTGCTCCATCCAGTCCATGGTAGCAGTACCTTCATGAGTATCACCGATTTTATAGTTAATACCAGTATAATAAAGAATACGCTCTGTCAGTGTTGTTTTACCAGCATCGATATGAGCCATGATTCCAATATTTCTGGTTCTCTCAAGTGGATATTCTCTTCCAGCCAAGGTTTTTTCCTCCTATATTTAGTGTCCTATGCACAACCGGACTCTGTTACAAATCCGGTCCGCTGCATGAATCAAAAGCAAAGCTGTAAGCTTCTTACAGAAACTAGAATCTGTAATGTGCGAATGCCTTGTTTGCCTCTGCCATCTTGTGCATATCTTCTTTTCTCTTAACAGATGCGCCTGTGTTGTTAGCTGCATCCATGATCTCGTTAGCTAATCTCTCAGCCTGAGTTTTCTCTCCTCTGGCACGTGAGAATGCTGTTAACCAACGAAGGCCTAAAGCCTGACGACGATCAGGGCGAACCTCGATTGGTACCTGATATGTGGCACCACCGATACGTCTTGCTTTTACTTCGAGAGCTGGCATTACATTGTTAATAGCCTCTTCGAATACTTCAAGAGCTGGTCTTCCTGTCTTCTCTTCTACTGTAGCAAATGCTCCGTATACAATCTTCTGAGCTACGCCTTTCTTACCGTCTAACATAATGCTGTTAACAAGCTTTGTAACTACTTTGCTGTTGTACATTGGATCTGCTAATACGTCTCTTTTCTGAGTATGTCCTTTACGTGGCACGTTACTTCCCTCCTTAATCATGATATTTGTGGATTAATTCATCGGTACTCACATGTGTCTCTCTAATGTGTTCGTGCGGAATTGTATTCATAAAGTGAAATCCTGCATCTGCAGGTCTAATCCCAACACTAACCTACTTTAGTTCTGTTTGTGATACACAATGTTGCTAAATTATTTAGCAGCTTTTGGTCTCTTTGCGCCGTACTTAGAGCGGGCCTGTTTTCTGTTTGCAACACCTGCAGTATCTAATGTACCACGGATGATATGGTAACGTGTACCTGGTAAATCCTTAACACGGCCACCACGAATCAGAACAACGCTATGCTCCTGTAAGTTGTGTCCCTCACCAGGAATGTATGAAGTTACTTCGATTCCGTTTGAAAGACGAACTCTGGCGATCTTTCTAAGAGCTGAGTTAGGCTTCTTAGGAGTAGCTGTCTTAACAGCTGTACATACACCACGCTTCTGTGGAGAAGAAGTGTTGATTGGCTTCTTCTGGAGAGAGTTAAAGCTTCTCTGAAGAGCTGGTGCTGTAGACTTCTTTACAGATGTCTGACGTCCTTTTCTTACTAACTGGTTAAATGTTGGCATTATTTTCACCTCCTGTTTTATTTTAAGCAGTGCAATCTTATGCACGCTAAAATATTATACAAATCCTTGTCTGTTTTGTCAAGGCCAATTTTGTTTTCAATATAATACAAGAAAGAAGTCCGGTTTCCCGGACTTCTTTGTTTTTGGTTTGTAACAGCTTCTGTAGCTTAAGTACAAACATCAGTAATTATTCTTCATCAACTGATTCAGCATCTGTATCAATGACTCCGACTGCCTCTTCCTCTGCGAAATCCGCAAAATCATCATCATCAAAATCAAGTGTATCGTCATCGTTTACATCGCTGTCAAGCTTGATATTACGATAAATCTTCATACCTGTTCCTGCCGGGATGAGCTTACCGATGATTACGTTCTCCTTCATACCGATAAGCGGATCAACCTTGCCCTTGATCGCTGCCTCAGTAAGAACCTTTGTGGTCTCCTGGAATGAAGCTGCTGACAGGAATGAGTTGGTTGCAAGAGATGCCTTTGTGATTCCAAGTAATACCTGTGAGCCAACTGCAAGCTCCTTGCCCTCTTCCTCAAGCTTCTCGTTGAGCTCTAAGAAGTCAAGGGCATCAACCATGCTGCCCGGAAGTAAATCTGAATCTCCCGGCTCCTCTACGCGGATCTTCTGTAAGCACTGACGAACTATAACCTCGACATGCTTATCGTTAATCTCAACACCCTGTAAACGGTAAACACGCTGTACCTCGCGGAGCATGTAATCCTGAACCGCACGAACGCCCTTAATCTTGAGGATATCGTGTGGATTTACAGAACCCTCTGTAAGCTCATCGCCGGCCTCAAGCTCCTGTCCGTCTACAACCTTGATACGTGAGCCGTAAGGAATGAGGTAAGCCTTTGTCTCGCCTGTCTCGTTGTTTGTAACGATAACCTCACGCTTCTTCTTTGTATCCTTGATTGTGGCAGTTCCGCCGAACTCTGTGATAATAGCGAGTCCCTTAGGCTTACGTGCCTCGAAAATCTCCTCTACTCGAGGAAGACCCTGTGTGATATCTCCACCGGCAACACCACCTGTATGGAATGTTCTCATGGTAAGCTGTGTACCAGGCTCACCGATTGACTGTGCTGCGATGATACCGATTGCTTCACCAACCTGTACTGCCTGACCTGTTGCAAGGTTTGAACCGTAACACTTAGCACATGCTCCCATGTGTGAACGGCAGGTAAGCACTGTACGGATCTTAACCTGTGTGATTGGATTACCATTCTCGTCAACACCCTCTGCCATAACCTTTGCTGCACGCTTTGGTGTAATCATATGGTTGGCCTTAACGATTACATTGCCATCCTTATCGCAGATTGTATTGCAAGAGAAACGACCTGTAATTCTCTCCTGAAGGCTCTCGATTTCCTCTCGACCCTCCATGAATGCCTTTACAACCATTCCCGGAATCTCACGTCCTGTGCCTGCACAGCAGTCTGTCTCACGAACGATCATATGCTGTGAAACATCTACGAGACGTCTTGTAAGGTATCCTGAATCGGCTGTACGAAGCGCTGTATCTGAAAGTCCCTTACGAGCTCCATGTGCTGACATGAAGTACTCGAGTACGTCAAGACCCTCACGGAAGCATGACTTGATAGGAAGCTCGATTGTACGACCTGTTGTATCAGCCATGAGTCCTCGCATACCTGCAAGCTGTTTGATCTGCTTATCAGATCCACGGGCTCCGGAATCTGCCATCATGAAGATGTTGTTGTACTTATCAAGACCTGTAAGAAGTGCCTTTGTAAGGGCATCATCTGTATCCTTCCATGTCTCGATAACCTCTTTGTAACGCTCCTCATCAGTGATAAGTCCACGCTTGTACTGTCTTGTAATCTTATCTACAGTGTCCTGTGCATCAGCGATCATCTGTGGCTTCTGTGGTGGCACTGTCATATCTGAAATTGAAACTGTCATGGCAGCCTGGGTTGAATACTTGTATCCCATAGCCTTGACATTATCAAGAACCTCTGCTGTTGTTGTAGCTCCGTGTGTGTTGATAACCTTCTCAAGGATCTGCTTGATCTGTTTCTTACCAACGTGGAACTCAACCTCAAACTTGAGTGCATTCTCAGCCTTTGATCTGTCTATAAAACCAAGATCCTGTGGAATGTTCTCATTGAATATCAAAAGTCCTACTGTTGTCTCTGTAAAACCTGAAACCTCTGTGCCGTCAGGAAGCTTTACTGTACGGTGTACAAAGATATTCTGGTGAAGAGTAATCTCCTTGTTCTCGTAAGCGAGCATTGCAAGATTAACACTTCCATAGTAACGGCCGAGAAGATCTATCGGTCTGCAAAGCACACGACGGTTTCCGTCTGTAACATCCTCAAACCAGATGAGGTCATATAAGCCAAGCTCAGCCTTTCCTGTATTTTCATCAGGAGTTGTAAGCTTTCTAAGCTCCTCAATATCATTGTATACAGTGTCTGATGACACCTGTGCAACCATCTTTGGATCATCCTTGTAATCAGCGAGCTTTCTCATTGTGAGGTAATAAACTCCAAGGATCATATCCTGCGAAGGAACGGCTACAAGTCCACCATCAGAAGGCTTAAGCAGGTTGTTAGGTGACAGAAGCATGAATCTGCACTCAGCCTGTGCCTCAGCAGTCAATGGAAGATGTACAGCCATCTGGTCTCCATCGAAGTCGGCGTTGAACGCTGTACATACGAGTGGATGAAGCTTGATTGCCTTACCCTCTACAAGGATTGGCTCGAAGGCCTGTATTCCAAGTCTGTGGAGTGTAGGAGCTCGGTTAAGCATAACCGGATGCTCTTTGATGACGTCCTCAAGGACATCCCATACCTCCGGCTGAAGTCTCTCAACCATCTTCTTTGCACTCTTTATGTTGTGTGCGGTTCCGTTAGCGGCAAGCTCCTTCATAACGAATGGCTTGAAAAGCTCGATTGCCATCTCCTTTGGAAGACCACACTGATAAATCTTAAGCTTTGGCTCTACACAGATAACTGAACGTCCTGAGTAGTCAACTCGCTTTCCGAGAAGGTTCTGACGGAAACGTCCTCCCTTTCCCTTGAGCATGTCTGAAAGAGACTTAAGAGCTCTGTTTCCTGGACCGGTAACAGGACGTCCACGACGGCCGTTGTCGATAAGTGCATCGACAGCCTCCTGAAGCATACGTTTCTCGTTACGAACGATGATATCCGGTGCTCCAAGATCAAGAAGTCTTCTAAGACGGTTGTTACGGTTGATGATTCGTCTGTAAAGGTCGTTAAGATCACTTGTTGCGAAACGTCCTCCATCGAGCTGAACCATTGGACGAAGATCCGGTGGAATAACAGGAATAACTGTCATAATCATCCACTCAGGCTTGTTTCCTGACTCACGGAAAGCCTCTACAACCTCAAGTCTCTTGATGATACGTGCACGCTTCTGGCCTGTAGCATTCTCAAGCTCTGCCTTAAGCTCTGCCGAATCCTTCTCGAGATCGATTGCTGCTAAAAGCTCATGGATAGACTCAGCGCCCATTCCTACACGGAATGCTGAGCGGCCATAAGTATCGCATGCCTCCTGGTACTCTGACTCGTTGAGAATCTGCTTGTATGCAAGCTTTGTCTCACCCGGGTCAAGCACAATATATGAAGCAAAGTACAGTACTCTCTCAAGTACACGTGGAGATAAGTCAAGGATGAGTCCCATACGTGATGGGATACCCTTGAAATACCAGATATGAGATACAGGAGCAGCAAGCTCGATGTGTCCCATACGCTCTCTACGAACGCTTGACTTTGTGATTTCTACGCCACATCGGTCGCAGACAACACCCTTATAACGTATCTTCTTGTATTTACCACAATGACACTCCCAGTCCTTCGTTGGTCCGAAAATCTTCTCGCAGAAAAGACCGTCTTTTTCAGGCTTTAATGTTCTATAGTTAATAGTCTCAGGCTTTTTAACCTCGCCATGTGACCACTCTCTGATCTTTTCAGGAGATGCTAATCCAATCTGAATCGCATCAAACTGCATTGCCTGATTATTTTCTATATTATTTGTTTCTGGCATTTTGGCACTCCCTTCTAATTATTCTTCGTCATCAAGAACTTCATCAGCAAAAATATCGTCATCCGCTGTCTCAGGAGACTCTTCCTCTTCTATGTCAACAAGCTCTTCGTTGTCATCAAATTCTTTCTTTGAGAAACCATGCTCTGCGAATGACTCACTGTCCTCGAATGCATAGTCCTTATCGTTTCCGATAATTGAGTTGATATCTGTATTACCGTACTCACTTGTCTCGATAAGCTCAACCTCTTCTCTGTTCTCATCAAGTACCTTGACATCCAGACCAAGTGCCTGAAGCTCTTTGAGAAGTACCTTGAATGACTCTGGAATACCAGGCTCAGGGATATTCTCACCCTTGATGATAGCCTCGTAGGTCTTGACACGGCCAACAACATCATCGGACTTCATTGTAAGGATCTCCTGGAGTGTATATGCAGCACCATATGCCTCAAGAGCCCAAACCTCCATCTCTCCGAAACGCTGTCCACCGAACTGTGCCTTACCACCGAGTGGCTGCTGTGTTACTAATGAGTAAGGACCTGTTGAACGTGCATGGATCTTATCGTCAACAAGGTGATGCAGCTTAAGGTAATGCATGTGTCCGATAGTTGTCTTTCCATCGAAGCACTCACCTGTTCTACCATCACGAAGCTGTACCTTTCCATCCTTTGAAATCGGAACGCCCTTCCATAAGCTTCTGTGAGCTCTGTTTGTTGAAAGGTATTCCATAACGTCCTCACGGAGTGTATCAACATATTTATCATAGAAGATTTCAGCATCTGCGCTCCAGTATGGATGCTCCGCCTGTAAATCCTTTTCAAGCTCTTCCTTATCGAACGGAAGATTTACGTAATCATTTGCAAGCTCAAGTGTATCCTCGATATCTACCTCGTTAGCTCCGTCAAATACAGGAGTTGAGATATTGAAGCCAAGTGCCTTTGCAGCGAGACTCAGGTGAATCTCAAGGACCTGACCGATGTTCATTCGTGAAGGAACACCGAGTGGGTTAAGTACGATATCCAGTGGACGTCCGTTTGGAAGGAATGGCATATCCTCAACAGGAAGCACACGGGAAACGACACCCTTGTTACCGTGACGTCCGGCCATCTTATCACCGACAGAAATCTTTCTCTTCTGTGCAATGTAGATACGTACTGACTGATTTACTCCCGGAGAAAGCTCATCGCCGTTCTCTCTTGTAAATACCTTGGCATCAACAATGATACCGTAAGCACCATGAGGTACCTTAAGTGATGTATCACGAACCTCTCTTGCCTTCTCACCGAAGATGGCACGAAGAAGTCTCTCCTCTGCTGTAAGCTCTGTCTCACCCTTTGGTGTAACCTTTCCTACAAGGATATCACCGGCACGAACCTCTGCACCTACACGGATGATACCTCTCTCATCAAGGTCCTTGAGTGCGTCGTCGCCGACACCAGGGACATCACGTGTAATCTCCTCAGGTCCGAGCTTTGTATCACGTGACTCTACCTCATATTCCTCGATATGAACTGATGTATACACATCATACTCTACGAGACGCTCTGAAAGAAGAACGGCATCCTCGTAGTTGTATCCTTCCCATGTCATGAATCCGATAAGCGGGTTCTTTCCAAGAGCAAGCTCTCCCTGACTTGTTGAAGGACCGTCTGCGATAACATCGCCTGCCTTAACCTTGTCACCCTTAAATACGATAGGTCTCTGGTTGTAGCAGTTTGACTGGTTAGAACGAGAGAACTTTGTAAGGATATACTCTCTCTTGTTTCCGTCAGTCTCTTTTATGATAATGCGGTTTGACTCTGAAGATAATACCTCTCCGTCTGCCTTTGCAACTACGCAGACACCTGAGTCAACTGCGGCCTTTGTCTCAATACCTGTACCAACTACAGGAGCCTCTGTGGTCAGAAGCGGAACGGCCTGACGCTGCATGTTTGATCCCATGAGGGCACGTGTAGGGTCATCGTTCTGCAAGAACGGAATCAGCGCTGTAGCTACTGAGAATACCATCTTTGGAGATACATCCATATAATCAAATGCTGACTTATCGTACTCCTGAGTTTCCTCTCTGTAACGACCTGAAACTGAGTTACGTATGAAATGTCCTTCGGCATCAAGCTTCTCATTAGCCTGTGCTACGTGGTAGTTGTCCTCCTCGTCGGCTGTCATGTATACAACCTCTTCTGTGACTACCGGGTTCTTAGGATCAGTCTTGTCAATCTTACGGTATGGAGCCTCTACGAAGCCATACTCATTGATTCTCGCATAGCATGCAAGTGAGTTGATAAGACCGATGTTTGGTCCCTCAGGAGTCTCTACAGGACACATACGGCCGTAGTGAGTGTAATGTACATCTCGAACCTCGAATCCGGCACGGTCTCTTGAAAGACCACCAGGTCCAAGTGCTGATAAACGTCTCTTGTGAGTAAGCTCTCCAAGAGGGTTGTTCTGATCCATGAACTGTGAAAGCTGTGAAGAACCGAAGAATTCTTTAACAGCGGCAGTTACAGGCTTTATATTGATAAGTGACTGAGGTGAAATTCCCTCTAAGTCCTGTGTAGTCATTCTTTCACGAACAACACGCTCCAGTCTTGAGAGACCGATACGGTACTGGTTCTGTAACAGCTCTCCAACCGCACGGATACGTCTGTTTCCAAGATGATCGATATCGTCATCTGTTCCTGCGCCCCACTCTAAGTGCATATTGTAGTTGATAGTTGCGAAGATATCCTCTTTAGTAATATGCTTTGGAATAAGGTCAGATATATCTCTCTTTATAGCCTCGATTCTGTCCTCAAGGGAATCATACTCCTCGAGAATCTGAGCGAGTACCGGATAGTAAACAAGCTCAGTAACACCGATAGACTTAGGATCCTCAAGCTCAGGAATCCAGCTTCTGATGTCAACCATCATAGAAGAAAGAATCTTGACATTTCTTGTCTCTGTCTGAATCCATAAAGCAGGAACAGCAGCGTTCTGGATCTGTGTAGCAAGCGCACGGTCAACAACAGTACCTGCCTCAGCGATAACCTCACCTGTAGAAGGATCCACTACGTCCTCAGCTAAAACCTGTCCACTGATACGGTTCTTTAAAGCAAGCTTCTTATTAAACTTATAACGTCCTACCTTGGCAAGGTCATATCTTCTAGGATCGAAGAACATTGCTGTGATAAGGCTCTCTGCACTCTCAACTGAAAGTGGCTCGCCCGGACGAATCTTCTTATATAACTCTAATAAACCAGCCTCATAGCTTCCCTGTGGCTCACGCTCTGTGATTGCAGGGTCCTTGCTGAATGATGCCTGGATCTTTGGCTCATCTCCGAACATATCGAGAATAGCCTGGTTTGTACCTACTCCAAGTGCACGTAAAAGTACTGTGATAGGTACCTTACGTGTTCTGTCTACTCTTACATAAAAAACGTCGTTAGAGTCTGTCTCATACTCAAGCCATGCACCACGGTTTGGAATAACAGTACAAGAATACAGGGTCTTTCCGAGCTTATCATGAGCAATTCCGTAATAAATACCAGGAGAACGAACTAACTGACTGACAATAACTCGCTCTGCACCGTTGATTACGAATGTACCGGTCTCTGTCATTAAAGGCAGATCACCCATGAAAATTTCATGCTCATTAATCTCATCTGTCTCTTTGTTGTGAAGTCTGACTTTAACCTTTAAAGGAGCTGCGTATGTTGCATCTCTTTCCTTGCACTCAGGAATTGTATACTTTACATCATCTTCGCATAATGTAAAATCTACAAAATCAAGACTAAGCTTTCCGCTGTAATCTGTGATTGGAGAGATATCCGCAAAAGCTTCCTTGAGACCTTCGTCTAAGAACCACTGATAAGAATCCTTCTGGACCTCAATCAGATTTGGCATCTGCAGAACCTCTTTTTGTCTTGAGTAACTCATACGCATGCTTTTTCCGGATGTGACCGGACGTATTCTGTTTTTCTCCATTGACGTTTCACCTCTCGTTTTTATTTTAATCTAGCAAGTATCTAGATAATGATTCAAAAACCACCCCAGTTACTATATCTTGTGGTTTTTCTCTTGTGCACATATTTGTGAATGCATTTTAGTGTAATTTACCTATTGACAAATTTGCATCATTTAAAAAATTGCATAAAAATGCCACTGCACCACAATAGTGCAACGTATACTATACAACAAATCACCGACAATTGCAAGTACTTTTTTATTTTTTTCACTGTCGCGCAATAATTTTCATCGCCGTCGGATAGGCTACGAGCGGAGGTCCCAAAAATGCTCAGGCATTTTCGGGACGCGCTCCGACTGTCGCGCAATAAAAACATAAAAAAGAGCCAAGGCGCAAATAGAATTTGCCCTTGGCTCTTTTTTATGTTTTTACTCCGCTCGTAGCCTATCCGACTATTTAAGTGTAACCTTAGCACCCTCTGCCTCAAGTTTAGCCTTAGCATCCTCTGCTAAAGCCTTGTCAAGCTGCTCTTTGATAACCTTTGGTGCGCCATCAACAGCGTCCTTAGCCTCTTTAAGTCCAAGACCTGTGATCTCACGAACAACCTTGATAACCTTAACCTTGTTTGGTCCAACCTCTGTAAGCTCTACGTCGAACTCAGTCTTCTCCTCAGCTGCTGCTCCGTCAGCTCCTGCTGCTGCAACTACAACACCTGCTGCTGCAGAAACACCGAACTCTTCTTCACAAGCTTTTACTAAATCATTTAACTCTAATACGCTTAACTCTTTGATAGCATCAATAAACTCTGCTGTTGTTAACTTTGCCATTATAATTTCCTCCATTTAAAAATTTAATTATGATAATAAGGTTCAAATATAATATTTGAATTATTCTGCTGCTGGAGCTTCCTCTGCAGCATCCTCTGCTGGTGCTG
>PPYF01028433.1_pt1 | contig 12477 bp, 15 predicted proteins | sample 1559871 | NCBI WGS metagenome assembly PPYF01 (sample SAMN08240021, study PRJNA423297) | Human gut metagenome, whole genome shotgun sequencing project. | reverse complement strand
CGCTCTTTTCCTCACCATTTTGATACTTCCAGACATTCTGCTTGCCATTCAAGAGCCGTTTTAAGTTAATGACATTGCACCCCAAGCCCCGAAATGATCGCACAGCGGTCAGAAAATAATCGGCTTACGCCGAAATAAAACAAAGGAGACACCACTATGGAAAATGCAAAACGCAAGAGAGGCAGACCACCCAAGCGTAAGGCTATGGAGTTCGAGGGCATGACCTATGAGGGTGCTATCAATCACGCACTTGACCAAGAGGTTAAGTCCGAACTTGACAAGAGCCTTGCCGACAAAGACGAGAGCCAGCTCACCGATGACGAACGAAAGTACCTGAAACGCAAGAGAGAGAAGAAATCCTACACGCTGAATGTACGCTTTACAGAATCCGAAATGCAGGATATTCTTTCCAAGTGTGAGCAGTACGGTTACAAGAACAAAACGGAGTATATCCGTGACTGCGTTCGTGCAAGGGTTGATCTCACACCAGACCACACCGAGATTGCTGAAACCAACAGGCTTATGAAGCGTATCGGAGCGAACATCAATCAGATACTTGTCCGACTTTACAGCACAGGTCACATCTATGCCGAGGACATTTCCGAAATCAAGAAAGGAGTTAGCGAAATTTGGCATACACTTCTATCCATTCAATCAAGGCAACAGACGGGGCGGCTCTCCGCTATATCACAAACGGAGATAAGACCGTCAACGGCTTATATGTGCAGTCTTTTGCCTGCCGAGCCGACAGCATCGGTGCTGCCGCCGACTTCCGAGCAGTCAGAGCAGGCGGAACAGGGCGAACACAAATCCTCGCACACCACATAGTCCAGAGTTTCGCTCCTGATGAAGTTACACCTGAACAAGCCTTGCAGATCGGTGAGGAATTGTGTGACAGATTTTTGCAAGGCAACTACCAATATGTGCTTGCCGTTCACACAGACAAGTCCCATACCCATTGTCACATCATTTTCAATAACACTAATCTTTACAACGGACTCAGCTTTACTTACGAACACAATCAAGGCAAGGTAAATGAACGGTCATGGGCACAGTTACGGGCAATATCGGACGAACTATGTAAGGAACACGGCATATCCGTTATTGAGCCGAAGGCGAAAGGCGTTTCCCACTTTGAAAGGGATATGCAGTTGCAGGGCAAGTCGTGGAAAGACAAACTCCGAGCTAAGATTGCAGAAGTCGCATTTTACAGCAAAGACTTTGCGGACTTTTTACGCAACTGTTCTGCCAGCGGTATCGAGTATGTTTACAAGCCACAGAACAAAGTCAAGCTGAAATTCCGTCTTTCGGGCGAGGGACAGCAGAAATTCACAAGAGCCGACACATTGGGAGCAGACTACACCCCCGAACGCATTGCCGAGCAGATAGCGGAGATACAGGAAAAGCTGTCAGCGACGAATGTCACTCCCGATATGCTTACTGAACCGCCGAAGCCTGTTGCTGCTCCTAAGCCTAATCCTAAACCGACACAAACAGTCACCGCCCCGACAACATCACCGTCAGAACCCGGACACCTTATCTCCGATCTCATTCGCTCAAAAATGCGGGAAAAGGGCATCTCACAAGTGCCTACATTTACACCCACGATCACACCGCCGACTACTCCAAAGCCTGAACCCGACAGGACAGTTATTACAGCGGAGGAATTTCTTGCACCGCTGTATGATGAGCGTGAAACTCCACCGCCTGCACCTGAGCCGACCGAGAGTAAAGCACCTGAAAAGAAAATAGATGAATGGGCATCTATCCGAGGTATGCGTGACAGCGACAAGATTATTGCAGAGCTTGAAGCTGTCGGCATCATGTCTTTAAGCGAGTTTGGTGGATTTATGCACAATATCCATTCGCCCGAAGATCACACCGATGAAGTTGCCGAGCTGAAAGAGCAGTACACAGCTATCGACAAGCTCCTTGCGATGATAAAACAGTGTTCCGACAATTCTGCTACATACAAGGAGTATCAGGAACGGTCAGCGTTTACGCAAAAGCATTTCCGCAAGAAGAACGCTGGCGCAATCGACGCTTACGAAGAAGCTGACAAGTACATCAAGGAGCATATCAAGGATTATTACATCGACGGCAAAGCACCCAAGCGGAGTGAACTTGCAGCACTGTCAAAGCCGTTAAAAGATAAGCTCAAAGCCATTATGCCCGAACACAAGGCATATCTTCTCAAACATGAAACGGCGATGCGGTACACCCGACAGGTGCGCCAGTACCTTAATGAGCAGTATATGAAGAGTGAGCGAGAGAAAAGCCGTCAGAGGACACAGGCAAAACACAGAAATAAAAATGCACTTGAATAAAGGAAGGACGATACTATGAGCAAAATAGGTTATATCCGTGTTTCTACGGAGCATCAGAAAACAGCGAGACAGCAGGAGATCATGTGCGGTTATCAGGTTGACCGCATCTTCTCCGAGAAGATTTCGGGAGCGAACAAAGTCCGCCCTCAGCTCAGGGCAATGCTTGACTATGTGCGTGAGGGAGATACCCTCTATGTGGAAAGCATCAGCCGTCTGGGTAGGTCTACAAAGGACTTGCTGAACATCATCGACACCCTCACCGACAAAGGAGTTACCCTTATCAGCCACAAGGAGAAAATCGACACCAACACGCCTGCGGGCAAATTTATGTTGACCGTGTTCGCTGCACTCTCTCAGTTGGAGCGTGAGCAGCTAAAACAGCGACAGCGTGAGGGCATCGAGATTGCTAAGGCTCAGGGCAAGTACACCGGGCGAAAGCCTATCCCCACCGACTGGATGAGGTTCGGGCAGCTCTATGGGGAATGGAGAGCAAAAAACATCACGGGCAGAGATTTTATGCGGAGAATGGATATGTCGGCAAATACCTTTTACCGCCGTGTGCGTGAGTATGAACTCCGTCACGGCATCACCGAACAGACCTCAGCTTGACCGTCAGACGAACGGAAAAGCTCCACAGCACCGTCCGAGCCTGCGGAGCGGAAAACTAACCGCTGAAAAGAAAAAGCCCTCAGAAACGCTTACAGAGCATTTCCGAGAGCTTGAGTTTATTTAGTTCCAATAAGGTTTGTGCCTGTTGTGGTATGCTCCACAATGCCTAATCGGACTTGTGTGGAACGGAAAACAGGTGTGCCAGTAGGCTATGGTTATTTGAACAGATATTATTTACGCCAGCTTCACCACCAGCGTTACACTAAAACAGTCCCCATGTATTTCAGCATAGACCTCACCGCCCATGAGCGACATCAGCCGTTTGCAGATGAACAGCCCCAGACCGTTGCCCTGTATCTTGTCAGCATTATTTCCCCTATGAAAACTCCCGAATATCTGCGGAAGTTCCTTCGCTTCAAGAGTACAGCCTGTATTCGTCACCGTTATCAGCTCACAGCCGTCCATTTTATCGAAACCAATCTTGATTCGCTTGCCGTCACCGTATTTGATCGCATTTTCGATCAGGTTTTGCAGGCATTCGCCAAGGCGATCTGCATCACAGGAAAGAATGCAGTCATCATATCTGTGTACGATAAATTCCGTTCCCGAAATGCTGAGCTGAGGTGCATATCTCGCATAGATCTTCATGATGATCTGACTCAGGAACACCTCGCCCTGTGTGACTTCAAAGCTCATGAAATCCTCACTTGCGGCTTTGGTGATCTCGCTGACAAACTGCTCGATCTCGTCCGCGCGCGCATTGATGCTCTCCGCGGCACTGCGGCGTTTTTCTTCATCGCTGTATATTCCCCGTGCAAGCGCCTTTGCATTCAGCTTGATCGCAGAGAGCGGCGTTTTGATGTCATGAGAAAGTGAGAGCAGGAGCAGTTTCTTGTCCCTCTGCATGGAAAGCTCCTTCTTCCGGTCGTCCTCAATCTTCTCACGCAGAAAATTTACTCCCCATGTGAACTTACCGAAGAAACGGCTTTTTTCTTCGGGTATCAGTACGGCAAGATTGCCCCTTGCAAGCTCCTGCGGAACTTCGTTCAGTCTGTCGAATGGTGCGATGATATGCCTGTAAATGTACAAAAGCAGACCGACCATCATCAAAAAAACAGCACACAGCACTAAATTTATTATGAGCATTCCATGTTGATTACTGTCTGTTGAATACTCAACACGATATAATGTACCACTTATTTTGGTGATAAGATAATGCTCGTCCGAGGTGTACAAACCACCGTCATCAGCCGTGAATACTCCCGTAATATATGGATAATTTTCAAGGTCATAGCTGCCTGTTTCGGCTATTTCGTCCGCAAGGCGTTTAGCTTCCACACGGTACATACCGTCCGCCGCCTTTTCCTGTCTTATTAGGACAATATTCAGCACCGCCGCAAGTATCAGGAATATCGCAAGTACTGCAATGCACAGCTTTCTGAACGCCCTCATACGAACTTATACCCCACGCCCCAGACGGTCAGCAGACGCTTGGCATTTTTCGGATCATCGCCCAGTTTTTGCCGCAGACGGTTGATATGCACATGAAGGGTTTGCAGCTCCGAATCACTGTCACTGCCCCATACCGTTGAAAATAAATATTCTTTTTTCAGCGCCTTGCCCTGATTTTCGATAAGTAATGCCAGCAGGTCAAATTCCTTTGCGGTAAGCTCTGCGGGTTTGCCGTCGATATCTACGGTCTTATTTGCGAGATTGAGCGTGACACCGCTTGCTGAGAGCATATTCCGCTGATACCTTCGCTTGAAGATGCCCTTGATCTTTGCAAGCAGAATATCTATATCATAGGGCTTCTCGATGTAATCATCAGCCCCTAAATCCAATCCGTTCAGCTTATCTTCCTTGTCTGTCCTTGCGCTGACTATGAGTATCGGCGTATCAGCATTCTCACGCAGCTTTGAGCATACTGCAAATCCATTCATATCAGGCAGATTGATGTCAAGCACCACGAGCCTTGCGCCGTATCGCTCGAAAAGCTGTACAGCTCGTTCTCCGCTTTCCACTGCCGACACAGTATACCCCTCGGTACGCAGAAAATCCGTAAGCAGTATTTGAAGTTCCTTATCGTCCTCAACAATCAGAATATCGGTCATAAAAAATCACCACCTACCACTATTGTACCATATCGGCGGCAATATTACAAGTATCACCAGCCCTGTTCCATCAGCCAATTATTCAGTTCTCTTTCACGGTCACGCAGTTCCTTTTTTCCATCGTCAAAGTGTCCCATTTCCTTTTCTCCCATGATACCGCCGTCCACGATGTACAGCACACGGCTGCACTTGGCGGCTACTTTGGGATCATGGGTCACGCACATGACCGTTGTGCCATCACGGTTAAGGGATAAAAGCTCATTCATGACCTCATCGGAGCTTTTACGGTTGAGTGCGCCAGTCGGTTCATCTGCAAATATCATCTTCGGGTTATTTATCATACTGCGGCAGATGCAGGCTCTCTGGAGCTGTCCGCCCGATACCTCGTTGATGTCATTTCCGCCAACATCGTCTATATCGAGCCGATGCATGAGCTGCCGTCCGCGTTCTTCGGTATCCTTGCGGCTTTCGGTATTTTTCTTCGACTTTACCGCAGGAAGAATGATGTTATCCAGTATGGAAAGGTTTTTCATCATATACATCTGCTGGAAGATAAATCCCATTTCATCAAGGCGCAGCTGTGACAAAGCCTTGTCGGAGAGCTTGGCTGTTTCCTTGCCGTTAAAGATGACCTCGCCTGCGGTCACTCTGTCCATACCCGAAACACAGTAGAGCAGTGTACTTTTACCTGAGCCCGACGGTCCCATGACCGCCACCATTTCCCCCTCATTTATGGTAAGGTCGATATTTTTCAGAACATTGTTCTGACGCTTGTTAACGATATATGTCTTGCAAAGCCCCTTTGTCTGTAAAACTGTATTCATTGTGTTTACCTCCGTTTATTCGAGTTATTCAATGCTTGCGGTGTCGCTTGATTTTATAGCTTTTGTGTAGAGTGCGGTAAGCGCTGCACTTAAAACAGTAACGCAGAAAATTATGACAGGGTATGCTCCGAATATCTCAAGAACATTGAATTGATATTCAATATTGCCGATAGCACCCATCATTCCGAAAATAGGATCAATTATCAGTTTAGTCAGCGGCATCAGCAAAGCCGAAGCTGTTACTATTGCTATAATAACCGTTATACCGAAACGCATAGTGTGATACAATATTACAGAACCGCTGTCGAACCCAACTGCTTTCAGCAGAGCTATTTCTGATCGCTCCTTTGAGATGAAACTGCGTTCCATAAGTACTGCAAGCAGAATGATTATGATAAGGGAGAGCATCAGCACCAGATTTTTTACTGCCGCGATCATATCTCCCACACCCATACAGTCTTTGACAAAGCCTTTGGTGTCGAATATGTTCTGATTGTCAAAGATATCTTTCAGCTTTTCTATCCGTTCCTCTATGACCGCCTTGTCGGGGTGATCATCAAAGTTTATCTGATACGCAAATGAAGATGTCATCAGGCTGTCGGGAATGCTTACATCTTCATGAAATCTTGCACACTCGCCTAAATTATTGAAGCACTGAAAGTATGCAGTTATGATGAATTCTCTTTTCTCACCGCCGATGTTCACGGTCACTCTGTCGCCTATTTCAGCGCCCAGCTTTTCGGAAATCTGCTTTGTCACCGCTATCTCATCAGGTTTTATGGGTGCGGAGCCGTCGGTGTAATCATAATCGGTAGTCTTGGTGTCCATGCAATTTAAGAAGTTTACCTGAAAGCTGCCGTTTTTCGCTGTAACAGGCAGCTTGTACCAGGCCTCCAGATAAACATTGCCCGGCATATCGTTTTCCGCAAGAATATTCACTATCTCGTCTTCCGTTTCACGAATAGTCTTTGCACCCGCAATGATTTCCATAGCCCTTGTTGAATTGTTCATATACACGTCGCTTTCGGTTATTGACAGAAGATACAACAGGCTGCCGCTGTCAAGGGTATTGGCTGTCACTGCAAGTATCATAACAAGTGCTGTACATATTGCAAATACCGCTGTGAGTATGCCGTACTGTTTAGGCTCGCTTGTAACATCGTTAAGTGCCAAAAAGCCTGTGCTGCTAAATTTGCTTTTGCCAAGGCTCAGCAGACTGCGTTTCCTGAAGCGTTCGCCTGTCTGACCGCTGCGGACTGCATCTATCGCAGATAGCTTTTCTATCCGCCTTGTACTGCTCCAACCGAAAAGCATTATTATCAACACCACGGCGATACAGCAGACAACACTTATGATCATACCGTTGTCATTTCCAAGCACCATATTTTCGCTGACACTTTTAAGCAGCAAGTTTCCAAACGGCACACTTCCGAAATAACCAATGACCGCCCCTGCAAGGGTAATGCCTAAATACTTCACGAGATACAGCATTCTTATAGAGCTGTTATTAAGCCCTATAGCCTTCATAACACCGATCTCACGGAATTCTTCTGCGATCGTGAAACGGATCGTGAATCTCAATACTACGAATGACACGATCAGCAGTCCGGCACTGACCACAAGAATTATAGCCGCCACAAGCATATTCATGATGTATGTCATTTTTATAAGGTCACGGTCGCCGGAAAACAACATTCCATTCTGTTCGTTAAGCTCCGATTCAAGAGCCGCCGCATTGTCGGTGTCGATGTCGTAAACATGACCGCAACTGTAAGTATGTATAGTTTCATCAGCCGTGAGTGTTTCAAAGTCCGCACTGTTGATAAGAAGTCTGGGGTTCCCCATCATTTCAGAGCCGAGCAGAGCATCCTTTGCGAAACCTGCAACTTCAAGCAGCAACTTTGTGTCACCAAGCTCCACATAAAATCTCTCACCGATCTTTACACCCTCACGCTTAGGCACTGATCCTGTTATATATACTTTTCCTTTTTCTACATCTGTTATGACCTCGTTATCCATGCCAAAAAAATTCTGTTTTGTGTTGTTTATATCGCATATCAGTGCAATATTTGAAAATTCCATAAGCTTACCGCTATCTGTTTTCAGATCATCGCAAGAGGCATTCACCACATTATATGTCTTGTATCCCGAAACATTTTCACTGTGTTTCAGTATTTTCGATATGGTATCTTCTCCACCTGTACTGCGTTCGATGATAAAATAATCACCGAGCTCGGCTTTCTCAAAATAATAGTCAAGACCGCCCACGACCGCAATAATATTATTGACACTCGCCGCCGCAAACATGGAACACAGCACCACGAACAGCAGCAGTATGATGTTCATGGTCTTCTTGCGTTTCAGGTCTTTTTTCAGTATCCTCCAAAACATAGGTTTACCTCCGTATCTTGTATCAGGTTTCTTTATGCTTAGATTATATCATAGAAATTCTTAACAAGTCTTTAACTTTTGAAAAGCTGCTATAAAAGATTCTTACCATTTTTCTGTATTCTTCAAAAACGCAAAGCACCTCGGATAATTCTTCTCAATATCATTAGTCAGAGGATTTTCCTTTACCTCTTCTATCGTATGAATAAACTCGTCCGAGAACTCAGCGGCGTGAATATCACCCGCATGGAGGTTGTAAATCATATCAATCATTGTAAGCACCCTTTCGGTAATAATTTAGCTTGCTGTACCTGTCTTACAATGTTTGATTGAAAACTTCTCTATGCCTACTGTCATAAGGACCAGGGCATGAAGCAGCTGATGTTCGGCGGTGGTGTCATCCTCATCGGTACGCAGCTTATCCCGCTGCTCTCCGACCTTTTCGGTTAATCAACAAGCGATAGGAGGAAAACTCGCCATTGTTCGATAATATTTTCGCAGCAATCGAAAAATGAATGAGGGAACTTCTTTCCGGTATGGTGGAGTCCAACCTGAGTACGATGTTCACAGCGGTCAACCAACAGATCAGTGAAATCGCTGCTCAGGTCGGGCAGACACCGCAAGGGTGGAACAGTAGCATTTTCAGCATGATCCGTAACATTTCGGATTCGGTGGTCATTCCCATTGCAGGAATTATCATTACGCTGATCCTCTGCTACGAACTGATTTCGATGCTGACGGAACGGAACAATCTGCACGATGTAGACACATGGATGTTCTTCAAGTATTTCGTAAAGATGTGGATCGCAGTCTATCTCGTCAGCCACACGTTCGATATTGTTGACATTGGGCAGTCGGTGGTGAACGCTTCCTCCGGCATCGTCCGTGGCAATACGGAAATTGATATTAGTTCTCTTTCCATGCAGATGCAGGCGGCAATGCCTATAATGCGATTGGCAAACTGGTGACGCTGGCACTGGAAAGCCTTGTTGTAAGTTGGTGTCTGAAAATTCTGTCGGTGGTTATCACGGTGATAATATACGGCAGAATGATTGAAATTTACCTCTACACTTCGCTTGCTCCGATTCCTTTTGCAACCATGAGCAACCGTGAATGGAGTCATGTGGATACGAACTATTTCCGAGGACTGTTCGCTCTGGCGTTTCAGGCTTTTTTAATGATGGTCTGCGTGGCAATCTATGGCAGCATCCGGGTATTTTCGGATATTCACTCGGCTTTGTTCGGCACGATGGCGTACACGGTGATTCTTTGCTTCTCGCTTCTCAAAACGGGAAGTCTGTCCGAACAGATCTTCGGCAGTCACTAAATCCGGGAAAATCCAATGAAAGAAAAAGACAGCAGACAACGCCGTTTCTCGGCGGCGGTCTGGCTGTTCTGGTAATCAATGGCCTATGTAACGATTCCTAAAGACCTTTCCAAAGTGAAAAACAAGGTCTTTCTGAACCTGACGAAACGCCAGCTTGTGTGTATTGGGTTTGTGGCGGGCATCGGCGTTCTGTTCTATTTTCTCATGCACGGTACGCTGGAGACGAGCAATGCAGCGGCAGGCATGGTGCTTCTGATGATGCCGGAATTTTTCTTTGCTCTGTACGAGAAAAATGGAATGCATCTTGAAACCATCCTGACGAATTTCATCAGCGTCCAATTCAAACGCCCTGCGGTACGCTGCTATGAGATCGAAAACTTGTATGACAGGAAACTGGAAACAGCAGCACCGATTCAGCGGAAAGGAGGCTTTATTGGTAAAAAGTGAACCGAAGAAGAAACCGCAGTTCGGCGGCTTCTTCCAGAAGTTCTTCCGTAAACCCGAAAAGAACCAGAAAGAGCAGAGATTGACCGTGCAGCGTTCCATTCCATATCTGGAAATGGGGCGTGACGGTATCTGTCGGGTGGGGGAACATCTGTATTCCAAAACTGTTTGATTCTATGATATCAATTACCAACTTGCCCAAAATGAGGATAAGAACACCATCTTTGAAAGCTGGTGCGACTTCCTCAACTACTTCGATGCCAGCATCCGCTTTCAGTTGTCGTTCATCAACCACAAAAGCGACATGAGCGAGTACAACAAGGTTATTCAGATCGAGCCGCAGCACGACCAGTTCGATGATGTGTGCATGAAATATGTGCAGATGTTGAAACAGCAGCTTGCCAAGGGCAACAATGGTCTGGTACGGACAAAGTACATCACGTTCAGCATCGAAGCAGGAGGCAAAGCCCCGGTTAGAGCGTATCGAAACCGATATTCTCAATAATTTCAAGGTGCTGGGCGTGGAACGGCTTCAGATTATGTACGAAACCTTTCATCAGGAGGAACAGCAGAAGTTCGATTTCAGCTATGACCGCATATTGCAGAGCGGCATGACAACGAAAGACTTCATTGCCCCGACCAGTTTCCTGTTCAAAAGCGGCAAGGACTTTATGATGGGTGACACCTATGGTGCTGCATCTTATCTGAACATCCTTGCCCCGGAACTGACAGACAAGGTGCTGGCCGAGTTTCTGGACATGGACAAGAATCTGGTCGTCAGCATCCATGTGCAGTTGGTAGACCAGTTGAAAGCCATCAAACTTATCAAGGGCAAAATTACTGATCTTGATCGTATGAAAATCGAGGAACAGAAGAAAGCTGTGCGGTCTGGTTATGATATGGAAATTATTCCGAGTGACCTTGCAACTTATGGTGGCGAGGTCAAGAAGATTCTGGACGATTTGCAGAGCCGTAATGAAAGGCTATTCCTTGTTACGGTGCTTTTCCTCAATACGGCCAAGACCAAGCAGGAGTTGGATAGTGCTGTGTTTCAGATTGCTGGTATCGTTCAGAAGTTCAACTGCACTCTGAACCGTCTGGACTATTTTGCAGAAGCAAGGGCTTATGAGCAGCCTGCCGCTTACAAATAATCTCGTTCCCATCAAACGCACACTGACTACCACTTTCACCGCGATTTTTGTGCCGTTCACCACGCAGGAGCTTTTTATGGAGGGCGATTCCCTCTATTATGGTCTGAACGCGGTTTCCAATAACATGATTATGGCAGACCGCAAGCAACTAAAAAATCCCAACGGCCTGATTCTCGGAACACCCGGCAGCGGTAAGTCGTTCAGTGCAAAGCGTGAAATCACCAACGTGTTCTTCACTACAACGGACGATATTATCGTTGCAGACCCGGAAGGCGAGTATTATCCGCTGGTGGAAGCGTTGGGCGGTCAGGTCATTCATATCTCGTCCACCAGTAAGGACTACATCAATCCGATGGACATCAATCTGAACTATGCGGACGATGATAACCCGCTGGGCATGAAATCGGATTTTATTCTTTCCCTGTGCGAACTTATTATGGGTGCACGGGATGGCATGGAGCCGGAAGAAAAATCGGTCATTGACCGCTGCCTGCCGCTGGTCTATCAGAAGTATCTGAATGACCCGAAGCCGGAGAATATGCTCACCCTCGGTGATCTGTACGACTGCCTGTGGGAGCAGAAAGAGCGGCAGGCACAGCGTATCGCCACGGCACTGGAAATTTACGTCAACGGTTCGCTGCGAGTGTTCAACCACCAGACGAATGTGGAACTGGATAATCGCACATTATCTGCTTCGACATCAAAGAGCTGGGCAAACAGCTTAAAAAGCTGGGTATGCTCATTGTTCAGGATCAGGTCTGGAACCGTGTTACCGTCAACCGCAACAACAAAAAGAACACGCGATACTATATAGACGAGTTCCACCTCCTGCTGAAAGAGGAACAGACCGCAGCATACAGCGTGAAAATCTGGAAGCGGTTCCGAAAATGGGGCGGTGTCCCCATGGGCATCACACAGAACATCAAAGATTTGTTGGCCAGCCGGGAAATTGAAAATATCTTCGAGAACAGTGATTTTATTTATATGCTTAACTAAGCATCCGGCGACAGACAGATTCTTGCCAAGCAACTTAATATTTCACCGTTCCAGTTGTCGTATGTGACGAACAGCAACGAGGGCGAGGGGCTGCTGTTCTATGGCAACACGATTGTCCCATTCAAAGATAAGCTCGATACTTCGCTGAAACTGCACAGCTTGATGACCACCAAGCCCAATGAGATGGGAAAATATAAGGAGAAAAAAGGAAGCATGAACACACCAATGTCATTAACTTAAAACGGCTCTTGAATGGCAAGCAGAATGTCTGGAAGTATCAAAATGGCGAGGAAAAGAGCG
>PPYF01471079.1_pt1 | contig 12478 bp, 9 predicted proteins | sample 1559871 | NCBI WGS metagenome assembly PPYF01 (sample SAMN08240021, study PRJNA423297) | Human gut metagenome, whole genome shotgun sequencing project. | reverse complement strand
AAAGACTGGAGTCTATCAAAAAGAGACTGTATAATATAGAATGTTTATACTACCAGCAGACCAAACAATATCAGAAAGCACTAGAAGCCGCAAAGATGCAGGAAAAAGAAGAACGCCGTTTAAGCGAAAGCATACTTAGCAGCATCCATTACCGCACACAGGGAGAAATCTACCAAAAGATGGGGAATATGAATCTGGCGGTCAAATATCTGCAAATGTACATCAACACGGATGACTCTTTGAAAATAGCCAATGAGCAAGTGGCCAGCAGCGAATTCGCCACCTTATTAAATGTAGAAAAACTCAATGCCGAAAAGAAAGAACTCATGCTTCAGGCACAACAGAAGGAGTTGCATAATAAAACAACCTTGATTATTTCATTGATTATTTTATTAGGTATTTTATTCATATTCCTTTATAGAGAAAACTTCCTGAAACGCAAACTGAAAGTTTCGGAAGCCGAACTTAAAATAAGGAATGAAGAACTTATGGTATCGAGGGAAGAATTGCGTAAAGCCAAAGATATAGCGGAGGCAAGCAGCCGGATGAAAACAACGTTTATCCAAAGCATGACGCACGAAATCCGCACACCGCTCAACTCTATCGTAGGCTTCTCGCAGGTATTAAGCGACCATTACAGCAATAGTCCGGAAACACAGGAGTTTGTCAATATCATCAAAAGCAACAGTAACGACTTGCTTCGACTGGTGACTGATGTGCTCACGCTGTCCGAACTGGATCAATATGAACAACTGCCCACTGACGCCGAAACAGACCTTCATGCGATCTGTCAACTTGCATCTGAAGTTGCCAAAGATAACACGCAGAAAGATGTAGAAGTTTTATTCGAACCTGAAAGAGAAAGCCTGCTCATACGCAGTAATTCGGAACGTATATCACAAGTATTGAACAACCTGGCACATAATGCCACTAAATTTACAACTCATGGCAGTATTCGCATCGCTTATTCCGTATTGGAAGCTGAAAAGAAAATTGAAATCAGTGTGACCGATACAGGAACAGGCATCCCGAAAAACCAACAGGAAGCAATATTTGAACGTTTCTACAAAATGAACTCTTTCACGCAGGGCACCGGGCTCGGACTTCCGATTTCTGGATTGCCAATCAGTAACTACTGATAGCCGGAACTGCCCGGACGGTTCTTTGTTTATCGCCTTGAAAGGTGAGTCGTTCAACGGTAATGCATTTGCCAAATTAGCGCTGGACTCCGGATGCGCGTTTGCCATTATCGATGAAATACAGTATGCCATAGAAGGCGACCAACGATATATACTTGTAGACGACTGCCTGCAAACCATGCAGCAGCTTGCCAACTATCATCGCCGCCAACTCGGAACGCGAGTGATCGGCATTACGGGCACTAATGGGAAGACAACCACCAAAGAGTTAATTTCCAGCGTTCTCTGCCAAAACCATAATGTGCTTTATACTTTAGGTAATCTCAACAACCATATCGGTGTACCGACTACCCTGCTACGGTTAAAACCGGAGCATGACCTTGCCGTCATTGAGATGGGCGCCAACCATCCGGGGGAAATCAAGTTTCTTTGCGAAATAGCCGAACCGGATTATGGTATTATCACTAACGTAGGCAAAGCTCATCTGGAGGGATTCGGTTCTTTCGAAGGAGTTATCAAGACCAAAGGAGAGCTTTATGATTTCCTCCGCAAGAAAGATGCCATCACCTTTATCCATCACGATAACGCCTATTTGATGAATATTTCACAGGGATTGAACCTGATTTCTTATGGAACAGAAGATGATCTCTATGTCAATGGCCGGATTACCGGCAATTCGCCTTATCTTGCTTTCGAATGGAAAGCCGGTAAAGACGGTGAAGCTCATCAAGTCTGTACACAATTGATCGGAGAATATAATTTCCCCAATGCCCTGGCTGCAATCACTATCGGACGTTTCTTTGGAGTGGAAGCAAAGAAGATCGATGAAGCTCTGGCAGAGTATACGCCACAGAACAACCGTTCCCAACTTAAAAAGACGGAAGATAACACGCTTATCATTGACGCATACAACGCAAACCCAACCAGCATGATGGCTGCCTTGCAAAACTTCCGGAACATGACAGTCCCTCACAAGATGCTCATATTAGGAGATATGCGCGAACTGGGTGCTGAAGGACCGGCCGAGCATCAGAAAATCGTTGACTACATCAAAGAAAGTGATTTTGAGAAAGTATGGCTCGTGGGAGAACAGTTTGCCGCACGTGAACATTCTTTTAAAACTTATGCAAATGTGCAGGAAGTTATAAAGGATTTGCAAGAAGATAAACCCAAAGGATATACCATTCTTATTAAAGGTTCCAATGGAATCAAGCTTAGTTCAACGGTAGAATTTCTATAAAGCCGGAATGGTAAACTTCAAATGATAAATGATAAACGGTGAATAATGGTTGACTATATCATATCCATTATTCACCGTTTATTATTTGCCATCGTTCACGGCTTATCGTTCACCTTTGTTGTTCATAGGTTGCCTTTTACTATTTATTTATTTTCATCCTCGGCCGTACGACATAATAGGCCACTAAACTAGCCAGAATCGCCCCTGTTGTATTGGCCGCAAAATCCAACCAGTCACCACCCCGGTAAGTAGTACAGTATTATATTTCTTAATATAAGATAGCATATCTAAATAATATTACAATTTTCGTGCAAATATAAGTATCATTTTCTATATTTGCACTTTAACTCGTATATTTTATAACGATTTGTAAGATAAAACAAGATTTATGGCAAAAAATGATAGAGCGAACTTCGGCAGCAAATTAGGGGTCATACTCGCTTCTGCCGGCTCTGCAGTTGGGTTGGGTAATATATGGAGGTTTCCATACGAAACAGGAAATCATGGAGGTGCCGCTTTTATACTGATCTATTTAGGTTGTATCTTTCTCTTGGGACTGCCTATTATGATTGCCGAGTTCCTGATAGGACGCCGATCAAGAGCCAACACTGCAAGAGCGTATCAAACATTAGCTCCGGGAACGCATTGGCGTTGGGTAGGACGCATGGGAGTATTAGCAGGTTTCCTGATACTTAGTTATTATGCAGTAGTAGCAGGGTGGACACTTGAATATATTCTTGAGGCTGCCACCAATGGCTTTGCCGGAAAAAACTCCGGAGAGTTTATCTCTTCTTTCCAACAATTCTCCAGTAGCCCGTGGCGACCGGTCGTATGGTTGGTAGCATTTTTATTGATTACTCATTTCATCATCGTGAAAGGAGTAGAAAAAGGGATTGAAAAGTCTTCAAAGATCATGATGCCTACCTTGTTTATCATTATCCTTATACTGGTAGTTTGTTCGGTCACTCTGCCGGGAGCTGGTGCGGGTATTGAATTCCTGCTCAAACCCGACTTTAGCAAAGTGGACGGAAATGTGTTTTTAAGTGCTATGGGACAGGCTTTCTTCTCTTTGAGTCTGGGTATGGGATGCCTTTGCACCTACGCCTCTTATTTCAGTAAAGAAACCAACCTGACTAAAACAGCTTTCAGTGTAGGAATCATTGATACTTTTGTGGCAATACTAGCCGGATTTATCATCTTCCCGGCAGCCTTTTCGGTTGGCATACAACCGGATTCAGGTCCCAGTCTGATCTTTATCACGCTGCCTAATGTATTCCAACAGGCATTTGGCGGAGTTCCCGTACTAGCATACATATTCTCTGTAATGTTCTACGCATTGTTGGCGATGGCTGCTTTAACTTCTACCATTTCTTTGCATGAAGTAGTAACCGCTTATCTTCACGAGGAGTTCAATCTTTCCCGTGGAAAAGCAGCAAGGTTAGTCACCGGCGGTTGTGTCTTTCTCGGAATATTCTGTTCATTATCATTGGGAGTCATGAAAGGATTCACCGTTTTCGGACTGGGAATGTTCGATCTCTTCGACTTCGTAACAGCTAAAATCATGTTACCGCTTGGCGGACTGTGTATCTCCCTCTTTACCGGATGGTATCTGGATAAAAAGATTGTATGGTCAGAGATTACCAATGACGGCTCGTTAAAGATACCGGTATACAAGCTTATCATCTTTATATTAAAATATATCGCACCAATCGCCATCTCACTGATATTTATCAATGAACTGGGACTAATCAAGCTATAATGTGGAAAGACTTCCTTTATTATACTAAAACCGAACGACAAGGCATTATCGTCCTTGTCGTTCTTATTTTAGGAGTATATGCAGCTCCTGAACTCTTTGCCTTTTTCACTCGTGCCGAAGATACCGGCTGCACAAAGAATGAGAAATCCGATCAAGAATATAATGACTTTGTTGCCTCTCTCCGGGAAACAAAACCTCACAACAGGTTCGGTCATTCTTTTCCATCAACCCCTCAAAGGGAAATCAAGCTTACGATGTTTGATCCGAACACCGCGGACTCTACTACTTTCCTTTCACTCGGATTACCATCCTGGATGATAAAGAATATCCTGCACTATCGCCATAAACAAGGCAAATTCCGCCATCCGGAGGATTTTCGGAAGATATACGGACTCACAGAAGAACAATACCAGACTCTTCATCCTTATATCCAAATTACAGAAGATTTCAGTTCGAAAGATAAAGATACAACACGGTTATTAACCGTACAAAGCATACAACGGGACACACTTGTGAAATACCTCCCGGGAACTGTCGTCAGCCTCAACTCTGCTGATACCACCGAACTTAAAAAGATTCCGGGAGTCGGAAGCAATATTGCCCGGATGATCGTAAATTACCGCGAACGGCTGGGGGGCTTTTGCCGGATAGAGCAGTTACAGGAGATTCATCTGAAAGCAGAAAGACTCCGCCCGTGGTTTTCTATTGACACCGATCAGATACACCGTATCAATTTAAACAAAGCCGGTATGGAACGAATGATGCGTCATCCATATATAAACTACTATCAAGCGAAGGTCATCATAGAATATGTAGAGAAGCGACTATAAATATATAGCTAAAAGATAGAACACTTGCAAGGCTCTACCTTTTTGGTATACATTTTTAGAAGTTAGGTTCTCTAATTAATATTTTTTAATCATACCATCCACCATATGGACTGTCCGGTCCGTGATTTTGGCAAGTCCCTCGTCATGCGTCACTATGACAAAAGTCTGCCCCAGACGGTCCCTCAAATCGAAGAACAGTTGATGTAAATCTTCTTTATTATGTGTATCCAGACTACCGGATGGTTCGTCTGCCAGAATAACTGCCGGGTCGTTAATCAAAGCCCGCGCTACCGCTACCCGTTGTTTCTCACCTCCCGACAGTTCATTCGGTTTATGAGAAGCCCGGTCAACCAGTCCCATGAAATCCAGAATCTTCATGGCACGGTCATTTGCCTCTTTGGAAGAAACGCCTGCAATGAGAGCGGGAATCATCACATTTTCCAATGCTGTAAACTCCGGCAACAGTTGATGAAACTGGAAAACAAAACCGATATTCTTATTACGGAACGCAGATAGTTCTTTCTCTTTCATCCGGCTTACTACTGTTCCGTCAATCTGCACCGTACCTGCATCCGGTTCATCAAGAGTGCCCATGATTTGCAACAAAGTCGTTTTACCGGCACCGCTCGGGCCTACGATACTGACAATTTCTCCTTTATTGATTTCCAGATCAATGCCTTTCAACACCTGTAATGAGCCGAAACTCTTCGTTATACCTTCTAGTTTTATCATAATAGCCTTTATAATCGTTTAATGACATATTCAGCCAGATAGCACCCAAACACGGCCGGCATATAACTGACTGTTCCACACGTCGATTTCTTATTCTGTTCATCATCCGTCAGCAACACGGCTTTCGGATCGGCTTGTTCCGTACTGAACACTACCGGAAGTTTCCGTTTCATTCCCATCTTCTGCAAGCGTTTCCGTACCGCCTTGCTCAAACCGCAATGATACGTCTCCCAAAGATCGGCAAAACGAACTTGGGTGATGTCACTCTTCGCTCCTGCCCCCATACTGGAAACAATCTTTATACGACGTTTCATCGCCTCATAAATCAGAAAGCATTTCGGACTGATCGTATCAATAGCATCTACTATAAAATCATATTGATTGGCATCCAACAGTTCCGGTATATTCTCATCTTTCAGGTAGACGGGCAGAACGGTCAATTCGATATCCGGATTTATATCTTTATAACGGGCAGCCAATACTTCCGCTTTCGCCTTTCCCAATGTGGAATGCATGGCCGGCAACTGACGATTCATATTGGTAGGCTGCACTGTATCGGCATCTACAATCGTCATCCGTCCGACTCCTGCGCGGCAGATCATCTCGGCGGCGTAAGCTCCCACTCCACCCAATCCCACGACCAATACGTGCGCGTTCCGGATGCGTTCCATCTTTTCCTCTCCTAACAGGAGTGCTGTTCTCTGTTGCCAGTCGTATCTTTCCATCAGTTTTTCTTTAACCATTTATAGAACCATTTACCCACTTTCTCATAATGTTGAGACTCATTATGTCCACGCGGATCAGAGAATGACACAATTTCCTGCGGTTCTCCAAACTGATCGGGATAGATGATAATCAAACTATTATTAGAGAAATATTTTCCCAGTTGCGCTGGCAGACGTTCAAAAGAGGTATCGTAAGAGATAGACCCGCGACGGGCAGAAACAACCACCAGCAAGTGGTCATAATTCACCTGTCCTGTCAATAACAGGAGATCTTCCCATTCTTCCAGGATGGAAAATTCTGTCGGGGTACCTGCATGTCTTTTCTTCACCAGTTGCTGAAGGCGCATCAATGTACGCTCATTGGCAAAGAAATGCACCCGACAGCCGAGGATACTTCCCATACGGCAGAAATGTTCCACCCACTTTGAGAAACCCGATTCATATTCAGCCTTTGGCGGAACGGCAATATTAATTCGGCGCAGGGTGTTAACCGGCATCAGGAATTTGGCAATCATCACTTCACGATGCGTACCTTTCAATAGGCTTTCAGCCAGATGTCCGAAGAAAGAGTCGACAATATTAGCCTTCCGGTGCAAACCGATCACAACATCCGTAGCTTCATATTCTTTAATCGTATGGATAATCCCCGAAGCAATATTCAAATCATAACGGCTCACCATCGTGACAGGCACATCGGCGGCAGCGGCAATCATAGCAGCCTTCTCCAAATTCCGTTTGCCCTGCTGCTCTTTCTTCTCCGAACTGTTATTGTCATTAATCACATTCAATGCCACCAATGCATTCTTTTGCTTGGCATCCTTTATCACCAAAGCCAGATTAACCAAATCTTCAATCGTCTCCGGATTAGCGACCGGAATCAGTATCTGTTCCTTATTTATCTGTTTAGCCTCTTCTTCCGCTTGCACATTTTCATCCAGAGCGAAACGGCGGGCCGAACGTTCGGTCACCAAAGAACTGATGACGCAAGTGAAAAGTATCATCACTACCGTGCCGTTCAATACATCATCATTCAACAAGCGTTCTCCATTCTCCATAATGATTTCATGGCCGATCAGTACTGCTGCCAGTGTAGCCGCAGCCTGCGCATTACTCAAGCCAAATATCATGCTCCGTTCATTCGACTGCATCCGGTATATCTTCTGCGTGATCCAAGCAGCCAACCATTTACTAAAGGTCGCCACCACCGTCATTACAATAGCCACCTTCAATGCTTCACCTCCGGTAAACAGGCTCCTTACATCAATAATCATCCCGACGCCAATCAGGAAATAAGGAATAAACAAGGCATTTCCCACAAACTCCAGGCGGTTCATCAAAGGAGATACATGAGGAATCAAACGATTCAACACCAAGCCTGCCAGGAAAGCACCTAAAATTCCTTCCATTCCCACGAATTCCATCAATCCTCCTCCGAGGAAGACCATTGCCAGCACAAACACAAACTGCATCACGCTGTCATCATACTTCCGGAAGAACCAACGCCCGATACGGGGAAAGAAGAAAACAATCAGGAATCCGAGAAAAGCCACTTTTGCCACAAGGAATACCCAAAACCAACCATCAACAGTGCCTTTAAACATACCACCTATGACGGCAAGAATAATCAAAGCAAGAGTGACGGTGACAGCCGTCCCCCCAATGGTTATATTGACGCTGCGCAAACGCGACAATCCATAACGGCTAATAATAGGATAGGCTATTAAAGTATGGGAAGCATACATACTTGCCAACAACACCGCCGTGAGAAAGCCATAACCCAGCATACTCATACTACTCCATATTCCCAACGCCATCGGAATCAGAAAGGTGAGCCAGCCGAACACAACACTTTTCGTTCGGTTTTTCTTAAAGTCCTCCATATCCATTTCGAGTCCGGCAAGGAACATGATATAATATAATCCCACTTTGCCGAAGAGTTCGAAGCTACTGTCCCGATCGAGCACATGAAAACCGTGTTCGCCAATCAATACACCCGCCAGAATCATGCCTATAATATGAGGTATATGAAGACGTCCGAGGATCATCGGAGCAAAGAGAATGATAATCAATACCAAAAAGAATACCCAAGTCGGGTCGGTAATCGGTAAGGTTAAATTAAAATCAAACAGGTTCATAGGCTGTGGCTTTAGGAATTCAATGCAAAGGAACAAAAAAGTTTGCAGAATCACAATGAATGTCCAGACGTATTATTCAGTAGTCAATTACTCACCTTACTACTTCTTTTCTCCCGCTTACCTATTAGGATATATTTCGTTAGGCAATCTTACTTCGTTACACTATAGTATCTCTTGCGGATAACTATAGTGTAACGAAGTAAGATTAGGTAATAAACCCGTTGGCGGAATTAAATTAGCGCATATTTAATTCTACCAATAGGTCTTTGATTTTTGTAGTTAATATATTGTAGGATTGTCAGTGCGCTAATTTTGCCGATAATCCGGGTAAACAATCCTTCTATATCTTTCGCATAATTTCGTTCAATCATAAACTGGTCACAAAGCTGTGAGAATAATGTTTCTATTCTTTTTCTTGCTTTGGCGAAGCCTGCAAATGTCGGTTCCCAATCTTTTTGATTGCTTCTATAGGGAACTTCCAATCGGATATGGGCGGTTTCAAAAAGTTCCAATTGCACATCTGCGTTGATATATCCTCTATCGCCAATTACCGTGCAGTTTGAGTAATCTACTTTCACGTCTTTCAGATAGTGAATGTCATGTACGCTTGCTTTGGGCAGGTCAAAGGAGTGGATAACACCACTTAATCCGCAAACGGCATGTAACTTATAACTGTAGTAATAAATCCCTTGAGATGCACAATAGCCAAACGATGGAGCTTTTTCTATATCATTTTACCCATAGAACATCGTTTAGCACGGGCAAGACGACAAATTTCTATTGGTTTTGAATCTATACAGAAGTAGTCGTCACCGCCATCAATCGATTCCGCAATCTTTTTTAGAATGGAAGCACAAAGAGATGCCGTGAATTTTCGCCTGTCATTATAGTGCCGACGGGATATTAAATGAGTAATCACCGATTTGTACTCTTGCAGTTTAGCAAACAAAAGGGATTCACTGTCAATGCCGATGGATTCGGAAGCCATACCCAGAGCAACCACTTCCAGGTCAGAAAATCTGGGGAAGACCCCACATCGAGGCATATTTCCTTGCGCATTGACCAAATTCCCTGCAAACTGCTTGCAGATGTCGAGATATTTTGCGAATATTGCATATAGGTTATGCATATATGAATTAGTTATTAATTGATTGGACAACATTAATATACTAATAATTAGTATTATGCACAACTTTTTAGTCATAAATCTTTTATAAATTTAATTCCGCCAACGGGTGTAATAAAGATAATCTTATCAGGCAATGAAACTAATCGTTTACTCCCCGACTGAAGTTAGCTATTACAATAAACCATATTCCCCCCAAAAAACAATACTCTTCATAGTTTGTTTCACTATACCCTCATTACTATTGAAACATATTTCAAGCCTATTGTAATAAAACTTAGAAATAAGCCGCCAAATACTTTTCTTTTTAAATAAAATATTATAGATTTGTATTCAACATCTGTCTAATCGTCAAAAAAATAATCATTCACTATTTAATTAGAAGAATATGAAAAACACCTATCACTTTTTAAATTTGTTCTGCATTGTTATATTGTGTACGATGTGTACAGAAAGCATGAGTAACATTGGTGACGAAATTGATTTAATTTCATCAAGATTACAAAATCCAATTGCAATTCAGTTGTTACAGCAGATGCAACGACAACCTCTTATTTACGAACAAATGAAAGAACAATCAGTAGAAAACGTTATCTCTTTTGAGCACACGGTTATATCTTCATCTTCTCAATATGGAATGTTTTATGCAGTACCTTACACCCAACAAGAAACAATAGAAGGATGTTTCATTATACCTATTCAAGAAGAGCACTACAAGAAATTAAGTGTTCCAATCAATCAAAACATTCAAGGTATGGATAATATGTCAGAGTCTGAAAGATATTTTTCTTCTGTTCAATTCTTAGAATGGGAAGATAAAGGTATCAACACAAATCCAGCATTGTCTGAATATGCCAAATTAGTAGAAAAAGAAGATCAAAAAATCGAAAACGCCCATGATTTACCTCTTCCTATATATTCCCTTCCTACAACACGTGGCTTCTATGATGAAAAATCTTATGCAAGAATTGATCTTGAATACAAGACAACCTATACAAGTTTTTTTGATAATAACGGCTATGCAATTGAAGTAACAGCTCCTAATATTCACGGCATAATGGAAGAACTTAAAAACGGATTTGAACGCGAGAATTGTGTTTTGGAAGCCCTAGTAAGTCATATTGCCCAACAACATTTATCTATCTATGTGTCATTTAACGAAGTGCTGACAGTAATGCAAATAAAAAGAATTATACAAAATGCAACCAGCTACGTCACTGGGCAATATTTTGGCAACAAAGGGACAGTTGCATTTTCATCTCGCTATACTTACACCTATCATATTAATTCCAACCATGAAGAGTCAAATGGAAAGGGAAGTTGTGGCGTATCCGGAGCCTTTCAAGGAGGAAGTCATTCAGGAGGAGGACGCCCAGGTGGTTCAAGTACAGATAGTTCAAAAAAGATAAAAGAAGCTACTATAGAATGTAACGATGCGATTGAACTTCAAAAGAGCAAAGCCTATGAAACTTTCAGTCTTTTAGATAAAGTTGAAAAAGATCCTGTATATCAACAATACATCAACTATGCCGATTATCAAAACACAATATCACAAATAGATAGTCTGGAACATTCAACCAGTCTGTTAGAATTTGAGATTGAAAACGGAGAGAAAGTCTATAGATGTACCCCCATTATAACAGGTACAAAAAAATCTGTTTCAAATGATACAAGCTCTCCCAATCTCATTGTTATCATACACAATCATCCGAACAACACACCTCCTTCTTTCCTAGATGTTATCACTACGGCTTCGATTGCAATGGAAAGCAATAAAGAAAAATTTAGAGGATGCCTCATACATAATGCTAAAGACGAATCATATTATATGCTATATGTTAACAATAAAGAAAAGGCCGCTTCTTTTCATAGCAAATATAAAAAAGAATTAGATAAAGAAACTAATTGGATAAAAAAAGACGGAGATTTTCAGAAAACCATCAACAAATCGAACAAATCATTCTCTAAAATGAATGACAATTATACACAAATATACACATTAGCTTTGCTCCTATTAGAATATGATGCAGGAATCAGTATCATGCAATTTGACAAAGACAAAATTGCTTCCGCATTTTATTGCAAAGAGACATCTAAAGATTTGACAAATAAAAATCGATATATAACCCCATATAAATGCAAATAATTATGAAAAAGAACATCTTTACCTTATTATTTTCCATCTATTGCATCATGTCATACGCACAAGAAAGCACAATAGAATATGTGTATCACCCTTTGTCTGAATTTGGTACTGACACGCTTCGTTTCCTCAAAACAAACTTTGAACGCCAATCGAGTTATTTTAAAGGAAAACCATTTGGAGAAGTTCTCAAATATTATAAAAAAGACCTTCCTGTAAATATATTCTTTACAAACTGGACGAGTCCATACATTGACCCAGAGGGAAAAAGCTACATCGAGAGTCTTACGTTAGGCCATTACGAATACACATATTACCATGCTGCACTAAGAAGTGAAAACACTCGAATACTCACGTTTGACGTTTACATATCCCCAAAACCACGTATTGACAATGGCAAATTTTGGAGAGATATGCCCGATTTTCAGACAGATGAAGAGGAAGCTGAATATGCAAGTGAACTCATAGTGGATCACATTAGAGTATTTTATTTGCGAAAATAAGCATTTTTTCTTCCTAAAGCACCAAACATTAAACAATTTGTTATAATTTTGCAGCCAAATCTTTCCGATTCGACAGGATAAGGAGAGAAATTCAATATTCACAATTTAACAAAAGAAAAAGATGAAAGTAGCTATTGTTGGCGTAA
>PPYF01000455.1_pt1 | contig 12480 bp, 18 predicted proteins | sample 1559871 | NCBI WGS metagenome assembly PPYF01 (sample SAMN08240021, study PRJNA423297) | Human gut metagenome, whole genome shotgun sequencing project. | reverse complement strand
TATCATTGCGTATTGCAATACCGAACCAAGTTTTGAAGATTGTCTTAATGACTTATTTAATATTGAATTTTAGGAGGTATATATAACATGAGAGTGAATCCATATTATGATGCTTCAAAAAGAAGCTTTATTTTGAACCCTCAAAAAGGTATAAGAACTTACAGTGCCTCAACAAACTGGGGTGTAATCAAGTTACTCAGAAAGCTTTTAAAGGATGCAAAATAAAAATAGCCCAGCAATGCTGGGCTATCATATTTTATTTACATGGTAACGGATCCTCTGTGAATCTGTACCTGTGTGACTTCTGTCAAAGTCCGGTAGTTGTGCTTATCATCAGAAATATCATACAAGCTCAAATATATATGTCGACCACGGAAGTTAAGCTGTGCAGGAATGTGATAAAAGTCACTGACGGACTTAACGATCACAGTGGTTGGGTAACATGTGTATCCGTTATGATCCCCAATAAAGCAAGTCGAATAGATACGTCCCAGACGGTACTCAGTGCCATTACAGACAAGTGTTCCGCTGTTTGGTAAACAAACATAGTCACCCCAGATTAAAGTGCTTGTATTCTCATTGTATGAGCTTACAAAAGTCCAACTTGAACCTGGAGCAGGTGCAAAGTCACCTGCTTCAAAGTTTGCTATTACTTCATAAAATGATGGGCTGCATGCCCCTGTTTCAACAGCTGTAGCAAGATAGGTAGCAAGTCGTTCTTGCCCGGTACTGTTTGGATGGAAGCCATCAGAACCAAGGAAACCATCAGCATGTAAAATATAATCTGACCCTGTCAGATACCGCCAATTCTTCCGTTGTGTATTATAAACAGATTTTGCAATCTTTAATCTGTTTTGCACGTTTGGGTCATCCATCCGGTCAACTGACCATGCTACCATAGCGGCAAAGACTTTTGCATTTGGGAATCTGACCTCAGCAGCACCCATAAAAGCATTGATTGCATTTTCGATCTCTGAATAGGTTCCGAACTCATTAAACCCCCCAACTACCAGGATCTGCTTCACGTCATCAGAAGCAGGGACAGCATTTAAAAGCATAAGGAATGAATTAGCAGCTGTTGAGAAAGATGCACCACCATTTGCAGAGATTGTCACGTTCTCAAGACCTGTGTATTTGATAAAGTTTGTAGTCCAGGGCTGTATGTTACCCTCTGGAGTATATCCAACCGTGTAGCTGTCTCCGATGATGATGGTTTTTCCGGAGTGGTTAAAAAGACCATCTCTTTTCTTTAACTTTGTGACATCAGCTGTATTTGTTTCAACCTGTTCTTTTAATGGGTTAATCTGTTCGTTAATTACTTTTGTAGTAGCATCATTTACTACTTTTCCAATTTCTCCATCATCAAGTGATTTTTGAATAGCATCATCAATCATGGTCTGTGCCGTGTCTTTAATATGCGTCCACTCCCCATGATCTTTGTCAGCCTGTTTGCCAACTTTGAGTAACCAGTCCAGGTTCATATCCTGCATAGAACTATGTGGGTATTCAAAAAACATAATCATCCTCCTTAATAAATTAATAAAAGCAGATCCTGTGCAAAAAGCCCAGTGCAATAATCAATAAAGTTTTGCTTCCTCAGACTGAGCTCAGACAGCCCCATCTGTTGCGAAGTGGTCACACCAATATTGCCATGAATACGTCCGGAATGCTTATTTTGCCCTGTCTCTCTGCTTGTTTCTCCTTTTCCGTATTCAAACGTATTTTTGTTTTCCCCAGAGCTTTGTACTTTTGTGCTACCACCGTACTCTGTTGTTGTTTTTTCGTTCGGACTGTAGCTGGAATCATTAAAAGCACTGACATCATTTGTAGCTGTATCTGACCCTGAGTTAGTCGTAGTAGTTCCCTGCCCTGCTTCTGCTCTATTTACATCCTGTCCGGAACTCTGACTTGTTCGTATCATATCCGGGCTATCTGTCCATTCTTCATGACGGTCATAGTTTTCAAGTGGTTCATAATCAGTTAAATCTAATACTTTATAGACTTTGTCTATGCTTCTTTTCCACTTCCTACTCCATGCAGGGATAGCGTTCTCATGCATAAAATCCCAGTCCGGATATAATGGCTCACAATCCCCATAGGACAGAAGCAAGCTGTCAATAAAATTTTGCCTGTCGGCTGATTCCGGGAACTCCATCTTGTCAAAGAGGGTATCGTTCCATTCATAAAGTCCTGCTATCGTTACTCTATAAAGTCCCATATGTTTTCACCTCTGCAGTTTCATAACTTCTGATCTTGATTGATAAGTTCATCTCCGGATAAAGTCTGTTTGTCATCTCAACACCTGCTTTCATGGTCTCAAGCCAAGTAGTGAGCCGTGTCACGGATTCTGCATCATTTTTGCGTGTCTCAAGTACATTCAGACGTTCTTTTTTATCAGATCCGACAGATGGAATACCAACCTCTGTGTCGAACTGATCCAAAAGTTTCTCAAATACCTCAATCAGTTCCGGTGCAATGAAGTTTTGCTTGAGATCTTTGTTGAAAGATTCCCAGGCATCCTGTTTGCTTCCTTGTCTGTCCTCAGTTTTAATTGATACATCAAAAGCCTCAACCGGATTACCGGATTGAATACTGTCATATATTTTTTTCAAGGTCTGAGCTGAAGCTTTATTTTTAGCGGCTATCAGAAAAGCAAGTTTTGAATTAAATACATTCATGTCAAACGCACTTGCTACCAGTGCCAACTTATAGCTGTAAAACCCGATGATATCTCCAATTCCACAAAAAGTTGGTCTGAGATAAATGACAGAACAGTCTTTTCCAATCTCCAGTTCCTCCATGTCAATCTCTGCATTGCTTGCATATGTGTGTATAGTAGCTGTGGTTGGCTTAAAATAAATATTGTACCCTGTCAACATTGGATATTGTGCAATCAGACCATAAAGATTTGTCTTTGTGATGCAAATATACCCACCGAAAAGTAGGCAATATTTGAAGTAATCAATGTCAATAGTTCCATTGTATGTGATATCAAGAATAGAACACACACGCTCATAAAGCATCCGATCAAACGTATCTGTATATATGCTGTCGACTTTAATTCCGGATGGCTGGAAGTAATTTGTGCAAATATTGATTTTGTCAAAATTAACCGGTGTCCACATGTTTATCTCCTCTTTTCTATTCAAAGTAAAATCCATTATTTAAGTAACTATTCACCTGCTCTTGATCTCCATTAAATCCTGCAATCTGGATAGATGCATTCCGGCACTTTACAAATCCAGTCAGTCCAGAAATAGAGCGTACAGCGCCATCTACAAAACCCTCACTTGCTCCATCTGGATTTATGCTTGTGCTGGCATAGCAAATGCTGTTTGCATCCATGTTATTGAGTATTGATGAAATATTGCCAACTGTGCCCACCATGTTGGGCTCTGGGGCCGTAACACTTTGAAATGCATCTACAATGCTTGTGGTTGCCTTAATTGGATTCATTGTGACAGCACTTGTGGCTGTATCTATCAAGCTTGTCGTAAGCTGTCCAATGTTTGTTGTAGCATATCCAATTTGTATCGGGATGGCAAGCTGACATTGAAAGTGTGCATATTCATCTGATCCGGAAGTAAGCCAAACGTCAGCCATGCCAGAAACAGCATCAAAGTTATAAGTGGCTTTTAACTGACCCTTATGTGTCTTTGTTGGATTGACAGAAATAACCCCTACAAATGGAAGCTTCACAGTATACTTTGAAAAAGCAGGATTGTAAAATCTAAAATCACTATCAGCATATAATGGATTGCCTAAGCTTAAATCATAAGAAAAAGTACATGTTGCATCATTAATTAATGCAGCAGTTACATTACTGTCCCAGTAGCCAAGCTTGATGTTATCGGCAATGTGTAGAAATGAACTTAACCGGAATGGCAGCCATTTCAAGTCAACAATGTATTGAAACGGATTAAAAAGCAAACGTGTAAGTGCTGATTCAATCACATCCGGGATGGATCCATAAGTGTACATAAATTCCATTAAATCATCTAATTGGCTTCCTGTGACATAATAAGTGCTTATCCCCTCTACTGAAATAGTCCGCAGCAGATAGTTTCTAGCATATCCATTCACAAATGTATTTATCGGCTGTCCTACGATCGTGGACTGACTTACCCAGTCATTTGTTGGGATATACATGGAATCATTGGCAAGCGTAGTCTGCTTACTGGATCGCTCGATAAAGCAGGTGTAAGTGCTGATCTCTGTCCGGTAGGTTGCTAACACATCCTCACTGGCTGAGATCTCAACCATGTCATTATTCAGTGAAACGGTTGAATTGATAAAATAGTAATGGTCAGCCCATTTCACATAGTTGTATTGCAACGCACTGTCCAATGTTAGCTTTAACTTAAATACCGGATTCTGAAAAGTTGTATTTGATTTTAAAAGACAGGGCACAGTAGTGCCCTGTCCCGTTGGTCTTTTGGTGCTGTTTTTTCTTTTGGAAAAATGATATAAGATGATTTCTGTCATGATACGTATATCTCTCCCCTTGAAGTAATGGCGCAGATCCAACCGGATGGAATCCTAACCCACGTTGCTCCGGCATCATCCTTTTTGACATCCTTTACCGTGACTGTGGTTCCTTTTTTCAGACAACCGTCAGAATAAGCGTGTTTCATTCCATCAGCTGTCAGCTGTGCATATCCTTTGATCTGTCCCCAAACACTGTAACGTACATGTAAATGATCTACCCTGGTAGTATATGTGCCCCCAATCGAATATGTTAATGCTTCATTATATTCTGTCCATACCCTGCAAACGCAGACAAGATCATGACGGCGAGTTACCGGAGAGATCACAACTCCTGTGCCTGGATTATCTGCCGTGTTTTTACGACCGCCCCGGCTTTCAATCATTTTTCCATATCCAATGTAAATAGCACAGTGAGTAACAGGAGAACCGAAGAATAAGAAATCACCGGGCTTTTGCTGTCCAATTGGAACTCTAACACCCATGTTTGCATAAGTTGCTGCGTTATATCGCCCGACATCTGAGCCCGCTGTCCTCTGGATCCAGTAAAGCAATCCAGAGCAGTCAAGACCCTGTGCAGGTGTTGAGCCACCCCACACATAAGGAGTGCCAATTAAATTAGTAGCATATGCTACAAGTTCATTTGCTGTCATGTTTATACCTGCTTTCCAATCTGTTCGATTAATGTGTTCATCTTTTCCAGAGCAATCGTATTGTTTTTGATCACCTCTGAAAGTGTGTCAACTTCGTTTTTGTGCTCTTCGTTGAGCTTGTCAACTCGTGCATTGGTCTGGTCATACATGTACTTCACAAAGTATGCCATACCAATACAGCAAACGATAGGAAATGCATAGTTTCCTAAAACGCTTAAAATTGTGTCTGTCATAATATCTCCTTTTCAAAATAATCAGGGTTTATATCAGAAGCAGGGACAGTATCAAACATGCATATAGCTAGTGCATCTTCTGCACTATAGTTGATCATTTCGAACTTTGAGCTATCCGGGTATCCGTAGTAGCTGTCAAATTTTAGTTCATACATTGGATAGGTCAGCACTGTTTTTAACAAATCAATTCCATTATATCTCAAGACGCATGTATCATATGCACAGTTAATAATAATTCTGTGAACTGCCAAACTTTTACTTGTAAAAACAACTTTATCAGACCCATTTGCCGGTACATTTTTCTTGCTGATTAGCATTTATACTCCCTCCCCCAGCACGTAAAGGATTGCATTGTGTGTGAAGTTATTCCAAGCATTGAAGCGGTAGTGGTCAAAGATATTGTAATATCCTCCTGCCGCATTGAATGGTGTAGTTGCTGAGTACATCCACTGATTATTTACTCCCATTGCTCTACGATCATATAAAAGACCCAGCACATAAGGGAGGCTTACCGCTGTCGTAGCTGTCTTTGAAACACCGTTCGCATCAATAATGTTAGGTTTAATATTGATAGCTGGGCTGTCAAACTCCTGCCAGCCGTTTACAAGCTCTTTGTCGGCAATCTTTAACTGTTCATCATTAAAGACAGTCGGAAATACCTGTGTTTCAGAATCAATCCAGAAATCCGTGTACATAAGCAGTTTCTGGTTCTCCGGACGTGTAAAGCGTAGGATATCTTTTCCGGTCAGATTCATGTGATACTTTGTCGTACGATCCTGCATTTTTTTAGAATCTTTCTTGATTCTTGCAACTACAAAAGCCATGAAATCCCTGTGGTGTTCCGGACTTAAAAGCTGCTTTCTTGTCAACTCTGTTCCATAGGCTGTGTTATACTCCTTTACAAGATCTACCTCATTTGTTCCAAGAGAGGAAATGCCTGCCATGAAGTTGAGCACCGTCAGTCTGCGTTTTGCTTCATTTCTGGATTCAATGTCATTGTAGTAAGCAGTCATATAGCTACTTACAAACATAAGAAACTCTGCTTCGTTGGAAAAAGCCAATGCCAGCTGATCCCGAAATCTTGTAATATGTGACTGCAGCACTTTACTTCCGTAGAATTTCAACTCTACTACTTTTGGCGCATTGATTTTATACATGTCAACCGACTGACCATCCGCAAGCTGATTTTCATTCAGATCAGTATTCCAATCCTGTGATGCTTCTGCATCCATTGGTAAAGAAATGATCTCACGTGTGATAGCTCCCCAGCGTTCGTTATTCTCAATGATTGACCGGAACACTCCGGATCTGTATTTTTCCATTTCAAAGTATGTTCGTCCACACCACTGACTGAGTGCTTTTAAAGTCGGTTCTACACCTGTCCGCAACATGGTTTCACCAACCGACACAAAGGAACTTGTATCTACTGCTTTGATGTTTTCACGCCCTGTAGCCATTTTGTATAAATCATTAATGATTAAATAGGCATCCTGGACTACTAAACTGTTTGCCATTTATTTACCCTCCTTAATTCATGAGTTTCATAAGGTCTTCTGCTACGTTGTCAGAAGTGCGCTGTGTTGTTCCAGTTTTCCCGGATGCCGACAGGTTGCCAGCCTGGAGCGTAGCAGTCAAAGTATTGATTGCTGTCATAAGTGCTGCACTGGTTGCATCCTGTCCCGGAGTAACCTGTCCCGGAGTAACCTGCCCCGGAGTAACCTGTCCTGGAGTACCCTGTCCTGGAGTACCCTGTCCAAGTCCTGACATACTCTGAGCATTCAGAATCCCCATGATCTCATTTTTTGTAAATCCAAGTTTTCCAAGTTCTAAAATTTCATTTACATTCATTTTCTTTTCTCCTTTTCTGCCGGAAGTTAATTAAAATAGGTCAACGCTTCCGGGTAATCATCCCACGGCATCCGCTTCCGGCGGTCGATGTAGCCACGTTGACCTAAGTAAAATATAATTTTATTTGAATAATTTGTCAATATAAAATTTTATTGAAATATTCTGATAACTTATCCTATTTGTCAGACGATAGCTATCAATCCAACTATAAAAGCATCTAAATCGATCTTTTCCATGTTGACTGTCCTCAAAGACATCTTTGCAAGACCCGGAGATATGATCTGACACATACAAATGTGCTTTTGATTTGTGCTCATAAATTGCTACTTTTCCAATCACACAAATAAGCTTGTATTGCCGGATATCTTCTGATTTAATTGCCGATACATCGTCATATGCAAACTCATTCAATAAAGACATCTTTACAAAGTTTGTATCACCCGATAAAGCACGATACAATGCAGTGTCTTTCTTCTTTTCAGAAATCGGGGAATCATTGATTAAAACTAAAATGATTCCTCGTTCTTTCAGCAAGGAAAACTCCTGCTTATTCTTTTTCATTCTCTCCAGGATTGGAAGCAAACCAAAAGCTTGTACAATCGGATTATCCAGTGTATTGGAATTGGAAGCCAGCCACCAGCGGAATGGTTTCTTCCCTTGCAACTCTCTGTTTGCTGAGATTGTTTCGACAGCATTCAAAAATGCATCATCTTCCCCACTGATTGCTTTTGCTATCTTCTCAGGGATGAATTCATCATAAATGCCCTCAGAAAAATCATATCCAGAGAAACCGCGGTTGTTATGCATAGAGGTAAGACAAAAAGCCTCACCTCTATATACTTCCTTTTCCTCTGTCTGCTCCATAATCTTAATACGACCATATTCACCCCTGGGCTTTTCAAAATGAAAAAACCTATTCATATCTTTGTTTATGTCCAGCCACGGATCAAAATCCGGAAGAAACACTTTTGCCAGCTGTTCTTTTGTCCGGCGCATATAAATTATCTTTTCATTTTTTGAAAAAACATCATTGATAAAGTGCTGAAATATTCCATATGTTTTTCCGGTTCGTCTTGCTCCAATGATAAAGATAAAGTTAATTTTATTTTTATCAGCAAGCTGGACAACCCTTGGAACATCCAGCCAGCCATTTTTATCGTAAATATTCATTTACTGAAATCCACCTCCAGAGGTTGTAGACTGCGAAGTCTGAATGCATTCCTTATACTTTTTAATGCATTCGTCCTGCAAAAGCTGTGTCCACTCTTTATCCAGAGAGTAAACGGAATTGTAATAATTTCCATCTTTCCCCTTTTTGCTTGGGAATGACAAGAAAAGTTTGTCTTTCCACTCAACCAGTGTAAGCCCTTTAATTATGAGTGTATCATCCAGAGTCAGATCAACAAAGGCTTTTGTTTTTGAGTTACCATTATATGGTTTGCAAGTGATTTTTACGTTTGATTTTAACATGATTTTTTTCTCCTTTTATTTACATAATCTTCTTGTTGGTTCAACCAGTTTCCAATCTGATGGTGCTGTCTCTTTTATAAAAATACAGCAATCATCACTATCAATGAGTGGGCAACCCTCGCATGTATTGTCTTTTGATGCACAATAATCTTTTATAGTACGTAATGCTTCATATAACTCATAAATTGGTGTCATCTTTGACCTCCTTTACATCAATTCTAATGATTTTTCCTACCTTGTAAGCTACGATACTGATTTCGTCATCCTCATAGGTAACTTTTCTCAGACTACTTGTTTGCAATATTTCATAAATCTCTGACATGTCAATCATGTTTCTTTACCTCCTTAATCACCTAACAGCATCCAAACTTGACAGCTTGCAAACATGCAAGCAAAAGTTACGCAAGTCCAGAAAAACGTGCTCAAATCTTCTTTGTTTTCTTTCCAGAATTTTTTCATATGTTACACCTCCTTTATACAATTTAACTTATTTATGTTACAAAAGTATTACATATTTATAACATTCTTTTATTCATATACTATATCTTCCATTTCAAACGGTAGCGGCAATCCTGTTTCTTTATCATACGGAATCGTATGATCCAATTCATATTCTGTATCACTCAACCGGATAGCACAGCCATACTCAATCCTGCATCCGTCAATGGTCAGTTCATTGATTCCATCATTAAATAGGTACTCTGTTTTCATTTTCCAATGAGGATCCCGCCAATCATTCGCCCTGCGGTAGTTCCTGCGGAAAATCAAATCATTTTTGAAAATAAATCCTTTTCTAAAATTGGTTATATCATCGTCCAGGCAATAGATCCCCTCTTTTGGCACTCCTGCAACTGTCAGATGTAAAGACATGTCTTTTTTCAACCGGTAGCAGTAACGCTTACTTCCCATCGTTATAAACTCACTATAGATTCCATCAAACTCAGCAATACCCAGACGGAAAGTTTTACCCTTATACTCAACTACTCCAATGTTTCTTTTTTGTGACATTTCAACGATGGACTGATTAAATGCATCCAGTTTATCATGATCCCAGTCTGTTCCTTTTACTGAATCTGTGTCTGAATATAACCATCTCTGGCAGCATGAGCCTAGCCGGAAAAGATAAGCATGTGCATAAGCTGTAATAAAAACCCCCCACTGGTAGGGCATAAAGCTGTTCTTGTTCCGATAGAACTTTTCAAGCTCTTTTTCCCTGTCCTCTGGTTCTTTTGCCTCCCACTCTCCGGATTCCATCAGCTCAGTACACATAATCTGTATGATTCTTTGTACTGTCATACCATACATACCATTCAACTCACCTTTTGAGATCATATAGTTTGCTTCATCCTGTCCCTTGAGAGTGCATTTTTTAAAAAATAATTCCATAAGATAGCCAATGAACCATTCCGGCAAGTAGTCTTTTGTTGCTCTCATAACCTTTGACACGTCAGCCCACTCATAGTCATAACTTGACAAGATGACTTCTAAGTCTGGATCGGTAAAGGGATATATAACAAGATCTGCATTGACAATCTTTCCGTTATCCAGGTTATCATAAAACTGTTCTTTTTTGCTTTTTGCTTCCGGGAAAACACAAACTTTTGCTTTTGAAAAAGCCAGAGGCGGCATAGGACAGTCTTTTTTCAACCTCAGATTCTTTAATCTTATATATCCGGAAAAAGCATAATCCTCTTTCAGTTCCATAATGTCTTTTAATGTTATATTATTAGTATAACAAAAATTTGACATTGGAAACTTGCAATAGCACATCCAAGCAATGTATGAGCTTACAAAGTCATAGCATTCGACAGGCTCTTTTATCAGCTTATTGACATAATAACGATTTGCATGTACGTAGCCACCATGATAACAGTCAACCAACTGGTCATACTGTTCAAGTGTTAATGCCATTTGTTCAAATTGCTTTCGCCATTTCTTATCTTTTCTTGATCTCCTGCGGGCATTGGTTCGGATAAAGCCAGTGTTTGTCAGTGGACAGTTCGCCACGTTAAAGCCTCTCTGCTCTATGTATTTGCGTAATGCCTTGCATAGACTGATTGTATCCGTACAAACATAGGCTATTTCTTTTGCTGTACGTGGACTTGCTGGCGTTCGAAACTTCTTATAGTCCCATGTTCCGACAGCTTTTTCAGTGGTTCCCATGTCTTTACATAGTTTCTCAAGTGATCTTTGCGTGAGGATGAGACTATCACGGAACTCAATGCCTTGTCCTGTCCATTTCATAAAAATATATTTATGAGTTTTGGCAGCTAATGATTTATCAGGATACCCCCACTTTTGGAAAAAATGGTTACGAAGAAAAACATAGTCATATGGAAAGTTATGCACATAAAAGCGTACAAGGTGGCTATCGTCAGCATGTAAAGTTGTGCAAATCCTATCTATCGTATCTATCAGATCTGATACATGATTTCCGTAAATACAGCAATCATTCTCTATTGTGATCGTCCAGTCTGTGACAAAGCCAATGCTTTTATTAAGATAAACAAAGGTTTCTGTATCTACTGTTATAATTTTTTCGTATACTCCAAGGTAATGGCCTGCGTTGGATCGCCGGATGAAATCACCATTAAACAGTCGCATATAATCATAGTTTTTAAAATAAATAACCGGATATCCTGCGACTACCATTATTTTACCCTCCCCTGCTATGGTCTGTATTTCAATGCTTCTGCTTCACCAGAGAACCCTAATTCTTTTGCGATCGTATCAGCCATGTCTGGATCCGTTCGCGCTCTAAACTTCTCTAAATCTTTTATGATCTCAGAAACAGTAGAATCATCCAGTTTGTGACTGATGATTCTCATTGTCTGTTTGCTGTCATAAAATCTTTGCAGCGACTTCCATACCTCAGATTTAAAAAATAGTTTCATCTCTTCTTTTGATTTAAAATTGATTCCGTATTCAGTACTGAGTGTTTTTTGACGTTGATCAATGATCTCTCTCCAACCTTGCACAGTACTACTTTTTTCTTTCAGCACTTTTTGTATGGCTTTGAGCTGTGTTCTAGGCAGACCTTTATACTTTTCATTTTCCAAATTTTCCGGGATGGTTGATCGTCCCGGAAAAAATCTCACAAGCAGATCCTGGTAATCTGCATACGCCCCTCCAACTTCTGAATCAAATCCTTTTGCCTTTAATCTACGCATACGCTGATTCAGACGCTTAGCAAGCTGTCTGCGAAGTTGTAAAGCCTCAGCAGTAGTCAGCATGTTTGGGTTAACATTCAAACCTTTAGATGAAAGTGGGATTTTAGGATTCTTTGGCATATTTGAGTACCCCCATTATTTCATCATATAGTTTATGATTAAACCTGTCATGCACTATCTTATCCCATTCTTTATAGTATCTATACTCTTTGTCACTAATATATTTTTGTTCACTCAAATATATATAAAGTTTTGCGAAAATGTAATAGTTTTCAACCATTATTTTTGCATCATTGATAGTATCTTTCACTCTAACTAGTGCACAAAGAGTGTTATTTTTTCTTCGTATTTCGATTCTTGATTCTGCTTTATTATACATAGTTTTTCGTAAAATTCTTGAAATAACTATAATTATGTCTGAATATCTTAATTCTATCATGTCTGTTCTATCAAGATCTGATTTTGATTTCATAAGAGTTACTACCGGGGATTTTACCCCGGTGTTCGTATATTTGATTTTTGTGTATTTTGATTTCATTTATTACCTCCTAAAATTCAATATTAAATAAGTCATTAAGACAATCTTCAAAACTTGGTTCGGTATTGCAATACGCAATGATA
>PPYF01159003.1_pt1 | contig 12481 bp, 12 predicted proteins | sample 1559871 | NCBI WGS metagenome assembly PPYF01 (sample SAMN08240021, study PRJNA423297) | Human gut metagenome, whole genome shotgun sequencing project. | reverse complement strand
CGGTGTAAGTGAACTGCAGTTGCCATGTTTTACGGCAGTGAGAGCAGAGATAGCGCTGATGTCCGGCAGTGCTTTTGCCATTACGCACCACCCCGTCAGTAGCTGAACAGGAGGGACAGCTGATATAAACAGAAGCCACTGGAGCACCTCAAAAACACCATCATACACTAAATCAGTAAGTTGGCAGCATCACCGACAAGGCGATATCCGGCACCACGTAGCTTAATTTTATACTGGTCCTTACGTCCATGTAGCTGTGATGCCGGAACTCTGGGGTTCTCCAGGCGCTCTTTGAGTTTCTTTTTGAACTGTACCTGTAGTGTATGACCCAGCTTCTTCCATTCTTTCAGAGCGGATTCGTTGAAAGCCAGCTTATAGGTCATCAATATTGACCTCTATAACCTTTTCTCCGCTTCGCTCATCAGCCATCCGTCCCAGCTCTTCATCTTCCAGAAGCTCCATCAACTGGGCATAGAGTGCCGGTGGCACACAGTAGAATGCAGGCTCATTACGATTAAGAATGGCTACCGGAGCGCCATCCCCGGCGTGGAAAGTACCCATAGGGTCACGTTTAAGTTCAGTAATGCTAGCTGCTGTAGTGGTCAGAACCTGAAATGCCATAATGTTACCTCCTGGGTTTAAGTGTTCATTGTAGCGCGTTTAAAAGCATTCTTAAAGGTGCTTTTAATTGAGTTCTACCCGGTGAAAATGCCGGGGGCATGTTATGACTTAATGAGAAAAGTTGCAGAAACAGGGGGGAGGGGAGGCAAATGTATTGAAATTAGAACCTAAGCACTTTTGTGTATTTATATGCAGCGAGGTAAAATTCATCTCCTGCGTTTCTGGTAGGTTTGTTGGGGGTTTGTTGCTTGTTTCACCCGGTTCCTGTCAGAAACGCGGTCTGAAGTGGTTTACTGAATTTGGCCACCTGAACAGAGGTGATATGCTCACCTCAGAACAACACAGGTGTCATAATGAAAAAAAGAAATTTCAGCGCAGAGTTTAAACGCGAATCCGCTCAACTGGTCGTTGACCAGAACTACACCGTGGCAGATGCAGCCAGCGCTATGGATGTCGGCCTTTCCACAATGACGCGATGGGTGAAACAATTACGTGATGAACGGCAGGGCAAAACACCAAAAGCCTCCCCCATTACCCCGGAACAAATTGAAATCCGTGAGCTCAGGAAAAAGCTACAACGTATTGAAATGGAAAATGAAATATTAAAAAAGGCTACCGCGCTCTTGATGTCAGACTCCCTGAACAGTTCTCGATAATCGGGAAACTCAGGGCGCGTTATCCTGTGGCCACTCTCTGCCATGTGTTCGGGGTTCATCGCAGCAGCTACAAATACTGGAAAAACCGTCCTGAAAAGCCAGACGGCAGACGGGCTGTATTACGCAGTCAGGTACTTGAACTGCATGGCATCAGCCACGGCTCTGCCGGAGCAAGAAGCATCGCCACAATGGCACCCCAGAGAGGCTACCAGATGGGGTGCTGGCTTGCGGTGCGGTGATGTGACCTATATCTGGACGGGTAAGCGCTGGGCGTACCTCGCCGTTGTTCTCGACCTGTTCGCAAGAAAGCCAGTGGGCTGGGCCATGTCGTTCTCGCCGGACAGCAGGCTCACCATGAAAGCACTGGAAATGGCATGGGAAACCCGTGGTAAGCCAGTCGGGGTGATGTTCCACAGCGATAGTAATAATGCCGATGTCAGTCTTTACCACCACTTAGTTTGCCGTTTAACCAGATTGGTGTGATTACTGATGCAGTGAAGACCTTCCCGCATCCTGACTCACACAGCGATCGACCTTTTGTGTCCTGCCCTGGACCCGTCGGTTGCCGGAAGCGCCTTCATGCGAGGCATCTCCTCACCGATGCGCGTGACTCAAGAAGGGCCTGACGGCTTGTCTCGTTACTGTCCTGTCCGGGTTATCTGTCTGGAGATTCAACTCTGTTTCCTCACAGGAGCTCTGTCATGGTTGATAAAGTTACCGAAGCTGCCGTTGTGGGTGGCGTGGATACACATAAAGATTTGCACGTTGCCGCTGTCGTAGATCAGAACAATAAAGTCCTTGGGACTCAGTATTTCTCCACAACACGACAAGGTTACCGGCAGATGCTGGCATGGATGACCTCGTTTGGGACATTAAAGCGAATTGGTGTTGAGTGCACAGGTACCTATGGTTCCGGTTTGCTTCGTTATTTTCAGAACGCCGGGTTAGAAGTTCTTGAGGTGACTGCTCCAGACCGGATGGAGCGACGCAAACGGGGTAAAAGTGACACAATTGATGCTGAATGTGCCGCTCATGCAGCATTCTCAGGCATCAGGACAGTTACTCCCAAAACGCGTGATGGCATGATTGAGTCCCTGCGGGTATTAAAAACTTGCCGAAAAACAGCAATATCAGCCCGCAGAGTCGCTCTCCAGATTATCCATTCAAATATTATCTCTGCCCCGGATGAATTACGTGAACAGCTCAGAAATATGACGCGCATGCAGCTCATCAGGACCCTGGGTTCCTGGAGACCTGATGCCAGTGAATACCGCAATGTAACCAACGTTTATCGCATTTCATTAAAGTCCCTTGCCCGACGCTATCTCGAGTTACATGACGAAATCGCTGATCTGGATGTCATGATTGCGGCAATTGTCGACGAGTTGGCACCTGAGCTGATTAAACGTAATGCTATCGGATACGAAAGCGCTTCACAGTTGCTGATCACTGCCGGAGACAATCCTCAACGGTTAAGATCAGAATCAGGATTTGCGGCACTGTGTGGTGTCAGCCCGGTCCCCGTTTCTTCTGGAAAAACGAACCGTTACCGACTTAATCGTGGTGGAGATCGTGCTGCAAATAGTGCACTTCACATCATCGCCATCGGACGCTTACGAACTGACGCAAAAACAAAGGAATATGTCGCCAGGCGTGTAGCCGAAGGACATACAAAAATGGACGCGATACGCTGTCTAAAGCGATATATCTCCCGCGAAGTTTACACGTTACTGCGCAATCAAAACAATGCAGCTCACGCAATAACGGACTATATCGTTGGATATTACAGCGCACTAAGACCGCACGAATATAATGGTGGGTTACCGCCAAACGAATCAGAAAACCGATACTGGAAAAACTCTAACGCGGTGGCCAGTTTTTGTTGACCACTTCAGACGCTAAATTTTTTCCTTCTGGCGAACCAACAAACAGCCCGTTTATAGATAGATTCTGCTGACGACAAAAGGATTAACCCCTGAAATTGCACTGGATTGTCACCTGAAGATGTGCAGGACAAGCCAGATTACTCTGACAAGGGATACCATCGTAATTTAGCAAAAACACCTAAGACCTAAACGACAGCTAAGTACATAGTGCCGGACGGATCATGATTTTTTATTTAACTTACGGACTTCATTTTTCAGCAAATATCTTTTCTCTTCTGTTGTAAACTTATGAAAGCGTTACGCGAAATCCCGCAAGGTTACAGGGGTGTACCAGGCCGGAAATCGCGTAGCGCTCTCTTCTCTTCTTTTTCCTGCCTAACATGTACATCCTGGCATTACTCCAATTCTCCCAAAAACCGTAAAACAGCCCTCAGCCCGCGTCATGACTGGCTTCATGGAGGATCTGAGCAGAAAAAGGATCCTTTACGCATTTGGTTTTTCCCGCAATAATGCGGGATAAGACAACAAAAGGATCCGCGCGCTGCGATTTATTGTCATGGCAGGATCGGCCCGTCAGGTGCAAAATACCTGTATCCATAAACAGTGCGTGCGCTACGTGAAAAATAACTCATGAACAGCATCATTCCCTTGCAGAATTCACCAGAACGCGTCTCCCTGCTGCCGATCGCCCCGGGCGTTGATTTTGCGACCGCGGTGGCACTCCGGCGGATGGCCACCTCAACAGGTGCCACGCCGGCTTACCTCCTGGCGCCGGAAGTGAGCGCCCTCCTCTGGTATATGCCTGACCAGCGTCACCACATGTTGTTCGCCACCATGTGGAATACCGGGATCCGTATCGGTGAAGCCCGGACGCTCACCCCGGAATCGTTCGACCTGGATGGTCTGCGCCCTTTTGTTCGGGTGCTGTCGGAAAAAGTGCGGGCACGTCGTGGCCGGCCGCCAAAAGATGAAGTGCGTCTGGTACCGCTGACGGATGCCAGTTTTGTGCGTCAGATGGAAAGCTGGATGGTCACCACCCGCCCCCGCCGGCGTGAGCCGTTATGGCCGGTCACGGATGAGACAATGCGCAACTGGCTGAAACAGGCGGTGAAGCGGGCTGAAGCTGACGGCGTGCATTTTTCGATCCCCGTGACGCCGCATACTTTCCGTCACAGCTATATTATGCACATGCTTTATCACCGGCAGCCCAGGAAGGTCATCCAGGCACTGGCCGGGCATAAGGATCCGCGCTCGATGGAAGTCTATACCCGGGTATTTGCGCTGGACATGGCTGCCACCCTGGCCGTTCCCTTTACCGGTGATGGGCGAGATGCCGCGGAGATCCTTCGCTCCCTGCCCCCGGCCGGCTGAGATTGACGGGCCTGGCATGACGTCCTGTATTCCGCTAATACGAAATACAGGAGCAGAGCGCATTCAGTGCCCCTCCCTGCTCCAGCACACCAGGACATCATTCGGATGACTGAACAGCCGTGGTCTTGCACGGTGACCTGCAAGCCTGCAGGCATCGACATACCGCAGACAAGACAGGACACAGGCCGTACATCCCACAGTGTATTGTTTCCTGAAAACTCAGTGAATCATCCCGTTAATTGCGAAAGTCATTCACCCCTGTGGCTCACTCCCTTCTGCCATCGGTCTCCTGTTCGCATTTAGCAGTGTGAAGCTGGCGCCGGGTTATACAGACAGCTGCAGTCTCATCCTGCCGGGCTAAACCTGCAATACACAGGGGAACGGATACCGTCAGGTAACATGACCGTCTCAGCATCCGATTGAGATTTTCGTAAGGGGTATAGAGCTTTACTGAAAAATTGACTGTGGCATGTTAACACGTGTGGAGCAGTGCACAGACCTGGGAATATCGCCGTTAAACCCGCATACCGTAGTCAATATCTGCGTATCACGGCCTGAAATCACATATGACAGTCAATATTGTTCGATCATGGCAGACATGATGGAGAACACATATTGACTGCGGTATGCGTGATGCATATCACAGTCAATGGAATGTCCTTAGCGGCATCCGGCAGTCATGTTATGCATATCGCAGTCAATTTTCTGGCTTCATCGCTGAGAGAGCTTCGGCCAGTTTAAGGGGATCGATGCCAGCAGCCTTCAGCGCCTTAATGACTTCGTCATAATTTTGCTCTGGCGCCTTCTCTTCTTCCTCTTTGCGCGGAACCTTCACAGGACCACTGATGAGTTTGGGGTTGCGATAATGCACGCTGAAATAGGTGGCTCGGCCACGTTTAAACTCAGTGTAATCCAGATAACCAATATCCCGCAGCTGCTCCATCGCCTTACGCACCGTGTGGTTCTGCGTATAGACATTTGAGGTGAGATTCAGCCGGTCACGCATCCGTTTCATGGAAATAGGTGCAGGATTCTGGGGAAGACTTTCGATGTAGGTATAAAGCGCCTGGGCTGATTCCTTGCGCTGCAGGGCGTCAATGGCTTTCAGCCGCAGCAGTACCCTTCTGTCCATGTGGTAAAGCTCAAACAGCTTAGGTTCAGCCTTGATCTCAACGATATCCTCGTTGATGTCATAATAGGCTGACTGCACCAGATGGGTGGTCCATCCTTTGGTCTCGCTCTGGAACTTCAGCGTAACCGAGGCGAGTTTAAACAGGGAATTACTGATGCGATCGCGCATTTTTTTGTTTGAACGACGGGAGTCAAATCCGCACATCTTAACGAATTCGACGAACGACAGTTCCAGGGTGTCACTTTTTACCCCATACTCCGACATGGAGCGTATTATCCCCAGCCAGACTTTAAAATCCGTGTCCATATCAAGACGCGAACCGGTGATCTTAACGTCAGTGTATCCTTCGCTTTTGGCAATGGACAGCTGTACAAGCTCCTCAGTAGCGTCTGTAACGTTTTTCCGGTTCGCCTTGCTCTTCCCTGTTGATTTCAGAGTTGGGACGAAGAGACCGAGTCTCATGAGCGCTACTGGCTGCACGGTACTGGTGCTGTTGACATCCAGCTTAACAACTTCACCGGTTGTCTTATCAACCTCCTGAAGGTTCAGAAGTAAGCTGTTATTTTCGCTCGTCATCTTGATCCTCAACGGTTATCCACAAAAGGATGTAGTAATACGTATCGCAGTCAACGGATATACATACCTCAGTAAATACCGTTGCATATCACAGTATTAGATTATGCATATAACAGTCAACATTTTACATTCCACAGTCGATCCAGACAGACGTTAAAGCCAGTTACAGCGCATGCTGGAGCGATCCGGGGATCTCTTTTGGATCTCATTATGATCTCCTTGGGATCAATTATTGGATCGAGACCATGAATAACCCAGATACAAGCCCGGAAGCGCCACACCAGATATCCAGAACCCTGGCCTTATTTTCCTGAATACGCTCTGGAAGATTGAGATCTACAGGTACAACAATAAAACATTGACTGCGGTATGCTGAGTCGTCTTTCCTCTTCCTCGACACAGATGCGGTAAGCATCATACCATAGTCAATATATTACATACCGCAGTCAATTTCATTATAACTGGCTGATCCCGAGCCATCTTTACCAACCCGACGTACGTGCAATCTGTGAATTCTGTGATTTTCCGCTTCCTCGCCGCTTTCTCACTGTGTGAGATCGCTTACTGCGGCGAGCGGCAGTGATTAAAATTGACTGCGGTATGTACTCTTTTGTAATCCCCTGCGTTCTTTCATTACCCAATGTGGTTCACTTTGCACTTTTTCGTGTACTTTGCGATTTTATTGTTGCTTTGCAATAAATTCCAAGATTTAATAAAATAATGCAAAGTGATGATTAAAGGATGTTCAGTATGGGACTCATGGATACACTCAACCAGTGCATAAGTGCTGGTCATGAAATGACGAAAGCAATCGCCATTGCACAGTTTAATGATGACAGTCCGGAAGCCCGGAAAATAACCCGGCGCTGGAGGATTGGTGAAGCGGCAGATTTAGTTGGCGTGTCATCTCAGGCTATCAGGGATGCCGAGAAAGCTGGCCGGCTGCCGCACCCTGATATGGAAACCCGTGGGAGAGTTGAGCAACGCGTTGGTTATACCATCGAACAAATCAATCACATGCGGGATGTATTTGGTACACGACTGCGCCGTGCTGAAGATGCGTTTCCGCCGGTGATTGGCGTTGCAGCTCACAAAGGTGGTGTTTACAAAACCTCAGTATCCGTTCACCTGGCTCAGGATCTTGCTCTGAAAGGACTCCGTGTTCTGCTTGTTGAAGGCAATGACCCACAGGGAACTGCTTCTATGTATCACGGATGGGTGCCCGATCTTCATATTCATGCTGAGGACACTCTCCTGCCCTTTTATCTTGGGGAAAAGGATGACGCCAGCTACGCTATAAAGCCCACCTGCTGGCCTGGCCTTGATATCATCCCGTCCTGTCTGGCACTGCACCGCATTGAAACCGAGCTGATGGGGAAATTTGACGAAGGCAAATTACCTGCTGACCCGCACCTGATGCTCCGTCTGGCCATTGAAACTGTCGCTCATGATTATGACGTGATAGTTATCGACAGCGCACCCAACCTTGGTATCGGTACGATAAATGTTGTATGCGCTGCTGATGTTCTGATTGTCCCTACTCCGGCAGAGCTGTTCGACTACACCTCCGCACTGCAGTTTTTCGATATGCTTCGTGACCTGCTTAAGAACGTGGATCTTAAAGGCTTCGAGCCAGATGTCCGTATTCTGCTTACCAAATACAGTAATAATAATGGCTCGCAGTCCCCGTGGATGGAAGAACAAATTCGGGATGCCTGGGGAAGCATGGTCCTTAAAAATGTTGTGCGCGAAACGGATGAAGTCGGCAAAGGTCAGATCCGTATGAGAACCGTTTTTGAACAGGCAATTGATCAACGTTCTTCAACCGGCGCCTGGCGTAACGCCCTTTCTATCTGGGAACCTGTTTGCAATGAGATTTTTGATCGTCTGATTAAACCACGCTGGGAGATTAGATAATGAAGCGTGCTCCTGTCATTCCAAGACATACCACACACACTCAATCGACTGAAGATACTTCATCACCGGCGCCAGCCGCGCCTATGGTGGATTCATTAATTGCGCGCGTGGGTGCCATGGCTCGCGGTAATGCCATCTCTCTTCCGGTATGTGGCCGTGAAGTAAAATTTACCCTTGAAGTGCTCCGGGGAGACACTGTTGAGAGCGCTTCACGCGTATGGTCAGGCAATGAGCGCGATCAGGAACTGCTTACCGAAGATGCTCTGGATGATCTTATCCCATCTTTTTTACTGACCGGTCAGCAGACTCCAGCTTTTGGCCGCCGGGTTTCTGATGTCATAGAAATTGCAGACGGCAGCCGTCGCCGTAAAGCCGCAATCCTGACGGAAAGTGATTATCGCGTTCTGGTTGGTGAACTGGACGATGAGCAGATGGCTGCATTGTCCCGACTGGGTAACGATTATCGCCCAACAAGTGCTTATGAACGTGGCCTGCGTTATACAAGCCGGCTGCAGAATGAGTTTGCTGGAAACATTTCTGCGCTTGCCGATGCGGAAAACATCTCTCGTAAGATCATTACCCGCTGTATCAATACGGCCAAACTGCCTAAATCCGTTGTTGCCCTGTTTGCACATCCTGGAGAACTGTCTGCCCGGTCAGGTGAAGCCCTTCAGAAGGCTTTTGCAGATAAAGAAGAATTACTGAAGCAGCAGGCTGAGACTCTCCACGATCAGAAGAAAGCGGGACTAATCTTTGAAGCTGAAGAGGTCATTAGTCTTTTAACATCCGTACTGAAACAATCTCCCGCATCAAGAGTTAATCTGAGCTCACGTCATCAGTTTGCTCCAGGGGCAACAGCATTGTATAAGGGCGATAAAATGGTGCTTAACCTGGGTCAGCTTATCTGTCTGGGACCACGGTCCCACCTGCGTCATCGGTCAGCTTATCTGTCTGGGACCACGGTCCCACCTGCGTCATCGGTCAGGTTATCTGTCTGGGACCACGGTCCCACCTGCGTCGTCGGTCAGGTTATCTGACTGGGACCACGGTCCCACCTGCGTCATCGGTCAGGTTATCTGTCTGGGACCACGGTCCCACCTGCGTCATCGGTCAGGTAATCTGCCTGGGACCACGGTCCCACCTGCGTCATCTGTCAGCTTATCTGCCTGGGACCACGGTCCCACCTGCATCGCCGGTCAGCTTATCGGCCTGGGACCACGGTCCCACCTGCGTCGTCGGTCAGGTAATCTGCCTGGGACCACGGTCCCACCTGCATCGTCGGTCAGGTAATCTGCCTGGGAGCACGGTCCCACCTGCATCGTCGGCACATTATTAGTTTGGGACAACGGTTAAGCAATGCCTGTCACGAACAGGTATTGGCTTGTCGCCAGCAACCTGTTGAGCGGAGTAATCACGCAGCAGGGCGGCTATTACAGGTGATGGTGAAAGCTCTGTTGGGATCTGAACGAAGCATGTTGAGTGAAATTTGCAAAATTTCGCGGGGTGTGCGGCTTAATTTTAAATTTCCGCCAGCATTTTTAAAACCAGCTGCCGCCGCTGCGCGTTGGCCGGTCCTTCGTCCGGCCGGTTACCAGTCCCGGCCGTTCTTACGACCCTGGATGAACATGGTCCCGTCATCAGCGTCTCCAGTGTGATGTCGTTTGTCACGCCGTCCGAGGGGATATCAGGGACACAACATATGGTAGAAAAAGCAGCTGTCTGAGACACAATATATTGATTATCCACAGTAACGGGGGATAACCGTGTGGGTAACATATTGAAAGTCCAACACGTTATCTGATTAACTGACTTTGTAAACGCCGCTGATCCATGAAAAAAATCCGGGGGAATCATCACAGCGCATAAACATACCGTTTTGTTTTTGGGTGACGGCAAGGAGGCCCCTGTTATCACCACATACCTTGTCAAAGGTTTCCATTCCTATCCTTATCAGGCTCTTTTCGTTATTTTCGGGAGAGATCCGGAGATGTTTTGTCAGCCAGACAGGATAGGTATCAGCGTTACGCCAGTACTGCAATTCAATCACTGAAGCCATTCCCCAGACAGTGAAGAATAAGAAAACCACACCTGCGATTTTGCTACCCATATTGTTCCTTAACATTGATTTAATACATTCCTTGCTCCTCGCACCGGAGCACATCACAGATACTGATTGAGATCCACTTCACGCAGCGGCTGGTTTTGACGTTCTGTGATCAATTGCACCAGGTCTTTTTCGTCCAGCGCATCGAGCATTTGTTCATACAGAGCCGCGGGCACACAATAAAAAACAGGGCGGTTGCGGTCAATAATCGCGACCGGGTAGCCGCCGCCGGCACTGGCGGTGGCCACCGGATCGTTTTTAAGTTCGCTGACGCTGGCAGTCACATCACACAGAATGATGTTTGTCATGGTTCCCCCCTGAGACAAGTCATCTGTATGATCGGTAAAGTAAGCTCTGGCGGCAAGTCCCTTCTGTCATTTCAACGGTCAGAAACGGGCAACCGGCAGCTCCTTCCAGCGGGTGGTATATGCCGGTGACAGCATCTCCCGTTTCATCTGCCAGTCCGGCGCAATACCCCGTCCGGCAAACCAGACTTTCCCGAGTCCGGAATGATTAATACCGTCGAGCACCTTCATCAGCGCATCGCTGTGCGGCCGTGGCTGCACGTCATCGAACAGATTCAGCTGTGCAACGCCGTTCGGGCTGAAATCATTGAGCATTATCCCCGCTTTTGCGTAGCGGTGGCCATCGAGCCAGATCCTGTCCAGAGACCTGACCGCTGCCGCTATAATGTCCCGGGTGTCACGGGTAGGGGTGTTCAGTTTCTCAGTGGCCACGTTACCGTAGTACGGTTCATTAACCGCAAAAGGGGAGGTTTTGATGAAGATGCTGATATGCCGGCAGTACTGCCGCTCACCTCGCAACTTTTCTGCTGCGCGCTCGGCGTACTGGCAGACGGCCTGGCGCATTTCTTCATAGGTGGTGATCCGCTGCCCGAAGCTGCGACTGCAGACAATCTGCTGTTTCGGCGGCGGCGCTTCCTCCAGTGAAATGCAACTCTCGCCGTTCAGCTCACGTACCGTGCGCTCCAGCACTACGTTGAAGTTTTTGCGGATAAACGCGGGGTTCGTCAGCGACAGCTGCAGGGCGGTGGTGATCCCCATAACGTGCAGCTTTTTCGCTATCCGGTTCCCCACGCCCCAGATTTCTTCCACCGGCTGCAGGCTGAGTAATTTTGCCGTCCTGCGTGGATTATCGGGCGACAGCGCCAGCACCCCCCTGAATTGTGGCCATTCCTTTGACGCCCACTGCGCCGATTTGGCCAGTGTTTTTGTGGCGCCGCAGCCGACACCAATCGTCAGTCCGGTTCCACTGAGAACGTGCCCACGCAGCTGCCTGCCAAAATCCTCCAGATCCATACATTGGCCAATTCCCCGGGCATCCAGGAAACATTCGTCTATCGAGTATTGTTCGACGCGGGGAGACAGCTCCTCCAGCAGGGCGACCACGCGGTTACTCAGGCTAGCGTAGAGCTCGTAATTGCTGGAAAAAACGTACAGTTTTTCAGGAAACTGCGCCTCTTTGAGCTGGAACCAGGGGGTTCCCATCTTTATACCCAGCCGTTTGGCTTCAGCACTCCGGGCAATAACGCAGCCATCGTTGTTACTGAGAACGACGACCGGTTTTCCGCGCAAATCCGGCCTGAAAACCCTCTCGCAACTGGCGTAGAAGGAGTTGACGTCGGCCAGGGCGAACATCAGTCTGTCCCCCGGGTTTTATGAATGAAGGCCGTCACCACACCGAAAATTTGCAGCGTTTCCGGATCCGGGTACAGGGAAGGGAAGTCCGGGTTCATCGCCTGCAAGGCCGGCCGTGGCGTCAGAAGCAGGCGTTTTACCGTAAATTCACCCTCAATTTCCGCGATAACAATATCCCCGTGCCGCGGCTGTTCTGCTTTATCCACGACCATCAGATCGCCGGAATAGAGGCCAATATCAGTCATTGAGTTGCCAATCGCCCTGACAAAATAGGTGGAGTGGCGCCGGTGAATGCAGTACTCATTCAGATCCAGTTCAGACTCAGTGTAGTCCGCAGCCGGTGACGGAAAACCCGCAGGGCATCGCTCTGTGAACAAAGGAATTTTTACTATGCTGGCTTCTGATACTGCAGGAATGAACTTCATCGTATTTTCCCCTCGCTTGAAACTGTATATATATACAGTGTGCGCCGGGAGACCGGTAGAGATCAAGGGGTGAAAGTCCCCGACCATTGAAGGACCAGCAATCCACAAGGTCCCCGAGTCATGCGTTGCATACCG
>PPYF01438593.1_pt1 | contig 12482 bp, 10 predicted proteins | sample 1559871 | NCBI WGS metagenome assembly PPYF01 (sample SAMN08240021, study PRJNA423297) | Human gut metagenome, whole genome shotgun sequencing project. | reverse complement strand
ATTCAAATATTAGTAAATTTGCGCGAGCCTTTCAAGAAGTGTTTGGAATGCTTCCAAAGGATTACCGTAAAGCAAAAAAGTGATTTAACTTTTGGGCTGTTTTCTTGATTTACTTTTCCCTTTGGAGTAGTTAGAGACTGCAAACCGGTGTAGAATGACAGTGTAGTTAGTTATTGCTAACTACACTGTCATTTTATTTTAAGGAGGTTTCAAAGATGGAACAAACGGTGAAGAAAAAGTTTGGCATTCGCGATATTATGACGATTGCCGCAATGATGGTCATCAATTTTGCTATTGCAATGATAATTGGTATGGTTACATTGCCTTTTCCGGTAGTATATTTGTACGGCTCTGCCGGAATTGATGCATTTATCGGCGCAATCTTTTATCTGGTTGCAGCAAACCGCGTCAACAAACACGGACTGTTGTTTGCATGGGCTGCGGTTTATGGGGTGATTCAAGGAGTTATGGGTTATATGTTCTTGATTCCCTATTTCTTGATTGTAGCTCTCGTTGCCGAACTGTGCATGGTTGGCAAGAATACATACCAAAGTGCGGTTCGTAACCGAATTGGCTGGATGGTCAACTCAATCGGTAATTTTGTAGGTTGTGCCGTACCGTTGTGGTGGTCCTGGGACAGTTATCAGGAAATGGCTGCAAACAGTGGTTTTGATGCCAACACCTTAAATATGCAGCTCTCTATGGTAACGTCTCCTGCGCTGATGCTTTTGGGCGTTGTTATTACTGCGGTTCTTGCAATCCTCGGCACGTTGTTTGGCCAGCGTCTGCTCAGAAAGCATTTCCAAAAGGCAGGCATTGTAGGATGATGGCCGTATCAAAAAGCAGACGGATTGATCGAATTGACGGGCGCACAGTTCTTTTCCTGACGCTGTGCGCTTGTCTTGTTACTTTCCTTACAACAAGTTTTTTAGGACATGGAATTTTTACCCTTTGGATTTGTTTGATCCTGTGCTGGTTTGGTTTGTTTCGTCAGGCGATTGGGTGCTTTTCAATTTATATGGTTGCACTTGTATGGCTACTGATTGAAATGAAATATAAAATCAGTGTCCCATCTCCACTGTTGCTCAGCATGGTTTACAAACTTTTGCTTCCGGCTATGCCTGCCTATCTTCTGGCTAAAATCCCCTCTGGGAAATTAACGGCCAGCTTGAGAAGAATGCCGATTTCTACCCATATCATGCTTGTATTGATCGTCATGCTCCGCTTTGCGCCGACTGTGCTGCATGAATTTGGAGAAGTCAGGGAAGCCATGAAAATTCGTGGCTTCTTAAAATCGGTCGGTAATGTTTTGAGGCATCCAATGGACACGTTGGAATACGCCATTGTTCCGATGGTGTTCCGCTCCTTAAAGATCGCGGACGAGTTAGCAGCTTCTGCCATAGTCAGGGGAATTGAAAGCCCCTACAAGAAAGAAAGCTACTATGTCAGCCGGATCGCTGTGCTGGATTGCGTTTTGATTGTTGTCAGCGTGGGAGCTGCCGTGTGCTGCTGTCTTTTATAGCATTCTGGTGATATGTCAAGAGTTTTTAAAAAAGATTTTGATATATTTTTCAGGAAAAAGGGTAACTTTAATAGACCTTCGGCGGAAAATCCAAAGGCGAACATCAGTTCTTGTTGATATTTGATTGAGTGTCCAGCTTTTCGCCGGTGTACAGTTGGTTTTTGACCAGCAATCCAAAAACAAGCCGTACAAGTTTACGAGATGTAAGCGCGAGTGCTCTTTTGTGCTGATGCTTGGTAACTTCAGCATATTTTTTTGCATAATACTCAGTGTATTCTGGCACATGCTTCCTGACGCTGTTAGCCGCTTCTCCCAGATAATAGCGCAGATACGGATTCCCGACTTTTGAGACTTGATTGTCCTCGGAAATAAAATCGCCGGAATCGTTTTTCAGCCAGTACAAACCGGCATACTTTGCAAGTGCATCGGATGAGTGGAACGCAGTTATGTCGCCTATTTCGGACAGCATGCCGGAGGCCCATACCGGTCCGATACCGGGAATGGACTTCAGGATAAGAAACGCATTCGGGTTCATCCCATTGATGCACTTTTCAATTGCCTGCTCTATCAGTTTTATTTCTTTTTGATAGGCCTGGATGCAGTTAAATGAGCTTGCAAGTGAAATATTCAGTGGTTCATACATGCATTGATCCAAACGGTACGAGTCCCTTGCGGCTTTCCGCAAAAGCTCGGATGTCCTGGATATGTCAGAAATACGGTTCCTGCTTTTTTCAGCGAGGAACGAAAGGAGTTCTTCCTCTGAGAGGTCGATGATCTCCTGGGGGGACAGGAACTCCGTCAGTATGGCAGAAGATGTTGCGCCGTAAATATTGCTGAACGGCTTGTTATCACCCTCAAGAAGCTGCAGTTCGCTGAACTTCAGATACAGGTTTGAAACCATGTAGGTCTTTTCCCTGGTAATGCATTCTGACAGGTGCATGCGATGCCTGGTAAGACGCTTCAGGGCGATAAACTGGCCGCCGCGCCAAGGCTCAAGCTTTTTCGTCCTGCCGACCCTTGCGAAGTCAGCAATGAGAAAAGCATCGATAGGATCCGTCTTTTCCATTCCGATATAGGATTTACGGTAATTGGATGTAGCCTTGGGGTTGACACAGAAAACATAGGGCTTGTACGGCATAAGCGTCTCACATGTAGAAAGAAAATTTGCGATATGGACGCTGTAAACAGAGGTAGACTCTAAAGCAACGATGATTGTATCAAGGTTTTTATGTTTCTGCATGCATTTAGCGATCATATCGGCAAGTTCATCAGCGCCGGGCTGATTGTTGCCAAATGAGGATGAGATGTACTTGTTTTCTTCAAAATCCATGGCATAGACCGCATTGGATTTTGAGCTTACATCAATACCTACAAACAAGGTGGACATATAGTTGATCTTTAACAAGATATCACATCCTTTCCGATCTGGATTTGTGGAGCCTGAAGTAAAAGGTTTATCCTGTGCTGCATATGGTGACCGAAGCCTCGCGCAATGAGCATGCACCCGGCCAGCCTTTCTTGCTGGAGCTACGGCGGGGGACGAAAATTCTGTGTTAGCGGAATGTGCCATATGTGCCAGGCTGAATGCTAAAAAAGCAGTCACGGCCAAAGCCGGCTGAAAGGAGGAAAAGCAGTGCCTTCGGACATCAGACTCTGCCTGATATCATAACACAGGATGAATCATATAAAAAGTAACTGTTGACCGTATGGATGGGATTCAGGATGAGGGGAGTTCCTCTTGGATGTCCTTACCATCTATACCCATAAAAAGAATAAGTTCATAAGCGATATTTCTTGCCTACGAACTTATTATACGAGGAGGAATGGAATGGGAAAAGAAATTATGATCCGTGACCTGACCTTTTCCTATGGCGGGAACGGAAATCAACTGGAACATATATCATTAGACATTGCCGCCGGGGAGGTCATTGTTATGACCGGCCCATCGGGAAGTGGGAAAAGCTCTTTGACAAGAGTAATTAACGGCCTGATCCCCTACTTTTACGAGGGAGAATTAAGCGGTGAGGTTTTTGTGGATGGAAAACTGCTGAAAGAGATTCCTTCCTGGGAACGCGGCAAAATCGCAGGAAATGTATTTCAAGACCCGAGGAGCCAGTTTTTTGCCAATGAGGTCGCAGGCGAGATTGCTTTTGGCTGTGAGAACTACGGTTATTCCCATGAAGAAATTCAGAACCATGTTCACCGGGCAGCGGCGAACATCAAGATTCAGGATATTTTGGATCACAGCCTGCACAGCCTGTCCTATGGAATGCGTCAGAAGGTTGCGATTGCATCCGCAGAGGCGATTGATCCTGAAATCTATGTCATGGATGAACCGTCTGCCAATCTGGATATTGCATCTACCTACCGCTTTGCAGATATTATTCACGATTTGAAGAAGAAGGGAAAAACCATCATTATAGCGGAACACCGGCTTTATTATCTGATGGATCTGGCAGACCGTTTCCTGTGTGTCCAGAAAGGGAAAATTGTGCGGGAATTTACTGCACAGCAGATGAAAGCTCTGACTAATAAGGAAATCCAGGCGCTGGGGCTTCGAACTCCTAACCTGCATCAGATTGAGCAAACGGAAATCCCGTCTGCGGCAACCAGTGAGGTTGTTCTGGAAGTGAAAAAACTGAACCACTCTTTTGGTGAAACGAGCAAAAGCACCATAGGGCGAATCTTGGCAGGGCTTTTGAAAGAGAAATCCGGCGAAGTCGTTTTATTCGGAAAGCATTGTAGACCGAAAGGCCGCTTGGGAAAGGTCTGGTATATTCCCCAGGATTTAGACAGTCAGCTATTCGGTGAGGATTTGCTTGACGAACTGACTACCGGCGCAGAAGTCAACCCGGAGCGGAAACAAGCGGCGGAAGAAATCCTGGAGGCCCTGGAACTGACGCCATTCATCAAACAGCATCCCTCTACGCTGTCAGGAGGGCAAAAGCAGCGGCTGGCTCTTGGCGTGGCTCTAATGCACGAAGCGCCGATTATCGTACTGGATGAACCGACAAGCGGGCTGGACGGTACGAATATGCGGAATGTCAGCCGGATGATCCGCAAGCTGGCGAAAATGGGGCGCACCATTATCGTCATTACCCATGACGCGGAGTGTGCGCTTGCCTGCTGTGAGCGGGCAATACGCCTGGAGAACGGCTGCATTACCGATGATTTTCAAATCAGAGGCGCAGAGCTTCTCTTAGACAAAATTGGATATGACAAAAAGGAGGGTTAGAAATGGCACAGCAAAACAAGAAGCAGCCGATAGCGAAAACCGGACTGGCACGCTGCCTGGAATTGGCTTCCGGCCATAAAGGGTTGGTGTTCCTGGCAGGGTTTTTGGCGGCGCTGGCTGCGATCTGTTCTTTTGTTCCGTACTTATCAATCTACTACATCATTCGGGAAATCCTGTTTGTTTACCCGGATATGTCGCTCTTGAATGTTTCCGCAATCTCGACCTGGGGATGGCTGGCCCTGGCTGGAATTTTGGGGAACATCGTATTTTACTTTTTTGCCCTGTTGTGTTCCCACGTTGCGGCGTTTGGAACGCTTTATGAATTGAAGGTGGCCTTTGCCGACCACATCATGCAGATTCCCCTTGGGTATCATCTGACCCTGGGCAGCGGCAAAATGAGAAAGATCATGGATGAAAACATTGAAAGTGTTGAGAAATTCATCGCTCACCAGCTCCCGGACTTTGTGGCCTCTTTGGTCGCGCCGCTTGTTCTGGTTATCATTCTTCTTGGAATTGACTGGCGGTATGGCGTGGTTTGTCTGGTCGGTATTGTTCTGGCCTTTATCGTGCAGTTTGCGGGCTTCAACGGAGAAGCAAAGGAAAAAATGCACCGTTTTCAGACCGCCCAGGAGAACATGAACAGCGCTTCTGTGGAATATGTACGTGGTATGTCGGAGATCAAAGCATTTAATCAGACCGCCGATTCCTTTAAGCGGTTGGGCAAATCCATTACAGACTATACCTCTTTTGTGTTGGAGTACGCATTGGGCTGGCAGAACTGTATGCCTGCTTTTACCACGATCATCAACAATATTTATCTGCTTTTGATTCCGGTGGGCATTCTGATCGGGATGCACACTACGGATTTCAGGGAGTATTCGCTGACATTTATTTTCTACCTGATTATTGTCCATGCGATTTCCGGTGTCCTGAATAAAATCATGTATATCTCTGAGTCCTTTACGCAGATTGACGGCAGCGTGGAGCGTATGGATGAAATCCTGCGTATCCCGGCCCTGCCCGAAAAGAGTACGGCGCAAGCAATCGAAAACTATGGGATTGCTTTCCGGGATGTCAGCTTTTCCTACGAAGCCGATTCCCAGGTCAAGGCCCTGTCTCATGTTTCTTTCTTTGCGGATCAGGGCAAGGTGACAGCCATTGTCGGCCCCTCCGGTGGCGGTAAAAGTACCATCGCCAGCCTAATCTCCCGGTTTTATGATGTGACGGACGGAAGTATTCAGATCGGCGGCGTTGACATTCGGGATATTCCTCTGGATGCGCTGATGGATAAGGTCAGCTTCGTATTTCAGGATACGTTCCTGTTCAAACAGAGCATCCTGGATAACATCCGTATGGGAAATCCAGATGCCACGGAAGAACAGGTGATTGCGGCGGCAAAGGCTGCAAGATGCCATGATTTTATTGAGCAGCTTCCAAACGGTTATCAGACTGTGATCGGCAGTACCGGCGTCCATCTCTCCGGTGGTGAGCGTCAGCGGATTGCCATTGCAAGGGCTATCGTAAAAGACGCGCCCATCATCGTTCTGGACGAGGCTACTGCGTTCAGTGACCCGGAGAACGAGTACCTGATTCAAAAAGCCTTTGAAAAGCTGATCCAAAATAAAACAGTTGTAATGATCGCCCATCGCCTGTCCACGATTCGTAATGCTGACCAGATACTTGTCATGGAAAAGGGCTGCCTGATTGAATCCGGCACCCATGACGAGCTGCTGAAGAAGGACGGAAAATACGCGCAGATGTGGAGCAGCTATACGGAGTCGATCAACTGGAAAATTGGCACAGGAAAGGCGGTGTGATCTATGAGTAAGCTGAAAGAAAAGTTAATGCTGTCGGAGAAAGGCTATTCCGACCTGAAAAAAGCAATTACGGCCTGCACAATAACCAATATCGCGTTATTGCTCCCATCAATGGTAGCCTGCCTGATCTTTTGGGAGCTGTTAAAGCCGTTTACGGGAGAAGCAATTTCGTGGGCCGCGTTGTGGAAGCTGCTGGGCCTGGGGCTGGTGGCGGCTATTCTGGTATTCCTGGCCGCGAAAAACGATTATAGGAAAACCTATATTGCTTCCTATAAGGAGGCCAGCACGACCAGACTTCGGATCGCGGAGCATCTTCGCAAGCTCCCCATGAGCTTCTTTAACACAAAAGATTTGTCCGATATTACCACCAACATGATGGCGGATTGCAGCAGCATGGAATCCATGCTCAGCAGTACCATCCCGCCGCTGATTGCAAATATCATCTCTGTTACCCTGACCTGCGTTTGTCTGGCATTTTTTGACTGGAGAATGGCCCTTGCGATTTTCTGCACAATGCCGGTTACATTCCTTATCATCTGGTGCGGGCGCAAGCTACAACTTCGTCTGTTTGACAAACAGGTGGATGTGAAACTGGAGGCGTCTAGCCAGATTCAGGAATACCTGGAAGGTATCAAAATCATCAAATCCTGTGGTCTTGGCGGTTCCCGCTTCGATGCGTTGGATAAAGCACTCCAGGCTATGAGAAAAATCGCCATCAAGGTAGAACTGGCCTCCGGTATTCTGGTTCAGGGAGCCAGCCTGATCCTGCAAGCAGGGCTTGGCATTACTATTTTCATTGGAACGGTGCTGATAACAAACGGTAAAATTGAACTGCTTTCTTTACTGGTTCTACTGATGTTCTCTACGCAAATTTACGGTCCGATCCTTGCCATTCTCTCGCAGTTGACCTCTCTGTTTCACTTGGGGACTGTTACCAACCGTATGCGTACCCTGCTGACCACGCCCGCCATGGAGGGCGAGGACAAGGATGTATCCAAATATGACATTGAACTGAAAAATGTCACTTTCGGATATAACCAGGACGATGTTATCAAGGATGTGTCTTTCTCTATTCCCGCTGGCAGCGTAACGGCTCTGGTAGGGCCTTCCGGCAGCGGCAAAAGCACGATTTCCAAACTGAACGCCCGTTTTTGGGATGTAAGAAAAGGCCAGATCACCATTGGCGGCATAGATGTCAGCACCATTGAACCGGAACACCTGATGCGCTGTATGTCCTTTGTATTCCAGGATGTGACCCTGTTCAATGATACTGTTTTTAACAATATCCGTGTAGGCAACATGAACGCTACCGAGGAGCAGGTCATGGCGGCGGCAAAGGCGGCATACTGTGACGAATTTATCCAGCGATTGCCAGACGGTTATCAGACTGTCCTTGGAGAGAACGGCAGCACTCTTTCCGGTGGTGAGCGTCAGCGGATTTCCATTGCCCGCGCGCTTTTGAAGGACGCACCTATTATTCTGCTTGATGAGGCAACAGCGTCCCTTGACCCAGAGAACGAGGTTTTGATTCAGCGTGCTATTGCAAAACTGGTAGAGGGTAAGACGGTTATTATGATTGCTCATCGGCTCCGCACTGTGGTGGATACTGACCAGATCATTGTCCTGGATAATGGTAAGTTGGTTGAGCAAGGCACTCATGAGGAACTAATGAAGAAGAACGGTCTATACCATAAGTTATTTCATATTCAGCAGGAAAGCCTTAGTTGGGCCGTATAATTTTTGTACTAGGAGGCTGAGATGAAACTTCATGCATCCGGGGAGGACTACTTGGAAGCTATCCTCGTTCTGCATAAGAGAATAGGCATGGTGCGTTCCGTAGATGTAGCCCGGCACATGGAGGTGTCAAAACCCAGCGTGTGCCATGCAGTAGGCATTTTGCGTGAGGGCGGCTTTCTGACAATGGATGAAGAACACTATCTGCATCTAACAGACATTGGTCGAGAAGTGGCCGTAAAAATCTATGAGCGCCATTGCTTTTTCATGGAACAGCTCATAGCCGCAGGCGTTGATCCTAAAATTGCAGAAGCCGATGCCTGTCGGTTGGAACACGTTATTAGTAGGGAATCTTTTGAACGGTTAAAAGAAACAGCCGACCAATAGGAAGTGAATCACACGAAACACGCTTCACCGCCCAATAGGCAAAGAAAAAACGTTGCAGGGACAGAGGCTTTCCTGCGCGTAAAATGGATTCCTTAATCTTCGGCGGTTCAAGACCAAGTCTGCCGTTTCTTCGCCTTCTATTGGAAATGGCGTCCTGACACTGGCGTGATTGGCGGCTCTAGGAGGAAGCTGTCATGTGTAGAACGGGAGAGCGACCACCGGAAATGGGAGTAGTACCGTTAAAAAAAGCCATCCCCCGGCCATTCGGAAATGCGGCCGGAACTATGCATTATACCATGCAGTAAAATATTTTACTATTTTTATGTTCGCCCGGAGGGTTTATGCCCTTCCGGGCGAATTTTGTTATTTCCTGCGTCCCGTACCACCGGCCCCACACTTTTTCAAAAAATGTTTAAAAAAGTGGCGTTTAGCGGGTAGCTGGTGGCCTTTCAAAAGTAACTTTGGCGGAAAGGGAGATAACCACCAAAATCACCCACAGAAAGGGGGTGAGAAGATGGATACAATCCCCCGCAATGACTTTATCCTACGGCACCGCTATGACGCATTTTGCAAGGCGGTACTCCGCAATGAGGCCAAAGATTATCTGCGTGAGATGGGACGGCAGCGCGACCGTGAAAAGTCGTTTGAATGCCTGACTCCGGAAGAACTGGAAAAGCTCTCCACGGTAGATTATTACCCCAGCGATAGCTACGTTTTTTCGTCGCATGGATATGATTTGCCCATTGACAACGAGCTTGTAGCCGAGGCATTCGCCAGCCTGCCACAACAGGAACAAAGCATTTTGATTTTGCACTGTGTTTTGGATTTGGCAGACGGAGAAATCGCAAGCCTCATGGGAATGTCCCGCAGCGCCGTACAGCGCCACAGGACAAGCACCCTGAAACAGTTGCGTTTGAAATTGATGGCGCTCATGCCAGAGGGAGGGAAACGCGGATGAAGGAACCCACATTCAACGGCAGAGAGCTTCTGCCCCTTTCGGTGATGGAAGCTGCCCACGCTGGGGACGCAATGGCTATGGAACAAGTGCTGCGGTACTATGCGGGCTACATAAACAAGCTCTGTACCCGCACCTTGTACGATAGCAGCGACATCCCTTATGTGTGCGTGGACGAGTATATGAAGCACCGTTTGGAACTCAAGCTCATTCATTCCATCATCGTTGCTTTGAAGTAACGGCCCGGCCACGGGAACGGAAATGTTTTACTCATCCCTTTCCGCATTTCCGCTGACCTGGTGGCTGATGGATGCACCTTGACAAATACGCCCGCAGGACAATGGCGGTGCGTCATAGGGCATACGGACACATTCTGTCTGCATCGAGCCGGACGGCGGTTGCGCCATGATGCTGATTTCTACGAAAACAGCGGAGCGATCACCACCCAGCCGCAACATAAGCGTGGCTGCTTATGGGCGACGACGTGTAGGCAGGACAATGATACTCCCTTACAGCCACAGTCCGAGCGTTAAAAGCGTCGCAGGCAATGGGTAGGGCCGCGTGAAAACCACGCGGGGGTGAAAGTCCCGTGGAGCTGGGCCGCCAGCCGTCCGTGTTTTGCCCACATTCACAAGAAACCTTTGTTTTAAACAGAAAGGGGGCCGCATTATGAGTAATAACGATGTGCCTATTTGGGAAAAGTATACGCTTACCATTGAGGAAGCGTCGAAATATTTTCGCATTGGAGAAAACAAGCTGCGGCGGCTTGCCGAGGAAAACCCATTCGCTGGCTGGGTGATTTTGAACGGCAACCGCATCCAGATCAAACGGCAAAAGTTTGAAAAAATCATTGATTCTCTGGACACAATCTAGTGAAAAAGAGCCTTGACTATGCTATAATATCCTTAGAGCGTGTCAAGGCTCTTTCCGTCATGGAAAGGAGCATGACGAAATGCCAAAACAGGAACGAGATGTAAAAAGACGGGACAGCAAGGGCCGCCTTTTGAAATCTGGAGAGAGCCAGCGACCAGACGGAAGATACGCTTACAAATATACGGACACCTTTGGGGAACAGAAGTTTGTTTACTCATGGAAGTTAGTACCCACAGACAAAATCCCTGCCGGGAAGCGGGCGGATATTTCACTCCGCGAGAAAATCAAGCAGATACAGAAAGACCTTGACGACGGGATAGACACCATCGGCAAGAAAATGACGGTCTGCCAGCTTTATGCCAAGTACATCCGGCAGCGGGGAAATGTGAAGCGGGGAACCCAAAAGAGCCGCCAGCAGCTAATGAAACTTTTAGAAGAAGATAAGCTGGGGGCGGCCAGCATTGACAGCGTGAAGCTGTCCGACGCGAAAGAATGGGCTTTGCGTATGCAGGAAAAGGGTGTTGCTTACACGACCATCTGCAATAGCAAGCGTTCCCTGAAAGCCATCTTCTATATGGCGATTCAGGATGATTACCTCCGCAAAAATCCCTTTGACTTCCAGATCAATGAAGTAATCAACGACGACACCGAGCCAAAGGTTCCTCTGACCCCCGCACAGGAAAAAGAACTCCTGAAATTCATACAGGATGATACCATCTATTCCAAGTATTATGACGAGGTGGTTATCCTGCTGGAAACAGGACTTCGGATTTCTGAACTCTGCGGCCTGACCCCTGCTGATCTGAATTTTGAAAAGCGTTTTATCCATGTAGACCACCAGCTTTTGAGAAGCACGGAGGACGGCTACTATATCGAAACGCCCAAGACAGACAGCGGATTTCGTCAAGTGCCAATGAGCGCAGCAGCTTATGAGGCGTTCCAGCGCGTGTTGAAGAACCGCAGGGGCGGCAAGGCAATACAGGTGGATGGGTATAGTAATTTCCTATTCCTGAACCGGGACGGCCTGCCGAAAGTAGCGGTACATTATGACGCCATGTTTAAGTGTCTTGCCAAGAAGTTTAACAAGTGTCACAAGGAGCCGTTGCCGTCAGTAATGACGCCCCACACCATGCGGCACACGTTCTGCACCAGAATGGCAAATGCGGGAATGAACCCAAAAGCACTACAATATATCATGGGCCATTCCAACATCATTATGACGCTGAACTATTACGCCCACGCCACATTCCATTCCGCACAGGAGGAAATGGACAGACTGGAAGCCAAGACGGAAATCAAAGTGGTAAACACGGAGAAAACCGAAGCTGCCGCTTAGTAGTAGACAGGTATTTTACTACTTCTTCTACTACTTTTGACCGTGAAAACACAAGGGGTTATAAAAGTATTTGTGAGGTTCTTCCGATATGAAAAACGCCGGAAAAGCCCGAAGTTACGGGCTATACCGGCATTTAAGAACTTCTAAAGAGATAATCGAAAATCTATTAAACTATTAAATCTAAAAATATAAAAAGAGGCAGGGCAGCAAGTTTAAATACAGAATATGGTTATTATTCAGAGGATACAGAAAATTTCTTAAGAGATTACATTGAAACACCGTTGGGTACTATTATGTCGAAATTAAAGCAAATAACGATAGAAGATAAATTTACAATCAATAGTGATTTTATTGTTACAGTAAGATATTTTTTATATTCACTTTTATGTAGAAGTGAGTCTATGCTTAAATCACTTAATAGAAATTCAGTTTTTTTCCCATTACTCAAAAAGCAGGATCAACATAATTGTGCAGCTGTTTTAGGAGTTGAGCTTGCAAACAAAAAAGGATTAATGAATGATTGGCATATTACATTTTCAATAAACAATTCAAATACACCATTTGTTTTACCACTACTAGGACTTTATCAATTTAGTTATAAAACAAATGAATGTATTTTATTA
>PPYF01066221.1_pt1 | contig 12484 bp, 10 predicted proteins | sample 1559871 | NCBI WGS metagenome assembly PPYF01 (sample SAMN08240021, study PRJNA423297) | Human gut metagenome, whole genome shotgun sequencing project. | reverse complement strand
GCATTGGACGCGGGATTAGCGAGGCTCTGGCAGAAAAGGCCAGCACGAGCCGCTTCACCATAGCTACCGCCGAGGTACAAAACCCCGCCAGACCCACCTGACGGCCCCCAGTAGGCGTCACCCAAAGAGCCAAGAGCAGCATTTGTTGAGGTTGTTTTGGGCAAAAAGAAATCCCTCAAATCAAAGTTGTCCCCATAGCTGTGGTCGAAGGTCACGGCAAAGGCCGGGTTGGTGCCGTCATAAACAGGAAGAGCAATGTTTGTTGCTTTGTACAAGCGGCTACCATCACGCGCCCACACTTCAAGATAACGTGATGTGTCAGTGCGAATGCCTTGCACGACCTGCCAGACGTTCCCCCAAAGGCCTACGAGACCCCTCCAAGACGCCTGAGCCACATCCGCCTCATCTACATAGTTGGCGCTGGATGTATCGACACGGCCCCGGCCAATGGCCGTCTGCATGTTGGTAGTGCCAAATTCAATGGCCGCAAGTTGCTGCAAGACGCTCAACATATACACGTCCCACATCTGGAAACCTTCAACCCCATCAACATTGCGCGCGGAACAGCGCGTGAGCATGGCGTTATAGTTGAGGCTCACCAGCGGCATTTTTCCCGGCAAACTGCCCACTTTTGTGCCACCATCATCCGTTCCCGCGTAGGTGCCCAACCAGAAACAAGGACGCGGATTGCTATTGGGCACTATGAAGGCTGGCATTGGAGCAAAGCCTTCTCCTGGCCCGGGTGCAATAAGTCGCACCAATTTATCCTTGAGAATGCCGCTCTCAGGCGTCACAAACTTGGAGTACACAAGAGGAACACGCGTCATTATCTGGCCGTCAATGATGCAGCGTCCTGAAGAAATTCCCGCATAAACTGGATGCGCGTCAAAGTACGGTTTCGGCAAACTCACAGGCTGCAGATCATGGTTAACCTGCATCCATGTACCACTGCCACCGCCTTCCTGCAGGCAAACGATCCCGCATATGGGGTTGGCGTTGCCCATAACAATTTCGTTATAGGTCTGCTGCGAAACCCCCTTGACCGCATTATGCAATGGGGTGTCTTCAATGCCGATTGCCTGGGGTACCGTTTCCGAGTTGTTTTTTTCAAGAGCAGCGCCGACCACCGCAGAATGTGCATCAGGGTCGGTTTTGTGCGCCTCCATCTCCGCAAGGCCTTGCTCAACTTTTTGAAGTGCAGACCGTGACAAATCAACGGTTTCAGAAACTTGCTGCAAGACTTCTTCTATATCACCAGTGGACTGAGACATGGAACCTCCTACACTTCGGGGCGATAGCCCTTCGTTATGGCCCACCGGGCCAGATCGTAATGATGCAGCGCATTATGCAAAATCCCTTTCAATGATCGAGACAAAGCCAGTGCGCTTGATTTTCCGGCTGTAACAGAGACACGCCCCTCAGCATCAACCGAAAGTCCAATGCCAACCATCATCAGGCCGGGAGTATCTTTTTTTGCCGGACCGACCCCAGCAATGTTTTGAGCGCGATTGGCCGCATCTATCGCCAAGGCTGCCTGCGCTGCCGCAGTTTGAGCCGCCCCGGAAGCAATTTGTATTTTTGCATCAGCTATGCTCTCAAGCTCTTCCTGTACTTGCTGGGCGATATGGCGAATTTCCCCCTTACCCGCTTCAATGATGACAGCGGCTGCCGCGCTTTCCCGTGAGTCAATGATTGACACCAAAGTCCTGAGGGTCGGTGTTTGCACACCACCAAGATTTAGGTAGACCTCCGGCCCGTCATTTACCCAAGATTTGAGTAGCGCAGCATCAGTTATCAAATGCTGAACGCTCGCCATTACCTCGTCGGCAAACGCCAAACTGTTACAATCGCTAGTGCTCAACGTCTTCTACCTCCTGCGGCATCCAATACGCCGGGATTTGGCACAACGGAGCCGTTTCGTTGATGACTGAATGCACGGTGCTGTGCAGTGTTTCTAATTGCGGTAAAGAAAAATGGAGCATCAGCCGGGCGAACCAAAGGCACAGGGTCGGCTCTCTCCTTTTGAGTTCAAGTTCGAGGGACACACGAATATGTTCACCATGCAGCTTCCCCAAAGTTGGTTTGGATTTGAGGCGAACCGTGTGAAATTGAACCGCACCTCCGGTGAGCATCGGCATTTCAAACCAGCTCGCGCCTTGATGCAGAAGATCGCGCTCAAAACATTCAAGCCATGCGACCTCTACCGGGCTGGCAACAAGAGTGCAGGATACCGCGGTTTCATCCCCTGCAAATTCTACCCGGATGATGTTGCCGACTTCCGTTTCAGTTATCGTGCGGTTGTCCTTGGCCTGATAGCTATAATCGTCCTTGATGGGGACGGGCATCCACGCAGGCCAGCGCAAAATTTCCGACTGCTCTTTGATTTCCATCAGCTTTGACCTGTTGTTTTTGCCGTCAAAACGGCGCTATAGTTCAATCCCAGTACACCTGTTTGCCCCGTCAGGTCATAGAAAGCATCCTTGGGCGCAATTCGGAAATAGTATGTTGTGCCGGCCTGCAATCCCGACCAGGTATATGGAATCCGCTGGGCGACCCTCATCTCCTGTACTGCATCAATGCCGAAGGTTGGTGAATCGCCTCGCAGGATGACATAACCAGTCACATCCACCGTCGAAGGCATCACCAGTTCATTAAGCACTAACGAGGTTTCTTCGCTGATAATTGACGCACCTGCAGGAGCAAGCGGCAAGGGGTCGGAGAAATCAAGGGTCATTGCCTCCGACGTTCCAATAGAGCTTTTGGCGCTGACAGAAATACGGATGTCCCTGAATGGTCCGTCACCATCTCCCTGCATTTCCGGCGTGAGCTTCCAGGATAATGCAGTAGTTTCGGTGCTGATGATCGTTGCACCGCTCTGACCGCCCTGATTGCGGTACACGCCGATGAGATACGATGTGGCTTCTGGCACTGCGGCCCATGCCAGCATTACCGACCCACCCGTATATGCCCCTTGCGCTGCAACCACAGGTGTCGCGGGGGGACGGGCATTGGTATTGCCTTTCCAGATTGCCCAAGAGCTTTGATGGTCTTCACGCGCAGCGCGGACACGCACTTCCAGCGGGCCAGGGGGCACTGTGATAACAGCCCCTGACACGACAAAGCGTCCAAAATCAGTCCAAGGATTTGTTCCTGACAACGAACGGGCTTGGATTTCGTACCATTGCGCTCCGGCGCTGGCCCCCCACGTCACTTCAAGACTTGGCCCGGCCTGATCTATGACGCGCGCAGACAACCCAAATGGAGCTTCAACGGTTTCAGAAGATGGTAAAGCGACGCGGCCATGCCAAAGAGGCGTCGGCAATCCCCCATATTGGTGAACCTCCGGCGCGTTGTTGCACATCACCACGGTATAGTGCCATAAATCCTGCGGTACCACGCCCATGACTATCATCTGACGATCAAACATCCGGCTTGCATGTAATGCCCAAACTGTGGGAACCCGGTCCACGCCGCTATTGATCCAGTCAAACGGATTATCCATACCCTGCGCGAGCACCTGCATATAGTCTGCACGGCTCAGTGTGACGTAATCTTTAGCAAGCTCGTCAACCAGCACTGGTCCCCAGGGTGAACCGTCTGGACGGGTCAGGGAGAGGTACACCGGGCCATCATCCTGAGATGGAAGGCCGCTTGCCATGTCGCTATGGAGCATCAGTGTCAGCGATTGTTCATGCCATCCGTCAATGACACCAGAACACGTCTCACGGAAGCGCGGATGAGCCAGCGACACGACGTCTCCAAGGTTCATCAGGCGTCCTATTGCTTCAACCTGACATTCAACAATAATCCTGCGCCATCTGTTGCGAGCGCTCATGGCCAGGGCGATGCGGAAAGCCTGTTCACGGTTTGTCGGGCCAAGAAGAGTCAGCTCATAGGGGTATGTGCTTTCACTTTCAGGCAGTACGGCTCGCACGTCCCTGTCCTGAAAACCAGCATCGGCATCTTTGTAGGCAATTTGCACATCATCGGGAGTATCTTCGTCCCAGGTGCCGAAAGTAACCTTGAAGGTACCGCGCATGATATGACGCGGTGTTAAAACAAAGCGTACAGGGCGATTAGGGCCATCTTCAATGAAGGAAAGGATAGTCCCGGTTAGCCGGGGGATGACACAAACCGCCTTGCACATCTCACCGATGAGTTCCCACACGTTATAGGGACCATCAAGGTAAGCATTATAAAACCAGCCCTTATCCTTCAAACGCTTGTCGATACTCCAAATCGCATCAAGGTCTATTTGTGCGTCCACCATCCGCCCACCCCAAGAGGCCCGCGCAACGGCACACACCGCAGCAGCCCAGGAACTGGTGGGCACAGGCTCACTCCACGTTTTTTTGGACAGGTCGTAAAGCGGCAGCTTGCGCGTAGCAACCATGCTGAACTTACTGCTGGCGGATTGCGTCAGGGAGTTGGTGCCTTTGACCTTAAAAGCGACAACTGATTGCGGGTATGTGAGAGTGCCCGGCAGCATGCCGCGTAACGCTGTCCACTGTATCGTATCCAGCGCGCGGCCATCGCCGGAAGTGTTTGACGTGCGCCGACCACGCACCCAAAAACGTCCCTCGGCAACATCACAGAGATGAGTCAGGCGCTGTGCAGTCCTGTCACCCTTGCTCATACCGCTGCCATGCAGCACGGCCCAACCTGACGTAGGGTTGTTATCATCGTCTATCGCTTGGTACTGGAATTCCCAGGAGACGCTGTACGAAACAACACTTCCCTTATCATCCATATAGCCACAGCCTTGCGGCATAACTATATCAAGAATAATGCGCGTAACCTTGCTGCCGGGCGAACAGGCCGCGTACGGGCCTATCCACCCCTCATACTCGCTGTCATTGGGTGCCAGAAGTACTTGACCGGAAACTTCTTCACTGGTTTCAACGTTGTCGGGAAACACGGTAACCCGGTTGCCTGGCTCAATAAATTCAATATCGGAAACTTCATACCCCGTATCCGCGACGAGCTGCCCGTTGCGCCAAAAAACAGTGTCACCAAAGCTAAGGCTTTCAACATTATATAGTCCGCGCCCAATGCCCAACACATAGTAGCCATACTGGCAGTTATCCACATACTGCATCCACGGCACTGCAACTCTGTCATTTACAATCTTCATCCGCCCGAAGCCTTCCGGCTCAATTTGCCAAAGTCTGGCCTGATTGCCGGAAGAATTAATGTTGTATGTAGGGCTGGCCTGGGCGGCATCAAGGGAGCCGCTCAACGCTGATGGTATCTTACCTTGCTGCCCGGCAAGCTGCCCCATAAGCAGCATGCCGCCAACATATACAGCCAAACCAGCCGCAGCCCCGGCCGCACTGCCAAGGCCAAGAGCGGTTACGCCAAGGATGGCGCCAGAGCCACCAACATACCATGTTGCAGCCGCCGCAGCCAAAATCACCGCGAACTGCATAATCGTTGTCATGGCATTACTTCCGCCGCCGCCACCTCCGCCACCTTGCACCAGCTCACAGAACGTCACGTCATCGGAGCATCCGAGTGGAGCATCCCATGTATCACGCATTCGCACCGCGCCGCTGCCCAAGAAACATAATGTGGGGGCAGGAAAATTTTTATCTTCCGGGTACATCTGTTCCATCGCCTGACGGATAGTAGACCCCGACAGCACCTCGAATTCATCAACAATTTCGCCAGCGCGCAGATAGTACACTTTAGGCATACGGCTCCCCCAGTGTAATACCGCGCACAGATAGGGCAGCATCAATGTCGGGATGTCTGTACCATTCAATTTTTTGCAGAACGCCAGCCATGTCCACAGGCGCACTGAGAACAACACCGTAGACTTGCGGGCAGTGAAGAATCATCAGTCCATCAGCCGTGGCCACAACAATGCCAACATGGTCACGCAGCCTTTGACGAACAATAAACGCTACATCAAGCTCGCGGGGGGACACACCAACGGGCAACCGAACCAATCCATACCGCTCCGGGCGCATGGCATTGATACATGCTCGGTGATTTGCAGCGTCGGGCACGGGTATGGGGGGACTGTCTATACCTAGCAAGTCACGATGCACGGCTCGCACCAGTTCACCGCAATTGAACGTCTCTGGTGGACGCGGTACCGCAGCCCAAGGCTTATTGAGATAGGCTTCATGCCATGTACGATGGAGCCGCATCATGACTGGTTCACCAATGCCGGATAATCGTTTGGGGTATACTTGCGCCCAAACTTACGGTTAAGCCATCCCAAAATATTTCCCACAGCGGTCATGCTGTCCGGCCCTTCACTCTGCGGGCTTTTTATTGCGAGACCGGGCCATACTTCGCCGGGGCCTTTCAGCTCCTCGCCGTGGATGTAGGTACGGTAGATGCAGGAAATCTGACCGCCGGAAAGGCTGGCAGCTTCCAGATCCGCATCTAATTCATATCCAATGCCCGACACACGCAATGATAATTCGCCGGGCGTGCTGTCTGACTTCTCTGGTAACAGAATTTCAAACGGCATGCCGATAAATTCAACTATTTCATTGGCGTTATGAGGTGCAGTATTTTCCAACTTGCACATGAACCGTTCAACATCCGGGCCTGGTGCGCCCCATCGCGCAACACGCGCCGGATGTGCAAACGCTTTGTGGTTTATTTCAAGTGTGTGCAGGATAATCACATCCTGCGGAGCGCAGGCGTAAGCTTCTATAATTGCTTGTTCAAGTTCTGCATTCATATTTACTACCCCTTAGTACAGCCGAGAGCTGCGAGACAGGCCACGCGTCTTATCAAGATGGCGAGAGAACGTGTTCGTGCCGGCCACATCACGCCGCACCAGTGAACTCTCAACCTCGCGCACAACCAATTCGATATTCAGGTTGCCATTGTTGTCCTGACGCGCTGTAGCCTGAGCAGTCATAGGCGTGCCCGTAGAGTTAATGACTGTTGGGTTGACCGTAATATTCATGCCCCCCATCCATGCCGCACCTGACATGAGTGCCCCGGCGTGGAATGCACGAGTTTCTTGTGGGTTAAGCACACGTTCGTTCTTTTTGAGTACTGCCGGGTATTCGTCACTGGCAAAAAAGCCACCGCCATCATGGAAACGCGGAGCCAGAGCGAAAGCGGCAGCGGGAACACTGCGCGTTGTAGCCGAGGACACACCAACAAGACCGCCACTGTGCCATGTGGAGACCCCCGTAAACATGGCGCCCATAAGTTTACCAACAAGAACATTGGACATTGCCTGGGACGCCATAGATACAAGGCTGGAAAAAAATTTCTGCGCTGAAAACTCACCCGTAGTGAAGGCGTCGGAAAGAGTTGTAGATATGGTGCTTCCAAGGCTGTAGGTCAGACTTTCTGCCTGCTTTGCAACATCGCCATATTCATCTGCAAAGCGCATAGCCCCCCGCCTTACCCCGTCGAAGAGGTCGCGAGAATTTTGCAGCTTCTGAAATTCCACCCACTTTGCAATAAGCTCTTCCGAAACCCCCACATTTTGGCGCAGATTTTCTGCCTGCAGTTCAATGAGCTGATTCGAGTACTCCTGGGCTGCACCAAAGTCTCCAGCCAGTTCGGATAGCTCTTTGTAAAATTCAGCCGCAGCCTGAGCATCTTTTATGGTTGTGGCCTTTTCAGAGGCCTCGGTGAGCTGCTGGATTTTTTCGCGAGCAACGTCTGCAGGAACCTTCAGGTCGGCAAACTTCTTCTCCCAATCTGCTATGGTGTCCGCCAGTTCAAGCTGCTTGACAGTCTTGCTGTCACCCGTCAGCTTGGCGATGGAAATATCCATTGCCCGTATTGCGTCAGAGGCCTTGTATGCCTGCTCCGCAGCTTTTTCAGCTTCGCTTTTGCCTTTTTTCTTTTTGTCATTGTCAAGAGGTTTAAAGCCAGAAGGCAATGAAGGAAGAGAAGGAGCCGCGCCACCGGAAGACGGAGATGATGCCGCTGGCGTTGATGGGGGCGTATACTGCGAATGGGCAGAGGCGAGAGGTGGAGGGTCGGGAAGGCTACCGTGAGACGATGCTAACGGGACAGGAGACTCTGCCTGCTGTTTGCGCTGCTGTCCCTGCTTAATAAGCTTTTTCAGTTCTTCGCGGCTGCCTGTGTTCATAACCTCTTTGAATGAGAGGTTTCCAGAGACAACATTGTCCAAGCCGTCAGCGGTGGTGTAGAGGGTGTCAAAGGCTCCGGCCATCAACCCAAGCACGGCACCTTTTTTGCCAAACAGCAATGCGCCCAGCACACCATATTCAAGGTCTTCAATCGGGATTGAAGCACAAAAATCTACAAGACTGCCCACATGCTTCGTAATGCTTGTGACAGTTTCAGCAGTGCTTTGCCCCCACCCGGCGATTTTGTCTCGATTTTGCTCCAGATAAACAGAAAAATCGCTAAGGCTATTTTTAATAACAGGAAGAAAACCCTCTCCAAAAACTGTCAGCAAATTACTTGCGGTGGCAGTGGCCTGCGACTCAACGCCTCGGAAGGTTTCAAGCCATCTGGAAAAACTCTCTTCTGTTCTGTTTGCCTTGCTGCCAACTTGGTCAAGAATGTCCGCATAATCACGGAACCCATTGGCAGAGACCGCACTGATACCTGTCAGTGCCTCAACGCTTCCTACAAATTTGCTTAGTTGCTGATCACTGGCTTTTGCCGCCTGAGCGATCAGCGACAACGCCCCCATAAGTCCGTTCTTACGGATAAGGTCGACACCGGACTTTTCGCCCAGCGCATTGATGAGCTTGATCATCTGCTCATTAGGTTTGAGCAGTTCCATAACCATAGCCCGGTACTGCGTGGCTGCCTGTGAAGGACTGCCCGCAGTCTGCGTGAGCAGAGACATGGCCGCCGCCATTTCTTTATACTGGACGGCGGCTATCTGGCTGACTCCGGCAAGGTCGCCAATGATGGGCACAAGCTGACGCACTGAGGCTTGCCCGTACTCCTCAATGTCCATGAGCAAGTCGGCGGCCTGCGCCGTTGATGTCAGCTCACCGCGATAGCCAGCCATCATCTTGGTCAAAGCTTCAATGGATTCTGCTTGGCTGACGCCTGAAGATTTTGCCAGCTTTGACGCAGTGACCAAGGTTTCCTGCGATTGCACAACGTCTGAAATGCCCGCAGACAGGACGTTATAGTAGCCTGTCGTCAATTCAGTCATACTGCCAAGGGAAGACGGCAGCGTGAGCATTTGCCGCTTGACGTCCTCAAGGCTTCTATCTGTAACCTTACTTGTCTCGAATAAGGCGGTTTCAAAGTCTGCGGCCTGATTCATGGCGGACGAAAACGCAAGCCCACCCCCCAGGGCGCCAAGCGCGCCCGCACCCAGGCCGGCCGACAAGCTGCCAAAGCTACCGCGCAGATCCGCAAGGCGCCCCTTGAGCGAGTCCGCCTCACGCCCCAGGCCGCGCATAACTTGGCTGGCGCGGTCTGTGGCGCTTATTTCTACTTTAACATGCTTGTCGGCCACGGCTATGCTTCCTGTTTTCTGTTTTGTTGCCGTTCTTCCAGCGTGTCATACTCAAGAATCTGTACGCCGCGAAACAGTTGAGGGGTCATTTCGATGCCATGCAGTTTTGCGACAGCAAATACCGCCATATAATCAAGTCCGACCAGATCCCACCCAACACGCCACTGCGTTTGTATTAGTGTCCAGAGCGCCCAGGCGGATTCATTGGGCGGCAAGAGCGGCACTGGCTCATTCTCACATCCCTCGCAGGGAGGGGGGTCACGCCTGCGCTCAAAATGCTCTAGGCATTGTTGGCAGTGTTCAGCCCTGCCGCCGCTTCGGCGTCGACGGCAGGCGATGAGTTTCCCGCCAGAACTTCACTCTCGCTTATGCGCTTGAGAATGCCTTCAATTTCCCGCACCTCGGACAAGGAAAGCACGGGCTGCAATTCCGACCAGTTTTCAACACAGAACGCCAAGGGCCGCTCACGCCATTTTTGCTGGAAATCCGTGAGGGCTATCTGACGGTCAAACATCCCCATATCTTTTGAGGACTCTTCAAGGTCTTTGCCTTCGGAAAGACGCTCCCTCTGCAAATCCCAATATTCTTTCCAGCCATACGGGCGAATTTCGACAACTTTTCCCGTTTGCAGTGTATGCTTTTCGTGCATATCTGTTCCTATGCGTAGCTTTTGACGCGGTTTATGAGTGTGTAGAAGCTAGAGGTTGCAGCCTGATCAACAAAGCCAATGACCTTCACTTCGGTAGTCAGGCCCCCCTTGCCGGAAATTTGCGCCCCACCCATACTCAGTTCGGCTTCGGGCAGGCGAAACCACAACTCCTCTCCGTTAGCTCCGCTCATGGATACGGCAACGGGCAGCGTTGCGGCCATGTCGGCAAGCTGCTGGTATTCATCGTGCTCAAGAAACACGGTGAGGGTAATTTCGCTGGTGGGGTCGCCTTCTGCCTGTCTGCTGCGCTTGCCCATATCGCCCACAGCAACCTGACCTTCTATGCCAAAGGACAGATTTACCGTGCCCTTCTGCACATCACCGGCTCGGGAGCCGTCTATCCAGACAGCCGCCTCCTTGTCCCAAAAGGGGATGCTTGGCAGCACTGCAGGAACTGAGGCACTGACAGGAGTGGAGACGTTTTCAACACTGCCGACAGAACAATCCAAGCTCATTTTAATTTCTGTTTCCCCACCAAAGGGGAATGAGATGCCGTTGAGCTTGTTGCTTGAAATAATCGTGTATGGATTAACGCTGGCGCCGGATTCGTAGTCGAACCTCTTTTGCACCGTGAAAGTCGGCTGGTTTTTCGGCAGGGAAAATTCATGTCGAAAGAATGCGGGAATGGCTGTGGGCGTTCCATCGAATGTCTCGGCAACATACGTTGCTTCAACCACTAACACCCGCGCACCCGTGCCCGGCTGCAACACATGCTCGCCGTCATAGTTCACCGATCCCGAAATGGTGACGGATTCTCCGGCGTGGAGCGCCACGCCGTACCCGCCTACGGGCAAAGACACTTTACCGTTCCCGGTATCGGACGCAGCCCCTTTAAGAAAGGCCCCACGACCACGGTGAACCCTGGCTCCTGCAGGAAGCGTCTCAGCCTTATAGACGGCCCTGATAACCAGAGACGCGCTGTCCGTACCGTATTCGAGACGATACGCTCCATCATAATTGGCAGTGCCCGTGATCGTGACCACAGTGTCCTGCACAAACTGGTGAGAGGGGACAGGCAATGACACATAGCCGCGGCCAAGGTTGACCACGTCTTCTTGCGCCAAACTGACGGCGGGCTCCGCACTGGTGGCCGGAGCGCCACAAAGGGCGCGCAGAATATGCCCCATCTGCGGAGCGTAGGGGGGAACGTCAAGCCCGCCACTGTAGTTCGGGGTGCCGGGCACAGGCTTGCCTTGGCCTCTGGCGTTTGTGATCACCGCGCTGCCTTGTTTGTTGGCGTCCATAGACATGCTTTCGCTGTATATGGCCAACACGACACCGCTATCTGCGGGATCGGGAACTCCGGGCTTTGTTTCCTGCAACAGCACAAGCTGGCAGTTGCCGCCGGATACTTGCCGATATTTCTGCATTATAGCCTCCTGTCCCCTATGGGGAGATTGACTTCAATCCCCAGGCCAGCGTGCAGCAGCAGCAACGGGGAATGTTCCTGGGATATTGCCAATGAAGGTTCCTCAAGTGCTGCAAGAGGTTCGCTACCAGGTAGTGCATCCTGCAGCGCTGCCCACGCTGCAGGCCATGCTTGTTCATCAAGCACCGCCAGACCATGCAGCACGCGCACGCCATCTTCTTCGACAATATTGCTGTCAACCACAGCCAAAGTCAGAGAGACGGAATATGCACGTTTGACCCCCTGACCTTCAGACTGCCAAGGAGCAATCACGGCGCATGGAGCCTGTTTTTCCCAATCTGTCTTCTGACCGTCAAAACCAATAAGCAATTTCCAATCACGTCCATATTCAGTCCGCGCTACAGCCTGAAATAGATCAGCAGTTTTGAGAGCCGCAGTAACGGCCCGGCACAGGCGCATAGAGGGAATCATCATGCAACCCCCTTGCGGAAGAGCTGTTTGACCTGATTAACCAGTTGCTTGCGAAAATCATCCTGACCGTATTCTGCCAGACGGTCTCTGGCATCAACGGAAAGCAGAGCCTGAATTGGAGACGGACCAAAAAGCATCCGCATCCCCTTGTCTGCCACTTGCTTGCGCGCGCCACTCCGCTCACTGGTTCTGCGGTACCAGACGTAGAGCTTGCCAGAACCGCCGAACGGAGCGAGGAAAGATTTTTCACCGTGTGGCCCTTCAACGGCAGAGAACGCCCCGTCCCTGATGAAACGGGCAAGAATGCCTGCCGCTGGTTTGCGTTCACGCGGGTTCACTCCTTTCCAGTTCGGTGCGCGGCGGGGCCGTATGTCAAATTCGCCAGCCGGCTCGCCCACTTTGCCTGAAAAAAAAACTTCACCTCTGGCATTCTTGATTGAAACCCTGCGTATCTTTATGCGTGACCGCACGGCCCTGGCCTTGGCTGTATATTTTT
>PPYF01660778.1_pt1 | contig 12486 bp, 9 predicted proteins | sample 1559871 | NCBI WGS metagenome assembly PPYF01 (sample SAMN08240021, study PRJNA423297) | Human gut metagenome, whole genome shotgun sequencing project. | reverse complement strand
CAATATTTTTTCTTAAAAAATAGCCTACCCCTAGTCCAATCAGTACCATTACCACTGCAATTAGACTATACTCTAAAATCTGTCTCACCTCCTCTTAAATTCTCAAAATTGAGCTTTCATGCTCCTCTTTATGCCCTTCATGCATTAAATTATCAATTAGCCTTATCATCATATAAATAAATAAAGCTATTTTTAATTTTAGACTTGAAAGCCCTTTCTGTCAAGATTTTACAAGCCTAGCAAGGACTCTCAAAAAGCGTACTTTATTCATAAAAATCATTACATACGACTTGAATCGTGCTTGTTGAGAACCCTCTGTATTTGAGAAAGTTGAATACTTTTACACGAGGAGTGCGGTCCTCATTGAGAATGGAGCCAAATTTTTTCTCCACCACTCGATAGGCCGCTTTTACTTCATCATAAGAAGAAATTTCTTGGGGAATCTCAAGCCCCCGAAGTTTCATCTTTTGTTTAATCATGTAGGCCCCATATTTTTGTTCTTTCATCAAGTATGCTAATACTTGCTCAGATAAGCGCTCATCGTTGATATAATCATACTCTCTAAGGCGTTCAAGGACCCGCTCAATGATTGGGTCCTCGAATTGTTTACGTCTCATTTTTTGTGTTAGTTCATAGGAACTAAGAAATCGTTGCGCTAGGAAGCGATACGCTTGATCCATAGCAGCTTGCATCGTTTCGTCGCTCATGATTATACTTCTTCAGTTACTTCTTCACCGATTACATCGATTTCTTCTGTACCTACTGCCAATGTATCGCGAATAATACGATCGATTTCATCTGCTACTTGTGGGTTATCAAGTAAGTACTGTTTAGCAGCCTCTTTACCTTGGCCCATACGCTCCCCATTGTAGGAATACCATGCGCCAGATTTATTGATAATTTCCATATTTGTTCCGATATCGATAAGCGTACCAGCTTTGGAGATCCCTTCGCCGTACATCAAATCGAATTCAGCTGTTTTAAACGGAGGTGCTACTTTGTTTTTAACAACTTTAACTTTAGTGCGGGCACCAACGTTTTCGTTATTAGCTTTAATTAACTCACCTTTACGAACATCGAGGCGTACGGAAGAATAGAATTTCAACGCACGACCACCAGTTGTCGTTTCAGGGTTACCAAACATTACGCCTACTTTTTCACGCAATTGGTTGATAAAGATAACCACAGTTTTAGATTTACTGATGATACCAGTCAATTTACGCAATGCTTTACTCATCAAACGAGCTTGTAAACCTACGTGAGCATCGCCCATTTCGCCTTCAATTTCAGCTTTAGGAACTAAAGCTGCAACGGAGTCAACTACTACGATATCTACAGCGCCACTGCGAACAAGAGCTTCTGTAATTTCAAGAGCTTGCTCACCATTGTCTGGTTGAGAAATCAATAAGTTATTAATATCTACGCCCAAGTTACGAGCATATACTGGATCCATCGCATGCTCCGCATCAATAAATGCCGCAATGCCACCTTGTTTTTGCGCTTCTGCTACAGCATGAAGTGCTACTGTTGTTTTACCAGAGGATTCTGGGCCATAGATTTCAATAACACGACCACGAGGGAAACCACCTACACCAACAGCGATATCGATAGCAAGAGAACCGGAGGAGATAACCTCTACGTTCATGCGATCAGCCGCTTCACCAAGACGCATAATAGCGCCTTTACCAAAGTCTTTTTCAATTTGTTTTAACGCGTTATCCAACGCTGCTTGTCTGCCATCTACAGCCATTATTTTATTTCCCCTTTTCTGTTATATAAGTATACACATAATATAGTGCTAGCTCTGCTGCACTTTGTCTAATATCATCTCGATTGCCAATTAGATTTGCTTTATGAGCTACGGTACCATGTGGCCCAGTAACACCAAACCACACAAGACCAACTGGCTTTTCAGGACTACCACCGCCGGGACCGGCTATACCCGTCGTAGAAACAGCATAGGTCGTTTGTCCAATAGCTCTTGCCCCTTCCGCCATAGCCTTAGCGACTTGTTCACTTACGGCACCATACGTATCGAGCATGGCTTGAGGTACACTTAGCACACGATGTTTTATGTCGTTGCTATACGAAATAACGCCACCCATGTAGTACTCACTACTGCCACTCACATTAGTAAGTAATTTACCAACTAAACCGGAAGTACAAGATTCAGCAGTACTAATCGTACTGTGCGCCTCCAGTAGAGCTCGACCGAGGGTTTCCTCCATAGAAACAGTCAAATCACGGCCTACCCGAGAGCCTAATCGTTCTCGAATAATAGTATCCCAAGGATTGAGAAGCGCTTGTGCTGCCTCTAAGGTGTCAGCCTTAGCGGTGATACGAACCTCGATATAGCCCTTTTTAATGAGCAAAGCTATGGTCGGATTCGATTGATTCTTAATGAGGTCCATCAAAGTGTTCTCTAGGTCGATTTCACGGATATCATATACGCCATATCGATAGGATGCAACAACACCTTGCGAACCGAAGCGATTATCTAAATAAGGTACTACGCCCTCTTGGAACATCCCCTTCATTTCTCCAGGAGGTCCAGGTAAAAGTATATATGTAGTGTCCCCATCTTCTACGACAACACCAGGAGCTACGCCTACAGGATTTTTAAGAATCTTTGCACCTTCAGGCAACTCCGCTTCCCGACGACTTGCATCGGGTACAGTTCGTTTTACACTTTCAAAGAAACGTTTAACCTCATCCATTGCCTCTTGATTAAATACAATAGGTCGTCCAATAGAATCGGCTAATACATTTCGTGTAATATCTCCTTGCGTTGGTCCTAATCCGCCAGTACTAATAACGATGTCCGCTCTAGTGCTAGCTAATTGAAAGACCTCTGCCATGCGCTTAGGATTATCCCCCACTACAGATTGATGAGCAATAGTATAGCCTAATTTATTTAACGCTTGTGCTAGCCAAGATACATTCGTATTAACTGTATCTCCTAGCAATAATTCTGAGCCTGTAGAAATAAGTTCTACAATCATCAGATCACCTCCACACTCGAATCTATCGAAGTGTATTATTCTACAACAGTAGCTACAACGTCGTACGCAAAACCTTGTTCTACTTGTACCTTGAGAATGTCACCAGGTTTAATATCTTCGCCGCAGTCTTCGATGTACATATTGCCGTCTACATCAGGAGCTTGAGATTTCAAACGACCTTTTGCAAGCAATGTATTATTATCGCCTTCTTCAATTTCTTCGACCATCGCATAATCAATGGTACCTTCTAAGTCGCGATTATTCTCTTCAGAGATAGCAGCTTGGATGGACATAAGAACGTGATAACGTTCTTCTTTAATCTCTTCTGGGACTTGGTCTTCACGAGCACCTGCAGGAGTACCTTCTTCTTGAGAGTAGGTAAACACACCCATATTATCAAATTTGATTTCTTTTACAAAGTCGCAAAGTTCCTCAAATTGCTCGTCTGTTTCACCAGGGAAACCAACGATGATAGATGTACGCAATGTAATATGTGTAGGCGCATTTCTAATTTTCTTAAGCAAACGCTCAATATCACTACGATCATCGCGGCGATTCATTTGCTTCAAAATATCGTTATTAACATGTTGCAACGGAATGTCTACATATTTGCAAAGTTTTGGCTCATTAACGATAATATCTAACAATTCATCAGAGAAGAATGTTGGATATAAGTAAAGCATACGAATCCATTCGATGCCTTCTACAGTAGTTAATTCTTTTAACAACGTAGTCAACAATGGCTCACCATCGTTGAGGTCAATACCATAGCTAGTCGTATCTTGAGCAATAAGAACGACCTCTTTAACACCAGATGCTGCTAAGCGTTCTACTTCGGCTTTAATAGACTCAATTGTACGGCTACGGAATGCACCACGCACCTTTGGAATAATACAGAAAGTACAACCATTATTACAGCCTTCTGCAATTTTTACATATGCACTGTAACGAGGTGTAGTCTGAATGCGAGGCATACGTTCATCATAGATGTTCGTAATATTCTCCATAATACAACTACGATTGCCATGCTCAATAGCATCAACGGCTACCATAATTTGGTCCCAGGCACCAGTACCGATTAATGCATCAATTTCAGGAATTTCTTGGAATAATTCATCCTGATATTGTTGGCTAAGACAACCTGCTACAATAAGGCCCTTACAAAGGCCATCTTCCTTATATTGAGCAACCTCAAGGATGGTATTAATAGACTCAGCCTTGGCTTTCTCAATAAAAGTGCAGGTATTAACAACGATAAGGTCTGCTTCGCTTAGGTCTTCAGTAATGGTATAGCCATTGTCTCTCAACAAACCTAACATTACTTCAGTATCTACTAAATTTTTAGCACAACCTAGGCTAACATACCCTAATTTCTTACCCATTCTATATCCTTTCTTCACTCGATTCTATCTCTATCTCTTTTCCTATTGCTAGGATCTATTCAACGGTCTTAGTCTTTACGGAATCGTACTTGACTAACCCAGTGATTTAACAATAACTTTTTACCTTCCATAGTATAGCCACCATTCACAGGCCATAGCACTAAATCTTGTCCCATAGAATCCTTCGGCTCATCCATTTCAGGATTGGTGAACATATAGGTAAAATTATTTTCTACCATATATTTTGCCGTTTTTGTAGATAACAACCAATTAATAAATTCAACACCATCTGCTTTATGCTTTGAGTTTTTTAACACCGCAGCACCAGTCACATAGTAAGACGTGCCATCTTTAGGGTATATGAACTTAATTGGATACCCATGACGGTTATACTGAGCGGCATCAGATAAGTTACCAATCCCAATGTTTGTCTCCCCCAATGCAGTTAAGCGTACTGGAGTAGATAAGAACTTAGCATGTTGTACTACATGTGGTTTCAAGCTATACAAATATTCAAGAGCCTCTGGTTCTCCTTTGTACTCCACCATATTGTACAGCAAATTTGCTGCATTCTGAGACGCTACAAAGTCCGTCATAATAATAGACCAGTCGCCTTGTTTTCCCAATGTATCCCAAGTAGTAATATACTTGCCAATACCATTATGGAAGGTATCATTCTGAACAAATACGATAGGATCATACCAAAGGCCAACCCAGTAGCCATTAGGATCTTTAAATGTATCTCGTACTTCATCAATTCGTTCATTAACGATTGGTACATATTTACCAGTATTAGCACCTACAACGAGATTATCCTCAGAGGTGAGTACTAAATCGCCAGATGTGTCAGCCACAGTTGACGCTGACCGTTGTGCCATTTGATCCTCTGTAAGAGGCATGATCGTAACCTTTACATTTTGTTCCACTTCATACCGAGCAGCTAGCATTGTAGTTAAATTATTTGGCAAGTCTGTGTAGACTGTGATTTCACCGCGAACTGGCTCTTTTGCCTGTTCGATTTGTTCTTGATGGTAAAAGTTCATGCCGTAGGTTAACATCCCTACTACAAAAAGGGCTAAAACGCCCGGAGCAATCCACCGTTTCATATATGCCTCCTATAAGACATAACGTATCCCCAACGAAACTAGTAAAACTAATCTCTATAATTAACGACCACCACGGCTTTTATTAGATGGACGACCTTTAGTCATACCACTACGAGATGGTCTCCCCTTACTAAAACTAGATTGACTATTAGAAGATCCTCGTCCATTAGATTTGCTATTCGACGTACGTCTTAAGCTTTCAGATTTAGAGCGTGTATTCCCCTTACTACGCTGTTCACTAGTATTGCGACCAATTGGACGTGGCGGAATTAAACATTCTGGGCCAAAACCAATTAAGTCACGTCGATTAGCCTCTATGAGGGCCTCTTTAACAAGGTCATAGTTTTCAATATTTTTAAACTGCATCAAAGCGCGTTGCTTAGCTTTATCTCTGCCCTTTTTAGCTACATATACAGGCTTTCCATCTAAGGGATTAATACCTGTATAGTACATACAAGTAGACAGACTACCCGGTGTAGGAATAAAGTCTTGTACTTGTTCAGGGTACATGTGGTGATCACGCAAAAACTCCGCTAATTCGATAGCATCCTCCAAAGCACAGCCTGGATGAGAGCTCATAAAGTATGGTACTAAGTATTGCTTTTTACCAAGTTTTTTATTAGCCTCTTCAAACCAAGATTTAAAGGTGAGGAACTCTTCCTTTCCAGCCTTGCCCATCATGTTGGTTACACGTTTAGACACATGTTCTGGAGCTACTTTTAACTGACCACTGACGTGAAACTCACAGAGCTCGCGCACGAAGTCTTTATTGTTATCCGCCAGCACATAGTCATAGCGCAAGCCAGAGCGAACAAATACTTTTTTCACGCCTTTTAACTTGCGCAACTTACGAAGTAAAGCAATGTAATCATCATGATTTGTATTCAAGTTCTCACAAGGCTCTGGTGCGGCACAAGTACGCCCTTTACAAGCACCATATACAGCTTGTTTATCACAGGCTAAATGACGGAAATTCGCGGTAGGTCCCCCTACATCGTGAATATACCCCTTAAAGTTATCCATATTAATCATCATCTGAGCTTCGTCAATCAACGACTCATGACTGCGATTTTGGATGATACGACCTTGGTGGTTTGTAATAGCGCAGAAAGAACAACTGCCAAAACAACCACGTTGGCTCACAAGGCTAAACTGTACCTCGCTTAAGGCTGGTACGCCACCTTTATCATCGTATTTAGGATGCCATTTACGAGTATAGGGCAGATTATACACTCCATCCATTTCCTCTTGTGTCAATGGCAATGCAGGTGTATTCTGAATCAAATATCGATCACCATGCTTCTGTACCACTATGCGGCCATAGAACGGATCTTGTTCATCATATTGGATGCGAAACGCATCGGCAAAGTCCATTTTGTCAGCCTTAATAGCTTCATAAGATGGGCACTCCACATAATCAATGGTAGGAATGTCCTTTGCCATGTAACAAATCCCCCGAATAGACGGCAAGGATTCTTTAAATCTGCCTTGGTCTAACGCATCAGCTAGTTCGACGATTTGAAGTTCACCCATACCGTAAACGAGTACATCTGCCTTAGAATCGACTAAGATAGAGCGACGCACTGTATCTGACCAGTAGTCATAATGACCAAAGCGACGTAAGGATGCCTCTATGCCCCCGATAATGAGCGGCACATCACTATAAGCCTCCTTCATACGGTTTGCATATACCAAGGTAGCACGATCTGGACGATGACCCGCTTCACCGCCTGGAGAGTAATCATCTTGACGGCGAATTTTCTTTGCCGCCGTAAATTTATTGAGCATTGAGTCTAAATTCCCTGCCGTAACAAGGGATGCTAGACGCGGTTTACCTAGTTTTTTGAAAGCCTCTACATCATTCCAATCTGGTTGATCTATAATGCCTACACGATAGCCTTTGGATTCTAGGTATCTGCCGATAACCGCAGGAGCAAAGGACGGATGGTCCACATAGGCGTCCCCACTGATGAGAACGAAATCTAACTCGGCCCAACCTCGTTCCTTCATATCCGAAGGTTCTGTTACTAAAAATCTATCCATTGATTGTGTAAATGCCTTTCCATCATTCCTAATCAACTATTAGAAAAGGAATAACCATAGTAAAAATAATGCCATACAGAATAAGATAATGCCTAAAATAATACGTTCCTGAACGATAGAACGTTGGCGTTTTCGTTGTCGCGTTTCCAGAGACATACGCTTCTTAGAGGTTTGGTATTCAACGAATTCGCTTTGTACCAAAGTAGGAGCGGCTTGAGCTTTCTGTCTTGTCACAGAGCGCAAAGAAAAGGTATCAATATCTCCTACTTGGCTTTGATAGGCTTTCACCAAACGATCTCCATCGAGATCCAAGTAATTGCCATAATTACGAATAAAGCCTTTTACGTAGACCTGTCCAGGAATGATGTCATAGTTGCCATCTTCGATAGCCTCTAAATAGGTTGTTTTGATATGTAGCACCTGCTCCACATCTTTAAAGGTTAAATTACGTCTTACCCGTTCACGTCGTAATTCTTCGCCTAATTCAGCCATTTTCGTTCCTTTCTAAATCTACGTAATATTATACTCATTCAATTATTGCTCATCATTGGAGTCAGAGAAATATCTAGCTTTCGCTTGTTCAGGGCTCATTAAAATTTCTCGAGCCTTACTGCCCATGCTAGGACCAACGATTTTAAGGTCTTCCATTGTATCTACAAGTCGTGCTGCACGGGTATAACCGATGCGGAAGCGACGCTGTAACATGGATACAGAGGCTTGACCAGATTCCATGACAAGATTTACCGCACGCTCTAATAATTCATCGCGGTATACATCATTATCATCAGAAGTTTCTTTCTCAGCTTCCTTTTCTGCCTCTTGCGTTACCGTATTATCATACTCTGGCTCGCGTTGAGCTTTCACAAATTCTACGAGTTTTTCTACCTCATCATCAGAGATAAATGCACCTTGTACACGAATTGGTTTATTCGCACCAATTGGAGCAAATAACATATCGCCTTTACCTAGCAATTTCTCGGCCCCCGCCATATCAAGAATGGTACGGGAGTCAATTTGAGAACCTACGGCAAAGGAAATACGGCTCGGCACATTGGCCTTAATAGAACCTGTAATAACATTAACAGACGGACGTTGTGTAGCAAGTACCATGTGAATACCTGCAGCACGCGCCATTTGTGCCAAACGACTAATGGATTCTTCAATGTCATCTGGAGCGGTCATCATAAGGTCAGCTAACTCGTCGATAATCAGTACGATCAACGGCATAGCAGCCTTAGGGTGTGCTTCGTTATAACTCTTAATATCTCGTTTACCAGACGCGGCAAATGCCTTATAACGCGCCTCCATTTCTCGAACGGCCCATCGCAATACAGCTGCTGCTTTTTTCATATCAGTTACAACTGGCGCCATCAAATGAGGGATACCATTGTAAATAGACAATTCAACCATCTTAGGGTCAATTAATAAAAGCTTAACCTCTTCTGGTTTACGACTAAAGAGAATACTGGAAATCAATGTATTTACACATACAGATTTACCAGAACCAGTCGTACCTGCTACAAGCAAGTGAGGCATCTTCGCAAGGTCTGTGATCACAGGTTTCCCTGCAATATCCTTACCAAGACCTACAGGAATACCACCTCGAGCATCCTTAAAGTCGCTACAATCTAAAACATCACGCAAATGAACGGCTTCAGTTGTCTTATTAGGTACCTCGATACCGATAGCAGATTTACCTGGGATTGGAGCCTCCATACGAATATGTTGCGCAGCTAAATTAAGAGCAATATCATCTGTTAAATTAACGATACGGCTAACCTTCACCCCAGGAGCAGGCTCGATTTCATAACGCGTAACGGTCGGACCTTGTGTAGCATTTACAACCTTAGCCGTAATGCCGAAGTTACTCAATACATTCTCAAGCATCATCGCATTGTGAGCCACTTCTTCCCCATTATTTTGACTCCCCTTCCCTTTCGCCAAAATATCAAGGCTTGGGAAATGGTAAGGTCTATCGTAAGTACGGTGAATTTGACCGTCTTTAGATACTGCAACTTGGGCTGTATCCTCTGTAGTGCTAATAATGGATGGCACTTGTAAGCCCATGCCTGCCATACCGGCTCCAGCACTTACAGAACTAGCAGCAGCACCCGTTCCAGGCACGGCAGACGCAATAGCCCCATGATTAGTTTCCAATGGGCCAATCGTTGTATCTTGATAGGAAAATTCAGGTTCTTTTACCTCAGTATGTCTTGCTGCTTCAGACTCATCAGTATAGCCTTCGTCAGGTGTATATGTATAATCCTCATCTGGAACATATACATAATCATCACCAGTAGATCGATGCGTATCAGAAAATTGATCAAAATCATCAGCATCATAAGTCTTAGCATCGCCAGATGCATCAGAAATATTAGCCAATTGCTCAGCTGCACGATTACGCGCTTCTAATTCAGCTAATTCCTTCCAAGATGTAGGCGCTTTTGGCGGCTCTACAGTTGTAACTGTGTCTGGAATAGGTTCCACATCTATAGAAGTATCAGTTTCAAAGCTATCTCTATCGGTAGTAATACCACGTTTTTCTAAGCTATCTAATGCTTGATCAGCAGCATCTTCAAAGCGTGTATCTTTTTCCCTGTTATAGGCTTTACGTTGTTCCGCTGCTTCTTTGCGTTGCTCATTCCAGTCCTCAAAGACCTCTTTCGCAACTGCCACCTTCTCAGCAGCTACTTCTTTTGCTACGTCTAAACCTACTTGAGTTTTATCTGCTGCCTTTTGTAAGCCACTGCGCAAGGATAATCTAGTAATAAGAAGACCAAAGGCTAATAACAAGAACACATCGAGAATAATTGCACCTAAATTACCTAATAAAGTGCGCATAAATGTTGCAATAGCTCCACCTACTACACCACCTTGATTAGCCAATTGTGTAGTAATGAGTTCCTGCCCCTCAGGAACACGCCACAATGGAACAAGAGCTAACAAGAATAGGAAAAACAAGGTCATTACTACGCCTCGTTTTGTAAAGGAAATAAATGTGCCCTTATATAATAATCGCCAACCTACCCAGAAAACGCATAAACAAGGAATAATACCACCTAGACCGAAGCCATAGCGGAATATACCTGTTAAAATTTGACCCACAAGACCAAGCTCAAAGCCAAAGAACCCGAGCAAAGAAATCACTGCAAAGGCAATGACAATAAGGCCTTTAACTTCGCTGCGCAAAGAAAAGCCTTGGGACTTTGATTGCTGTTTTGTACTTGTTCGCTTACGGCGTGTGTTGCGTTTTTTGGTGGAAGTGTTTTCTTCTGCCATAAATCTATACAAACCCCTTACTTATATAACATTACAGTAAATTAACTTATCGTTATATTATAGCATATATCGAAGTATTTAGTTAACTTTTACGACGTTCTTCCCAGTCATTAAGCAATTGTTCTTCTCTACCTCTTTTTATGCCATTGTAATAGGTGGCATCTACAAGAGGTGTCGGTAAATATTGTTGTTTTACATAGCCATTCGGATAGTTATGAGCATACTTATAAGCTTTCCCGTGACCTAATTTGCTAGCCCCACTATAATGACTATCCTTCAAATGATCTGGTACCTGCCCACAATCCTTGTGGCGCACGTCGGCAATAGCTGCATCAATTGCCATATAGGCAGAATTACTTTTTGGCGCTAACGCCACATAACATGCAGCCTCGGACAATATAATACGCGCCTCTGGGAAACCTACCATATGAGCCGCTTGAGCCGCAGCATTTGCCAAAATCAATGCTTGAGGATCAGCAAGACCTACATCTTCAGCAGCACAAATCACGATACGACGAGCGATAAAGTTCGGGTCCTCCCCTGCTTCAATCATACGAGCTAAATAATGCACTGTAGCTTGTACATCAGAGCCGCGCATACTTTTAATAAAAGCAGAAATCGTATCATAGTGGCTATCACCTTTTTTGTCGTATGTATAAATACGACGGCCTACAACCTTTTCAAGGACCTCAATAGATATAGTACCTTCGTCGGGAACCATAGCTGCTGCTTGCTCTAAAATATTGAGAGCCATCCTACCATCACCGTTGACGAAGATGCCTACATCCTCTAGTACTTCGTCGGTGACTTGTAAACGACGTTTACCAAGACCTACCTCTTCATCGGTAATAGCACGACGCAGAATTTGACCGATAGCCTTAGGTGTCAACGCCTCTAATGTGATAAGTCTCAATCGAGATAAAAGAGGTCTATTAACCTCAAAAAATGGATTTTCTGTGGTGGCACCTATAAGAATAATTGTGCCATCCTCTACGCAAGGTAACAGCACATCTTGTTGGCTTTTATTAAAACGATGAATTTCATCGAGGAATAGAATGGTTCGCTGTTGCAGAGAACGAACACGCTTACGGGCATCTTCAATGATGGTGCGCAATTCACCAATGCCTGCATTAGTAGCGTTTAAATTTACAAAATGACTATTACTCATCTTAGCAATAATGCCAGCTAATGTAGTTTTACCCGTTCCACAAGGTCCATAAAAAAGCATGGATGGTATCGTATCCTTCTCTACCATAGCACGCAAGAAAGTTCCCTTTCCTACAGCCTTCTCCTGACCATATAAATGGTCTAATTTAGTAGGACGCATCCGCACAGGAAGCGGCTCATATATATTTGTAGGCGCCAAATCAAATAAACTATCCATTCTCTCACCTCAATCCACAAGCTCTTAACTATTAATTAATCCATAATATATTAACTATTTTCTTATATTTTAACGCTATTTTTACACGCAAAAAAGCCCCACCATGCCGTAATGTACCGCGTTTTGATCCTGCTTAGGGCAGGTGGGTGCCCTCCTCATCTTGCGGTTGTCCCGTAAGGGCGTAACGTTCAGACGAGAGTCCGGACTCCCGAAGTAAATGTGTTGGCTCAAAACTGCGATATCACACGCACATGGCAGGGATATCTTATACATAAATAGTATCAGAAAGA
>PPYF01242885.1_pt1 | contig 12487 bp, 8 predicted proteins | sample 1559871 | NCBI WGS metagenome assembly PPYF01 (sample SAMN08240021, study PRJNA423297) | Human gut metagenome, whole genome shotgun sequencing project. | reverse complement strand
ATACTATTAGATGAAGGAATATGATAACGTCCGATAACTGGATTTTGTGAGTAACGCCACATAACGTCCGTACATCCGACAGGACGATCTTCCCAAGGAATTTGAATTTTATTCATAATCGTTGATTTTATATTATTTATTTTTTGAGTCATCATACGTGAAAGGTATGAAATAAGTAATCAGAAAAGCTGGAATAGTTGCGATTAACACATAGATAAAGAAATTACGATATCCTAATAAGTCACTAAGATAACCACTAACCATTCCCGGAAGCATCACTCCCAGATTCATGATTCCTGAAGCAAATGCGTAATGTGACATTTGATGTTTGCCTGGAGCAATCTGTTGCATCATAAACAACGTCAGTCCGACAAAACCAAAGCCATAACCAAAATATTCCATTGTTATACAAGTTCCGATCAGATATACATTAGTAGGCTGTGCAACTGCCAAAAAGGTATAGGCTACAAACGGAAGATTAAAAATACAGCAGAGAGTAAATAGTGTCTTTTTCAATCCGAACTTAGAGACATAAATACCTGCTAACAATGAGCCTAAAACGAAAGCAGCGGAACCAAAGATACCATTTAGCGTGCCGATCTCTGTCAACGACAGTCCTAAGCCGCCTACATCCCTTGAAGCACGTAAAAACAGCGGAGCTATTTTCATGATAAAGCCTTCTGCCAAACGATATAAAATAATAAAACAGATATAGTAGAGAATATGCTTTTTAGTAAAGAAGTTAGCAATGACTGCTACCAGTTCGTGCCCAACTTCTGATGCTGTTTTCTTCGTTGTTGACGGAACCTGTGTAGAAGGTAACATTTTTATATGATAAATACCGATCAGTACCATTATTGCCGCAATTACGCCGAAAATAATCATCCATGCAGATGAATACGCTCCTTTGTTAACATCTATCGAAGCACCTTCTATTGCTCCGAAATGCTCTGCCAATGCTCCTGCCATAGCAACTAATCCTCCATTAGCAACCAATTTGGCTACATTATAAAAAGCACCCTGCACTCCGATATATTTTGCCTGATCTTCTTTGTTCAATTCAGCCATATATACACCATCACAAGCAATATCGTGCGTTGCTCCACTAAAGGCAATCACTGCCATTGTAGAGATACTTATGGCGAAAAAGTAATCGAAAAACAAAGAAAAGGCTACTACTCCAAACAATACACCACTCAATAATTCTGTAATCAATACGAAGAATTTTTTCGTACGATACATTTCAAGAAAAGGACTCCACAAAAATTTCAGTGTCCAAGGCATCATAATCAGAGAAGTCCAGAATGCAATTTGCGTATCCGAAATTCCAAGATCCTTAAACATGAAAACAGAAACCAGATTAATAGCAATAAAGGGAAGTCCCATTGCAAAATAAGCAGTAGGTACCCAGCAAGCCGGGTTAATAGTTTTTCGTTGAGAAGCAGTTTTATTCTGTTGCATAAATCATAGTATATAGATGAAAAAATTCATTTTTCTGACCCATCTATATATAATACAACTAAAAGGGGGAAACTACTAACGTCTCCCCCCTACTTTTTTTATTTTATTATCACTTCGTCTATAAAGAACCACGAAGGATGGCCTACACCATAATGCCAAGTCGGACATTCTTTCGTTCCGGTGACTTCTACTTTCACATAACGAGTTTTTATCGGTTCGGCTGATTCAGCCTTGACTCCACGGAATTTTACCTCACCCGTACGTTCTTCCGGTAAATCAATCGTTTTCCAATGCGTATAATGTTCACCGTCATCAGCGTATGAATAAACCACCTTTAGAGGAAAAAGAATCCAGGCCCCTATTTGATGAAGAAAATCTATTTCCACACTATGTATCTCTTTCGCTTCGCCCAAATCTATAACGAATGCACCATCGGTTCCTTCCCAACCAATCCAGCTATCCACAAAGGTTGCTCCACCAAACAAACCGTCAACCAATGCGTTTTTTCCTAATGCCGCATATTTTCCCGTAGGAGGAATTAGATAAGTAACTTTTGCACCCAAAGCCAAACTTTTTTCTTTCTGCGGCATGTAACGTTCCCTATACAATTTACAATAGTCTACCGGTGAATTGGAACGCTCATTCAATGTAGGAACTTGAAACTCTTTCACGCATTCCTCAAAAAGGTCTAACTTTTTATTGATATCTACCAAATCTTTTTCTGTCTCTGTTCGTGCTATTTCCAGTTCTGAATACTGAATTGGCAGGCGTGCCCGTTGAACTCGTTTTAAGAAATCTGGTTCTGCTGCAACAGCCTTTTCAGCCAAATCAAATAAATGATTATAACGACGCATCAAAGCAGGCTTTAGCATGCCATATTTATGTGATACGGGTGAATCATATATCCACAACCTCTGTCCACTACCGATTAATGCGCCTTCCATTATCTTTATGTACTGATAAAGATATGGCGCTGCTTCCCCATAATATCCATGCAGAAAATGTTGCATCAATGAGTCTACATTAACTTCTGGATTCCACATTAACTTTGACACTAAATAAGCGCGAAGTTCTGCAAAATCTCCTCCCCTGCTCCCTGCTATTTGAGAGAAATGCATGGTGGCATGATTCTTTTTGAAAAGACGGATATTGTCCTGTAAAATATGGAAATTAGGAAATGGAGCCAGATAATTATCAAAGTTAATACCGTAATCCCACACGAAAATATTATTGGTAATCTTAGACCATCCTTCCATGGCTTTCACAAACTCTTTTCCCGAAGCATTCTCCGTCAAAGTTACTTCACGGTCACAGTCAATATCACATAGCATAATATTCACATTCGGCAAAGGTTTCACATGTTTCGGAGGATTCATCGTATATAGATAAGCCAATGTGGAAAATTCTTTATCCGGGAAACGGGCAGCCAACTTATTCAGAAAAGTGATTATGCTTCCTGATAATGCTCCTTCATAATCATCAATTGCCTTACAAGCATCACACGTACAATTTGTATAATTACCATCATTCTGACTTACAGACATGATATGCTTATCTGGATTTGCTTTGAAAATAGAATCAACACGTTGAGCTACAATCTCAAAAACCTCCGGATTACTCAAACACCACTGACTGGCCTTTCCCGGGTGGCGTTTTCCTTTGAAGTAAGAATAATATTCCGGATGTTCTTTCCCATAAATGGATGAAGGCAGAAGCTTATCAAAAGTATGCACCCAATAACCGGCAGCAAACACTTCATTCGGTTCCTCTAAACGATTCCACCACTTATAAATAGAGTCTGTATGGATAGCATAACATTGTGTCTGACGGTAACGAAAGCCCGGATTCTCGACTTTATTAATGAAGGGTAAGTTCACCGTTTTTGAAGGGGTAAGAGAATATTCATTCTCTCCCCAATAATCGATACCCAAATATTGCTCCAATAAAGTAACAACCCCATATACAACACCGTTTTCTTTACCAGATATTTTTAGAATACCATCTTGAGTAGAAATAGAGAATCCATCCTCTGTTACTTCCGCCGAAGATTGACCACCAATGAGAATATCTCCTTTTCGAGGAGTTTTATCATTTTCAATAGGAAGTGCAACTCCCGAAATTTCAGTAAGAAAACGTTGTAAGAATTGTGCTGACGTCTTACTATTTGGCATCTTGTCCTGCACAATGATGCGAGCACTACTTTTGCCATCTTTTACGAGTGTTATTTGTGCTGAAACAGTACCACATACCACCAGCAAAACAGATAATAACCAATGTTTCATGTTTGTTAGAATTTAAGTTTATATGAGCATTTACTAGAAGTACAATTCAGGAGAATAAAGTTCTAATAAATTATGGATACTTTAACATATAAAAAAGAGGATATGCCTCTGCGACATATCCTCCTCTTTCAATGATTTATTAGCCTAGAACATTTTATTTATCAAATCGGATATTATGTTCCCACCTTTGAAGCGCACCATTAGATGTTGCATTGTGTCCGTTTCCTGTAGCATCTCTAAAGGAAGTACCATCTCCTTCATCCATTGGCCAAAGGGCAATCAAATTAGGATTCTTAGGATTAACTTCAAAATACATATTGTTTGCGATCTCCGATTCTGTACGAGCTACTTTCCATAGGCGAACCTGACTCATAGCACAATTATTACGGAAATAGCTACCACTATCCACTATTTTCATAAAATCAAAGCGTACGCTTCCACCTTTCGGTGCAGGAGGATCAAAGAAGGTATCTTGTTTTCCATTCCTATAAATGGTAAGTGTTGTTCCATTATAAACGAAAGCCCAATGATACCAAGTGTTTGCTTCCAAATCACTGGCTGTTTGTTTTTGACCTCCCAAAGACTTTATCTGTAGATAATTGTAAGGCCTATTGGCATCTCCAAAACGGATATAGATTTCATGATCATTACTTCCGGAAGTGAAAATAGCCTGATTATTTATACTATAACCATCCATACGTACCCATGCTTCCAATGTCCATGCATCTACTGTAATTCCCCAATCCGTTTCAGGAAGTGTTGTTACATTTCCGGCATTACCACGTAATACAGGAACAGAAACATTCAAAGGCTTAGCTAATACATAAATAAATTTACTTTGAGCTTTTGATTTTACAATATTACCTTTTATAACATTTCCTAATGTAAGAGGAATGGCATAAGTAATACCATTAGTCACAAAATCATCCACATGAAGTCGATAATTAGCACTAATTTCACCTGCCGGAATTATCACTGTCGCATTCTTTGGAAGCATATCGGCTGGCAAGACTTCATATTCCGTACCGCTAGTTGCATTGTATTCAGCCAGTAATTCAGGAGAGAACTGGATTTCCACTTCCACATCTTCCATAACTTTTTGAGCTAAACGCACAACAACGTTAATGTCTGCACCATCATCCATGGTAACAGTAGTAGCATTGTTTGTACCAGCCGCATCTGTTATGTAAAGGCTGTTTGACTGTGCCTTGTATTCTGCATTCTCACATCCTATAAGAAAGAATGCTGACAATGCAATCATAAGACTTGATAAATAGATATATTTCATAATTTTCATTCTTATAAAATTCGTTTAATCATTATTCTTCGTTGGCAGCATTCATGCGATCATAGAAATTCCTATATATGTTTGTAATTCCCTGACGCAAGAAATAATATTCCGGTGAACCATCATAATCGCCCTTACCTTGTGCATAGTCAAAGCCTACACGATAAAGACCACATCCACCAATTAACTGGTCTATTTCATAAGGTTTTCCATTAACAGTATAAGTATTTTTATATACGTAGTTTGACATACCCAGGAATCCTCCTCCAGTATTAGCATACGATTCAAAATTCTCGGTAGCTATGGTTCTACGGACAATTTCATCCGGAGTAATAATCCCCTGTTGTATCCAATCATCCATATCACGCAACACGCCTGTCATTCTATAATCTGCCATTCCACCATAAGCTTGCAATACAAAATAGTCTACATAGTATGAAAGCCATTCTTTATCCATACCTGTTCGGATTCCAACCTCACCGTCAATCAAGAAAAGAAGGCGTTTCTCTGGCATAGGGCGATCTCCACGATCGCGGTTAGGATCCATAGCACCATGTCCAAACCAGTAGGAAAGTTCCTCGACAAAAATAGTTCTCTGTACTTTATTTGACCAAAGCGGACCAACTCCCATTCCACCACCAGGCTCATAATCCCAGTCATAACCATCATATCCACATTCAAGACAAGCTTTATAAATATCCTCTGCATAGGCTTTAATTGCAGGTCTCACCTTTTCCGGATCACTACTGGTTCCAGCTTCGTGATAAATTTCTTTATCTGGAAGGTCGTCGCCTATATTTTGAGAAAATAAGGTAACAACAACCTTTGTGCCTTTCACTTTTTGTACATATTCCATATCAGCCTTTCGCTCCGAAGTTAATTCAAATTTCGGATGCCCACCCCAGTTGGAAGCAATGGTTACAGAATCAGGTAGACCTCTCAAGCTATTTTCACCGGTAGGGGAAGTTCCTGTCCAATTGTCGAACCAAACGAACACTTGTGGAAGTCCCGGTGTTTCTTTCCACTTGCGCAAAGCAGCATAATACTCATCAGTTTTAATTGTTTGATTCAAATCAACATCATTAATAGATTCCACATCCGTACATCCAACGAAGAATATAGCGGCAAATGCAAATCCGAATGCATTTTTTATATGCTTTATATTCATATTCTATATTTTATCAGGTTAAAAATTAATTCTTTTTCGCCCACCACAAATCTGTAGCTCCGGTGTCCGGACCACCTAACATAGTTGCAATAGCTGCTTCTACATTGGCTGAGTTACTAGATTTTTCCGTTGTAGGATATGGTAAACGACGTACCATACGTTTACTATCAATATCACCGATATAACCAACAGAGCTTAGATTATCTCGCGCCGTAAACAATTCAGGATAACCAGTTCGGCGATAATCACACCACGCTTCGATTCCCAATGGATAGTTGGCAATCCATTTTTGAGTAATAATCTTCTGAAGTTTATTACTTCCGTTTTCCCATGCAACAGTAGGAACATCAGTAAATGAAATATTATTTTGAGAGTTCCATCGATCTGTATACCCTTGAGGAACAACTGTACTTGAAAGATAATCACCAATCTCTACGCCATATTGATTCATTGAAATTTGAATACCTTGTTCATAGTAACTCTTAGCTGCCGCTGTTCCACCTGCAATCCATCCTTGTAAAGCCGCTTCAGCTTTTAAGAAATAAGTCTCTGCCGCATAAAAAACTGGCATAGGAGAAGCATCTGTTACAGCTGGTTTAGAGTACCTTGCAGCACTACCTTCAACGCTTTTACTTGTATCTTTAATACCCATACGTACACCACGATACTCTCTATACGAAGTCGAAGTATTCATATATTTGCTGATACGTGGATCATTATATCCATTCATGTATGCAGAAAGTGTTGCATTGATAGCTAAATCACCCCAATCTGAAGCAATCCAAAATGGGTTATATGGCATAGATGGAAAAAAGGCATTATCATCATTAGATTCTATTACTCCGCCATCAATCGCTTCCGCCATCATTTGTTTGGCATATTCTGTATCTTCAGTATTAGAAGCGATACGTACGGCCATACGAAGTTTTAAAGAGTTAGCGTATTTGATCCATTTGCTAAAATCACCATTATATATGATATCATATTCGGCAACAGGTACCTCTTTTCCTTCATTTTCCTGAACAAATGCCGAAAGTACATTGATACTACGTGTCAAATCATCAAACATATTATGATAGAGTGTTTTCACATCGTCATATGCCACTTGGAATTCTCCTTTTCCCATTTCAGAGTAAGGGATAGGACCATAAATATCAGCTACACGAAGCATAACACCGACCCGCAGAATAGATGCCCACGCATAAATATATCCGGTACCTCCTGTAGATTCTTTTATTGTCTGGAAATTCGGATAAAACTCTGTAAACATATCTTTATAAGGAACATCTACCCAGTCAGCACTAGGATTGAATGTTCCAAAATTAGTACCATTCCAAGGAGCAGTTGTTGCAAAATACCCGCCATACTGCCCTACCATTTGTTCAGTGTGTTGACTGTTATTTTCCTGACAGGCATTCAATAAGCGAGTCATAGCCACAAACAACGTACCGACCCGTTCCGTCGGAGTCATATCTTCGGGATACACGTCTGTTGGATGTGTGTTTAATTCGTCAAAGTTTCCCGTACATGAAGCGAATAGCAGAGTAGTAGTGAAAGCTGCCACGCTTACAGTCTTAATTATATTGAATCTTTTCATCATTCGTTGCTTTATTAGAATTGTACTTTTATACTAAATCCCATGTTTCTCAAGCTAGGTTGCATGAAATAATCCACACCAGTATAGAATGTACTGGTAGATGACGCAACCAATTCAGGATCGAACGGTGCCTTGCAATATATCATGCCCAGATTATTTCCGATTAAACCTAATGTTACATCAGCAATGTTATACAACCACTTTTTAGGGAGTGTATATTCAAGACTAACCTCCTGCAAACGAATATTGGTTGCTTCATATACATAGTGGTCACCTTCACCAGTACCAGCCGCTACTATGCCGAGATAATCCTTAGCGGATACATTTCTGTTATTGATGGTTACTCCTCCAGCCTGACGAAGTTGTGCGCTATATTCGGAAACACCACAACGATCAAGGAAAGCTTGTGTATTAGATACAACCAAACCACCAAAACGTCCGCTTAACAATATATTCAGACGTAAACCTTTATAAGTAAATGAGTTTCTCCATCCTAAATTAACCTTTGGAAGCAATGAACCGATTTTCTTATATTCGGTTTCCACCATACTTGGCAAACCTGTCTTGGCATCCAAATAGATATAACCATTATTATCGCGTTTAAAGTCACGGTTGATATACAGGTCTCCCATAGAACCACCTTCTGTCAGGCGTACTACCGGTGAAGTAGAGCCTCCTAATCTTGCTTTGTCTACATAAGGCATTTCAATCGGTTCCCCCGTAATTCTGTTTGTAACACCATCAGCCAATCTTTTAATTTTATTCTTATTATAAGTAAAAGTAAAATTACTGGACCAACCGAAATCACGCCACTCATTTTTATATCCTAAGGCCATCTCTATACCTTGGTTCTGTACACTACCTGCTTGGATGTTAACAGCCGTATACCCAGAACTTGCCGGAAGAGGCGCAGCGAATGTTTGGTTACGTGTATCAGAGTTGTAATAAGTAATATCAAAATTCAATGTATTCTTGAAGAAACGCATATTCAATCCCGCCTCATAAGATTTAGTAATTTCTGGTTTCAAATCAGAGTTTGGATACAAGGATTCTGCTTTATATTGGTCAAGCTGATCATCATAAACATAACGTACCTTTGTCAAATATGGATCATAGGCATTACCCACCGAAGTGAAAGAAAAACGTGCTTTTAAGAATGAGAACCATTCAGGCAAATCAATAACTTCACTCAAAATGCTTGAAAGACCAATAGAAGGATAGAAAAACGGTTTATTTCCTCTTTCTGAAAGAGCCAGAGAAGAATCCCAGTCAGCACGTCCGGTGAGACTTAAGTAGAGAAAACTTCTCCAGCCTATTTCCGCATTGGCAAAAACTGATTGTGTCTGACGCTTTAAACCATCAGCATTTACTTTATAATAACCACTGCGTGTAAGGTTTTCGATGGTAAAATGATTAGTTACATTGTTCAAGTCTCCATGTAAAGAAGTCAACTCCATACGAAGATCCTTAATAGAAGCACCCAAATTGGCCGTTACATTAAATTCATTGAACGTTTTATTGAAGTTCACCAATACATCAGCATACACTTGTCTGTCTAGACGGTTTTCTTCTTTATATCGCCCTTTTGGACCAGCAAAATTACCGACCGTACCTGCGTGGAATTTTTCGGTGTATTTACTTTCGGTGTTATCGATGCTCACACGTCCTTGTACATTTAGCCCTTCAATGATATTATATTGTAGACTAGCAGCCAATTTATAACGTCTTCTATCGTTCTCACGATTCATACGATTCATAATCCAATAAGGATTTTGAGACGAAACACCGCCTAAATCACCATATGGCCAATACTGAGTATTTACACCCGACAAATCATCATAACGTTCGTATACAGCTACATCAGAAAAATCTTCGCCACGTGGGAACAAGTACAAAGAAGTAAGCGGGTTAAAATACTGCCCTTGCGATACCATATTCTTATCGTTTTGAATAATATAGTTAGCACTTGTATCCAAAATAAACTTATTATTCAAGAAGTTGGTAGTATTACGGAATGAGAAATTATATCTATCATAGTCATTATTGGGCATAATGCCTGTTGCATTAGTTGTGGCTACAGAGATATAGCTTTGACTCTTATCATTACCTGTAGAGAGAGAAAGTGCATTGGATACATTGCTTCCTGTATTAAAAAAATTTGCAGGATCGTATCTCTTATCAGTTTCTAATCCCCAGCTCATCATCTCACCTGTCATATTACCATAAGTGTTTTGAAACTTAGGCATCATCATAGGATCACTGAATGTGGTATTATTACTATAAGTCACGGTTGTCTTATCAGCACGTCCCTTCTTGGTAGTAATTAATACTACTCCATTAGCTCCTTCATATCCATACAATGCAGCTGCAGAAGGTCCTGTCAACAACGACATGCTCTCAATATCATCCGGATTAATGTCAGCTATTGATTCACTGCTCGGTTGTGTAGCCATAGCTCCATCACCCCCGGAAGAAGCACGATTATACATTGGAATACCATCAATCACATAGAGAGCGTTATTATTCTGCGTAATAGATTTAGCACCTCGCATTACAACCTTTACACCACCGCCTGGACCTGAAGCACTAGAATTAATCTGTACCCCTGCTGCTTTACCAGCCAGTGCTCCCATAAAGTTAGTACTCTTTACAGTTGTAAGTTCATCCCCTTTCACCTGTTGTACATTATACTACTTCATCCAATACTTGCGTATCTTCTCCTAGGGTAACTTTCAAGGGTTGTGCGTTGGTAAGTGTGATTGCTTGGGAGAAAATCAGTTTCATATACTTTTTCTAGATCCAATTCTTGTTAGATAAATAGATTAGATGTTCTATTTTTAAGATATCAGGCTAAATACAATTGAGCAAAATCAATGAATGAAAGAAAAAGTTAGTAAGATTGCACATGAATATGCAGTAATTAAATTGTTTTTATTCATATATGCGGTATGAATATTCGATAAAAGACGTTTTCTCAGGAATGTTCCACACCGAGAATCACTTCGTTTCTCGGTGTGGAACATTTTGATTCTTTAAATGGAACCTAACAAATCATTTAAAGAATAATAATAACTTGTTTTATAGTAGTTGTTTTCTTCTAGTTAGTGCCGATAATACAAAGAACGGAATCTTTTCATTTGATTAATATTGTCAATATTAGATACTATTCTATCACTACGCGGGCGATAAAAAGAATAATTTGCAATAATATTATCCTTTTTTATTTGAATTACGTTTGGCTAAAGTGGAAATCCCTGCGGTTTTCAAAACACTCCTGATAACAAGATGCATATTCTAAATTATAGGTAATCTGAATATGCGTTTTTTAATATTATACTCACTTTTATCCTATATCAATTATTGGTCCATTTTTCATTGTACATACAATTTGCATGCAAATGTATTAATCTAGAGATTAAAGTTAGTCAATAATTGAGCATTCCTTATTCTTTCCTCTTTTTCAAAGTATGCTAAATAGTGCTCGGTTACAGATAAGTTAGAGTGTCCCAAGCTTTCAGAAATATATGAGGTTTTCGCACCTCCACGTTTTAATACTGTAGCAAAAGAATGCCTTGCCGTGTAAGTCGTCAACTGAAAAATTCCAATGTCTTGGGCTATTTTTTTAAGTCTTCTGTTACATTTGGTTATAATACGCCGTACCAATCTAATCTTTTCAAAGGCATCTTCAGTTCCTCTAGCATATTTAAAAATATACGTTTGCGGGCTTAATCTTGGATTACCCCATTTTTGAATAATATTCCACATTTCAGGAGTAATGATTGCATGTATCTCTTTGTTATGTTTGGTAGTTCGAGATGTCTTAGAGCGTACAAAGCATATTTCTCCATCCATAATATTTGAATACTGAAGAAATAATAAATCCATAAAATTAATGCCATTACATAAATAAGAAAACACCCAGAGATCCCTAAATTCTTCTATATCTTTTGTTTCACATTGATAGGACATTACTTTTTTTATTTCAGAAAGAGTAAGTGCTAATTTACGTCCACACCCTTCAGGAATTTCATATTTATTCTTTCCAAAAGGAAAAGATGATTCTTTTATAATACCATCATGTACAGCACGATTTAAGACACACTTTAAAGCTCGGAAATAAATACTTATGCTTGAATAGCTTTTACCTTCTGATATCCAAAATTTTTCACAACGTTTAAGCCAATCAATTGTAATGTTTTCCAAAGGTATAGTGGAACCTCCGAAATCTTCTAAACTTTTTAAAGCACTTTGATAATTTAGGTAAGTGTTTGCTTGTTCATAGGCTTCCAGTTCTTTCATTTTTAAGCGAAAAGCACTGCGTAAAGTCATATCATTCATCTGCCTTCCTAACCTGACGCTTAATGTTTCAATACTAAATTCCCCTTTTGTTATCAGTTCATTAACTTGTTGCTTAATAGTTGAAAAACTACTCTCTATATCTGATCGAATTTCTGCCAATAACCGGCTTTTTACTTTTAATAACCTTGCCCAATCTTCTTTTGACACTTCCTTCCCAGTTGAGTAATATTTTTGCTTTCTTCTATATACCACTTGAACTTTAACAGGAAACTGTCCACTCTTTTTTGCTCTTCTGGTATCTAATATGGTTAAAACCGAAATTCCATCTTTTGAATATTTGAACATAAAATGAATATTTATATCTATACAATAGGTAAAGCATACATATATTG
>PPYF01425079.1_pt1 | contig 12490 bp, 11 predicted proteins | sample 1559871 | NCBI WGS metagenome assembly PPYF01 (sample SAMN08240021, study PRJNA423297) | Human gut metagenome, whole genome shotgun sequencing project. | reverse complement strand
CCTTATCCAGGGCCTGCATCAGTCGCTGTTCCGCGCGGAAAAACGCATTGGTCTGATACTGTTTGGTAAAGGCAACATTGGTTCCCGCTGGCTGGAGCTGTTTGCTCGCGAGCAGACCACGCTTTCCGCCCGCACCGGGTTTGAATTCATCCTTGCCGGCGTCGTGGATAGCCGCCGCAGTCTGCTCAATTATGAAGGGCTAGACGCCAGCCGCGCGCTGGCTTTCTTTAATGATGAGGCCGTTGAGCAGGATGAAGAGTCGCTGTTCCTGTGGATGCGCGCGCATCCGTATGATGATTTAGTGGTGCTGGATGTAACCGCCAGCGAGCAGCTGGCCGATCAGTACCTCGATTTTGCCAGCCATGGCTTCCACGTTATTAGCGCGAATAAGCTGGCTGGCGCCAGTAGCAGCAGTAAATATCGCCAGATCCACGATGCGTTCGAGAAAACCGGACGCCACTGGCTGTACAACGCTACCGTCGGCGCCGGTCTGCCGGTCAACCATACGGTGCGCGATTTGATTGATAGCGGCGATACCATTTTGGCGCTGAGCGGTATTTTCTCCGGCACTCTCTCGTGGCTGTTCCTGCAGTTTGACGGCACCGTACCGTTTACTGATCTGGTCGATCAGGCCTGGCAGCAGGGGCTGACGGAACCGGACCCGCGCGTCGATCTTTCCGGGAAAGACGTCATGCGTAAGCTGGTGATCCTGGCACGAGAAGCGGGCTACGACATCGAGCCGGATCAGGTGCGCGTAGAATCGCTGGTGCCCGCCCACTGTGAAGAAGGTTCGGTGGATCACTTCTTCGAGAACGGTGAAGCGCTGAACGACCAGATGCTGCAGCGTCTGGAAGCGGCGCGCGAGATGGGGCTGGTGCTGCGCTACGTGGCGCGTTTTGACGCCAACGGTAAAGCTCGCGTCGGCGTGGAAGCGGTGCGCGAAGAGCACCCGCTGGCGGCGCTGCTGCCGTGTGATAACGTTTTTGCCATTGAGAGCCGCTGGTATCGCGATAACCCGCTGGTGATCCGCGGTCCGGGCGCCGGTCGCGATGTGACCGCCGGGGCGATTCAGTCGGATATCAATCGCCTGGCGCAGCTGCTGTAAGCGTCGCGTTATACTCTTGAGCCAATGAGACCAGTATTTGCGTCACCCGCCCTGCTGAAAACAGGGCGCTTTGCGTGAACTCGGGTCTCTTTTCCAGCCAGGTTGTGAAGCGTCGGCTGGCCGTGAGGTCAGGGGGCGAGGCGTTCTCGTCCGGCGTTCCGGCAAGCTGGCAGACCATTTTTCGGTTCTCTCCCTGCGTCCAGAGCTGCCACGGATTTTGCCACCAGCCATGATGCGTTTTGCCCTGCAGCCGCCACGGTGCCGAACTGGCGGGGTTGTTTATCTCTTCCTCCACATACCACAGCTCTCCTTTCCGCTGGCGAAACAGAGGCGCCCAGGCAACGATCGCCGCGCCGCGTAAAAAACATTCATGAGCAATGATGTGCCTTTTTATCGCTGGAAAACGATGGCTGAGCAGCTTGAAATGGCCGTGTGCGGCGATGACCGGGCGCAGAATGGCGCCGCGGGAATGACGCTTTGGCGCGGCGCTGCCGTACTGTATCTCATCGAATTGACTGCGCTGTAAAAAGCCCGCTTCGGTCTGAGAGATTCGCTGAACGATATCGCCCGCAATGCCCTGAGGCACTTCTCTTCCCCGCCAGCGATAGCGTAGTGATGCGCCAACCGGAAAAGGCGTGAAGTTCGACGAAAGATGGAGAACGTTGCCGCGTACGGCGTCGAAGCTGAGTAAGAGATAGAGTTTCTGCCCGGCCTCATAACCCTGAAACGGCACAATCAACGGTACGCTGCAGATGTGCTGCGGGCTCTCCATTACCGGGCTATGGTGATGTTTTGGCGTCCAGACTTTTTCACAGCGCCGGCACTGAAGCCGCTGGGTTCCCTTCGGATTGTAGCCATAGCGAATTATATCTCGCCGATAACAGGCCGGGCAAAAATAGCCAGAGCGCCGGGCGTTATCCGTCAGATAGGCGGCCAGCCAGGGTCGGAACTCATCATCATTAAACAGCGGTGGATAGCTGCCGCAGGCTGCGCAGTACAGCGCGGGATAACCCAGCCGATAGTCGGGAAAACGGTAGTCGGCCGCAGAGGATAAACCCAGGTTACGGCAACCGTAGGTTTTACAGGCGTTAATGGTAAAAAGAGTCTCCACGAGCGGGCCAGCACCAACGATTTTTGCAGGTCGTTAATTTTGCCCTGCTCAGGTTGCATACAAATGTGAATGCTCTCACATAAAAAAGTCTTTCAGAACGTAACTTAGCGCTTCTTGACCTCTCTGAAAGGAACTCCGATGAAATTAAAAACAATTAGCGCCGCCCTCCTGCTGACTTTGCCTTTCTGGGCCTGCGCCAAAGATGTCACCCTCATTTACACCAACGATCTGCATGCCCACGTCGAACCCTATAAAGTGCCGTGGATTGCTGACGGTAAACGGGACATCGGCGGCTGGGCGAATATCACCACAATGGTTAAGCAGGAAAAGGCGAAAAATAGCGCGACCTGGTTTTTTGATGCCGGCGACTATTTTACCGGACCCTATATCAGCAGCCTGACAAAGGGCAAAGCAATTATCGATATCATGAACACCATGCCCTACGATGCGGCGACGATAGGTAACCATGAGTTCGATCACGGCTGGGACAATACGCTGCTCCAGCTTAGCCAGGCGAAATTCCCGATTGTGCAGGGCAACATTTTTTATCAGAACAGCGATAAAGCGTTCTGGGATAAGCCCTATACCATTATCGAAAAAGAGGGCGTGAAAATCGGCGTGATCGGCCTGCACGGCGTTTTTGCCTTTGACGATACGGTATCCGCCGCAACGCGGGTGGGTATCGAAGCGCGCGACGAGGTGAAATGGTTACAGCACTATATCGATGAACTGAAAGGTAAAGTGGATCTGACGGTAGCTCTGATTCACGAAGGCGTCCCGGCACGCCAGTCGAGTCAGGGGGGGACCGATGTACGGCGTGCGCTGGATAAAGATATTCAGACCGCAAGCCAGGTCAACGGGCTGGACATTTTGATTACCGGCCATGCCCATGTCGGCACGCCGGAACCGATTAAAGTCGGTAATACGTTAATTCTTTCTACCGATAGCGGCGGCATCGACGTAGGGAAACTGGTGCTGGATTATCAGGAAAAACCGCATCAGTTCACCGTGAAGAACTTCGAGCTGAAGACTATCTATGCCGATGAGTGGAAACCTGACCCGCAGACGCTGCAGGTCATCGACGGCTGGAATAAAAAGCTGGATCGCGTGGTGCAGCAGGTTATTGCTCAAGCGCCGGTCGAGCTTACTCGCGCTTATGGCGTCTCTTCGCCGCTGGGCAACCTTGCCGCGGATGCCTTGATGCAGGCGGCAGGTAAGGAGACGCAGCTGGCGTTAACTAACTCAGGCGGTATTCGTAATGAAATTCCCGCCGGGGCAGTGAGCATGGGAGCCGTTATCAGTACCTTCCCGTTCCCTAACGAGCTGGTCACCATGGATTTAACCGGGAAGCAGCTACGTAGTCTGATGGAGCATGGCGCGGGATTAAGCAACGGCGTGCTGCAGGTCTCCAGAGGCCTGGAAATGAAGTACGACAGCACTAAACCGGTGGGCCAGCGCGTCGTATCGTTTTTGCTCAATGGTCAGCCGATTGAAGATGCCACGGTTTATCATATTGCCACCAACAGCTTCCTTGCCGATGGCGGCGATGGTTTTGCCGCGTTTACCCAAGGGCAAGCGCGTAATACTTCCGGCGGCTACTACGTTTCAAATGCGGTAGTGGACTACTTCAAAGCCAGAAATAAGGTGACGGACGAGCAGCTTAACGACATGCGTGTCGTCGATGTGAAGAAATAGTCGTTTCAGGCCGGGCGGTTAGTCCGGCCTGCCGATCGCTGCGCTGCGAAAACTTCTTTAGCGGCAAACAGGCCATTCAGGGCCGCCGGGAATCCGGCATAGACCGCCATTTGCATGATAACTTCCGTCATCTCTTCTTGCGTCAGACCGACATTTAATCCGGCGGCGATATGCACTTTTAGCTGCGGCGCTGCGTTGCCGAGAGCCGTAAGCGCCGCGATGGTCGCGATTTCCCGGCTGCGTAAATCGAGCCCTGGCCTGGCGTAAATATCGCCGAAGGGAAACTCAATCAGATAGCGGGCGAAATCGGGGGCAATATCCTTCAGGCTATTGACGACGGCATCGCCGCCTTTGCCATCCACGCGCTGTAGCATTTCTTGTCCGATAGTAAAACGTTTGCTGGTCATCGCTTTTTCCTCAGTGTGATTGTGCATAGCGATGAAGGTTAGGGAAGTTTACCGGGCTTGAGTAATACCCTTTTCGTGATACCTTTTCAGTATGACAAATTCACGCTTACAGAATCTGGATATTCGCCAGCTGCGCTACTTCGCCGTGGTTGCGGAGGAAAACAACATCAGCCGGGCGGCGCAGCGGCTATTTATTTCGCAGCCGCCGCTGAGCCGTCATATCCGTCATCTCGAGGCGCAGCTGGGGCTGACGTTATTTTTGCGCCATACCAAAGGCCTGATTCTTACCGAAGAGGGAAGACGAGTGCTGGACATGGTCCGGCCGCTGCTGGCGCTTCAGGAACGCACTCTGGCAGCGCTGAGCCAGCTCTCGGCACACTCGCAGCAGCCTCTTCGTCTGGGCCTGACGACCGCTTTTGAACAAGGAGTTTTCGCCGCCGCAGAAGCTGCTTTGGGCGAACATAACCGCGCTTTGCATATTACCCGTCAGCCCTCGCCGGCGCTGGCTCAGCGGGTGCGCAAGGGTACACTCGATGCGGCGCTGATCGCCCTGCCGCTGAATACCGATGGCCTTCACCTGCGCGCTTTATCGTATTATGAACCGCTCATCGCGGCCCTACCGGCAGCCTGGCCAGAGGCCGGTCAGGCGGATCTGGCGTTAAGCGCGCTCAATCACCGGCCGCTGTTTTGGTTTAAACGCGAGCGTAATCCCGATTTTTTTGACTATACGCGGCGCATTTTTGACCGGGCTGGCTATACGCCCGCCTACGTGGAGGAGCCCGCCGAGCACGATGTTCTGCTGGCGCGGATTGCGCGTGGGGAAGGGATGATTTTACTGCCGGCATCCTTTTCTGCTATTCAGCGTCAGGGTGTGGTTTTCTGTCCTCTTCAGGATGCCAGTCAGCCGCTTCCGCTCAGGCTGGGCGTGGTCACGATGCCGACAAATAAGATGTTGTTGGAAGAGTTGACCGCAGTACTTGAAAAATCATTGCCTTAGTACAGAGGAGATGAATTAATTTCATCCAGGCTGAATATTCCTCACTGTTTACGCTGATTTTTCTATTGACGCCAGTGTCCTTTTCCGTCATTTTTACATCTGGACGTCTAAACGTATAGAAGTTCGCGATACAACAAACAATAAAATGCGATTGATGAGGTAAGGTATGAGCTTTTTTCACGCCAATCAGCGGGAAGCCCTGAATCAGAGCCTGGCGGAAGTACAGGGCCAGATTAACGTCTCCTTTGAATTCTTTCCGCCGCGCACCAGTGAAATGGAGCAAACCCTCTGGAAATCCATCGATCGCCTCAGCAGCCTGAAGCCGAAGTTTGTCTCCGTAACCTACGGCGCCAACTCCGGTGAACGTGACCGTACCCATAGCATTATCAAAGGTATTAAGGAGCGTACCGGGCTTGAGGCCGCGCCGCATCTGACCTGTATCGATGCCAGCCGTGATGAGCTGCGTACCATTGCCAAAGATTACTGGGATAGCGGGATCCGCCATATTGTTGCGCTGCGCGGCGACCTGCCGCCGGGCAGCGGAAAGCCGGATATGTATGCCGCTGACCTGGTGACTCTGCTGAAAGAGGTCGGGGATTTTGATATTTCCGTCGCGGCTTATCCGGAGGTTCATCCCGAAGCTAAAAGCGCGCAGGCAGACTTGCTCAACCTGAAGCGTAAAGTCGAAGCCGGAGCAAACCGCGCGATTACCCAGTTCTTCTTCGATGTGGAAAGCTACCTGCGTTTCCGCGACCGCTGCGTCTCCGCGGGTATCGATGTCGAAATCATTCCGGGTATTCTGCCGGTCTCTAACTTTAAGCAGGCGAAAAAATTTGCCGACATGACCAACGTGCGTATCCCGACGTGGATGGCGAAAATGTTTGAAGGTCTGGACAATGACCCCGAAACCCGCCAGCTGGTAGGGGCGAATATCGCAATGGATATGGTGAAGATTTTAAGTCGTGAAGGGGTGAAAGATTTCCACTTCTATACCCTGAACCGCGCGGAAATGAGCTACGCGATTTGCCACACGCTGGGCGTGCGTCCGGCGTAAACAAGATTCAGTTTCCTCCCCTTATCTTCCTTCTTTTCTCTGCGGTGCCGAAAACGCATTCGACGCCGCTGCTTTTGGTTTATCGTCCCGCCAGCAAAGCGAGTATAGTGCCCGCAAAATATTCATGATGGTTGGATGATGATTATGGCAGGGAAAAATAGCCCGTTGGCCTTCGGCGGCCTGATTGTGCTGACGCTTATCTGGAGCTACAGCTGGATTGCGATGAAGCAGGTGACGCTCTATATCGGCGCGTTCGATTTTACCGCGCTGCGCTGTATTTTGGGGGCGGCTTTGCTGTTTATCGTTTTGCTGCTGCGCGGTCGCGGAATGCGGCCCACGCCATTTGGCTACACGCTGGCGATTGCCCTGCTGCAGACCTGCGGGATGGTTGGGCTTGCCCAGTGGGCGCTGGTCAGCGGCGGGGCCGGGAAGGTTGCGGTTCTAAGCTATACCATGCCGTTTTGGGTGGTCATGATGGCGGCGCTATTTTTAGGCGAACGCATGCGGCGGCTGCAGTATGCCGCGATAGGCGTGGCGGCGCTGGGTTTATTGCTGGTGCTGCAGCCGTGGCAGCTCGATTTTTCGTCGATGAAAAGCGCCCTGCTGGCAATCCTCTCTGGCATAAGCTGGGGGGCCAGCGCGATTGTGGTGAAGCGGATGTATGCCCGCTATCCGCGCGTGGATTTACTGGCCTTGACCAGCTGGCAAATGCTGTATGGCGCGCTGGTGATGAGCGCCGTCGCCTGGCTGGTGCCGCAGCGCAGCATTGACTGGCAGCCTGGGGTTTTTTGGGCGTTGGGATATAGCGCGATTCTGGCCACGGCGCTGGCCTGGTGCCTCTGGTTATTTGTGTTACGTAATTTGCCCGCCAGCGTCGCGGGGCTGAGCACCCTGGCGGTCCCGGTCTGCGGAGTCCTGTTTTCATGGTGGCTCTTAGGGGAAAACCCGGGTCCGGTTGAAGGCGCCGGTATTGTGCTGATTGTCCTGGCGCTGACCCTAATCAGCCTCAGGAAGCGTGACGCTCGGGGGCAGGACGCATAAGTATTATCAACGCAAAACGCTCAATTACCCCTATGCGGACGCCGGGCCATCAGAAGCGATTTCAGCCAGCAGTAGCTGTACGTTTTGCCTGTCCATCAGAGAGAGAATATCGGCGGAAAGACCGGACTGGCAAACGGCGAAGTCAAGGTCTGCCAGACGGCCGTAACCCGCAAGAAACGTTTGGCCAAATTTCGTTTTGTCCGCCAGCAGGATTTTCTGTCTTCCGGCCCGCATCAGCGTTTGCTTGACGTGCGCGCCGGCCATGGTTGCTACCGTCAGCTCGCCCTCGTCGTTGATTCCCTGAGTGCCAAGGAAGACCTTGTCGGCATGGATGTTATGAAAGAAGTCGGCGGTACTGAAAGAAATCATTCCCTGAGCCTCCTCGTCATATTCGCCAGGCGCTACGATCAATTTAATATTTTTACGCCCTTTCAGCAGATTAACGACCGGGAAGGAATTGGTTATCACCATGATTCTTTTATCTAAAATAAACTGAGCGAGCGCCAGCGGCGTGGCGCCGCAGTCGATAATAAGGGTATCGCCATCTTCAATCAGTTCGGCGGCTTTCTGGCCTATGAGATGCTTATCATCATCCATTTGAATCGAGTTCAGCAGAAAGCTGTGACCGGCGCTGGCGCCGCTGGTCAAATAGGCTCCGCCGTAGGTCGTTTTAACAATACCTTGTTTTTCAAAGAAGGAGAGGTCGCGACGGATGGTCATTTTAGTGACAGCGAACTTTGCGGCGAGCTCATTGACGACGACTTTTTTGTCCTGCTGCAGAATAGCGTAAATGCTCATTCTTCGATCTGATGACTGCATATCTACGACTCACCCAAAGGAAAATCGCACTATAAAATACATCGTTTTGGCGGGCAATGGCGGGTGAAAAGAAGATACCCGCCTGCTGGCGGGTATGTCGGGAGGGGTTATTCCCACTCTTGCAGGAAGCGTTGACCGTACTGGTCGGCAACCAGAAGCGCGGCATAAACCTGATCCGGCGTTGCGCCGCCGGGCATATTATGGATGGTTTCGCCTTCTGCGCAGGCTGCTTCCGCTACGGTACGCATTTTGCCTGGGATATCGGCTTTAATATCCAGCTGCGCCAGGGTGATAGGCAGTCCGACGCTATGGCACAGCGCCGCTACGGTTTCGATCTCTTCTACCGGCGCGTTTTCCAGTACCAGCTGCGTGAGCGTACCGAAAGCTACTTTTTCACCATGATAGTAGTGGTGAGCATCCGGGATCGCGGTCAGGCCGTTGTGGATAGCGTGCGCAGCCGCCAGGCCGCCGCTTTCAAAGCCGACGCCGCTCAGGTAGGTGTTGGCTTCAATCACCCGCTCCAGCGCTGGCGTCACAACGTGCTGCTCTGCCGCCAGCATCGCTTTTTCACCTTCTTCAATCAGCGTGTTGTAGCACAGTTCAGCCAGCGCCAGCGCTGCCTGAGTACATTTGCCGCCCGCCATGGTGGTGGCGCCGCTGCGGGAGCAGGCACGCGCTTCAAACCAGGTCGCCAGCGCGTCGCCGATACCGGCCGCCAGCAGGCGCGCCGGGGCTCCGGCAACGATTTGCGTATCGACAATGACCATGTTCGGGTTGCGCGGCAGCATCAGGTAGCTATCAAACTCGCCGTCATCGGTATAGATGACAGAGAGCGCGCTGCAGGGGGCATCGGTGGAGGCAATCGTCGGGGCAATCACCACCGGCAGATTCATAAAGTGTGCTAATGCTTTTGCGGTATCCAGCGTCTTGCCGCCGCCGATACCCAGCACGGCTGTGCAGCGGGCGGAACCGGCAATATCACGCAAGCGGTTGATTTCATTGTGTGAGCATTCGCCGCCAAACGGCGCGATTTCGCCAACCAGATCGGCATCCGCCAGGCTTTTACGCAGTTTTTCTTCGGCAAAACCGAGTACAAATTTATCGCCAACGATGAGCCAGCGCTCAGCCAGCGGTTTGAGGTATCCGCCAAGGCGAGAAATTGCGTCCGCGCCCTGAATGTACTTACCGGGTGATTGAATAATGCGATCCATTTCTATTCCTCCTGGATGACCGGGATGCCGCCTCCTGGGGCGGTCCGCCGATCGGGTTACAGGTTCAGAGTTCCAAAAGCGTTATTCCAGTCCTGCTCAAACTTCTCAATGGCTGACTCTACCGCAGGGGTGCCGAGTATTTGTTGCGCTACATCTAACGGCAGGGTAATAGCTTCGCAACCGGCTAACAGGCAATCCAGCGCCTGGCGCGGCGTCTTAAAGCTGGCGGCCAGCACTTTGCTTTCCGGCGCATGCAGCTCCAGCAGAGATTGCAGCTCCTGGACCATGCGGATGCCGTCGCCGCCCTGGGCGTCGACGCGGTTTACGTAAGGTGCAACGTATTTTGCCCCGGCCAGCGCAGCCAGCAGGCCTTGAGATGCGCTATAGACCGCCGTACCAAGCGTGGGGATACCTTCTTTTTTCAACAGTTTGATCGCAGCGAGGCCTTCGGCAGTCACCGGAATTTTTACCACAATACCGGGAACGGCGTTGCTCAGGCGCTTGGCTTCTTCCACCATGCCCTGCGCGTCGCGGCTCATGGTCTGGGCGAACAAAATACCTTCCGGGCCGACGGCTTTTTGCAGGCGCGGCAGAACATCCCAAACCGGCGTTTTGCCTGCGGCGATAATGCTCGGGTTAGTGGTCACGCCTGCCAGCGGGTAAATACGGGCCAGGCGTTCAACTTCTGCTACGTTTGCGGTGTCCAGATAGAGTTCCATATTGCTTTCCTCAGTGCTTAATTCGTGGTGTCGTTGAGGTAAGAATACGGCTTTCACTCGAAGGGTCGCCAGATGACAAATTTGCCAAAAACTGGATAAATGTACGCATTACGACTAAGGGTGATTTAGATCACATTTATCTCGAGAGCAGGATCAACAGTGGGATAAAACTACGTACAAAAGTCAGGTTTAACACACAAAAATCTAGTTTTCCGGCGAAGCGGTTTTTTCCGTCAACTGGCTATGATACTGACGGCGATACTCTGACGGCGAGCGTTCGGTGTTTTTGCGGAACAGGCGGCAGAAGTAGTTGCTGTCGGCAAAACCGCAGGCATGAGCGATATCTTTCACTTTCATATCGTGGCCTTTTAACAGCATTCTGGCCTGTTCCAGGCGAATATGATTCAGGTATTCGTTAAACCCCATTGGCCCGCATTTCTGGAACAGATGGGAAAGATAGTTAGGCGAGAGATAAAACGCTTGCGCCACCGACTCCCGGGTTAACGGATCGGCAAAGTGGGCATCAATATGCTTACGAATCGCTTCAAACAGCGCCTGGCTGCGCGATGACGTTTGCACCTGACTGCCCAGCAGATCGGCGCAGTGGCTGAGCAGGCTGGTGACGATACAGCGGGCCGTGTGCTGTTCCTGCGGCTGCATCTGCATTTCATTTAGCGCCTGCAGAAGAAAAGAGCCGACCCGGGGGCCGCGGCGCGGAACCTGCTGTTTATCCAGCACGCTAAGCGCGCTGCCGTCCCAGCGGCGCAGGGCGAATTCCAGCTGTTGTTTACCAAACAGGATGGTTAACAGCGTGGAGGGCACCAGCCATTGAGGAGCGTTCCATCCACCAGCCGGAATATAGAGCACATCGTGCGGCATGAGCCGGGCGCAATCGGCTTTAATCGCCGGATCCTGAAGCTGACCCTCAAGCATGATTTCGAGGCGCGGAAAATCGACGCATAGCGCTTTTTCAGAAGCCGGTCTGGACTCTGTGGAAAAATGGACTTTGCCGATTACCGCCTGACCTTTAATAAAAGAATCAATAACCTGATTGATGCCGTTATCCATTATCGCTCCGCAAAACATGCTTTATCTGCATCATACCGAACATCGTGGAAAAGGCAGAATACCAGAGGGTGGCATAAGATACTCCATCGAAGCAGGATTATTCTTCGGCTCTGTCTGTTTTTATATTTTTGCAATCATGTGCTTACAAGTTATTTCTGCGTATGGCGGATTGCTTCTGGCGGCATCACATATCAGGATTTTTCATTACTTAACATGGGAGTGAGCGGGGGGAATATCTTGTCGACAATCAGCTTACGGAAAGAGAGCTGGCTTAACCAGGAGGTTAGTCCAGTCTCTTTTCTTTATTGCCTGGTCAGTGACTGATTGAGGCCAGATTGTACTTCCATAAGCTCATTTTTGGCTTCTTGTAGCTTCTTCTCTTTTTTTCTGATTTTTTCAGGATCGCCTGAAGCCTGGGCGTGGCGTAGTTCTTCCATGCGCTCGCGGACCTTACTCTCCTTGTCTGCAACCTTCTCTTGCCACTCAGAAGTAAGTTTACCGTCTGTGCAGTAGCGTTGTACTTTTGTCAGCGCGCTTTCCAGCCCCCTGATTCTATGTATATTTCCGTAAGCTTTGGCATACTCCAGCTGTTTTTGAATTTGATATTCTTTTTCCGCACAACCAGACCATTTATCGGATGCAGTGGCTGCGGCAGAAACAAAAGGGCTAAGTAATATAAAACAGGTAAGTGATTTAATTATAAACTTCATGATAAGTCCTTTATCAATTTAAACAGTAAGGGCGAGAGTTTTGTAGTTATTTAATATTGAATGTTATTTGAGAAAAGAGACCCGGTCAATAACCATTGACCAGGATTTCTCTTATAATTATATGATGTAAAGTTAATTGTTAACTTTATGATTTATAATCAAAAATATAAAATACAACAATCCCGTTGAGTTGCGTGTGGCTACCTCGCTGGTAAAATATAAAGTAAAAGGTGTGCGGACATTCAGATGATGGTTTTAATAAATCACTCACTTTATTTTTTTAGAAATATTGATATCTATGAGGTTTATTTGTTTGTCGATGTTTTGCCCTTTTGCAAGAAAATGCACAACCACTATTGATGGATAAATTAGGCCATAGGTTTTTTCATGATATCTGCTGTTTTTTTATCTGGCCACTGAAAACCCGTCTGCTAAAACAGATCTCAGGGATTATTTTCTGACCAAAGCGGCTTCTTTTCGGCGCAATGGGTATCCCGAAAGGGGGAAGTCAGGGTATGAAAGTGTGTTGCATAATATTAATGTTATGTTATAC
>PPYF01546321.1_pt2 | contig 12491 bp, 10 predicted proteins | sample 1559871 | NCBI WGS metagenome assembly PPYF01 (sample SAMN08240021, study PRJNA423297) | Human gut metagenome, whole genome shotgun sequencing project. | reverse complement strand
GTCTGGGTATGATCTGGTTACGGACAGTCCGACAAAGAGAATCTATGAAGCAGTGAAGCGTATTCCGAAAGGACATGTGGCAACTTATGGGAAGATCGCAGAGATGGCGGGAGACCACAGAATGGCAAGAGCCGTGGGCAATGCACTGCATAAGAATCCGGATCCGGAACATATTCCGTGCTTCAGAGTGGTCAATGCGAAAGGTGAACTGGCCGGGGCATTTGCGTTTGGTGGAGAGGATGTACAGGCAGAACTTCTTCGAGCGGATGGAGTTGAAGTGATAAATGGAAGGGTAGATTTGGAAAAATATGGAATATGTGTCTGCGGAAATCTGGGAAAAAATTCCGGAAGATATTAAGAAGATGATAAATTTTCAGCGGATCAGCTGTTAACAATGGAATAAAAGCTTGACAAATTTCTAAATTTTTATATAATTATCAAAGGTAATTAACTGTGATAATTACTAGAAGTGCCATGAATGCAAAAGAAAGTATAAGTGGTGATTTTACTGATAATATATAAGGAGGACAGAATATGACAAGTGAAATAATAAAAAGGATGTTCGATGCATGTTATCAGGCAAAGCGGACCCGGGAGATGCTCCCACCGTTGCCCGAAGGTGTTCGTTCATCCTTTATTCAATATCTGGATACGATACAGTCTTTGGAAGGACAGGGCGTACAGGTAAAGGTGTCGGATATCAGTGATGCAATGGAGCTTCCAAGACCGGGAGTTACAAGAACTGTCAAAGAGATGGAAGAAAAAGGATACCTTAAGAAAATGGCTTCTGAAGCAGATGGACGTGTCACATACATAGCTGTTACAAGAAAGGGAACAAATCTTTCGCAGAAATATGACGAACAATATTTTAAAAGTCTGCTCCCTTACATGGAAGAAATCTCGGACGAAGATGCAGAATGTATGATACGGACGATAGAGAAATTTTATCAGATCATGTGCGAAAGGAGAAAACATTACGATGAACGATAAGGCAGATTTTACACAAGGAAGCATACTTAAAAAACTGATTGCATTTATGATACCGGTGCTGGGAGCATTGATCCTGCAGGCGGCATACGGTGCAGTGGATCTTCTGGTAGTTGGAAGATTCGGTTCTACATCCGGGCTTTCAGCGGTTTCTACGGGAAGTCAGGTATTGAATCTTGTAACTTTTGTAGTGACACAGTTTGCAATGGGTATTACGGTACTGATTGCGAGATATCTCGGTGAAAAGAGACCAGAGCAGATTGGATCGGTCATTGGCGGATCAGCAGTTGTATTTACGATGATTGCAGTCGGATTATTTATCGTTATGGTTGGATTTGCACATCCAATCTCAGTCCTGATGCAGGCTCCGAAAGAGGCGGTTGAGCTGACCTCGGTATATGTGCGTATCTGCGGAGGCGGTATTTTCTTTATTGTTGCATACAATCTTTTATCAGCAATTTTCCGTGGACTGGGGGACAGTAAATCACCGTTGCTATTTGTATTTGTTGCATGTATTGTAAATGTGATCGGAGATATAGTACTTGTGGCAGGATTTCATATGGACGCAGCAGGTGCGGCGATTGCAACTGTTGCAGCGCAGGCACTCAGCGTAGTATTTGCTATTGTTATTCTGATCAAAAAGGAACTTCCATTTAAGATTACCAGAAAAGATTTCGGGTTGAATAGTCAGTGTAAGAAATTCCTAAAGATCGGACTTCCGCTTGCACTGCAGGAGTTCCTGACACAGATGTCCTTCCTGGCACTTTGTGCATTTGTGAACCGGCTTGGCCTGGAAGCTTCTTCGGGTTACGGTGTTGCATGTAAGATTGTCAACTTTGCGATGCTGGTTCCAAGTGCGCTGATGCAGTCGATGGCATCCTTTGTATCTCAGAACATCGGAGCAGGCAAGGCAAAGCGTGCGAAGAAATCCATGTTTACCGGAATCGGTGTTGGCCTGGTTGTGGGATGTATAGTATTTTTATTGGTGATGTTTGGAGGCGATATACTGGCAGGGTTCTTCACAACGGATGTAGCCGTTATCCAGAAAGGGTATGCATATCTGAAAGGATTCGCACTGGAAACAATCGTGACAGCAATTCTGTTCAGTATGGTCGGATATTTCAATGGTAATAACAAGACGGTATGGGTAATGACACAGGGATTAATCCAGACATTGCTGGTACGTCTTCCATTTGCCTATGTGATGAGTATCCAGCCGAATGCAAGCCTGACGAAGATCGGTCTTGCGGCACCAGTATCGACAATGGTGGGAATCGTGCTAAATGTTGGATTTTATATTTATCTTGACCGTGCAGAGAAAAAAAGTAACGCTTTATAAATCATTATATGTTTAAAAAAGGGAGCGGGAGAGACACTGCAGGTAATTGCTTGAGACCAAGGGAATGCTTCTGGATGATGCATACAGCGTATCAGCCGGTTATATAATGTCAGTGACCAGGAAGCAGCAAAGGCCAGCAATTACACGTTGTGTCTGAACAGTTCACAGCTTGGATATGGCAGATGTGAAGCGGTTATTATGGAGTGCGCGAAATAAAAAATCCGGTTATAGTAAAATCCCATCTTTGGCAGTTGGAAAGAAAAAATGGCTGCATACCAAGCAAAATCAAGGTGTGCAAAAAAAAAAACTCAAAAAATTAGCACTCACCTATTGACAGTGCTAACAAACAGTGCTATAACATAGGCAAGAACAAAGGAAGGGAACCAAAAGAGAACGAAAGGTTCCTGAAACATCCCGGTTCCAAAGAAACAAGGTAAACAAGCATGAGAGGTCCACAGACCGTGGACGCAGAAAGAAAAGGAGAGATGACTTATGTTAATGCCTAGTATTTTTGGAGAGAATTTATTTGATGACTGGTTTGATGAGTTTCCATTTTATGATATGGATAAAGAAATGAATAATACCGAAAAGAAGCTATACGGTAAGAAAGCCGGAAGGATTATGAAGACCGATATCAAAGAGCAGAAGGATGGATATGAGCTGATGATTGATCTTCCGGGATTTACCAAGGATGAGATTAAGGCTTCTGTTTCCGATGGCTACCTGACCATCAGTGCTGCAAAGGGACTGGATAAGGACGAGAAAGAAAAAGACAGCGGTCACTACATCCGCAGGGAACGTTATGCCGGTGCCTGCCAGAGAAGCTTTTATGTCGGTGAAGATATTGAGCAGGAGGATGTCAAAGCAGAATTTAAGCATGGTATCTTAAAGCTGTTCGTGCCGAAGAAAGAGGCAAAGAAAGCGGTAGAAGAAAACAAATATATTGCGATTGAAGGATAATGAAATATCGAAGGAGCCACACAGCAGGAGTGCTGTGTGGCTCCTTTTTTGTGGCATGAGTATCGATGCTGGCATCGCTCTTGGGATTTTTCGTCATAAATTAACGATAAACATTAAAAATGTATTGATAAACATAAAAAGTGAAATTATGATATACAAGAAAGGAGAATAAAAAATGTTTGAAAGAAAGAACGAAAATAAAGTAAAAAAACAATTTGAAAATGTAGGGGGATAGCCTTATGTTTTGTAATCGGATATCCGGTTATTAAATGCCTGAAATATTTAAGTTTAGCAGCATGCCAGATTATAAAAGGGGTAGAATGGAAAGGAACGGATCATTTTATTGGAGCAGCTGTTATAGTAGGAATCTGTATTTATTTCATTGGTGTTTCTTTTCAACATGGGTACGAATTGCAGAAAGAGGCTGATGAAATATTATAGATAAAGTAAAGGAAATATAAGATGCCAATTGTATTACGGTTAGATCGGGTGATGGCCGATAGAAAAATTTCCCTGCAAGAACTTGCAGAAGAAGTGGGAATATCGAATGTAAATTTGTCGAATATAAAAACTGGAAAGGTTAGGGCGATTCGGTTTTCTACATTGGAAGCGATTTGTAGAGTATTACAGTGTCAGCCGGGTGACATTTTGGAATATGAAGAAACGAAGGAAGTGTAAAGGGGGTGATGAAATGGAATGGATAAGAGAACCGATGGAAGTAAATATGACGAAAAGTGTATCGTGGTGCCCATGTATGGGAGCAAAGTGTAGGGGCAATAATCCACCATTTTGCAGTATAAAAACATCAAACTGCAAAAGTGTACAAACAGAGCGTCTGAAACAGGCACTGCAGAAAGCGGAGGCCGTGATCATTGGCGTGGGTGCGGGATTATCCACTTCTGCAGGATTTACCTATTCCGGGGAACGTTTTGAAAAGTGGTTTGGCGATTTCCGACAGGTGCATGGATTTTCGGATATGTATTCCGGGGGCTTTTTCCCTTATAAAACATTGGAAGAATATTGGGCGTACTGGAGCCGATATATCTATATGCAACCTGGCCGGATGCAGTTTATGCCTGCATAAATAAGAAGGAAGCCTGTGCGCCGGAGGAAATCCGAAAGAAATCCATTTGCGTGGAAGCGGATATTGGAGCAGTTTTGGAAAAACTGTATGATAGGAAAAATAGTCAGGGAGACGTTGCGGTACCCGAAGAGATATGCTAAAATATTAGATAATATATTATATAAAAATAAGTAAAATCGCGTGAAATGGATAAAATATTATCTGACAAGATGGGGCATGATATGGAAGCACTGGTATGGGAAACAGCAGAAGAATTGGATAAAAAACTGGCAGAACGTATGCGCCGTATTCGCAGACGGCGGAAAGTTTCGCAACAGAAACTTTCGGATATGAGCGGAGTAAGTTACGGTTCTATTAAACGATTTGAGACAACAGGACAGATTTCGCTTTTGTCACTGACAAAACTTGCTATGGCGTTGGAACTTGCAGATGAACTGCGGGATCTTTTTACACAGGTACCATATCGAAATATTCAGGAGGTAATCAATGAGTCAAAGGGAAAGTCTTGAGGTTCGGATGGATGACCGGCTTGTGGGAACGCTTGCATTGACCGCGAATCATAAGGTGGCATTTTCTTATAGTGAAGAATGGCTGGAGCATGGATTTTCAGTCAGTCCATTTTCGCTTCCGCTAAAAAATGAAGTGTTTGTGCCAAAAAAAGATTATTTTGACGGATTGTTCGGAGTATTTGCAGATAGTTTACCGGATGCATGGGGACAGCTTTTATTGGAGCGTTTGCTGAAAGAACGTGGAAAAAAGGAAGCACAATATTCGGTATTGGATCGTCTTGCCATCGTGGGAAAATCTGGAATGGGAGCTTTGACCTATCATCCGCAGAAGGAGATTGGGATGGGACAACAGATGGATGATCTGGACGAACTATCTGTGCATTGCCAGAAAATATTAAGCACGCAATATTCGGAGAAATTAGATGAATTGTACCGGCTGGGAGGAACCAGTGGTGGTGCAAGACCTAAGATTATGACGGAAATAGATGGAGAAAACTGGATTATTAAATTTCCGGCACATGTGGACAAAAAAGATGTGGGAAAAATGGAATACGATTATTCTCTGTGTGCAAAAGCCTGTGGAATTGTAATGAGTGAAACACGGCTTTTTTCATCAGATATATGTCCGGGATATTTTGGAACAAAGAGATTTGATCGAAGAATAGAAAAGAATGAAATAAAAAGGGCACATATGTTAACTGCGGCTGCCTTATTGGAGTTAGATTTTAATCAACCAAGTCTGGACTATCATGAATTGATGAAGTTGACAAAAATTCTGACAAGGGATTGTACAGAGGATGTGGAAAATATGTATCGTCGTATGTGTTTTAATGTATTCGCACATAATCGTGATGATCATTCTAAAAACTTTACCTACATTTATAATGAAAAGGATGATATGTGGCGTTTAAGTCCTGCCTATGATCTCACATACAGTAATACGTATTATAGTGAGCACACAACCACTGTAGATGGAAATGGCAAAAATCCGGGGAAAAAGGAATTAGTAGCAGTTGGTGTGCGGGCGGGTATGAAAAAGACATACTGTGAACGTGTTGCAGAGGAAATCCGTCTGTGTGTAAATGAAAAGCTGGAACACTACTTGAAATAATAATGTTCCAGCTATATAAGCCTAGCCCTGACATTCTAGTGTTGGAGCCGCATCAATAATTTCCTGAAGCGGGGTCCATGACAGGAGATCATCCGTATCGTCATTCGTGTCCTCATCATCGGAAAAATGAGCATTCGGATTGTTCGTTTTTCTTTTTTTGGCATCTTCCGGAGTGTTTGGCAGACGCTGATAAGCCGGTGATTTATGAAAATTTTTGGAAACCTCATTGTAAGCAGCCAGCAGATATTCTTTGTCCGGATCTTTGTCCGAGACCCCGGCAATCGCGGATGTAATCATATCATTTGCTTCCTGCTTGCTTTTTGCATGGGAGAGCTGCTGTTTTAAAGCCTCCGCCATTCGTTGGACGCGCAGGGCGTGGGCATAAAGAATTGGATCGGTACGCCGCAGAAAATCCAGTTCTTTGGCAGAAAGTTTCTTCCCACTTTTTAATTTTCCCATAATGCGGGAGAGCATTTCCTGTTTTTTTTCTTCCTGCGTATCAGGGTCCTGTCTTTGCAGGGGAGAAGTCCAGGAAGAAAATGCGGCATTGGTTGTTTCTCTCACATAGAGCATGCGCCCCTGAGGAGAAGAAAGATCATAGGATGAGGAATCGGATGAGGGATTCTTCTGGGACATCAGTGATAAATAAATCTGCATGAAAAGTTCCTTTCTGTAATAGATCATCGTTTGTGTTGTCTATTATATCGGCAAAACATCCGTTACAATTAATAACAGATGTTTCTGGAGAAAGAGAATATCCCCCTTCTTCCGTCACATTGAAAAAACTTATGTCTAAAACAATTTTCAGACAATTCGACAATATATTCCAATGTTTATAAAAACTTTAGAATTTTTGTTAGCACTCCTACTTGACGAGTGCTAAAAACGGGTGTATAACAATATCGTAATCGAGAAAAATAGTAACTGGGATGCAAAAAAACAGAACAGTTACATGATGATAGTTAAGAGGAGGGCTTGCTATGAACATACAGAAATTTACACAAAAGTCGGTAGAAGCGATCAATAACTGCGAAAAGCTTGCCTACGACTATGGAAATCAGGAGATTGAGCAGGAGCACCTGTTAGTTGCCCTGTTACAGCAGGAAGAGGGACTGATCCCGAAACTGATAGAGAAAATGGAAATTGACGTACAGCATTTCACCCAGAATGCGATCAGCAAACTGGATGCGCGCGTCAAAGTATCCGGCAGCAACAGCAATGTCTATGTCGGAAAAGATTTAAACAATGTGCTGATCCATGCAGAGGATGAGGCAAAGGCAATGGGAGATGAATATGTCTCTGTCGAGCATATTTTCCTTGCAATGCTCAAATATCCAAATCCAGCGATGAAAGCACTGATGAAAGAATATGGGCTGACAAGGGAACGGTTTCTGCAGGCACTGTCTACCGTCCGCGGCAATCAGCGTGTCACTTCCGATAATCCGGAAGCAACATATGATACACTGGAAAAGTACGGTTATGATATGGTGGAGCGTGCAAGACAGCAGAAACTTGATCCGGTGATCGGCCGTGACGAGGAGATCCGGAATGTGGTTCGGATTCTTTCCCGTAAGACCAAAAATAACCCGGTGCTGATCGGTGAACCCGGTGTAGGTAAGACTGCCGTTGTCGAGGGCCTGGCACAGCGTATCGTAAAAGGCGATGTACCGGAAGGCTTAAAAGACAAGAAGCTGTTTGCCCTGGATATGGGCGCACTGGTTGCCGGTGCAAAGTATCGTGGTGAATTTGAGGAACGTTTGAAAGCGGTTCTTGACGATGTCAAAAATTCGGATGGACAGATCATTCTGTTTATTGATGAACTGCACACAATCGTCGGTGCCGGAAAAACCGATGGTGCCATGGATGCCGGACAGCTGTTAAAACCAATGCTTGCCAGAGGCGAACTGCACTGTGTCGGTGCCACAACCTTAAATGAATATCGTGAGTATATCGAAAAAGATGCTGCCCTGGAGCGTCGTTTCCAGCCGGTTATGGTAGATGAGCCAACGGTGGAAGATACGATTTCCATCCTGCGTGGCTTAAAGGAGCGCTACGAAGTATTCCACGGCGTTAAGATTACGGACTCTGCACTTGTTACAGCAGCAGTTCTTTCCAACCGTTATATTACAGACCGGTTCCTGCCGGATAAAGCAATCGATCTGGTCGACGAGGCCTGTGCGATGATAAAGACCGAGCTGGATTCCATGCCGGCAGAACTTGATGAGATGAACCGGAAGATCATGCAGATGCAGATCGAGGAGACGGCATTAAAGAAAGAGACGGATCATCTGAGTCAGGAGCGTCTGGCAGATCTGCAGAAAGAACTTGCAGAATTGCGTGATGAGTTTAATACCAGAAAAGCGCAGTGGAGCACCGAAAAGGATGCAGTTGACAATGTCAGCAAGGTCAGAGAGCAGATTGAGAGCACAAAGAAGGAGATCGAGGCAGCACAGCGTGACGCAGATTATGAAAAAGCTGCGGAATTGCAGTACAGTAAACTGCCTGGATTACAGAAAGAACTGGAAATTGAGGAAGATAAACTCAAAGACCGTGATCTGTCTCTGGTACACGAAAATGTCACCGATGAAGAGATTGCAAAGATTATTTCCCGCTGGACGGGAATCCCGGTTGCGAAGTTAAGTGAAAGCGAGCGGAATAAGACACTGCACCTGGATGAGGAACTCCACAAACGTGTGGTAGGCCAGGACGATGGTGTTACCAAAGTGACCGAGGCGATTATCCGTTCCAAAGCCGGAATCAAAGATCCGACCAAACCAATTGGTTCGTTCCTGTTTTTGGGACCGACCGGTGTCGGCAAGACCGAACTTGCAAAAGCACTTGCTGCCAGCCTGTTTGACGATGAATCCAACATGGTGCGTCTTGATATGAGTGAATACATGGAGAAATACTCCGTGTCTCGTCTGATCGGAGCGCCTCCAGGATATGTCGGATACGATGAAGGCGGCCAGCTGACAGAAGCCGTGCGGAGAAAACCGTATTCTGTTGTCCTGTTTGATGAGGTGGAAAAGGCACATCCGGATGTCTTTAACGTACTGTTACAGGTACTTGATGACGGGCGGATCACAGATTCACAGGGACGTACCGTAGATTTCAAGAACACGATCATTATTATGACCAGTAACCTTGGATCGCAGTATCTGCTGGATGGCATTGATGCAGACGGCAACATTTCGCCGGAGGCAGAAAAAGAAGTCATGGAAGATCTGCAGGGACATTTCCGACCGGAATTTTTGAACCGTCTGGATGAGATTATTATGTTTAAGCCATTGTCAAAAGAAAATATTGGTGGCATCATCCGTCTGCTGATGGATGATCTGAACAAACGTCTTTCTGATCGTGAGATCAAGGTGGCATTGTCACCGGAAGCGGAACACTTTGTGGTTGAACATGGTTACGATCCGGTTTATGGTGCAAGACCATTGAAGCGGTTCCTGCAAAAGCATGTAGAGACCCTCTCTGCAAAACTGATTCTCGAAGATCAGGTACGGCAGGGAGATACGATCCTCATTGACGTGAAGGATGGTGCACTTACAGCATCTGTACAAAAATAAAAGCAATATTTATGTAAAAAAATCTCAATAATAACTTGTCAAGCGTCAGGAAATCATGTATCCTTATAAGGATGAAATGAATTTCCTGACGCTTTTTCTTTCAAAATGAGATAAGCGGGAAATGAAAGAATAATAGAAATTACATAGAAATATCGCAAAGAACAAAGCGTAAAGAAGTTTGTGGAAAAATTCCTGCAAAGAATAAAAATGCAGGATACACACAAAAATTATTCAAAAAGATCTTGAATGATATTCATATGGGGATTGGATACGAATGGATTTATTTGAGTATATGAGACAACAGAATATGAAGGATGAGTCACCGCTTGCCTCACGGCTGCGTCCGACCACACTTGATGAGGTTGTCGGGCAGCAGCACATCGTCGGGAAAGACAAACTGCTGTACCGTGCGATTAAGGCAGATAAACTCAGCTCCATCATCTTTTACGGGCCGCCCGGTACGGGAAAGACAACACTGGCGAAAGTGATTGCCAATACCACAAGTGCAGAGTTCATGCAGATCAATGCGACTTCGGCGGGCAAGAAAGATATGGAAGAAGTGGTTGCCGCGGCAAAAAACAATCAGGGCATGTATGGAAAGAAAACGATCCTGTTTATCGATGAGATCCATCGTTTCAACAAGGGACAGCAGGACTATTTGCTTCCGTTTGTCGAGGACGGCACGATCATTCTGATCGGAGCCACAACGGAAAATCCGTATTTCGAAGTGAATCCTGCGCTTTTGTCGCGCTCCGTCATTTTTGAGTTAAAGAAACTTTCCACGGAGGATATCCGTACATTGCTGCTTCGGGCGGTCAATGATACGGAAAAGGGCATGGGTTCTTACCATGCACAGATGGATGATGATGCGCTGGAGTTTTTAGCTGACATGGCAAACGGAGATGCGCGTGCAGCGCTGACCGCCATTGAACTTGGAATTCTGACCACGGACCGGAGTGAGGATGGGATCATTCACATTACACTGGATGTGGCCAGTGAGTGCATTCAGAAGCGGGTCATCAACTACGATAAGACGGGAGATAATCACTATGATACGATCTCTGCTTTTATCAAGAGCATGCGTGGATCAGATCCGGATGCCGCGGTGTATTATCTGGCACGGATGCTTTATGCGGGGGAAGATGTGAAATTTATTGCCAGAAGAATCATGATTCTTGCATCTGAGGATATCGGGAATGCGGATCCGCAGGCATTGCAGGTTGCAGTAGCTGCGGCACAGGCGGTGGAGCGGCTCGGAATGCCGGAAGCACGGATTGTACTGGCACAGGCAGTTACTTATATGGCAAGTGCGCCAAAGAGTAATTCCGCGATCAATGCCATTGATAAGGCCATGCGTGTAGTGCAGGAGACAAAGACACCGCCGGTACCGGTGCATTTGCAGGATGCCCACTACAAATCGGCAGGAAAGCTTGGGCACGGAAAAGGTTACAAATATGCCCATGATTATAAAAACCACTACGTGAAGCAGCAGTATCTGCCGGACGGACTGACCGGCGAGGTTTTTTATGAGCCGTCCGAAAACGGATATGAGCAGCAGATTCGCGCCTATTATAAAAAAATCAAAGAAAATCCAGAGGAATAATAAGGAGGAAAACTTACCATGAAAACCTATCAGGAGATGAGCAAAGAGGAACTCACACAGGAGCTGACCGCACTCAAAGCCGAATATGAAAAAATAAAAGGCATGGGTCTTGCACTGGATATGTCCAGAGGAAAGCCGGGAGCAGACCAGCTTGATTTAAGCATGGGAATGCTTGATGTGCTTGATTCCAAGACTGCATTAAAGAGTGAAAACGGCACTGATCTGCGAAACTATGGTGTCCTTGATGGTATTCCGGAAGCTAAAAAACTGATAGCAGATGTGATCGGAACGAAACCGGAAAATGTGATTATATATGGTAACTCCAGCCTGAATATCATGTATGATCAGGTTGCCCGTGCAGAAATGTTTGGTATTTGTGGCAACACTCCATGGTGTAAGCTCGATAAGGTAAAATTCCTCTGCCCGGTTCCGGGATATGACAGACATTTTGCCATCACAGAGACATTCGGTATCGAGATGATCAACATCCCAATGACAGAGAATGGACCGGATATGGATCTGGTAGAAAAATATGTGAATAACGATGAGACGGTAAAAGGAATCTGGTGTGTGCCGAAATATTCCAATCCACAGGGTGTGGTCTATTCGGATGAGACGGTCCGCAGATTTGCAGCCTTAAAGCCGGCAGCCGCAGATTTCCGTATTTTCTGGGATAATGCCTATGTGGTACATCATCTCTACAAAGAGGATCAGGCACAGATTCTGGATATTTTAGAGGAGTGCAAAAAGGCAGGAAATCCGGATATGGTATTTGAATTCTGTTCTACCAGCAAAGTCAGCTTCCCGGGTTCCGGTATTGCAGCAATCGCTTCCTCAGAGACAAACATTGCAGATATCAAGAAGCGCCTGACGATTCAGACCATTGGCCATGATAAGATTAACCAGCTGCGTCATGTGAAGTTTTTTAAGAATGTTGATGGCATCAAGGCACATATGGAAAAACAGGCAGATCTGATTCGTCCGAAATTTGAGCTTGTTGAGAAGATCTTTTCCGATGAACTGGCATCCCGCGGAATCGGTACATGGATGAATCCGCTTGGAGGATATTTTATTTCCTTCGAGGCACCGGAAGGATGCGCAAAGGAGATTGTTTCAAAGTGTAAAGAGGCAGGGGTGGTACTGACCGGTGCGGGTTCCCGTTCCCTTACAAAAAAGATCCGAAGGATTCTGTCATCCGTATTGCACCGACGTATCCGTCGCTTGCCGAACTTGAGCAGGCAGCAAATGTATTTGTTGTTGTGGTACGCATGGTTGCAGCAGAAAAATTTCTGGCAGAAAAATAGAGTGAATGACTAAGGTAAAAGC
>PPYF01507462.1_pt1 | contig 12491 bp, 10 predicted proteins | sample 1559871 | NCBI WGS metagenome assembly PPYF01 (sample SAMN08240021, study PRJNA423297) | Human gut metagenome, whole genome shotgun sequencing project. | reverse complement strand
CCTCTGGCTGCGGCAAGTCCACCACCCTGCGCATGATCGCCGGTCTGGAGGAGATCTCCAAGGGCGAAATGTACATCGGCGGCCGCCTGATCAACGACGTTCCTCCCAAGGATCGTGATATCGCCATGGTGTTCCAGAGCTACGCTCTGTACCCCCACATGACCGTTTACAAGAACATCGCTTTCGGTCTGGAGCTGCGCAAGACCCCGAAGGACGAGATCGACCGCCGCGTTCACGAGGCTGCCAAGATCCTGGAGATCGAGCACCTGCTGGACCGCAAGCCCAAGGCTCTGTCCGGCGGCCAGCGTCAGCGTGTTGCTCTGGGCCGTGCAATGGTTCGTAACCCGGCAGTCTTCCTGCTGGACGAGCCCCTGTCCAACCTGGATGCAAAGCTGCGTACCAGCATGCGCACCGAGATCATCAAGCTGCACAAGAAGCTGGCTACCACCTTCATCTACGTTACCCATGACCAGACCGAGGCTATGACCATGGGCGACCGCATCGTTGTTATGAAGGACGGCATCATCCAGCAGGTCGATACCCCGCAGAACCTGTACGACATGCCCTGCAACATGTTCGTTGCCGGCTTCATCGGCAGCCCCCAGATGAACTTCCTGGACGGCACCGTGACCAAGAACGGCGATCAGTACGCCATTGACCTGGGCGGCGACACCATCCCCCTGCCCAAGGAAAAGACCGCTGACGGCAAGCTGGATTCCTACGTTGGCAAGAAGGTCAAGATGGGCATCCGTCCTGAGGATATCGACGACGAGCCCGAGTTTATGGCAAAGCACCCCGACTGCCACCTGGAGGCTCAGGTCGATGTGTCCGAAATGATGGGCGCTGAGATCTACCTGTACCTGGAGTACAAGGGCAACAAGATGACCGCCCGTGTCGCTCCCACCTCCAAGGCACGCAACGGAGACACCGTCCGCGTTGCATTCGATCCGCACAAGGTCCACCTCTTTGATGTCGAGACCGAGCAGACCATCCTGAACTAAGTTCTCCAGGGATCATCTTTTGATCCTCCTAATAAGCAAAAGCCGCCGGGAAGCGATTTCCGGCGGCTTTTGTCTAAAAGAACACACATTGGAACATTACAAGGGAGATTTCACCATGGAACACATGATGCTTCTGGTCACCTACCGTATGCTCCCCGGCCAGCGGGACGCTTTTCTGCAGGAGGTCGCCGCTGCCGGCATTCTGGCAAAGGTCCAGCAGGAGGACGGTTTTGAGCGCTACGATTACTACCTGAGCGCCGCCGACCCGGACGAGCTGCTCATCGTTGAGGAGTGGGACTCCGAAGCCCAGCAGCAGGCCCACGTAAACACCGACCACATGGCCCAGCTCCGCGCCATCAAGGAGAAGTATGTCGCTTCCACCGCGATGCAGCGCATTGCCAAAGCCGACTGAGCACGAGAGGATAGAAAAGCACCCGCAGCCTGCTGGCTGCGGGTGCTTTTTCCAAAGGAGAGAACGGAATGCTCAGCCCTTGACACCGCCCAGTGCAACACCACGGACGATGAACTTGGACAGCAGCAGATAAACAATGATCACGGGCAGGATGGCAATGGCCACCAGCATATAGACCTTGCCCATATCGAACTTGAGGAAGTCGGCACTGCGGAGCTGTGCAATGAGGATGGGCAGGGTCTTTTTGTCTGCCGTGTCCAGCACCAGTGCGGGGATGAAATAATTGTTCCAGCTGGACACAAAGGAGAAGATGGCCTGCACCGCCAGAGCGGGCTTCATAATGGGAAGCACGATATGGTTGAAGGTGTAGAACTCCCCTGCGCCATCAATGCGGGCGGCTTCCACGATCTCCATGGGCAGGCTGGCATCCAGATACTGCTTCATAAAGAAGAACACCGCCGGGGCCGCAATGCTGGGGATGATGAGGGGAATGAAGCTGTTCTTCAGGCCCATCTTCGTGATGAGCTGCAGGAAGCCCAGCGCCGAGACCTGGGTCGGCATGGTCATAATGAGCAGGATGATGGCAAACGCCGCCTTTTTGAACCGGAAGTTATAGGCGTAGATGCCGTAGGCTGTCAGGGCCGAAAAATAGACACTGAGGGCAGCCGAGCAGCCGGACACGATCAGGCTGTTCCGCACACCAGTCAGCACCGGGATGTTGGCATCCGACAGCACGTTTTTCAGGTTGGTCATCAGGGATCTGCCCGGCAGAAAGGAAAAGCCCTTCTGGATCTCAAAATGGGTACGGGTGGAATTGATGACCAGCACATAGAAGAAGAACAGGCATAAAAAGCTCAGCAGCACCAGCGCCGCATAGCACACCGTGCGGCGGGCCGCAAGGGTCGCTTTTTCGGATCTTGTCTTGACTGCGTGTGACATTATGCTTTTCCTCCCTTCACCTGTTTGGCCGCCTGCCTGCGGGCCTTGCGCTCGGCCTTGCTCAGGCCGTCGTCCTCCTTGGTCAGGGCCATGTAAACGATCACGCAGAGCACTGCGCACACCAGGAACAGCACCACCGAGACCGCGCCGGCCATACCGTAGTTCTTGCTGAACAGGTGGTTGTTCAGGTACATGATCATGGTGGTGGAGGTGCGGTCGGGGCCGCCCTTGCCATTGGTCAGGATCTGCGGCACATCGAACATCTGCAGGCCGCCGATCATCGAAGTGATCATCACATAGACCAGGATCGGCCGGATGAGCGGGATGGTGATCTTCCAGAACATCTGGTTCGGGGTGCAGCCGTCCAGCTCCGCTGCCTCATACAGGGTGGGGTCCACGCCCATGATGGCCGCCATCAGCATGATGGTCGTATTGCCGAACCACATCAGGAAGTTCATCAGGCCGATAAGGCCGCGGTTGCCCCAGACACTGTTCAGGAAGCTGAAGGGCTCCTTGAGGATGCCCATGCCCACCAGTGCAGCGTTCACGGGGCCGTTATCCGAGAACAGGGCAAAGAACAGCATGGCGAACGCCGAAGCCATGATGAGGTTGGGCATGTAGATGACTGTCTTGAAGAAGGTCTGGCCCTTCAGCTTCAGGCGCAGGTCGGTGAACCAGGCCGCCAGCAGCAGCGAGATGGCGATCTGCGGGATGAAGCCGATGATCCAGAGCAGCAGCGTGTTGCCAAAGTATTTGGGCAGGTCGGTTGCAAACAGGGTGATGTAGTTCTTCAGGCCCACAAAGGTGGGGCCGATGATCTTCAGGCCGCTGCGGTAATATTCAAAAAAGCTGTAATAGATCGTAGACCCCAGTGGAATGAGCTGGAACAGCGCAAAGATGAGGAAGAACGGTGCAATGAAAATATAGCCCCACTTTGCATAGCTGATCGAGCCGTTCTTCTTTGGTTTTGCTCCCATAGTAACTGCCCTCCTGACGTACACTGCCCAAAGCAAAACGGGGCGGACGGGATCAGCGTCCGGCCCGCCCCATTCAGATTCGGTTCAAAAGGTTTTCAGGTTCCGGCTGCGCTTATGCGGGCCAGACCACATCGGTCAGCTCGGGGTATTTTTCCTTGATGGCGGTCTCGAAGTTTGCCTTTGCGGTATCCTCGTCCACCGTGCCGGTAAAGTAATCCTTGAAGGCATTCTGTAAGCTCTCGTTCAGGCCCTGATCGTACGGGCCTGCGTTGGACATATCGATCTTCTTTGCAGCTTCTGCAAACAGGGCGATATGGTTCTGGCCGCCCAGGAAGTCGGAGGCATAATCGCTGTTTGCGATCTCTTCCATGGCCTTCTCGTTGTTGGTGTAATCCTGCGTATCCAGGGTGATCTGCTTCATAATGGCTTCGTCGCAGGTCAGCTTCTGCATCACGTCGCGGATGATATCGGTATTATCGGTACCGGCTGCCGCGCAGATCCAGGTGCCGCCCCAGTAATAGGGCTGAGGACCTTCGCAGACTGCGTAATCGCCGTAGATGCCGTTGCCCACTTCTTCCTTGCCGCCCTCGGCCACAGGGGTCTCCAGAGAGTTGCCCAGCAGGGTGAAATTGATGCCCCAGGTAGAATAGAAGAAGCCAAACACCTTGCCGCTCGGGCCCTGATCGGCTGCCCACTGGCTGTCCCACAGGCTGGACTTGTTGTTGTAGCCCTTATCGGTGTATTCCTTGGTCTGATCGACCCACTTCATAATGTTGGGGTCTACCTTGACGGTCGTGCCGTCCACCCAGGGAGCGTCCACATTGTTGGAGAAGGTACGGTAAGCATCATCGAAGCCGGACAGCATCTTGTAACCCTTTGCATAGGCCTGTGCAGCCACCTCGTTGAACTTATCCCAATCGGACAGATGGCTCTGCACCTCGGTGGGATCATCGGTGCCCAGCACTTCCTTGGCAATGCTGCGGCGGTATGCGAACAGACCGGGGGTCGCCTGCCAGGTGGTGCCGCGCTGGCTGCCGTCCACGCTGACAATATCCTTGGTGTACTGGTACTGGCCAGCCAGATCGGCATCGGTCAGGCCGATGTCTGCTTTGACATCCAGCGCGTAATCGGAATCCACATACTTCAGTGCGTAGTCAGCCTCGATCAGGAAGATATCTACCTTGTCATCATCGGCGGCAGAGTCCTGATTCAGCAGGGCCTCATCCAGCTTGTTCTGGTAGTTGTTGTTCTCGTTGGCGTTGATGGTCCACTTGACAACGGTGCCATCTTTCAGGGTGGTGGTGGATTTATCCTCAGCAATGGAGGCGACCTCGGGGTAATAGTTATTGAAGCGGCCCTGGAACTCGTCGTTCCAGCACCAGATATTCAGCACCTTGCCCTGGGCTGCCGGAGCATCGGAAGCGGCGGAAGAAGCTGCGGCAGAGGATGCCGCGCCGGTAGAAGAAGAGGAGCCGCCGCATGCGCTCAGCGCTGCACTGATGGTAACTGCACCGGAAGCCAGCAGGAAATTACGACGCGAAATCTTTCTCATAATGAAAAACCTCCTTCAATGGTTTTCGTGAAAAAGCGTTTCAAATTCAAGGCTCCGGTTCGCCCGGAACCAAATCCAACCCATTCATTCGATGCTGCGCACCGAGCCGCCCTCCAGCAGTTTTCCTGTCACCGGGATCTGCTCGGCCAGCGTCACACGGGGATGCTCAATCATCTGCACCAGCTTATCCGCTGCCATCCGGCCCAGCATTTTGGTGTTCTGCTGCCAGGTCACCAGCTGGGGTTTCATCACGCGGGAGAGGTAAATGCCGTCATATCCCATCACGGAAATATCCTCCGGGATGCTCAGGCCCGCTTCCTGCAGAGCGATGCAGCCGCCCATGGCCGAGAAATCATCGGGGAAGAGGATGCAGGTGGGCCGCTGGGGCAGTGCCAGCAGGGCCCGGGTCTCCTCGGCACAGCGGTCGGGATCGTGATACACACCGCTGCGCACATATTCTTCGGGGACCTGCAGCCCCAGCTCCGCGCAGCTCTTGTAGAAGCCCGCCAGCCGGTTCTCCGTCACCGCCGTGCGCTCGCCATGGATAAAGGCGATGCGGCGGTGACCGTTGGCGTAGGCGTACCGCACCAGCGCCGAAAGCCCGTTGACATTATCGGAAAGGACCGCCATCCGGTTGTTGAACACATGGTCGATGGTCACCACCGGTACATCACTGTTGACCAGCTCCACCACCTGCGGATCGTTGAAATCCACGCAGGCGATCACCGCTCCGTCCACGCCCCGGTAGTGGCAGTGCTCCAGATAGGTCATTGTTCTGCCGCCGAGGTTCCGGTTGACAAAGGTGATATCGTAGCCCAGCTTTTCCACCTGCACTTTGAAGCTGTCCAGCACCGCCGAGAAATACTCGTGGGCCAGGCCGCTCTGCCGCTCGTCCACAAACAGAACACCAAGGTTGTAGGTACGGTTGGTCTTCATCGCGCGGGCCGCCATATTGGGCACATAGCCCATCCGGCGGGCCGCCTCGCGGACACGGTCGCGGGTCGCAGCAGAGATGTCCGACTGGCCATTGAGCGCTTTGCTCACCGTTGCCACCGAGACACCGCATTCACGCGCCAGATCTTTTAAGGATGACATTTCGCCGCCCTCCCTCACAGGGACCCGCTCAGGGCTCCCGAACGAATCCTAAATCGTTTTCGCAATTTCAATATAGCGCACTTTGCACTAAAAATCAAGCAGAAGAAGAAAAGTTTTATCTCAAAAGTCTGCATTTCAGCAGGTTGCGAGATTTCATTTCCGCAGAATTATGCAGTCTGTATCGTTTTCGTTACATTTCGTTACCGTTCGATAATTTTTTCGTTCCCATACCGGTTTCCGCCCCTGAACCAGCCCGCTGCACCCTTGTTGTATATTTCAGGTCCGCTCTTGATTTTTCCCGCAGGATAGACTATTCTTAGGGTGACAAGTGCCTTTCCCACCCTTGGGCCGCAAATTCTAAATCGTTTTCGCCATCAAATGATTTCAGCATTTCCGGTTTACCCTATAAGGAGGAACAAGGCTATGAGATTCGGACATTTTGATGATGCGCGCCGGGAATATGTGATCGACACGCCCCGCACTCCCCTGCCCTGGATCAACTATCTGGGCAGCGAGGACTTTTTCAGTCTGGTGTCCAACACCGGCGGCGGTTACAGCTTTTACCGGGATGCCCGGCTGCGGCGGCTGACCCGCTACCGCTACAACAATTCCCCGCTGGACATGGACGGCCACCGCATCTACATCAACGATGGCGGCACCATCTGGAACCCGGGCTGGCAGCCCGCCAAGACGGAACTGGACCGTTACACCTGCCGCCACGGTCTGGGCTACACGATCCTGCAGGGCGAAAAAAACGGCATTGCGGCCGCTCAGGAACTTTTTGTGCCCCGGGGCGATGCCTGTGAGATCGACCGGCTGACGCTGGAAAACAAGACCGCTGCCCCCCGCACGCTGGACGTGTTCAGCTATGTGGAGTTCTGCCTGTGGGATGCCATGGACGACAGCTCCAATTTCCAGCGCAACTTTTCCACCGGCGAGGTGGAAGTGGTGGAAAGTGCCATCTATCATAAGACAGAGTACCGGGAGCGCCGGGATCACTACGCCGTGTTCTGGGCCAACACCCCCGTTACCAGCTTCGACACCAGCCGGGACGCCTTCTGTGGCGTGTACGGCGGCCCCGCCGCACCGGAAGCGGTCAAAGCCGGTCACTGCTCGAACAGCATTGCCCACGGCTGGGCTCCGGTGGGTGCCCACCATTTCCATCTCACGCTGGCACCGGGTGAGAAAAAGAGCATCATCTTCGGGCTGGGCTACATTGAAAACCCGGTCGGGGAAAAATTCAGCGCTCCCGGCATCATCAACAAAGCCCGGGCCGAGGCCATGATGGCCCGCTATGCCACCGATGCACAGGTGGATGCCGCCCGCAGGGCACTGGCCGACTACTGGCAGGAGCTGCTCTCGGGCTGGCAGCTGACCTCCGGCGAGGAAAAGCTGGACCGGATGGTGAGCCTGTGGAACCAGTATCAGTGCATGGTCACCTTCAACATGAGCCGCAGTGCCAGCTATTACGAGAGCGGCATCGGCCGCGGCATGGGGTTCCGGGATTCCTGTCAGGATCTGCTGGGCTTCGTCCACATGATCCCTTCCCGCGCACGGGAGCGCATTCTGGACATTGCTGCCACCCAGTTTGAGGACGGCAGTACCTACCACCAGTACCAGCCCCTGACCAAAAAGGGCAACAGCGACGTGGGCAGCGGCTTCAACGATGACCCGCTCTGGCTCATTGCGTGCACCGCCGCCTATCTGCGGGAGACCGGTGACTGGTCGATCCTGGACGAGCCGGTGGCCTTTGACAACGACGTGACCAGAGCACAGTCCCTGATGGAGCATCTGCGCCGAAGCTTCCGCTACACCCATACCCATCTTGGCCCCCACGGCCTGCCGCTGATCGGCCGGGCCGACTGGAACGACTGCCTGAACCTGAACTGCTTCTCGGAGCACCCGGGCGAGAGCTTCCAGATCACCGGCCCCAGCGAGGGCCCCGTGGCTGAGAGCGTGTTCATTGCGGGCATGTTCGTGAAATACGGCCGCGAGTACGCCGAACTCTGTGACCACCTGCACCTCACCGAGGAGGCCGCCAGTGCCCGCACCGCCATTGACGCAGTAGAACAGGCCACCCTGACCGCCGGCTGGGATGGCGCATGGTTCCGCCGTGCCTACGATGCCTTTGGTGCCCCCGTAGGCAGCAGGGAATGCGACGAGGGGCAGATCTTCATCGAACCCCAGGGCATGTGCGTGATGGCCGGGATCGGCCGGGAGACCGGTCAGGCCGAAGCCGCACTGAAGAGCGTGGAGGAGCGGCTGGACACCCCGTACGGTGTGGTACTGCTCCAGCCCGCCTACACCACCTACCGGCTCAATCTGGGCGAGATCTCCAGCTATCCCCCGGGCTACAAGGAGAATGCCGGTATCTTCTGCCACAACAACCCATGGATCAGCTGTGCTGAGACCGTGCTGGGCCACGGTGACCGGGCCTTTGCTGTCTACAAAAAGACCTGCCCGGCCTATATCGAGGACATCAGCGAGATCCACCGCACCGAACCCTACGTTTACAGCCAGATGGTGGCAGGCCGCGATGCCCCCACCTTCGGCGAGGCCAAGAACAGCTGGCTGACCGGCACGGCGGCATGGACCTTCGTGAACGTGAGCCAGTACATTCTGGGCATCCAGCCCACTCTGGATGGGCTGCGCGTTGACCCCTGCATCCCCCACACGCTGGCTGGCTACACCGTCACCCGCCGTTACCGGGGTGCCGTGTACCACATCCGGGTGGAGAACCCCCACGCCGTGCAGAAGGGCGTGCAGAGCGTCACCGTGAACGGCGCTCCTATTGCGGGCACCCTCCTGCCGCTGGCAAAGGCCGGTGAAAGTGTAGAGGTCTCTGTCATTCTTGGATAACCCCCCTCACAGCAAAAAGACCGCCAAAGCAAGTAGAAACGCTTGCTCTGGCGGTCTTTTCAATACAGTTTTTTCAGTTCCAATTACAGCATCCTGGAAAGGAAAGCCTTCAGACGAGGATGCTTGGGGTTCGAGAAGAGCTCCTGCGGGGGCTCATCTTCCTGGATCCTGCCCTCATCGATGAAGATAACGCGGTTGGACACCTCGCGGGCGAAGCCCATCTCGTGGGTGACCACCAGCATGGTGATGCCGGTGTGGGCCAGCTCCTTCATCAGCTCCAGCACCTCGCCGACCATCTCAGGGTCAAGGGCGGAGGTGGGCTCGTCGAACAGGATGACATCCGGGTCCATGGCCAGAGCGCGGGCAATGGCAATGCGCTGCTGCTGGCCGCCGGAAAGGCTCTTGGGGAACACATTGGCTTTATCGGACAGGCCGACACGGGCCAACAGCTCCTCGGCGCGCTTGGAAGTCTCCTCCTTGCTCTTGAGCTTGAGCAGCTCCGGGGCCAGGCAGAGGTTCTGCTTGACGGTCAGGTGGGGGAAGAGGTTGAAGTGCTGGAACACCATGCCCATCTTCTGGCGCACGGCATCGATGTGGGCATCATCCACCTCGATGCCCTCAAACTTGATGGAGCCGCCGGTGGGGATCTCCAGCCGGTTCAGGCAGCGCAGGAAGGTAGACTTGCCGCAGCCGGATGGGCCGATCAGGCAGACCACGTCGCCGCGGTAGATGTCGATGTCGATGCCCTTCAGGACATCCAGGGTGGGGGTGGGCTGCTTTGCGCCCTTTTTGGCCTCACCGCCGTAGGTCTTGGTCAGACCACGGACTTCCAGGATCTTTTCAGCATGATTAGCGGTCACCTTGCGCCATCCTCCTCTCAAACTTCGACAGCAGCCATGTAAAGAGCATGACTAAGACCAGATAGACCACTGCAACGCCCAACAGGGGGAACATGGCCTCGTAGGTACGGTTCATAATGCCCTGCGCCGCATACAGCAGCTCCTTGCCGCCGATAACGGTGATGAGCGAGGTATCCTTGAGCAGGACGATGAACTCGTTGCCCAGTGCAGGCAGCACCGCGCGGATGGCCTGCGGAATGACAATGACCACCATGGTGGTCATGTAGTTCAGGCCCAGGCTGCGGCCGGCTTCCATCTGGCCGGGGTCCACCGCCATCAGGCCGCCGCGGATGATCTCCGAGACGTAAGCGCCCGAGTTGATGCCCAGTGCCAGCGCACCGACCATGGTAAAGTTACGGCTGTTGGAAAAGATGACCATGCTCATAATGAGCAGCTGGACCATCATGGGGGTGCCGCGGATGATGGTAGTGTACACCTGACAGACGGCATTGAAGAAGCCCAGCACCGGGTTCCTGCGGCCGGGACGCTGCTGGTCGTGCGCAACACGCACCAGTGCCACCACACTGCCCAGCACCACGCCCAGTGCCAGCGCAATGGCGGTGACCAGCAGCGTAGTGCCCACGCCCTGGATGTACTGCACCCAGCGGTCGTTCAGGATGAACGCCTGATAGAATTTGAAGAACATTTCCTGCCCGAAGTCCAGCTTCGTGCCGCTGTTGAGCAGCTCTTTCAGCAGTTCGTATTGTGCGGCCATTCGCATCCTCGCTTTCTAAAATTGTTAGAATTTTGTAACCTGTTCTTTCCAAAAAAGGGGAGGTGCCCCAGATGGGGCCGCCTCCCCGTGATACAAGGTACAGCTGAATTATTCAGCGGTGATGTACTTGTCCACGATGGACTGCAGGGTGCCGTCAGCCTTCAGCTCTTCCAGAGCGGCATTGACAGCATCCTCCAGAGCGGAACCCTTTGCCAGACCGATGGCGTAATCCTCCTCGGCGTAGCTGGTGTCCAGAATGACCAGACCGGGGTTGGCGGCAACGAACTCCTTTGCAGGGGCATTGTCGATGACAACTGCATCGACCTGGCCATTGTTCAGAGCCTGCACAGCGGTCAGGCCGTCGTCGTATGCGACCACAGCGTCATCGCCGAAGTCATCAAAGCAGTAGATGTAGCCGGTGGTGCCACGCTGGGTGCCGATCTTCTTGCCTGCCAGATCATCGGGAGAGGTGATATCAGAGCCCTCGGGAACGATGATGGACTGGATGCCGGTAGCGTAGCTGTCGGAGAAGTCCATCACAGCCTTACGCTCGTCGGTCACGGTAACGCCAGCCATGACGATATCGGCCTTGCCCTGCTGCACGCTCAGCAGTGCTGCGTCGAAGTCCATATCATCGATCTGCAGCTCCAGGCCCAGCTTCTCAGCAATGGCCTTGGCGGTGTCGATGTCGATGCCCTCAAACTCACCGGCATCGGTGGTCATCTCGTACGGAGGGAAGGCAGCGTTGGTGGCCATGGTCAGCTTGCCAGCCTCAACGGTGGTCAGCTCAGCGGCAGCGCTGGTGGAAGCAGCCTCGGAAGAAGCTGCACTGCTTGCAGTGGAAGAAGCGGTGCTGGAGGCGGAACCGCCGCAGGCAGTCAGAGCCAGAGCGGCAGCGGTCAGACCAGCGGCAGCCAGAAAGCTGCGGCGATTGATCTTTTTCATATTCAAACACTCCTCTGTTGATTGTATAATTTTTCACTTTCCCGGCACGATGCGCTTCATCGTGTCATCAAGGAACAGGATTAGTATATGTTGTACAAATAAAAAAGTCAAGTGTTGTGCAAAAAATCGGAACAAATGAAACCCTTTTGAAAACATTTATACAGAAACAGCCGAAGAAAGAATGAATATATACAAGCTCTGGTCTGTGAGCCACTTTCTCCGAAGTAAAATCATATCTCCGCAGTGGTTTTTCTCGAAACCGTCCTGTTCGAAAAGCGTATGGCGAAATTGCCAAAAAACGGAAGAAAAAATCGTTCAAAAGCACGAGAACATATCAATTGACAAGAAAAAAAGGGGAGGGTAAAATAGAGTCAGTGCGGAAAACCCGAAAAAACGGGAAATTTTGCAAAAATTGGAATAGGAGAGAACTATGAGAAACAAAAAGCTTTACAAACGCCTTGTCGCTCTCATCCTCGCAGGCTGTGTCGTTGTCGGCAGTTCTGCCGTCGGCTTTGCAGCTGACACAGAGGAAGCTGCGGCGCGGTTAAAGCACTATCACACTTGGATCCGTGGCACAAAAATTTCGGATGCAACTTGTATAAGCCCGGCGATTTACAATTATTCTTGTAGATGTGGTGAAACCAAAACGGATGAATTTGGTTTTAAAAACCCTATCAATCACGTCCATAAAGAAGTTCGCGGTGCAAAAAATGCCACCTGTACAAAAAAAGGCTATACCGGTGATACTTATTGCAATGATTGCGGCTTGTTCTTATACTTATGAAAGAATATTGAAGCCCCCGGACACGATTATAAGGATGTTGCGGAAGTTCCTGCTACTTGTGTAGCGGAGGGAACAGCAGCAACACAGCAGTGCAAACGCTGTGACTATATCGTTCCGGCACAGAGCCTTCCGATCGATCCCAACAATCATGCAAACATAGTTAAAGATGTTGCCGTAGCTCCCACCTGCACCGAAACAGGCCTGACTGAAGGTAGCCACTGCGGTGACTGTAATAAAATACTGATCGCCCAGGAAGTTGTCTCCTCCACCAACCACACCGAAGTGATTGACCCGGCTGTTGCAGCAACCTGCA
>PPYF01386983.1_pt1 | contig 12491 bp, 10 predicted proteins | sample 1559871 | NCBI WGS metagenome assembly PPYF01 (sample SAMN08240021, study PRJNA423297) | Human gut metagenome, whole genome shotgun sequencing project. | reverse complement strand
CATAAAAAAGAAAGCCAGATAAACCAAAGCCGACCCCGTTTCCCGTTGCAAAATAATAAGCAGCATGGGCAGCAACACCATCCCTACCACAGGCAATGAATACTTTAACTTACTCATTGTAAACCCGTAGACATTCATAAATTTAGCCAAAGCCAGCGCCGTGGCAAATTTAGCAAATTCCGCCGGTTGCAAACTTACAGGTCCGAATTTTATCCATGAGTAAGATCCCTTAGTATCCTCTGCCAGAAAAGGTGTTATCAACAACAGCAGCATCATGCCTCCATATAAAATGTAAGCAAACATATCATACAACTTATCCTCCAACATCATCAGGATAAATCCGAGCCCCAAAGAGCAACAGATCCATACAAACTGTTTTCCTGCCCTAGTGTCGAAACTAAAAAAATCAATCTCACCATAATCATAGCTGGCTCCACATACGCTGAACCATCCAAAGATAACCAGCATCAGATAAATGCAGATAGTCATCCAGTCCACTGATTTCCATATACTATCGTTCGTGTATGCCATAATCTATTCGTCTGTTTTGTATTTCCGCCGCTTTCGCCTCACTTTCCGGTGAAAGTTCGCCTTTTAAATATTTCTCCATTATCAATGCACCGATAGGTACACCATAGGTTGCTCCCCAACCTCCATTCTCTACATAGACTACCACGGCAATCTTAGGATCATTCATTGGTGCAAACCCCATAAAAGCAGAATGGTCCTTTCCACGGTTTTGCGCCGTACCTGTCTTGCCACACACTTCAATTCCCGGAATATTCGCATTACGGCAAGTTCCTCCCAATACTGCCGAACGCATACCTTCGACTACCGTCTGATAATGTTCACGGCTTACTTTAGTATAACGTTTGGTCGTATACAGGGTATCCAACGGCTCGTCTTCCACTTCTTTCACTACATGCGGAGTAATATAATAGCCCCGGTTAGCAATAGTAGCCCCAAGGTTAGCAATCTGCAACGGAGTAGCCGTCACTTCCCCCTGGCCGATGGAAATAGAAATAATCGTCAGTCCGTTCCATGATCCCCGATAGTTCTTATCATAATAAGCAGCATTCGGGATCATCCCACGCTTCTCACCCGGAAGGTCTACTCCCAAAGGATAACCAAATCCCATAGAAACCATATAATCACGCCATGTATTCATGGCAGTCTGTACAGAACCATACTTCTTCTTCGCCCCTATCATGTGAAACAACCCCCAACAGAAATAACCGTTACAGGAAGTTGCAATGGCAGGCACCAAAGGCAGGGGCGACCCATGAGAGTGGCAGCCCACCCTAAGACCGGCATACACAAAGCCATGATAGCAAGAATAGGCTGTCTGAGGAGTAATAATCCCCTCTTGCAGGAAAGTCAACGCCTGAGTAGTCTTGAAAGTAGATCCCGGTGGGAATTGCCCCATAATAGAACGGTTCAGCAATGGTTTCCAACTGTCACGCGCCAGTTCCAGATGATTTTTACCCCGTTGGCGCCCCACCATCAATCTTGGGTCAAAAGTGGGAGCAGATACCATACAAAGTATTTCTCCTGTGGATGGCTCGATAGCCACTATACTGCCTATCTTCCCTTCCAACAGACGCTCTCCCAACATCTGAAGCTCTATGTCTATACCTAGTTTCAGATTCTTCCCCGGAACGGGAGTCTTGTCATATTTCCCGTCCATATACCGTCCCTGAATACGTCCACGGGCATCGCGCAGTAATATCTCCACTCCTTTCTCGCCCCTCAACTGTTTTTCGTATGAGCGTTCCACCCCCTGTTTCCCTATGAAGTCACCGCGTACATAGTAATCATCGGCTTCAATATCCCCCTTGGACACTTCTGCAATATCTCCCAGAACATGAGCAGCCGCATTGTAATTATACTGGCGGATAGTACGCCGCTGAATATAGAAACCGGGAAACTTGAACAGTTTTTCTTGGAAGACTCCGCACTCTTCTGCCGAAAGCTGGGTCATAAATACCTGATGAGTATATGGAGAGTAGCCCGGATTGGAACGTCTGTCCTTTATCTCGCGGATACGCTTTTTAAAATAGTCGGGGGTAATATTCAATGTTTTACATAAATCAAGCGTATCAAGGTTGTGCACCTCTTTCATCACCATCGTAACGTCATAGGCAGGTTGGTTATACACCAGCAGGTTACCGTTCCGATCGTACATCACCCCACGGCTAGGGTATTGTGTCTTGTTCAGAAAAGCGTTGCTATCGGCGTTCTTTTTATAATCCTCACTCATAATCTGCAAGGTAAAAAGACGTATCAGGTAAATCAGCACAATAACGATCACCGATGCACCGATTACATATTTCCGCTTCTCCAGATTATAATCTCTTTCCACTATTTTTTCCTCCTGATCGCCTCAGCACACAATATACAAATGATGGTTATTGAGGCATCTGTCAATATTTTCAACAATAAGACAGGCAGGTTGAAGAATGAAAAAGTATCTATGACAAGTAAAATGGTACAAAATAAGAAAGTACACAATAAGATATACCGGAAGAAAGGCGAGAATCCCATACTCTTGATACCCGGTTCAAAATCCTCGACGCTATCGCGGAGCGTGACTAATCGTAATACAGGTTCACGCATAAAAGCCAGTACAGTGGCCGCAGCCGCATTCATCCCCGGAGTGTTGCCTAATATATCGACTGTCAATCCCAACAGGAATGCCCATATCATAAGGACATTACGGCTAACTCCCGAATTGTACTTCAAAATAAAATAGATAAAAAAGAAAGGAGTGGCATACCCGTTGATATGCATATGATTCAGCACCAGCACTTGCAACAGTACCAGTCCGATAAACCACTCTATTCTTTGTAGATAAGTCAACATCAACCTTCTTACTTAGTCGTTTTTACCTGCTTTTCCAACTCCAATTGTTCCTCCTGCCCTTTTTGGGCAATTACGCGCACATCGTTCAAACGGGCGAAGTCCGTAAATAGTTTCACCCGCAGCAAATAAGACAAGCCATCGTGACTATCGGCGATATCATCTACCGTACCCACCGGAATGCCGGAAGGGAAAACAGCACTGTGTCCACTGGTTACAATGGTGTCACCTAAAGAAAATAATGAATGACGGGGCATATCCTTTATAAAAGCAAATTCGGATGAACCGCCATCCCATTTCAAGAAGCCGAAATAATCACTCCGTTTTATCTTACAGCTAATACTGCTTTTGGAATTCAATACCGGAATGACAATGGAGTAATGTGGAGAGGTGAGATAAACAATACCAACCACACCGCTTCCATTTACCACTCCCATCTCACTACGAATGCCATCCGCTTCTCCTTTGTCAAGTGTAATATAGTTATCAGCATGAGTCACACTGTTATTTATCACGCTAGCCTTGAATATATCATATCCTGCCAGTGCTTCCTGCTTAAGCTGTTCTACACCACTGCTGTCTTCCGTCGCTTCAATCAAAGCTTTACGGATACTCTCCAACTGCAATTCCAGTTCCACATTTTTCTGTACCAACTCATCGTTGATCGTTTTCAGATGAAAATATCCGGTAACATTATTGGCTGCATCATACATAGCTCCCGAAACAAAATTAGCAGATGTAAAGAACGCACTCCCCTGATAACTGTTGAAGCGGAATAATAAAGCAAAACTGATTATCTCCAAAAGAACAAAGAGAAACCAGTAGTTATACTTTAAAAAGAAATTCAGCAGATTTTTCATTAATACCAATTGTTCAATGTGCTAATTTGCCAATGTGCCAATGTACTGCGCTATCCATACCGCATGGCATTAGCAAATTAGCAAACTGCCTCATTAGCAAATCATTTACCGCATCAAAAAAGAGAAACGATCTACATTCTTCAGTGCAATACCGGTACCTTTCGCCACACTCAGCAAAGGATCTTCGGCTATATGGAACGGAATATTGATTTTGTCTGTCAGACGCTTGTCCAAACCGCGCAGCAAAGCACCACCACCAGCCAAATAAATACCGTTCAAAACAATATCAGCATAAAGTTCAGGCGGAGTCTGTTCCAATGCACTAAGGATAGCTGTTTCAATTTTTGCAATACTCTTTTCCAAACAATGCGCCACCTCCTGATAACACACCGGAACTTCCATGGGAAGAGCAGTGATACGGTTAGGCCCGCGTACAATGTAATCTTCGGGAGCATCATCTCCCAAATCAGTCAAGGCAGCGCCTACATGTATCTTGATACGTTCGGCCATACGTTCACTCACCTTCACATTGTGCTGACGGCTCATATATTCCTGAATATCGGCTGTAAGATCGTCACCGGCAATACGTATCGAATTGTTGGAAACAATACCACCCAATGAAATCACGGCAATTTCTGTAGAACCACCACCTATATCAACAATCATATTACCTTCAGGAGCCTCTACATCAATACCGATACCAATAGCCGCGGCCATAGGTTCAAAAATCAAATAAACATCCCGTCCTCCCGCATGCTCAGCACTGTCACGTACCGCACGAAGCTCTACTTCAGTGCTACCTGAGGGAACTCCGATCACCATACGCAAAGAAGGAGAAAAGAAACGATTACCCATGTTCACTTTCTTTATTAAACCGCGCATCATCTGTTCACAGGCATTAAAGTCGGCAATAACCCCGTCGCGTAGCGGACGTACAGTACGAATATTCGGATTTTCCTTCTCGTACATCATTTTAGCCCGTTCGCCTACGGCAATCATCTTGTCGGTACGGCGATCAAGCGCAACGACCGAAGGTTCGTCCACTACAATCTTCCCGTTATTTAAAATGATGGTATTGGCAGTGCCAAGGTCCATCGCAATCTCTTGTGTAAAGGAGAATAATCCCATAAATTCATTTACAATTTAGCAATTTACAATTGACATTTGCAATTTACCATTTACCTGAACAATGCTGTATAAACAGTCCGATTGTAGCCGCAAATGGTAAATTGCAATGATCTTAGTGTTTAAAGTGACGAATCCCTGTAATGACCATAGCTACGCCATGTTCATTGCAGTATTGGAAAGTCAACTCGTCTTTTACAGAGCCTCCCGGCTGGATAACAGCTTTCACACCCTCCTTATCCGCTATCTCTACACAATCGGGGAAAGGGAAGAAAGCATCACTGGCCATCACTGCGCCATTCAAATCAAACTCAAATGATTTCGCTTTTTCAATGGCTTGTTTCAATGCATCCACACGTGAAGTCTGACCTACACCGCTAGCCAGCAGTTGTTTGTTCTTGGCCAGTACAATAGCATTACTTTTACTATTCTTCACAATCTTATTTGCAAATAACATATCTTCTATTTCAGTCGCCGTAGGAGCTTTTTCAGTAACCTGCTTCAAGTCGGCAGGAGTTTCCACATCCAGGTCTCTTTCCTGAACCAAAACCCCATTCAATAAAGAACGGAATTGTTTCTTCGGCAATTTAGCTTCCTTACGAACCAAAATAATACGGTTCTTCTTCTGTCCCAGAATCTCTAATGCATCTACATCATAATCCGGAGCAATAATTACCTCAAAGAACAGTTTATTGATTTCTTCCGCTGTTTCTTTATCAATCACGGCATTAGTAACCAACACACCTCCGAAAGCCGACACCGGATCGCCTGCCAACGCATCTTTCCATGCTTCCAGCACAGTAGGGCGCGAAGCTAATCCACAGGCATTATTATGCTTCAGAATGGCAAATGTCACCTCATCAAATTCATCAATCAAATCAACGGCCGCATTGATATCCAACAAATTGTTATAGGAAATTTCTTTTCCATGAATCTGGTCGAACATCGCATCCAGATTTCCATAGAAATAACCTTTCTGATGAGGATTTTCACCATAACGAAGTTGTTTTTGTTCTTCCACCGCGCAACGGAAAGCCGAACCTTCACCACCATCAAAATAGTTAAAGATAGCAGAATCATAATGAGAAGAAACAGCAAACGCTTCTTTTGCGAACCAACGGCGTTCCTCGCGTGAAGTAGTAGCGCCATGTTCCAGCAACATATCACGGAACGGCTTATATTGTGCCTGACTAGCGATAATCACCACATCATTAAAGTTCTTAGCAGCAGCACGAATCAAAGAAATACCACCTATATCAATTTTTTCGATGATAGCTTGTTCTTCGGCCCCCGAAGCCACAGTTGCTTCAAACGGATACAGGTCAACGATGACCAAATCTATTTCGGGTATTTCATATTTTTCTATCTGTTGCATATCTTGTTCCAAACCACGACGGCATAAAATACCTCCAAAGACTTTAGGATGCAGTGTCTTCACACGTCCGCCCAAAATAGAGGGATAAGTAGTAAGATCCTCCACCGCTTTGCAAGGGAAACCTAAAGATTCGATAAACTGTCTTGTACCTCCTGTTGACAGGAACTCTACTCCTTCTTCGTGTAGTTTGGTTATAATCTCGTCCAAACCTTCTTTGTGATAAACCGACACCAATGCGGTTTTAATTCTCTTAGCCTCTGACATTTTTTATAGATTAAGTATTTGGGCTACAAAGGTATAAATTTTCACTCTATAAATTCCACACATAAACGTGAAATATTATTTATCCACTCATATTTGTTTCAAAAAAGAAGAGATCCGCCACTAAATATGGATAATAATAAATTAAAAATCAAGTTGTGTGAATCCGTGCAATCCGTGGCGAACAAAAAAACGCCTGTAACACAAATGTAACATATATGACATTTTATCATAATATACCTCCCGTACCTTTGCGCCCAATAAAATAGAGAGACAAAATTATATGGAAACAATGTTTTTGGGAATCGTCGTATTCCTTTTTCTGCTAGCCATATTCGATTTGGTAGTAGGCGTCAGCAACGACGCAGTGAACTTTATGAATTCCGCCATCGGTGCTAAAGCCGCGTCATTCAAGACCATCATCGCCATTGCCGCTTTCGGTATCTTCATCGGAGCCACACTGAGCAACGGTATGATGGAAATCGCACGGCACGGTATTTTCAGGCCTGAACAATTTTATTTTCAGGAGTTAATGTGTATCTTTCTAGCAGTTATGGTAACAGACGTAGTCCTATTGGATATTTTCAATTCCTTAGGAATGCCTACCTCCACTACCGTATCCATGGTATTCGAACTATTGGGAGGTACTTTCGTTCTAGCTCTTATCAAAATAGCAGGAGACGAAACCGGAATGCTAGGATTTGCTGATCTGCTGAATACGGAAAAGGCATTGTCCGTCATTTTAGGTATCTTCCTCTCAGTAGCAGTAGCTTTCTTCTTCGGCACATTTGCATTGGTGCAAGATAAATGTATTCAAGGTGGTGGTAATGTTAGGTACTTTTGCCTTAGCTATGGCTTTTGCAGGCAATGACTTAGTAAACTTCATCGGTGTGCCCTTGGCAGGCTTCTCAGCTTATACAGACTTCATGGCTAATGGAAACGGTGAACCAATGGGATACTTGATGAACTCACTGAATGGTCCGGCTAAAACCCCATTTCTTTTTTTATTTTTAGCAGGCGTCATTATGGTATATGCGCTGATTACTTCAAAAAAAGCGCAAAATGTAGTGAAGACTTCGGTAGATCTCTCGCGTCAGGATGAAGGTGACGAAATGTTTGGTTCTTCCGCTGTAGCACGCAGTATTGTCCGTTCTACCATGAGCGCTTCGGAAAGTATAGCTAAAATATTGCCCGACAATCTGAAACGATGGGCCGACAGCCGTTTTAACAAAGATGTGATGATTATGGAGAACGGGGCAGCATTTGATTTGATACGCGCTTCTGTCAATTTGGTACTGGCCGGTCTGCTCATAGCTTTGGGAACCTCTTTGAAACTCCCTCTTTCTACCACTTACGTAACTTTCATGGTAGCTATGGGTAGTTCATTAGCCGACCGTGCCTGGAGCCGTGACAGTGCCTCCGCCAGCATGTAAATAACACATTGGTAGCCGAAATGGCATTCACCAATGAAACCTACCGGCAGATAACCGACGGTTTCATCAACGAAAATCTGAAAGCTCTGCGCAAGGCCGTGAACAATACCGACAATCAGAAAGAAATGTTAAAAAAGATACGCCGTAAAGAAATACTAGGTCTGCGCCGTATAGACAACTTTACTGCTATCGAGAAAAACACTTGGTTCCACTTGGGAAGCAACAGTTGTGAACAAATGCTTTACTGTCTGAAACGTATCTGCGATCCTTGTAAAGAACATGTGGACAATAAGTTCACCCCATTATCGGAACGTGCCACTAACGAGTTCATCCCTATCCGCGATGAGATGACCGCATTAATGACCAAGGCTACTGAAGTACTTGCCAACAAGGCCTACGATCAGACTGATGCCTTGCTACGTGAAGGCGCCCTTCTGAAAGGCAAGATCTCTACCTTGCGCAAAGAACAGATGGACCGCATACAAGAACGGGATGTCAATGTAAAAGCTTCCATGGTGTACCTCAATGTATTGCAGGAATCACAAGAATTGGTTTCCTACTGGCGTCATCTGTTACGCGCCGACCGTATGTTCCAGACTGATTTGAAAAAATAAAAAGATTTATATTCCTATTATATGTTTTTTAAGATAACTTCTTTCCTCCAATTGAAGGAAAGAAGTTATCTTTGTTTCGTATATATAGACATTATTCAAACAAACCTATGGAAAACCTCAAAAAAATTATCAAACAGTTCCCCAAAGTGGGTGAAGTGAAAGAAATCAAAGCTTTGACATCCGGCCTCATCAATCAGACTTATCTGGTAAAATCGGTATCTCCTGAAGAGCCTGACTATGTATTGCAACGAATCAACCATTTAATATTTACCAATATTGAAATGCTGCAACACAATATAGAAGTAGTAACCAGACACATCCGCCAAAAGCTGGAAGCCAGACACGAAGAGGACATTGAACGTAAGGTACTCCATTTTCTACCTTCCACCAATGGCAAGACCTATTTCTATGATGGAGAAGGTTATTGGCGAATTTCAATATTTATTCCGCGTTCACAAACATTGGAAACAGTTACACCGGAATCTTCCTATCTGGCAGGACTGAAGTTTGGTGAATTCCAGGCCATGCTGGCTGATGTGCCCGAACAACTCGGAGAAATCATCCCCGATTTCCACAATATGGAATTCCGCTTAAAACAATTACGTGAAGCCGTATCCGCCAACATATCCGGCCGTTTGGCAGAAGTACAGGACATAGTGGACGCTATAGAAAAAGATGCTGATACGATGTGCAGCGCTGAACGTTTTTACCGTGAAGGCAAATTGCCCAAACGCATCTGCCACTGTGACACAAAAGTAAGCAACATGTTATTTGATGAAAACGGAAAAGTGTTGTGTGTCATTGACCTGGACACGGTAATGCCCAGTTTCATTTTCTCCGATTTCGGTGATTTCCTCCGTTCGGCAGCCAATACCGGCAAGGAGGATGAGGCTGATTTAAATAAGGTGAAGTTCAACATGGAAATCTTCAAAGCATTTACCAAAGGTTATATTGAATCGGCCCGGACTTTCCTGACTCCTCTCGAAATAGAAATGCTACCTTACGCTGCCACCCTGTTCCCCTATATGCAAGCTGTACGCTTTTTAGCAGATTATATAAACGGAGACACGTATTATCAAACCCGGTATAAAGACCATAATCTGGTACGCACCAAAGCGCAGCATAAACTGTATCTGGAAGCAAAATCCGCTACACCGGACATGAAGGCTTATATCAACAGTCTGCTATAATATAAAAACAACAAGGAGCACAAAGGTATCTTAATGACACGAACCTCTGTGCTCCTTTCATATTCGTCCGGCAATGATCCTAAATCTACCGTTTCGGTATATCTACCGATTTTTCACTTTTCCCTTTCAGATGTTCGGAAAAGTAATCAACCAGTTTCCAGTAGAAATATTCATTCATATCACCGAATCCATGACGCTGTTGAGGAAGAATCAGCATATCAAAACGCTTCCCGGCACGAATCAAGGCGTCAACTACCCGTAAGGTATTGCCCGGATGCACATTATTATCAATATCACCATGAATCAGTAACAAATTTCCTTTCAATTGCTTCGCTATTTCAGGATTAGTAGCAATCTTATAAACGAAAGTTGTATCCCCTTTCTCACTCACCACCTCTTTTACGCCGTGATGCGTTTCACTCCACCAACGGTTATAGATATTGTTATCATGATTTCCGGCACAAGAAACAGCCACTTTGAAGAAATCCGGGTATTGGCACATAGCCGCCGTACTCATAAATCCACCTCCCGAATGTCCATGAATACCAACCTTATCTATATCTATAAAATGATGACGCTGCGCCAATTGCTCGATAGCATATTTATGATCGGCCAGCGGATAATCACGCATATTTCCATATCCATAATTATGATACCATTTAGAGCGGCTAGGATGCCCGCCGCGTTGTCCCACAGAAATAACAATAAATCCGGCCTGTGCCAAACGGTCGGTACGGGGACTCATACGGGTAAACGGATAATAAACACCTTCCACCTGTGGCCCAGGATAAACATAATCCACAATAGGATAAACCTTAGTTGAGTCAAAATTAAAAGGTTTATACATCACACCATACAGATCTGTCACGCCATCAGCCGCCTTTACCTTAAATATTTCCGGAAATTTATAACCGGCAGCAAAAAGCTGTGAAAAATCACTCTCCTGAATATCCATTACCTTATTGCCATTAGTATCCAGCAGGATGGCGCAGGGCACCGTATTTACACGCGAATAGTTATCCACCACAAAACGAGCATCATCATCCACTTCCACACGATGGAAATAATCCCCTTTGGTCAGTAATTTCAAACCGCTGCCATCCAGATTCACACGATACAAATGTTCATAATAAGGATGTTCTTTCGCATTCATTCCATTGGCAGTAAAATAAATCACACGCGCCTTGTCATCTACTTTCAAGATTTCCTCCACGTGCCAGGGACCTTTTGTGATACGATTTTTCAAATTACCCTGATCATCATATAAATAAAGGTGTGCCCAACCATCACGCTCACTCCATTGAATAATTTCCTTTCCACCATTCAAGACTCTTAAAGGACGAGTTTCCTGATAGGTATTCATCCGTTCCTTTATTACTGGTACAACAGAATCCTGTCCTATCGTATAGGAACAAACATCAATCCGATGTAAATCACGGCTGCTGGGCCATCGAATTTATTACCCATAACTCTTTCACAGCGCGATCGTCAGAAACTGTCATAGCAAAATAACGTGAATCCGGAGACCACACTCCACCTACACGACGACGCTTGCCATTACATAAAGTATCTGTATTCAACATACTATAGGGAATACCATAGCCAAAATCCTTCATGCCATCTGTAGTAAGCTGGATTTCCACGATCGTACTATCCTTTTCATTTTTTTTCGCCTTTTCATAATCTTCACGACTCATGCGATACAAATTCAAATCCTTGGCATAAATCACCGTTTTACCATCAGGAGAGACCGATCCCCAATAGATTTTCTTCAGGTCGTCTTCTTTATCTTTCAGATGAGTCAATTTACGGGTAGGATAGTCATAAGAAAAATAAAAGATTTCCTTCTCATTCTTCTTGTCCTTCTTATCCTTGCCATCTTTCTTTGGTGTCGCATCTTTTGTTGACTTTACTTCAAAAGTAAAGGTACGCCCATCTTCTTCCGCTTTCAGATTTGTGATTGGCAAATGGCGTGCCTCAAAGGGATCTTTTACAATTTCGGTAAGCTGGGAAGCTAATTCATCCCTATCAAACAAAAGCTTCTTTGTCCGGGCAGCCGGATCAACCACATACCAAAAGGTTCCTTCACTTGTTTTGTACTCGAACCAGAAATTATTACCTTTCTGGAACCAATGCGGATCCACCACAGTAGAAAACAACATGGTGTTCAATTTTTCTTGTGTGTATTTCTCTGCCTGCAGATATTCCGGCAAGCGTTCCTGCGCTTTTGCAACAGAAACTGTCGTACACAGACCGCCCATTAAAAGGGTAATGAATAGCATTTTCCTCATAGATTGAACTTTTATCGTGTTTATAAAAAACAAACATACACAAAATTCTTCATTTAACAATCTTAAACAAAGAATTTTGTGTATGTTTGTTTCATTTATCCTTTTCTTATCAGAAACTATACCCTGAAGTAAAGCTAACCATATGATTCCGTATCCTTAAATCATTCTGTTCCTTATTATATTTTCCCCAAGCCAAATCATACCCGATAGTAAATGAAATCCGTTTAACAGCAATCCCGACAGAAGCCGTTCCTCCCCAATCCAAACGAGGGGACGCCTCAAAACCAAATTCCTCATTTACTGTTTTTCCTTTAAATGTGCCAAACCGGTAATAATCATTCCGGTATTCGTACTGTCCAACACCTGTTTCTTCATCTATATTATATTTTGAGGAAGAAACATAAGCATTAGTACGTCCACCAATTCCTACAGCTACATAAGGTCCTACTGCTAATTTAAGACGCACATCATCACAAAGTTTAA
>PPYF01387147.1_pt1 | contig 12500 bp, 8 predicted proteins | sample 1559871 | NCBI WGS metagenome assembly PPYF01 (sample SAMN08240021, study PRJNA423297) | Human gut metagenome, whole genome shotgun sequencing project. | reverse complement strand
GCTGTAAGTAAAGGGATGGCTACTGATGAGAGATCGGTTGTTGATGGTAATTTTTATACAGCACAAAGTGAAAATTTTGTTTGGACAATGATGCCTCAGGTAATTGAAGCCTTGAAAAAATAAGGGAATATTAATGTCGCCCAATGTAGAAATTTCCTATATTTGGGCGACAATTCCTAAAAATAGAAACAATGAAATACAATTTTGATAAAGTGATAGATCGCAGCGGTACGTCTGCTGAGAAAGTAGAAGGGCTGAAACATATTTGGGGACGTACGGATTTGATTCCTTTATGGGTGGCTGATATGGATTTTGCCACAGCTCATGGGAGAACGGGATGTACCGTATGGATTTGGATGCTTTTCGTGAACAAATTAAAGGTTGTAAGCTCTTTATTTTATGTAATCCTCATAATCCGGGTGGCGTTGTGTGGACTGAAGCAGAGTTACGAGCGATAGCTGATATCTGTTATGATGAGAAAGTATTGGTCTTCTCGGATGAAATTCATGCGGATTTGACTTTACCTCCTCATACGCATCGTCCTTTTGCTACTGTCAGTGAAAAGGCTCGAATGAACTCCGTTACTTTTATGTCTCCTAGCAAGGCTTTTAATATGCCGGGACTATCTGCCTCACATGCTCTTATTTTTAATGAAGATTTGCGTAAACGCTTCCGTATCTATATGGATGCCGGTGAGTTGGATATGGGACATGTCTTTGCTTTTCTTTCTGTTGAGGCTGCTTATAGTCATGGTACGGAATGGCTTGACCAATGTTTGGCGTATATACAAGGAAATATAGATTTTGTCGACGAATTTTTGAAAAAACATGCACCTAAAATCAAGGCCATTCGTCCGGAGGCTTCTTATTTAGTTTGGTTGGATTGCCGTGAACTGGAGTTGAGCCAGAAAGATTTGAATGAATTCTTTGTAGATAAAGCGCATTTGGCATTGAATGACGGGGAAATGTTTGGTAAGGAAGGCATTGGCTTTATGCGTTTAAACGTGGCAAGTCCGCGTTGTATCATTGAAAAGGCGATGAAACAACTGGCGGATGCTTATCAACTATATATAAAGTGATTATTTTAAGTATTGCGTCTTAAAGATATTCACGCATAAAATGAAGATGGATAACAATAACGGTCCGAATATGACACCCATGAATCCGAATAAGGAAAGTCCGATGACCACTCCAAAAATGGTGATGAGTGGATGGGTGTCTGCCATCTTCTTTTGCAGAATAAAACGAATTAGATTGTCAATGTTTGTTACAATTAATCCACAATAAAGAAGTAGTCCGACGGCATGTGTCCAATCTCCTGAAAGAGCAAGATAGGCGGCTAGCGGGAACCATACCAATGCTGTTCCTACAATAGGAATGACGGTGGCAAAGCAGGTCAGGAAGCCAAACAATAGCGCGCTGGGTACATCAAACAAATAGTAGCCTAATGTAGCTATTCCTCCTTGAATGACTGCCAGTAAGGGAATACCTATTGCATTACTCCTGACAATCATATTAATTTCTTTCAGTACATTTTTTTTGTTTGTATCGCTGAAGGGAAGTAACTCATAGATGTATTTTTCCATTTGAATTCCGCCAATCAGCATGAAGTAGAGAATAAAGACCAATACGAAAGCATTAACGGCAAAGCTACTGATACTTCCCATCAGAAACTGTCCGATGGCAGGAAGAATTGAGGCTATGGATGAAATGTTTTCTGCGCTTAGTAAGTCATATCCCGTCTTGGTATGAAGCCAATCGGCAAGATTGGTTACCGTATGGATAAAACCTGTCGTATCTACGTTTACCGTCTGTAATTTATTGATCAGTAACCATACAGCCAATGATAAAGGTACAAGAAAGCACATGATGGCTTCTATCAAGAGTAAAATGGCTGTAATACTTTTTTTGAAATGTTTTTCTTGGGTAAGATAAAACATTTGTTTTCTTACCATGATGTAAATGGTGCATGCTCCTAAAATACCTCCTATGAAAGGAGACATTTTTATAAATAAAATAAGTCCTAATCCCAGTATAATGGTGATAAGGGAATATTTCCAATACTGTTCTTTTACGCTCATGTGTTTTTTGCTTATTTTGTATATAAATAAACAATAAAACGAATTGAAATGTTCCGCTTTTAAAACGGAACATTCTTAGTCATGTTTTCATAATTATTGTATTGACCGCTAATATTCATTTCATTTTCAGGAGCCAGTTCTATTGCTTTCTTCATATCTTCCACAGATCCGTCTTTGTCTCCTTTAAGTAATTTGATACGTCCTCGTTCATGATATGCTTTGGCAAAGTTGGGATTGATTTCAATGGCTTCATCATATACAGCCAATGCTTTGTCAAAATCTTTGTTTACCAGATATAGTTCTCCTGACAGGATATAGGCCTTTTCATTGAACGGATTGAGTGACAATACTTGATTAAAACATTCTTGTGCTTGTTCCGGTTCATTGGTGGCGGCTAGAATTTCTCCTTTCAAAAGCAAGGCTTGTTCGTCGTCGGGATTGAGGCTGAGCAACTTTTGTATATCTTCGGCAGCATCTTTTGCTTGTTTCATTTTCCAAAGTACTTCAGCGCGTAGCTGGTATGCTTCGGTATAATCTTCTTTTAATACGATAGCTTTAGTCAGCATAGCGATGGCGGTGATATCATCTTTCATGCCGATAGCTGCTTTTGCTGTCAAATAGAAAGATAGGGGGTTCTTATTATCTAAAACCAAAGCTTTTTGGCAGGCATCCTTCATATTTTCGTAATCTTCCTGCATATAGCAGATGCCAGCTAGTGAAAGGAAGGTGTTTACTTGTTCAGGATCTTTTGTAGCCATGCGGTCTAGTGTGATACGGGCATCATCTAGTCGGTTTGCCTGTGTATAAGCAGTGGCTAGCAGGCTGAGTGTTTCCAATTCATCGTTGATGGCAACTGCTTCTTCAAAACATTTAATGGCATAAGGTAGTTTACCCATACGTTGGGCGCGGATGCCGTCGTATTTTAAAATCTCGAAGTTCTTTTTATCATTTTTCTCTTTTTCGGTTTCGGGGGTGTTGTTTCCGCCGAATAAGGATTTAAATAAGCCCATAATTTATAGTTGTTTTATTTGTCTATTGTTATAATAAATCGTCTGAGGTAAATTTCTTGTTCCTGATGCTGCATGTTGGTAAAACGTACTGCCTTTATTGGTTTCTGTTGTAAACTGGCAGTCAGTCGGTTGTTTTCTTGTGTAAAGTGTACTTTACTCCAGTCTTTTCCATTTGCAGATATCTCAAGACTTCCCCAAGTTTCGATTTCCGGTTTCCCGAAATCTATCTCTATATTTTCTCCGGGATAAACTTGATCCAGTTCGATAGTCAATGAACCATTACCGGGCCATCTGATAACTTCCAGCGCCGGAGAAATCTGAATGCGGTTTATCTTTACCTGTAAAGGTAAGTTCTTTATCTGACTGATATCGCTTATTAGTTTATGCGGCATATAGTCGGTTTCAGCATTCAGCAGTGTGCTATATTTTTGGTTATAGCATTGCGTGACGGTGGCGAAAGTTTGATCAATCAATGGCTTGATTACTCTTCCTGCTGTCTTTATACCCGGCTGGTAAGGGTTTTGGTTGTATGTCTGGTCAATTTGAAACATTTGTTGTTGCAAGGCTTTCACGTGTTTGTATTTACGCATAAATAAAGATTGGTCATTTTTGTCGTATGCTTTGACCATTGCCAGTACTTCATTTCCGGTTTCACCCAATAGTTTGAACTGATAAAGCCAAGGCATGATTTCTACTATAATCGGATTTTTATCAGCATGGGCGACTAAAATATCACTTGATTCAACCATCTGGCTGAAGGTTTCTTGTAGAATAGAGAAGTCTTTTTCAGTGTAAGTTTTATTTTTTATGTAACTTTCAGTAAAGCTCTGCGCTGTGGGTTGGAGATTTACAGATTCCTCTCGGCGATATTTATGTCCGTTGGGGCCCAAGTCCGAATTATGGGCGGCAAAGAATTCCAGTTCAGTGGCAGCATCGGGCAAAATGTTCATAATAGCGTCTTTCCAAGTTTTTTCACTGTTATATTTTGTTGGATTCCAAGCGTATGAGGCTACACTATAAATGGCTATTTTAGAAGCCTCGGCATGTTCCATCGGATTAGTTACAAAGCCAGACATCTGATTGGCTATTTGAGTATCGTTTCCATATACTGGTCCCATGAGCAGATGATCTCTAACGTAATCGGAAACAGGAAAGTTCCACCATATATATGCCGGACGTTTAATCCGTTCGTTTATCCATTGAATACCATCTTGGGTAATATCGGAAATAACCCGGTCTCCTGTCCACATAATTTGTATGGATGGATTCAGTTTGTCTCCTAAAGTAGTAAGATATCCTTTAGCAGGGTCGGACCAACTTTTATTGTATTCTGTAGGACACATGATAAGGGGAGTTACATCCGGTTTTACTTTTACAAAATGTTCATCTATGTAATTCAGCAGTTCTGCTTGTTTCACAGGGTTGGTACCTTCTCCTGAAATATCATCAAAGAAGACGGCAAAAGAACGGACACCGAGATGATACATCTTTTCAAATTTTGCCAATAATAATTCACGGTCTTCTTTATTCCATTTGATGTCTTGTCCCGGATGGATAGCCCAAACAAAATCGACTTCGTTTTCTTGAGCTACTTTTACTAATTCCTGTAATTGTTTTGCTTCTTTTTCGGGGTAAGGCAGACGCCAGTTGGGAGAACTATGGTAAGGGTCATCTTTAGGGCCGTATATATAGGTGTTCATTTTGTTTTCACCATAAAATTGAAGTTGGCGAAGACGGGCATTATGGCTCCAGGGGGTCCCGTAAAATCCTTCTACGACACCACGGTAGCGTATGGCCGGATAGTCTTGTATCTCTATTACCGGTAATTGGTTATCTTTGAGCAATTGTTTTAAGGTTTGCAAGGCATAGTAGGTTCCACGTTCATCGTTTCCTGCCAGAATTATTTCCTTATTATTGATGGATAGATAATAACCTTCCTTTTGGTTGGGGATCTGACGAGTAAACTTGCGGATGGACTTGTCTCCTTTTTCTCCTATATAAATGCGCAAACCGGTATTGGCCGGGTGTTTTCCACCTAATAAATCTTTTAATTCTTGTACGGCATATGGATTGGCTTCAGTTTCTCCCAAGAGTTGGTAAGTTTCAGGTAAATTGATTTGTCCGTCTTGTTTGGAAACTTGTTGAGGGATGGGCTGTACTTCTATGTTTTGGGCAAAGATAGTACAACCGGTAAAAAGACAAATGATTGCCAAATGCATTTTTTTCATGTTCTGTTGGGGTAAAAGGTTAATAAATCAATGGCAAAGATACGATTTATACAGAAAGAATTCCATCTTTTAATTGTATTATTTCTTCGGAAAGTAGGTAGGAGAGTACCTTTTCCGCTTTTTCACGATTGCTATTCAATTGGTTCAGTAGTTCTGAAGCAGGCATGGCACCTGCCTGCAATAGCTGTTTGATTTGTTGTTCCAATTCTTGAAATTCTCCCTGTTTTATTCCTGAATGATGGTTGTTAAGACATACATCACATTGTCCGCAGTTGTGCTCGTTCTTTTCTCCGAAATATCTGAGTAGCATTCGGCTACGACATTTATCATCGGCTGTGGCATATTCTATCATAGCCTTGATTCGGGTGGTATAGCTTTTTTTCCGGTCTTCGTATATTTCCCGAGTTAGGGCAAGGCGATTCTTTTCTTGCCGTTCACGGGTATATATAATATAAGGTGTCTTTTTCCGTGGAATGTAATGTATGATATGTCTACGAGTCAGCGCCAGTAGAATTTCATAGATTCGTTGGCGGGTTAATCCGGAGCGGATTACTAAGGAATCTTCGTTAATATAGGCATAATCAGTAAATAGTCCTGTATAAGAACGCAAGATGATGTTTATCAGTTTCTCTGTATCTGTATCATTCTCGTGTAGTTTATAGAGTTCGTCGCGTTTCATCGTGAAAAGAATACGTGAAGCATTATCTTGCTCGTCTGTATATTCTAAATATCCGGCACGGGTCAGAATCTTTAAAGCGCTGTCGGCTTGTACGGGGAAATGTTTGAAGTTACGACAGAATTCATCCAAGTTAAAAGCAAAGGTGCAACCCATACCGTCTCCCATGGCCATTTGAAAATAGTAGTTGATATCTTCGTACACTTTTCGGATATAATCCTTGTCGGGAAATGTATCACTGATACGTTTGTTGAGGGTGGTTTTATCACTTTGGGCGTATAGCAGGACAGCATATGCTTTCTGCCCGTCGCGCCCTGCTCGTCCGGCTTCTTGAAAATAGGCTTCAGGAGAATCAGGCATATCTATGTGGATAACGATACGTACATCTGGTTTGTCGATACCCATTCCGAAGGCGTTGGTTGCTACCATAGTACGGCTTTCTCCGGTGAGCCAGCTTTTTTGACGTTGATCTTTTACATCATTATTCAAACCGGCATGATAGAAAGTGGCAGTTATGCCGTTATTGACCAGTAGTTCGGCAATTTCACGTGTACGTTTCCGGTTGCGGGTATAGACAATGGCGCAGCCGGGCACACTATTTAAAATATGTAATAGCTCTTCCTGTTTATTTTCTGTAGGACGTACAATGTAAGCCAAGTTTTTTCTTTCGAAACTCATTCGGAAAACCTGACTGTCTTTTTTAAAGTTTAGCTTTGTTTGAATATCTGTTACTACTTCCGGAGTGGCAGTTGCTGTCAGTGCCAATACAGGTATGTCGGGAAGGAGTTCGCGAATTTCTGCAATTTTCAGATAAGCAGGGCGGAAATCATATCCCCATTGAGAGATACAGTGTGACTCATCTACCGTGATCATGCTTACCTTCATGTTCCGTAGTTTGCTACGGAATATTTCAGTATCCAGCCTTTCCGGAGAAATATAAAGGAATTTATAGTCGCCGAAGATACAGTTTTCCAATGCAACAATGATCTCTTCGCGTGTCATGCCTGAATAAACTGCCAAAGCTTTGATACCTCGGTCGCGTAAATTGCGTACTTGGTCCTTCATCAGGGCAATAAGAGGTGTAATAACCAAACATAATCCGGGTTGTGCTAAAGCTGGTACTTGGAAGGTAATGGATTTTATATCTTCTATTTGCAATTGTACTTCACCACGTTTGTGCGTATTCTCTTCAATGGTATAACAAATATCAAAAGAACGTTTGGTCTTGATATAGCGTGCTTGTGAACTTTGTCCGAAAGCGATGCCATTCATCACATTGTTTGATTTATTGTCTACCAATTCCAACTTGATGTGTTCCTGATCACGCCCTACTACTTTGCTGGTTCCATAATCATATACATTATGTGTACAAAAGATTGGTTTGTGGTTGTCCGGTCCGAAGGGATTGAACTTTTTCAGGTCGGCATGGAACTTCGGAGTGATATCCCGGAAGTCAATTTCTGCATCAATATCAATTACAGCACTGGTCTGTTCCGGCAAAATATGTTCTGTGACATAGGTTTCAAAACGACGGGTGAATTCTTCCACATTTTCCACTTTCATGGATAGTCCTGCAGCATAAGTGTGTCCTCCAAAGTTTTCCAACAAGTCACGACAATGTTCGATAGCTTTGTAGACATCGAAACCTGATACGGAACGGGCGGAACCAGTTGCCAGATTATCTGTACGGGTTAATACAACTGCCGGGCGGTAATAAATCTCTGTAAGGCGTGAGGCTACGATACCGATAACACCTTTATGCCACGCTTCATTATAGATGACAATGGAACGCCGGTCTGCTAGTCCTCTGACAGCAACCAAATCTAATAAAGGAGTTAGTTGATGAAATTCAATGCCATTATTCAAAGCGAAAGCCTGCATGAACTTGAAGCCTACACCACATCCCGAAAGATGATCGTAAGGATATGTATTGTCAGCCCGTTTGGCATTCAGAATAGCTACGGCTGGTGGCAATATATCATCAGGCACATGGTGGTCACAGATGATGAAATCGATACCTTTTTCTTTTGCATAAGCAATTTCCTCTACGGCTTTAATACCGCAATCTAACACAATAATGAGTTTTACACCTGTTTCACAGGCATAATCCACTCCTTTTACTGATACTCCGTAGCCCTCATTATATCGGTCGGGAATATAGTAGTCAATGTTCGAATAGAACTGCTGGAGAAATTTGTATACCAATGCTACAGCTGTTGTACCGTCTACATCATAATCTCCATAAACCATGATACGTTCTTTCCTGCCCATAGCTTGATTAAGCCGTTCTACAGCAATGCTCATATCCTTCATCAGGAATGGGTCGTGTAGCTCGTTAAGCTGGGGGCGGAAAAATCTTTTAGCCTCTGCTGCTGAGGTTATACCTCTTTCCAGCAACAACTTACAAAGAATCGGGCTGATCCCTGTTTCTTTGGCTAATGCTTTAGCTGCTTCTGTCTGTTCTTGGCTTGGAGGTTGATAATTCCATTTGTGATTCATTTTATATATTGTTTTTTCTTTTTTCTGCTCTCGGAGACGGGATAATACCATTTTCTGGTTATACTTACCCAATCAATCCGTAAAGTTAGGAAAAAACAAATAAAAAAAACGCTAATTCCATATATATTTTATGGAATTAGCGGTAAAGTATTGTATAGTAGCGGATTATTTGATACCTAATTTTTTAGCAATTTCTTTAGGCAGTGCATTTTTATTGACTACGATATTCATGGTTTTGTAACGGACGAATGCTTTAGAGGCATACCATAAGCCATCGTATTTTCCGGCTTTTCCCCAAGAATTCTTTACCATATAATAGTCGTTTCCTTCTTGATCCTTAGCTATACCGTAAATCAACATACCATGATCATCGGTTGTTTCCCAATTGTCATAAGCTTCCTGGCGTTCTTCTTGTGTACACCATTTCTGAGGTTGTGGTTTGGTGTTCAGTTTCTTTTCTTCCGGTTTCATTTTCAACCAATGAGCCATGTCTGATCCACTTAGTTCTTGTACTTTTTCCGTATCGGGCATAACAGCTACGCCGTCACGTGTAAAGCCTTGTTCACTGACATCAGATCCCCATGCGATTGGATAGCCGTTATTAATGGCATTATCAAAAACCTGCATGAATTCATCAATGGGAAGGTTGTATGATTGCCCCCAACGCCAGTTGTCTTGAATTTCAAGAACAAATGGTTCGTAGAACGGATGGTGGGTGTACGAGGTCAATGAAATGTAATCATTTGGATTCAATCCTGTTGATTCGAAGAATGAATGGGGAGTGTATTCTTTTCCTTTATAAGTGAATTTTTCAGGGCATTTACCTAAATAGATATCATGAATAGCGGCAATGGCCTTTTTCCATAATGGATTATGGTTATTATCTGTCTGGAGTTTGCGTAATTTTCCTTTGGCTATTGCTGCTACTACAGCATCCGATACGGCTGTAAGTTCTGTATGGTTACTTAATGTATCACCATACATGACTCCCGGACGCATAACTTCTTCGGGTACCAGACCAAATTTTTTCATTCCATAGATAACGTCATAGAATGATCCTCCTTGGGAAAAAGATACATCTCCGTGAGTACGTACGGCGGCATCGGCTCGATCCAAATAAGTTTGGTGTACGATGTACATTTCAGAAAAGTCGTATTCTCCTTTTCCCATACGAAGTAATTCTGATTCTAGAAAAGCCATACTGGAATAGCACCAGCAAGTACCGGCACGGCTTTGGTTCTTGACAGAAGTAATAGGCAGTTCTTTTACTGTAGTGAATACAAACCCTTCTTCCTTTGGCTCTTCTTTTTGTGCATCTTGTGCAAAGAGGCTTATACTGCATAAACCTAATGCTGCTAATAATGTAAATCTTTTCATTTTAGAAATAATAGTTTTGTTTGTTATGTTACTCATTCATGATAGTTTCTACTTCTTCGATAGTGATAGGGATGCGTTTCTCGCCAGTGAAACGGGAGCCTTCCGAAGTAATCAGAATATCGTCTTCCAGGCGGATGCCTCCAAAATCTTTGAATTTTTCAATGGCATCAAAGTTCAGGAAGTCTGTATGCATTTTCTCAGCTTTCCATTTGTCAATCAATGCTGGAATAAAATAGCAGCCCGGTTCATCGGTAATCACAAAGCCTTCCTGTAAGCGACGTCCCATGCGCAGGGAGGCTAGCCCGAACTGGGAAGAAGGACGGATTTCATCGTCATATCCTACGTAAATTTGTCCCAGGTCTTCCATGTCATGTACATCCAATCCCATCATATGACCTAATCCATGGGGCAGGAATAAAGCGTGTGCACCAGCGGCAACAGCTTCTTCCACATTGCCCTTCATGAGCCCCAGGTCTTTTAATCCTTGAACCAGCACTTTGCAGACTTCTAAGTGTACAGACATATAGGTTATACCTGGACGAGTAATTTCCAATGCTTTATCATGGCAAGCCAATACAATATTATACACATCTTTTTGCCGTCCTTCAAATTTGCCTCCCACAGGTACGGTACGGGTATGGTCAGAACAATAATTTGTCACTCTTTCAGCTCCGGCATCTGTCAGCATCATGCGTCCTGGTTCTAATATATGGCTATGGTCATGATTATGTAATGTTTCCCCATGTTGGGTCAGGATAGTGGCAAATGAAGTCATGCTTCCATAAGAAGCGGCGATGCCATCCAGTACTCCGGCGATATATTGTTCCTTTATTCCAGGTTTACATAGACGCATAGCGGCTGTGTGCATTTCATAACCGATATTACATGCCAAATCGATTTCTGCTATTTCGCAAGCTTCTTTTACAGAACGTAAATCAACTACAGCTTTTATCAATTCTACAGAAGCGTATTTCTTTACTATAGCGGCACGGATACCGGTTAAGTCTTCCAAGAGCATCATATTATCGAATCGGTAGGGAGGAAGGAAATGTACTTTTCTACCTTGCGCGATAGCTTTTCCTACCACCTCTTTTAGCTGGGGAAAGGGAAAACTTTTCTGAATACCTACTTGTGCAGCCAACTCTTTCACACTGGGTTGGGGCCCCATCCAGATAATGTCGTCCATATCTACATCATTTCCGAAGAAATAATCCTCTCCTGCTTCTATATCTATTACACCTGCATATCCGGGGTGAGAATGACCGAAGAAGTAGAGGAATGAACTGTCCTGACGGAATTTATATGTGTTATCCGGATAGTTTGCCGGAGCTTCATTATTACCTAGTATAAGGATAATACCGTTTTGCACTTTGTTTCTAAGTGCCTGACGGCGTCTTTGATAAGTTGCGGAATCAAACATGGCTAACTTTATTTTAATTGAAAATTTATTGAACTGTGTTGCAAATGTAATAATTATAATCTTAAAAGTACTATTTGCTTATTTGATTTTTTAATCGATTTCGGCTTTATTTTTATCATTTGTCAATCTTGCTTTTCTAATTTCACAGGTTTCTCTTATTTTTCCTTGATAAGTTGCCATTCAGTAATTTATACTGCTAGGAGAATTTGATTGATATTTATGATGGAATGCAATTATTTAATAAATATAAAAGATACGGCTAAATACTTTGAAAAGGTTAACTTTGCAGTGAACTCTTTCAAGGATAGATTTGTTCCTCAACATTGATTATGAAAATAGATGATAAAACAGGGCTGGTACTGGAAGGCGGAGGTATGCGCGGAGTTTTTACCTGCGGGGTATTAGACTATATGATGGATAAGAAGGTTTGGTTTCCGTATGGGGTAGGAGTTTCTGCCGGAGCGTGCAATGGTCTTTCATATATGTCTCGCCAGCGTGGTAGAGCTAAGTTTAGTAATATTGATTTATTGGAGAAATATCATTATATCGGCATAAAGCATTTATGGCGTAAGCACAGTATTCTTGATCAGGAATTGCTTTATGAACATTTTCCTAAGGAAATTCTTCCTTATGATTATAAAACATATGCTGAAAATCCTGCTCGTTTTGAAATGGTGACTACTAATTGCATTACAGGTAGGGCGTGTTATTTGGAAGAGAAACATGATCCTCGACGTATTATTGCCATAGCTAAGGCGTCCAGCAGTCTTCCTTATGTTTGTCCTATAGCTTATGTAGATGGTGAGCCGATGCTGGATGGGGGAATTGTGGATTCTATTCCTGTGTTGCGTGCTATTGAACAAGGATTTGATAAAAATGTAGTGGTACTTACCCGTAATCGGGGATATCGCAAAAAAGGAAAGGATATGAAAATTCCTCATTTTATCTATAAAAAATACCCTCGTTTGCGCGTGGTTTTAAGTAAACGTTGTCGTATTTACAACGAACAGCTTGATTTGGTAGAGCAATTGGAAGACAAGGGCAGGATTGTGGTAATTCGTCCTGAAAAGCCGATGGAAGTGGACCGTATTGAAACAGATATAAAGAAACTGACCGATTTATATGAGGAAGGGTATGCCTGTGCAAAAAAAATGTTCGAAGAAAAACGAATACTTCAAAAATAAACTTTTGGCCAAAAGAATGTTTTTTA
>PPYF01188552.1_pt1 | contig 12502 bp, 10 predicted proteins | sample 1559871 | NCBI WGS metagenome assembly PPYF01 (sample SAMN08240021, study PRJNA423297) | Human gut metagenome, whole genome shotgun sequencing project. | reverse complement strand
TTTTTTGAATGAGACGAACATTTACAGCAGAGGAAAAAGCCTCTGTTTTTGAACTATGGAAGAACGGAACAGGCTTCAGTGAAATAGCGAATATCCTGGATTCAAAACCCGGAACGATCTTCACTATGTTAAGGGATACTGGCGGCATAAAACCCCATGAGCGTAAGCGGGCTGTAGCTCACCTGACACTGTCTGAGCGCGAGGAGATACGAGCTGGTTTGTCAGCCAAAATGAGCATTCGTGCGATAGCTACTGCGCTGAATCGCAGTCCTTCGACGATCTCACGTGAAGTTCAGCGTAATCGGGGCAGACGCTATTACAAAGCTGTTGATGCTAATAACCGAGCCAACAGAATGGCGAAAAGGCCAAAACCGTGCTTACTGGATCAAAATTTACCATTGCGAAAGCTTGTTCTGGAAAAGCTGGAGATGAAATGGTCTCCAGAGCAAATATCAGGATGGTTAAGGCGAACAAAACCACGTCAAAAAACGCTGCGAATATCACCTGAGACAATTTATAAAACGCTGTACTTTCGTAGCCGTGAAGCGCTACACCACCTGAATATACAGCATCTGCGACGGTCGCATAGCCTTCGCCATGGCAGGCGTCATACCCGCAAAGGCGAAAGAGGTACGATTAACATAGTGAACGGAACACCAATTCACGAACGTTCCCGAAATATCGATAACAGACGCTCTCTGGGGCATTGGGAGGGCGATTTAGTCTCAGGTACAAAAAACTCTCATATAGCCACACTTGTAGACCGAAAATCACGTTATACGATCATCCTTAGACTCAGGGGCAAAGATTCTGTCTCAGTAAATCAGGCTCTTACCGACAAATTCCTGAGTTTACCGTCAGAACTCAGAAAAAGACCGAGAAAGACACTGAAGTTCAAAACACCGAAAGAGATAATTGAAAGGGGTGTTGCATTGACAGATTGAATCTACAGCGGCTTTTTTTAATATGTCCCGTTCGTCGGTAACCCGCTTCAGCTCTTTCTGGAGGCGTCGGATCTCAGCCTGAGCGTCTGACTGGACTTTATTGGTTGAGGAATCCGGGCCATATGCCTTTATCCAGGCATAAAGACTGTGGGTGGTGATACCGAGACGTGTTGCCACGCTGGAAACAGAATGGCCGCGATCAATAACCTGTTTTACCGCTTCAATTTTAAACTCTTCGGGATAACGCTTACCGCTCATGGGCACCTCTCTTTAAGTCATCTTAAATGACTCTGAGGTGTCTGTTAAACCCGTGGCGATTCAAATCAATCTCAATTCTTCAAGTGGCGCTTCAAATGTATTGTCGCGGCTGGCGTGTCCTAAGATTAGCCGACCCAATTGGAGAGATACCTTCTTTTGATGAGAGTCTGAAACCGACACTCTACATCGTTGATGATGCTCACCTGACTCGCCCAGCATTTCTTCGTGAGTTGGAAGAACAGGCCACTGCATCGCGATGGGTATTAAGTGCGTACACGATTTCCGAAGATAAGAGCGGCTTTCCAGGCGCCATCCATCTTGATGCTAAGCGAGCGGTTCGGGTTATTGCGAATGGTTTTCTGGCTTCCCGCGAAGCAACACTTGCCGCTGTTCGTCAAGCCGATGATCGCATCGGCGATCGGCCTGGAGATGAGCAGTTCGATCTACGCCTTGAGCATGCAGCGGAGAAAGCGCTTTATCCCTGGCAATTCTGTTTCATCCTTGGAGGAGGATGGCGGCGAGCGAATGCAATGGCAAGTTCTGCGCGCGCAGCAGGCGCTGACGTGGTTCTTGCAGCTGCTGCAATTCGACAGCTGGCATCACGTGATGCGCACTGTTCACGCGAAATGTTGTTGCGGTTAGTCGGGGACGAGTTGTCGAATTCTGATGGAAATGCTGCGATTGATTGGCTTGTAGCGCAACGATTTTTACTGAGTTTCAACGACCTTCGCTGTCCACACCAGCGTCTTGCTATTGTACTCCTGGCACGTATTCTCGACGGACAGACAGCCGAAGAGCGTCAGAAAATTGCAGTTATGCTCAGAACAGTTCTGACCGACATTCAGATGCCTCTCAGTGGCCTAAGTGTTCTACTTAGCGAACTTTCGTTAGCTGGCGAATTTGGGATGTGGCGAAGGCTTGTACAGCCGGCATGGCTTACTCCCGCTTTAGAACGCTGCTGGGTAGCGACAGAACCACTTGATATTCGGCATGCTTGCTGGTTACTGAATAATTTGCATAGCTATCTGCCCGATGAGATGGAAACAATTGCCGATCATAGTGAGACTCTTGCAGAGTGGATACAGGCGGCGCCGGAAGGTGCATGCTATGCGATTGGCCGCGTGCTTAATCATGTACTTAATACTAATCGGGCACTTGGTGAAAACATCGTCATGCTAGTTGAGCCACGCGCATTAGCAAAGGCGATCAGTGCTGCTGCCCCGTTGCATGCGGGTGAGATTGCCGAACTGCTTTCGATGATAGGTGCTTGTAAAGATGATATGTGGAAGGCACGCTATCTCGAACACATTGATCACGATGCGTGCCTTCGCATTGTGTCACAGTGGCCGCAGGATGCCTACCTATCGGTCGTTGCCGATTTTTGCGAACATTTCTGCTACGTCGAATCAGAGTTCGGGTTCACTTTGATCGAAGCACTTATCCCGGCCATCGCCGATCGACTGCGTGCCGCTCCGCAAGAGTCTTTCCACGAACTAAACGATATCGTGTGGAACGCGTTGCGGCTCTACGATCCGCTTAACATCTATGTTGGCAAGTTGGCACCGTCCCGAAGAATGCGGCAGGTGGGGCGAAAAATCTGCCGTTGCTGGTCGCCTAAGGATCTCGCGATCTCTTTGTCGCGCAGTACGCAACGAAACTTCCAAGCTGCCGCAGGGCTTCTTAGCTTCATGCATAAGGCCTCGCCAAAGCAGTTCGAGGAGACGGTATTAGCACTCAATTGGAGCGAGATCGACCAAGCGATAGGCTCGGATTGGGCGGAAAATATCGGCGATGCGAGAATGCTGCTCGGAGTTGCGCACATCGTACCAGCAGCGAGACTCGCAATTCAGGAGATGATTGCGCGCAATGAGCCGCGTATCGTCAACATGTCGACGCATCTCGCAGCCATCGCGCCGGCTAGCGCGTTACGTCATATAGCCGCGGGCAGACGCATTGCACTCAGCCATTGGGGTCATGTCGATTGGCAACTGGGAGCATTAGTTTTGGCGAGGATTGCTCAGTCGGAGCCAACACTGGTTTCTACATTTCTTGAACCGCACTACAGTGGGCTAGCAGAGGCGTTATCTCAGCCCAGCCCCACTTTTTACAATGAGGCTCTGATGTTTCTTTGTCTCCTCGTGCAAGTCCAGCCTTCAGGCTTAATTCGAGTGCTGGATCAAATTGATGTAAACAGGGCAACACTGGGGTGGCGTAATGCACTTCGCGGGCAGGATAATAGTCGTGAGCCTGGCGCAAAGGCTCAGGTTCGGCAGGTAGCGTCTTTGCTAGTCCATCATGCGATGGATCGTAGTGATGCATTGGGAGAGTTAGCCCGCCGACTGCGACGTGACTTTCCCCGTCAATCTATACCTTTAGCAAAGACTATTGAGTTCATTGATTTAAGCGAGCCGATTGAATGAACATGCATTAGCAGCTGCCGGATCGTATTGGTGTAATCAGGCAAACTGGAAGAAGGTAGCGAGGTGATTACCTTACTTAACGCTATTCTCAAAAAGATAAGACTCGAATTTGAGTTCACTATGATTTACTGATAAAACGAAGATATTATAAAACCATTGCATTTAAGGATGAAGTAAATGAAAGAGACTTACATTTTTAGGTTCCGTGATCTAGGAAAAAGTGAAGGATTTACCATCGAACAGCATAACCAAATTGCTCGTGAGGAAGGGGATGTTTGGTGGGGATGGTGGGCAAAATCTGGTGAGGTGTTTCCATCACAAGAACTAAGAATTGCTGCCGAAAATCTCACCAAAATATATTTTTTTGATTCAGGGCGACTAAAGTTCTATAGGGCCGAATTAAAAGAAGTCTGCTCCTCAGCTGCTGGGGATAGCAAGAAGAAGGCTCCTGATAATGGTAGAAAAACACCAAGGTATTATAATGAAGATGAGTTGTTAGGTTGGTTAAAAGTTTCTGAAATTTGTGAAATTCATGATAATGATGATGTTCTCAAAACCTTATCCTATATTCCATTAGATTCATTATTCACCACCTCAAAGGATTTAGATGAACAGCTTTTCAATAAAGTTGTTTTTTCAGTAACTGAATTAAAAGAACAAGATAGAACAATTTGGAAGGTGAGACCTGCTATTGATTCTGATCTTCAGCATGAATTATTAGCATCCCATTATATTCCTTATAATTTCAACCAAAAATATAGCCAAAAAAAAGGGGAGTTTATAATTTGGCTTTCAGATATTCATTTCGATAACGGAAAAGGCAAGCATGCGTTTCCAGCGCAAGATAATGATCAACAGAAATGTTTATCTTCTCGTGTAGTAGAGTTGGCAGACAAATATAGCAATGGAAATAAATGTGCCGGATTGGCTATTTCAGGTGATTTGACTTGGCAATCACAGGTTGAGGGATTTGAGCTGGCTTCGAAATTCATCAAAGATGTTAGTTCTTCTCTTAGCCTTACACCGGATGATATAATTATTTGCCCAGGGAATCATGATGTTGGTTTGGTTTCTAAAGAACAATATTTTGAAATAATGGGAAAGCCTACTACTGATACTCCATGGGCAACTCTAGCAGAAAACTATCATAAAGGAAGCAAAGAAAACTATATAAAATTTTATAAAGATGTTTTCCAAAGAAAACCTGAAGAAGATCTCTCGCAAGGAAGAAAATTTTTATTGGGAGGGCACAAAGTAGTTGAAGTGGCGGCCTTGAACTCATGTGTTTTACAACAAGTTAAAGATTCATTTTTGGGTATGGGGTTTATCGGTGAGAAACAACTCAGTAACGTTGCGGAATCTATGGGATGGATGAACAAAAGTGGGGAGTATATATCTAAAAAAAGGGGGGTCACAAGAATTGCTATGCTCCATCATCACCTAACTTCAATTAATGAGGCCGAAGATGCCTATTTGGATTCAAAATATAGTGTTACACTAGATGCGGAGAGATTGTTGCGTTGGGTGGTGAAACATAAAGTTGACTATATTCTTCATGGGCATATGCATAGAAGTAGTTGTATTACAATAAAAAAAATACTATCTCCATTAGAACCAGTCTCGGCTTCAAATCCTGAACATACTTTTCAAATTATTTCTTTGGGAAGTTCAGGGGTTGCTAGTTCAGAATTGCCAAATCAAGATTGTGCTAACTATGCATGTATAATGGATTTTTCTGGTGAAAAGCTAGCGTTCAAATTTTTCAAGCTCGATAGACAGAACGGAGCAAATGAAACGGCAACCTATGCTATTGAAGGTTTATCATGAAATTACTTATCACCGATTTGGATAATACACTGTACGATTGGGTAAGTTTTTATTCCCAATCATTTAGTGCTATGGCTGAGGAACTATCAAAGGAGATAAATGTTCCTTTAGATATACTTTTGTCCGAGTATAAGGTCATTCATCAGAGGTTTGGTAATTCTGAAAAACCGTTTGCTACTCTAGAGTTGCCATCTGTTATTTCTTATTTTGGGACCAATGATAAGATTTTATTACAAAAAAAACTCACGCGAGTATTTTCTGCTTTTAGCTCAAAGCGCAATCATACATTGAAATTATACCCTACTGTCAGGGATACTTTAAATATTTTAAGGGAGCGTGGTGTTAAGATTGTCGGTCATACTGAATCTTTAGAATATAATTCTTTGTATCGCCTTTATAAGCTTGATGTCATTGATTTTTTTGATCACCTTTACACAATTGAAGACAATCACAATCTCCACCCCAATCCTAAAAACGCAAAAGTTATTTCAGTAAAAGATGATTTTATTATAAGGTTATCTAGTGCTGAATCTAAGCCTAACCCAAAACTCTTGGAGCACATTTGTCTCACTGAAAATGTAGATATTAAAGATGCGGTATATGTTGGTGACTCTATTACTAAAGATATATCAATGGCAAAGTCTATTGGAATGAAAGCTGTTTGGGCTCGCTATGGTCGTCAGTTTGCTCCCGAGCTATGGGAAATTTTAGTGAAAATAACACACTGGACTGATAAAGATGTTGAAAGAGAAGAGCAACTGAAGGAATCATTTTCAAGAGTTAAACCGGATTATTCAATTAATAGTTTTGCAGAAATTTTGGATCTGATGTGATTTTCATTATGGTTCCAAGATCTTAAAGGATTTTGGAACCACTTTATACTGGCTTTATTATCACAAAAGTGATTGGCCTGGCCCCCATTTTATAAGATATCTCAATTTTCGAAAGGCACCATAATCTGAATCGACACTTCTTAGTTTCAGGAGTATCTCCTACCAGTAAAATCGCAGCAAGGATTGATAGGGGCCTGAGAGATATTCATCCCTGATTTTGTGTAGCTCAACAGCCAGTCCAATGTATGGCACAGTTTAATTCACGTCACCGATTCTATATGTATAGGATTTCCTTACGATGAAAGTGTATCTTGTACAAGTTTCAGCTAGTTTCATCTACGGACACGGGGGTACCCAAAACAGAGGGAGGAGCAAAAAACGCATAAGACAATGATTTTTTTCGACAATCGTAAAAGTATTGGGAGATCACTGCCTATTAGGCTTACAAACTGTTAAAATTCCCATCAATTTTTCATTGACTGGGGCAGCGGACGAATTAACTGACGGTTATACCCGGGTCTCAGCATACGACTAAAACCTACATTTGCAGAAATGTTACACCCAACTTCCAAGGTGCAATCGCTCTACGAATGGTTGTTAGTGAAAAAAGGGTCATCGCATGAAGTCTAACCTTTTTCGAATTAAGGAGTAGGGTATGGTCCCGTTCTATGATTGGTGCGACTCGGCTGACATGCCATTAGGTAATCACCATGTTCGAGTCATGACGGGCCGGCCAGGAGATATTGCGACTGGCATTCAGATGACAGCTAGGGCTATCCCCGCCCACTACACTACAGAGGAGCGGATTGCCGCCGCGCTTGCGAAGTTAGGTAAGACAGCAGCTGCTCAAATGCTCAACGATCTCCTTCCGCAAACTGCGCATATTAGGTCGGGTGACCTTGGCGAGATCTATGCAACAGAATGGATTGATGCGTACAGCGGTTATCGAGCGCCTATCAAAAGACTGCGCTGGAAGGATCATCGAAATATGGCAATGCGCGGCGATGATGTCATCGGTATGCTTCTCGACGCTGAAACACAGCGACTCAGCTTCCTGAAAACAGAAGCTAAAAGCCGTATTAACCTGCGCGCTCAAACGCTTGAGGAGGCTCGGAGCGGCTTAGATAAGGATAGCGGCCTTCCCTCGTCGCATGCGTTATCTTTTATCTCGGCCAGACTTATGGAGATAGGCACCGATGCACCGCTCGTAGACGCAATCGACGAGGCACTCTACCGGCACGGTATCCCGCCCGAGAGCGTTAAACATCTACTCTTCACGTTTTCAGGTAACCCACCACAGACGCTCCTAACACAGGCGCTACAGGCCTATCCTGGCCCGATTGGACAATGGGGTGTCGGTTTGCATATCGACAACCATGCTGCTTTTGTCGGAGCCGTCTACGATCGAGTAATTGCCGATGCCAACAACCCCTGATGCTATCATTGCTGCTATAACGGACGCGGCGACGGTCGGCTTTCGCGGCAGGCTAATTGCACGAGGTCAGGCACGTGCAATGATCTGGCGTGACGGTGTTCTTCCTCCTGGTGCGCCGGATTTCTCGGCTCAACTCAGCTTCGATCTTCACAGTTACGCGTATGGTTTGCTTGGACTAGGTCTGCGCCTTTTAGAGTCAGATGGCGACCCGAATCAAGCACGGATCGCATTCGAACAGGCGGCGACAGCGCTTGAGTCGGTCATGGCCAACGGCAATCGCGAAGAAGCTGATCGCGATTTCCATTTTCTCCTTGCAGCTGCCAGTTATCACCTCGCGCACCTTTCTGCCCGGGCCTATTCCCTCCTCGCAATTGTGGCCGATGAAGCAAATTTCTCGCCGATCGAGCATGCGCTAACTCTGTTGATACGCCGAGATATCAATTCGCTGCGTACACGCGTATATACCTTTCGTCTCGATGGTCGTGGATCTGATGCGACCATTACGACATTCTTACAGCAGCATCTCACCGAGTCCATCGTTGCCGATGCGGCGGAACGAGATGGAAAGGACTTTCTTTTCGAAGGCCTGAATCTCGCACTGACAGATGTTTTCTTCGGTGCCTTTTCGATGTTCCTGCTCGCCCTAGATCGCGGTGAATATACTCTTCTCGAAAAAGCGATCGCCCAGCTTCGTGAAAACCTCGATATCTGCGGGGAGCTGAACCTTATACCGCAATGGTGGGTGCACCGGATTGCTATCCATCTGCTTAAAGATTTCTGGTCGAACACCTTCCACGAAAAAGTTCCGCTGCTTCCCGCTGGCGGCGTTGCCCCTTCGTGGCCTGTCCTTCGTGAACTCTTTATTGGCTTGCTCGCTCGACGCCCAAGGGCAGAGGTCGACTTGTGGCCGTCGCAGATTGAAGCGGCATCGCGAGCTGTCAACCAGACCGACAACCTCGTTGTTTCGTTGCCGACCAGCGCAGGTAAGACCCGCATCGCTGAATTGTCTATTCTGAGATGTTTAGCCGGTGGGAGGCGTGCCATTGTCGTGACCCCGCTTCGCGCTCTATCTGCGCAAACCGAAGCCACACTTCAGCGTACCTTCGGGCCACTCGGCAAGACCATTTCTGCCCTTTATGGCAGTATCGGAGTGTCCGGCTTCGACGAAGATGCCATCCGCGGGCGTGATATTGTTGTCGCAACCCCAGAGAAGCTCGATTTCGCCTTGAGGAACGATCCGTCACTGCTCGACGATGTGGGCTTGCTCGTTTTCGATGAGGGCCATATGATTGGTTCAGGTGAGCGCGAAGTTCGTTACGAGGTTCAGATTCAGCGCCTCTTACGTCGTAAGGACGCAGATCAACGCCGCATAGTCTGTCTATCGGCAATTCTTCCGGACGGAGATCAAATGGAAGACTTCTCGGCGTGGCTACGGCGCGATCAACCGGGAGGTCCCATTAAGAACGATTGGCGTCCGACGCGTTTGCGGTTCGGCGAGGTCACTTGGAATTCGCCGACAGCGCGCCTAAATCTTCGCGTTGGTGAGGAAAGGCCATTTGTGCCCAGATTTCTGACTGGTGCGGCACCGCCGCTGTTCGTACCACCGAAGAAGCGTCGCAACCGACTCTTTCCGGACAATCAGCAGGAGTTGAGCCTTGCAACCGCATGGCGTCTAGTCAGAGATGGTCAGACAGTGTTGATCTATTGCCCAGAGCGTCGCAGCGTCGAACCATTTGCCAAGGTCATCGTTGACTTGCACTCGCGCGGTGCACTCGAGTCTTTGCTAACAGTCGAATTGACCACTTTGCAGATCGCTATAGCACTCGGTGAGGAATGGCTTGGGACAGACAGCTATATTCTGAAATGCCTTCGGCTTGGTGTGGCTCTTCACCATGGTGCCTTGCCGACAGCTTATCGCAAGGAAATCGAGCGCCTTCTGCGAGAAGGTATACTCAAGGTCACGATCTCATCGCCGACTCTGGCGCAGGGACTCAATCTCTCGGCGACAGCGGTCGTCATGCACTCGCTCTACCGGCACGGTGAAATGATCAAGGTTTCGGAATTCAAGAATGTCATCGGCCGAGCAGGCCGTGCTTATATTGATGTAGAAGGCCTTGTTCTCTATCCCATCTTTGAAGATGTGAATAACAGGAAGCACAACAAATGGGTCAATCTGATAGAAGACCACGGTGCTCGTGAGATGGAAAGCGGGCTCATCCAGCTCATCTTCTCGCTGCTGAGCCGCATGCACTCTCACATTGGCGGTGATCTCGACCATTTGATCGACTATGTTGTCAATAATGCTGCTGCGTGGGTCTTCCCAGAGGTTGCCGGTGAAAAGGTTGATGAGCGAGAGCAGGCGCTGAAAGAGTGGGATCGCCATATGGCGACACTAGATACCGCCATTCTCAGTCTCATTGGTGAGGCCGATGTACCCGATGACCAGATCGAGACCGCTCTCGACAGTATTCTCCAATCTTCACTCTGGCAACGCCGCCTGCTGCGTGTTAACGACGAATCACGGGCTGCCTATCGCACCGCGCTGTTTACTCGGAGCCGTTATATCTGGGCGAATTCGACTGCCGTCACACGGCGTGGTTATTTTCTGGCTGGGCTTGGCCTTGAAGCTGGACGTGCGCTGGATGCAATTGCACCGGAGACGAACAATCTGCTCATGCAAGCTAATGCAGCCTTGGTTGTATCAGATCATGAGGCTGCAATCACTGCGATCACAGATATCGCCGAACGCGTGTTCACCTTTTATCCGTTTGAACCAGACACGCTCCCGGCGAATTGGCGTGAAATCCTCAGAGGTTGGCTGCTTGGGCATCCGTTGGCAATGATGATCGCCGGAGAGGAGGTAGACGCATTGCAATTTATTGAGGGCGGTCTGGGCTATCGTCTTCCTTGGGCTATGGAGGCGTTGCGGGTACGTGCCGCCGCCAACGGTGATACCGTTGGCATGCCAGCACTAGCGTTGGAAGATTATGAACTCGGCCTTGCTGTTCCAGCTGTCGAAACGGGGACGATGAACCGCTCAGCCTCAATACTGATCCAGGCGGGTTTTAATTCACGACAGGCGGCCATCAAAGCCGTCACCGATACGGCTGCTAACTTCACGAACGGGGCGGAATTGCGCGATTGGTTGCGTTCACCTGGTCTCGCTGTCTATTCGGCACAACCAAACTGGCCAACGGCCGAAGCTCGGACTATATGGCTCGAATTCATCCAGGAATTTGCTCCGTCAGACAACCTTTCTTGGGCGCGGCGAGATTATCTTGGAAACGTCAATTGGTTCGATGTTCCGGCGCCTTCCGGAACTCCAGTCGGTCTCTTTCATTGGAACGGACAACCGCTAGTGCTTGCACCAGATGGGCACGCGATTGGTCTGCTACAACACCCTCTTAACCTTAATCGGCGAGGACTTGTGCGAGCGACGGTCGCTATGAATAACGGCCAGATCAATCTGAGCTATCTCGGCCCTGATGATTTGTGGGTAGTTGCGAAGCCACATTAAGATATACTGCTATAAAGGAATTAGCTGGGGATCCCTGTGGTAGATCACTGTTTTCACCATATGTTCAAACACGTTAGGATTTAAATTTTAAACCACGCCACCCATAACCGCGCTATCATGCCATTTTGCGGCAACTGCTGGGATAATGCGGTGGCCGAATCGTTCTTCAGTTCGCTGAAAAAAGAACGGTTCAGGAAACACATATATATAACATGTGATATGGCCCGGGAGTATATCTTCGATTACATTGAAATGTTCTACAACTGGGCCCGACGCCACAGTCATCTCGGCGGCGTCAGTCCTGAGGCCTTCGAATAGGCCTCGTCGTGAAGACACAATTTATCTACGGGCGTGGGGGTAGCCCAATGGACCGAGAATTCTGAATACTGACGTGGCGGATAACAGCCATGTGGCGTTCCTTCGAAATTCACGAAAGTTGCATTTACATCGAAGTTACAGGAATTATGACACACACTTTCTGATTTAAATGTGATGCAATAGGTATCAAGGTTTGATTGAAGAAACATTTAGATGAGGTCCTAAAGCTTCTTCACCCATCGTTTTGCATACGCGCAACTATCACCAATCTTCACTCCTTGCCGGTAAATCAAACTCTTTTTCTACAAATTTTGAAGTTCTTGCATCCGTTAAAATAGGCGCAGAATTAAGGGACATCTCCACTCCTAAAATATTTAACACTTTGTAGAGTCGCTGAAAACTTGCCTTTGAAGGATTTGCCTCAAGACGAGCGTAAGTCTGCTGAGTCACACCCAATCTGGCAGATAATTCTCTTTGAGTTAATCCTTTCGATTTACGAAAACCAATTAAAAGCGGGCGTAACTGACTGAGAAGTTTAACTGGAAATGCAGTATCCATAAGTAGGTGACCATGTTGATTAGTTTAAAATATGTTCAATAATTGTAAAAAAACAGCCTGTAGGGAGTTTTTTTACTTTACAGCTTATAAGGTGTAATGATGAACTCGTTGTTTAATGAGTAGCAGTGCAGATTGAAAGGTTGCATATGGGGTCGGCTGGGATTATATTTATTACGGACTAGCATATAGTGGTACGTGCTGTTAATGATCATTTTTATGATGATTTATCAGTGCATGAGATGGAGAGGGCAAGGCTTTGCCCTCTCTTCTTCATGGTTCCATTTAGCTTCAAATAGTTATAAACACTCATTGCTTGGTGATGCTGCCAACTTACTGATTTAGTGTATGATGGTGTTTTTGAGGTGCTCCAGTGGCTTCTGTTTCTATCAGCT